>JAEEGJ010001905.1_pt1 | contig 363424 bp, 268 predicted proteins | sample 8958761 | NCBI WGS metagenome assembly JAEEGJ01 (sample SAMN16246546, study PRJNA631951) | gut metagenome | biome: gut microbiome; feature: rumen; material: RS-attached | host: Bos | place: Iran: Karaj | collected 2018-10 | reverse complement strand
AGTTCAAGCCCGGGTAAGGTTCCTCGCGTATCATCGAATTAAACCACATGTTCCTCCGCTTGTGCGGGCCCCCGTCAATTCCTTTGAGTTTCACCGTTGCCGGCGTACTCCCCAGGTGGGACACTTAATGCTTTCGCTTGGCCGCGCAACCAAAAAAGGCCACACAGCGGGTGTCCATCGTTTACAGTGCGGACTACCAGGGTATCTAATCCTGTTCGATACCCGCACCTTCGAGCCTCAGCGTCAGTGACGCAACAGCGGGCTGCCTTCGCAATCGGAGTTCTTCGTGATATCTAAGCATTTCACCGCTACACCACGAATTCCGCCCACTTGCAGCGTACTCAAGGGATGCAGTTCGCGACGCATACAACCGTTGAGCGGATGCATTTAACGTCACGCTTACACCCCGGCCTGCGCTCCCTTTAAACCCAATAAATCCGGATAACGCCTGGACCTTCCGTATTACCGCGGCTGCTGGCACGGAATTAGCCGGTCCTTATTCATGCGGTACCTGCAAAACAACACAAGTGATGTCCTTTATCCCCGCATAAAAGCAGTTTACAACCCGTAGGGCCGTCATCCTGCACGCTACTTGGCTGGTTCAGGCTCTCGCCCATTGACCAATATTCCTCACTGCTGCCTCCCGTAGGAGTCTGGTCCGTGTCTCAGTACCAGTGTGGGGGACCTTCCTCTCAGAACCCCTACTGATCGAAGGCTCGGTGGGCCGTTACCCCGCCGACTACCTAATCAGACGCATCCCCATCCCTCAGCGGTAAACCTTTCGTCCAGCTCAGATGTCCTCATCGGACTCCATAGGGTATTAATCCGCATTTCTACGGGCTATGCCCTACTGAGGGGAAGGTTGGATACGCGTTACTCACCCGTGCGCCGGTCGCCATCAGGAATTGCAAGCAACTCCCATGCTGCCCCTCGACTTGCATGTGTTAAGCCTGTAGCTAGCGTTCATCCTGAGCCAGGATCAAACTCTACATTGTATATTTTTTATGTCTCCGACAGAAAAAATCTACGAACTTCCGTCGCCTCTCGGCATAGCGCAAGCAAGCTTGCCTCTGCTCTCGCGGCTAGGAACTTTGTAAACCCATCTGCCAGCGTTAATCTGTCTCAGAACGACTATCCTTATCAAGTTTTAGTAAAAAATTGACGGTTCATTTCTTTACCCAATGACAACACATATATAAATAATGTATTGACATTGCTTCTTGTACTACTTCTGTCTATGTAAATCTATCAAAGAACTCTTTTTTGAGTTGCTCACACGCCTTTCAGCGCGAAAGCGGATGCAAAGGTACACATTTCTTGCGAACCTCCAAAACTTTTCATCGATATTTTTTAGAAAAAGTGTGATTTTTACATTTTTTATGGAAAGCAATGAGTACCAAAGGTTGCTATACCTTATTATATATTATAAGTTGTGGAGTGTGGAGTGAGGAGTGTGGAGTGAGATTAGTGCAGAGATAAAGTATTCATATACAAAACCACTTGTACTCGAAGCATATCTCATTCCACACTCCTCACTCCACATTCCACGAAACGACTCCTCACTCCACATTCCACAAAACTACTCCACAAAAAAAAACAAAAACTGTTGATTTGTTTTGTGTTTTTTTTGTACTTTTGCAATCGAAAAGCTATCGTCTGCCTAGAGCGGCATGACTTTTGCAGAGAAGCTATTGAATACAAACCTTTAAAATGAGAGAATATGGATTTACAGAAACTGCAGCAAGAAGTATTGAATGAGAAAGAAAGTAGCAGATGGGAAAGTTCTACCACTCTTCCTGTTTTGATGCGTAAAGTATATACTTGGATGACCTTGGCGTTGGTCATCACCGGTATAACCGCCTGGGTGGTGGCTCATAGTCCCGCCATACTACAGATGATCATGACCAACAAGATTCTGTTTCTCTCCTTATTGTTTGGCGAGTTGATTCTTGTTTGGAGTGTCAGTGCCGCCATCAACCGTTTGTCGTTGACCACGGCTACCCTACTCTTCGTGCTCTATTCCGTGCTGAACGGTGTCACGATGTCGTTCATCTTCCTGGCCTACACCTACGAGAGCGTAACCAATGTCTTCCTGATCACCGCCGGCACCTTTGCCGCTATGGCCTTCTTCGGCTATTTCACCAAGACCGACCTCTCATCGATTGGCCGCATTCTCTTCATGGCCCTCATCGGACTCATCATTGCCACCATCGTGAACATCTTTGTGAAGAGTAGCGGGTTCGGCATGATACTGAACTACTTAGGCGTGCTCATCTTCGTGGGTCTCACCGCTTGGGACACTCAGAAGATCAAGCAGATGCTCTCTATGGCAGAAGACACTGGTGAGACAGCCCAGAAGGTTGCCTTGATGGGAGCCTTGAGCCTGTATCTCGACTTCATCAACCTGTTTATCCACCTGCTCAGGATCATGGGTAACAACCGGAACTGACGACAGAAAAAACAGGTGAAGACATAATAACATAATAACACATAACACAAACAATGAACTTATACTTTTATTTGATCATCATTCTGGTGATCGCCTTGTTGGCTATTATCGCATGGCATATCCATGTGGTGCGCTGGAAGAACCAGAAACTACTGAAACGGCTGCGTAAGGAGAAGGAACTGGGTAGGCAGGTGGGTCTGCTGACACAGGACAACACCTTACACGACCAAGATTGGGCACTCTTCCAACAGCTCGAGAAGAGCATGTTGGAAGACAAGCTCTATCTGCAAGCCGATCTGAACCGCGACCAGGTGACACAGTTCTTAGGGATAGATAAGAACCGCCTTGCCGTTATCATGCAGAAGTTCGGCAACGGCACCACCCTACCCGCCTACATCAATCACCTGCGGATTCACCATGCCTGTCAGATGCTGAAGGATTATCCCAACTACACCATCCAGGCCATCGCCACCGACTCCGGTTTTACATCCCTCCGTAACTTCCAACGACTATTCAAGGACTACACCGGAATGACGCCCTTGGAATTTAAGGAAACGCTGGAGCAGGAAACCGCTGCGAACTAAAAACGACCACGGATTCAACGGATTCAACGGATGACCACAGATGCTTTTTCATTCCCCACCCCTCTAAGGGGCGGGGTTCCTGGCAAGGGGGGCTGGGTGTCACCTAATATCCGTAAGATTCGAGTTATCCGTGTTCAATTAAAGTCATGCAGATCATGCAGATTTAGCAGATCTCTTTCCGTTATTCCGATTATATTCCGTTTATTCCGTTTTTATACTCCTCCAACCCAAAATGGACTAAATTTTAGCACGAAAATCCTAGTTTTGGACAAATTGTCCATACTACTTTATACATTATTAAATGATTTTAATCAGAATTATTGCTAGTTTGCCCCTAAAATATTATTTTTGCACTTTGAAACATGACACGTACGAATTCAACAAAAATATAACAAAAACATTGATTAATAACAACTAATTACAGCAATATGAAAAAAATGAAAACTAAAAACAAATGCCTTGTCACCAGCTTGGCCATCATTGCTATGCTAATGATGAGCCTGGGGGTGAAGGCACAAGATGTGGACATTGCCCCTGAATGGGGTAGCGTTGTGACCTCAGTGTCATCCGCAGACGACTCTGGATTCATTCTCGGTTTAGGTGCTTTGTGGCGTCACCAGCAGTTAGCATTGTCAATGACCGGAACCGACCGCGATGCCATCAACGCATCCGGAGAAATATCACAGCCTTCAACGGTAATAGGCGAATACAATGGAATGCTGACGCTCGTAGGTGGTCGCAGACCATCGTTTTTGGTTGTCTCTTTACCTAAGGGTTACCGCATCACAGGTTACGACCTTGTCTTGGTTAATAACTTGATTGGTGTGGACTACGCTCCTGGCAAAAACACAGGTAGTGGCCACGGTGGCTTTCATCATTTGAATGGTAATCAAAATGATAACGAACTTTATGGGCAGGCTGTAAGTAATGGTTATGGAACTATGCGTTTTTATGAAACAACAAAATGGGAAGTAGACGAAACGAATAGTCCTGCAACTCAATCTAAATACACTGATAATAATGTTAGATTAATTGAACCAGCCGAGATCGGATCTACTATCCTTGCTACGGCAGCAAATGGCACTGATATCAATATTGACGCGAACGATGCAGATAACGGTAAAGAATTTACCATCTCTCGCCACAACATTGAAGGGGCCAACCAGCTCTATTTCAGACTCGTGAAGAATTTCACGCACTATGGTATTTCTATTAAGTCGTTTAAGATTTATTTCACCGCAGAGGGAACTTTCGATGCACCAGCAAAGCCATCTGATGTTGACCATGCCAGGAGGGTTGTTTCATATTCATTCCCAACGAACAAGATTGACATTGGAAAGATGCAAATGTTGTCGCAGGAAGGACATGAAGGAGAAGCTGATTACACCTTCTTCTCTTACAACTTTAGAAATGTGACAGACCTTAATGCCTACACATATATTTACCAAGAGAAGGCAGTTAAAGACGGTGTTCCTTACGAACGTGAAACTGATGACCAAGGAAACAGCATCACTCCACATATCTATCCTGTGCAGTTCGGTACAGGGGAGAATGCGGAGCGTATGTTTGCTTTTGAAAACGATGTATATTATGTGGAACCACCTACTACCATTCATACTTCATCTGGTTTGGAAGCACCTATAGGCTATAGAATCGTAGGAGCCAAGATAGAATATCTTTGGAAGGATGCCACCAATATTACAAAGACGATTCCCGATGGATTCTATATTGTATACGACCGTGTGACAACCACAAGTAACGGTGCAACTACGACGCGTTATTATTTGGGTGAGAACCTTCAATTCGCTACATATAACGACAACAACCGTCCTGTGTGGCATATGGACAACGATGGTAACATTTACTATGATGCCAATAACCGTCGATATCTTTGCTGCTATGGTTCTGGAGACACCCGTGAGCTTACTTGGGCTACCGATCCCACTTCTCGTTGGAACTTGCGGACTGAAAATGGCGAAAAGATCTATTACTATAGTGATGGAATGAATTATTACAATTTGCAGGCTGTTGTAAATGCTAGTGGTGTCCCCTCGGGTGCCCAGGTGGTGAAAGATGCGCTGAATAATTTACCATATAGTCAATATCAGGCGGGAGGCCATACAGTAACAACCTGTGAATACAGTCCTGGAAACTATACATTAAATATTTGGGATCAGAAGACCGGAGAGACTATCGATGCAAGCAAGAGTGTCGAGGTAACAGAAGCCAAAGCAAAAAGTGATGAAAACTATGTAGAGTTAAAAGACTTAAATAATGATGCCATTAAGTTCTCTATCTCGGGTTTGTCTTCAGGCAATAAGGCATTGCTTTTGATTACTTTGCAACTGCAGGCTTTGGATCCTTATATCAACAACATGTTGGTTGAGTGTAAGAATCTTCCTAAAGAACTGCAAATGTCACAGACGTTCACGGCTAGTAACTTTGCTGTGAGTGGTGGCTCGTTTATCTTCTATGTTCCAAGCGATTTGGCGGGAGAAACGATGGATATCAGTTTCTCTGACTTGTATAGTAATTATGGTGACAAGACCTATTGGGGTGAGACTGAGAGTCTGACAAATGCCCGCTACAGTTTTGTTTCTTCTGATTATTTCAAACAATACAGTGGAAATCAAAAGACAACAGAACAACTTATAGCGTTAGGAATGGATGCTGAAGAAGCTGCGAAATGGCCAGTTAATGGTGGATTGTATGATAAAGATTACACTCCTGATACTGATTATAGGAATAAAGTAACTACCGCTACTGCAGGTAACGTTCGCTATAAATTCAACAATGCAGAAGACTTGAGTAATGACATAGATGTAGAGGAAGGAACTGAATACTCTGCATATCTTGAGGAATTCCCATTCTCTGTAACCAAATATCTTTCTAACTATCCTGACCCGGATGCTGCAGCTGGTACAACTCCCACAAAAGCAAAGTTTGCAAAATGTCAAGTGATTGCTGGAGATGGTACACAAAATGCTGGCTCGTTCTTCGTGTTTACTGCTGATGAGACGCGTTATAATATAGCACCAACTACCGATTGGCAGCACCGTTTCTATGCTTTCTATCGTATGGATGTGAAGGCAGTTGCAAAGTCCTACTCACCTGCCCTTGAATGGACAAAGGTGTACAACAGTGCCCTCTATGTCACAGAAGATGAAGATGGTAAGGAAGTAAAGGGCGAAGAGGCTCAGTTTGGTTTGATGCTTAAAACAAAAGAGATACACGACAATGGACAGATTGGTGATTTTACTAAAGGTTATCTGACTGTAAAGGAAATTAATGATGCTATTGCTGCTGCAATTACTGCAGAAAAAGCCAATCCTACTGGCGACGTGCCGACGTCAAGAGATCAGATTCTCTATATTGATGGTAGCGGCCTTATTGGTATTTACAACTATATCAAGACCCAGGATGGACAGCCTATACCTGCAACCCTTGAGGATTTGATGGATGGTCTGGGAACAAACGCATTGATTTACTTGCCTAAAGCCATTTCCACCAAACTCGATAACTTCGCATCCTTTGAGCCAGATATCAATTCGTTCCGAGCAGCAAAAGACATTGTGCTGACAGACAAGCAGCCGTTCTACTCGAAGTACGACATACAGATTGACCCTGCTAATACGGTTACTTATGAGCGTAAGATTTCTGACGCATTAAACGGTCAGGCTAAGTTGGCTACTATCATGCTACCATTCACGTTGACTGTAGACAAAACCAATGGTTTACACACCAATCCAAGCGAAACACCAGTATGTACGTTCACAGTTAATACAATGTCGGATGGCGCAGAGATGAGTCTGGAGGGTAATTCAGTCAATCATGGTACAGCATTCTTCGCTCCGTTGAAAGAAACGACAACAGAGGCCAATACGCCTTATATGATTGAAGTGAAATCAACGAGTGCTGCAACGACAGACGACTTCTCGTTCGTTATTGCTGAAAAGGGTGCGAAGATTATTGCCTCGAATATTGATGGAGAAGACAATCCTAATGGTACAGGTTGGCTCCATACTGGTGAGGAGGATGTTAGTGCAACGTTTGGTAATTATACTTATACATTCACTAACAAGGCGACATTCTCTGGTGCCAAGTTTGACCGAGCAGCTAAGGATAATTCTGGGAAAGAAGTCGGAGAAGATGTGTTCTACTTTGCTGGCAACCAATATCTGGATCTGCATACTTTGGTAATGTATCAGGATGGTATCCATGATGCAGCGCACCTCAATCAGTACCTCTACATCTATCCGTTCCGCGGAGTATACACTTACACGAAGACGTTGAAACCTGGAACAACTGGTGCAAAGATGAATAGTTTCGACATCTCATTCGATGAGTATGTGAAGAACTTTGGAATTGCCACGGATCTTGATAAGACAGGAACAACACCAGACTTGATGATTCGCTCTGGTAGAGGTATGTTGACCATTACGGCAAGTCGCAGTCAGGATGTTGTCATCCGTTCTGTCAATGGCATGGTGGTTAAGAATACCAATGTCGAAGCTGGCAATACTACCACAATTGCCTTGCCTGCCGGCATTTACGTAGTAAATAACACAAAGATAACCGTTAAATAAGGAGGGCCGCACCATGAAGAAACTATATGTACAACCTAACACCGAGAACGTAGTCCTCAACCTTGGCGAACAAATAACGTGGGGAGAAGAAGGAAATCCCTCCAATCCCTTTCACACTGGTGATGCCAAGCAGAACGTTATCATCTTTGAGGAGTTCATGGATGAGGAGCCTGACACCACTGACTTCTGGAGCAACGACCCATGGAAGATCCAGTATAGTCTTTGGGACGAAGAGTAGAAGGCTTCGCCAGTTGACAGTTGACATTTCTTCGCATAGCGAAGCGGCAAAGCCGAGCAGACAATTGACAGTCAACATTAACAATAGAACAAACAGCAGCAACTACTGAAGTGGTTGCTGCTGTTGTTATGTAGTAGGTCGAACACGGATCTACCAAATTCAACGGATAAATTCTCCGCTATTACACCTAATCAATTTATAGTCAACAGGTTGTTGGCGAAGCAATTCCCAAAGCAATATCCGTTAAATTCCTCCGCCACAAATCTTCTGGTAATCATGTAATTACACTAATTTGGCGGAGGAATATGTGGATTACTTCAGTGATCAATTATTGTTCCACAGGAATGCAGAAATTATGTAAGATTTTGAATTAGATTATGTAAGATGTCTCCGCGTAGCGGATCCAAAGATATAACAATGACTAACCAGCCTTATAACACCCACTTATCAGCCTTCTAACAACCTCCAACCAGCCTACTTTCACCCCGCAACCAGCCTTATAACAGGAATAATCTCACACGGAAAGCACGGAGATCACAGATATTTGATTCTCATAGTGATTGGTGCAAGGGCTATTTATAACGTAAAGATTTCTGTGGTCTCTGTGATTTCCGTGTGAGGTTTTTAGTCAACATTTCCCGTAAAACGTCTGAAACGCCCTGCCACAAAGGGTTTCACCAACGGGATATGTTGTCCAAACATTTCCCGTAGATCTCCCGTACATTTCCCGTAGATCTCCCGTACATTTCCCGTAGATTTCCCGTATTATTTTATAACGGAAGAAACAGAAATAAACGGAAATGCGGAAAAATCAATTTTGGGGTTCCAGAGCCTTATACATTAAAGATTAAACATTAAATTTTGGTCCTTTGGTTCTTTTGTCTAAATATAAATATGATCTTATGTTATTATGTCTAAAAAGTTCTTCTGTCTAATCCTGGTACAAAGGTACTAAATTATCTTGAGAACACCAAAAACAAGACCCCGTAGCGTGCAAAAATCTGTTAACGAAACAAGCCTATTCTGTTAAAAAACACTGAACGCCGTAAACGCTCCCAGTGATCAAGGCAAACGCTCCCAGCGTTTGACGTTCCCGCTATTGGCGTTTGAGGCACTTTTTACCAGAAACTGCCATAGTTTCTCCAAGAGAATGACATACTCTCTCATAGAGAAAATGGCTAAAGGCACACAGATCTTAACCATCTTCACAGATTTCCGCTTTTCCGTTTCTTTTCCGTTTCTTCTGTTGTAGAATACGATCGAGGGTATTTGTGGGTTAGATCTACGGGAAATCTACGGGAGATCTACGGGAAATGTTTGAACAACATATCCCGTTGCTCAAACCCTTTACAAATCGGTGTTTCAAGAGGTTTACGGGAAATGTAGGTACAACCTGATAATCTGCATGATAATAATTGAACACGGATAACTCAGATCTTACGGATATTTGCTATCACCCCGCCCCCCTTGCCAGGGGCCCCGCCCCTTTAGAAGGGGTGGGGAATGGATAATCATCCGTTGAATCCGGAAAATCCGTGGTCGCTTTATATAAAACCTTGGATCTGAGGTTTGAATCTATTTCCGTTTCTTTCTTTCGTTACAAATAATTAGCAGAAAATTCCACCACTTTGTTCGGTTTTTCGGGTGGCGGACAATTTGTCCATAAAAAACGCCCCAACTACTTTCGATTTATCACTCAACTGTTGCAGCAGCAACATACTTCTCACATACGGAGTGGTTGCTGCTGTTTTTATAATCATTCCCACGTTGGGAACTTGTTATTCCCATATTGGGAAATATTGTTTCCCATGTTGGGAATACTATATACATGAGCCCCCGATGCCTCATATCAATAAATATTTACGAAAAATCTTGGTAAATTCCTGTTTTTTTCGTACCTTTGCCGCGCAAAACCTCATTAATATGAGGATGGAAAAAAGAAAAGGGAAATGCGGGAAATCTCTCTGGTGCCTGATCTTGGTGCTGTTGGGAATCGCTGTGAAAGGCAATGCGCAGCGCAACGATTCTGTGGTAGTAGCCCCCGATAGCAGCAATTTCGTAACGGCGAGCATATTGACAATTTCACCTACAAACGAGGTCTATTCCGTGTTTGGCCATACAGCCATTCGCATGGAATGTCCAGTTCACCAATTGGATTATGTGTTCACCTTTGAGAGTGATCCGTCGGTGGGCGGCTTCCTGACCTTCTTCGCAGGAAAGGCCAAGGCCCGGTTTATCGCTGTGCCAACACAGCAGTTCCTGAATGATATGGAAAGGATAGGCAGAGGAGTCAAGCAAAATGAACTGAACCTTACACATCATGAGAAACAGGAGTTGTGGCGCAATCTCGACAACGACATGGTTGCAGGTGCACATAGGAAGTTCAACTTGTTGCTCAACAACTGCGTCTCAATGACGGTATTGAAACTGCACCAGAGTTGTATTGATGAGCATTTAGAGTGGGCACCTTGGAAAGGCTCAATGCTTCTGAACAACGGTGACTTAGTGCGGCATAATGCAAGACGGTCGCCATGGGCTGAGTTCCTTTTTGTCACTTTCTTGGGAACAGGATATGATGACTATTACGACCAGGAATTGAGACTATGTCCAGAGATCCTGATAGATGAGCTGCGCAAGGCTTCATTCGTTGAGAATGAAACAGACAGGCAACGTCCTGTAATAACGGATCAAGGACAAACACTGCTCACGGAAAAGAAACCGTTGCAGGAAAATCGAGTTACTCCATCATTGGTGTTTAGCTTCCTTCTACTGCTCGTCTGCATCTTAACCATCGCAGAATGGTGTGGGCATTGTGTTAAAATCGCCCACTATTTAGATGTCTTCTTATTGATAGTTCAAAGCCTATTAGGCTTCATACTTATATATATCACTTTTGTGTCGGAGATCTTTGGTCTAATGTGGAACTGGTATCTCATACCGTTCAACCTAATTCCTTTGATTCTCTGGATTTGCCTGCATAAGCAGAAGAACTACGGCAGAGTATATCTGCTATATTCGGTGGTACTTGTGGCGTTTCTCGCCCTTACCCCGTTCCTCTCTCAACTAGATTTTCCGCATCAGCTGATAACAGCGATGTTTACTGTAAGATGTATTAGTAATTATTGTATTTATCGTTTTAAATAATATGGATAAGCAAATACGTTCTCTATTGATAGGTCTGCTTTCCCTCTTTATGTGGGGGATAGCTACTCCATCATATGCATTTGGAGAAGCAACATTTTACCACAAGATTGCATATTGTGTAAACGAAACTGGGGCTGGTACCGTTTATGCTAACGGTCCTTTGTACGAGAATCAGGGGAACACTAGTCATGATTTTACCTCTACAAGTAGCACCTCCGACCAATATGCTGTCTTTAGTAAACATGATTACGCTTTTCTAAGTACTCCAAGCAGCGTGACCATGTATTACAGTTTGCATGCTGTAAATTCGAACGAGAATTATCAATTCGATCATTGGGAGACAAAGAATGGAAACAACTGGGTAGTAATAGATGAGCCATCCCTAATTTATGATGCCCCATCGGAAACTGTTACTAATTCAACAAACAACGACCCCAGTGTTAGCGCAAGATATAAGGCTTGCTTCTCTTTAAAAGGCGTTTTAAAAGCAGAGGTTGCTGTAGGCCAGGAAAATCTTGGACATGTTATGAATTCCAAAGTGAATAATACGACTGGTGATGTCGTAACACTAACTGCACAATCCACCCAATCATTTCAGGGCGTATTCTTCAGTCATTGGACTATTGACGGAAACAGTACATACAAATCAACAGAGAATCCTCTCACCGTAAAAGTTCCTGAGGGTGTGACAAGTATTGTCTATAGGGCCCATTTTACAGAACCGTCTGAACAAACGTATTGCCGATTTGAAAATGTTGGAACAGGCAAGTTTATATCATTATCAAGTTTAAACAAAGCTTCTGTTAGAAAAGATGGTAACAATTATACTGCTCTGATTATGAATGGCTTGAAACTTATAAGCAATTCTTCAAGCAGCATGGGAGATCCTTCAACTGTATTCTATATCGGTGGAACATCCGATAATGCAGAAGGAATTTCTTCTGTGTTGGTTTTGAATTCTCAGGGTGAGGATTTAATGCCACAAGTCTTTGTAGATGGAAACAATAGCTATTCCGTTAAGATTAAAAAGGAAGGACAGTATTACCGTATCTCAACAACAATGACAGTCAACACTGATGGCACAACAGGAGAGGTCTTCTTAACTGACGAAGGAAAAGATACACCGGTGTTTAGTAATACTCAAGGAAATAATGCTTTATGGACAATTCATTTCTTAGATGAAGGGCATTTAAATGAGCATGCGTTTGGTGTTGCTCCTGATTCAAGAATGCTTCTAAACGGTAAATACTATACCACTCTTTATACAACGTTCCCCTATAAAATGCTTGATGGAATCAAAGCATATTACCTTGACATTACAAAAGCGGACCAAATATATAATGAGCAAACCAAGAAAATTACATTCTTGGAAGTACCCGAAAACGAGAAGATTATACCTAAGAAGATGGCTGTAATCCTTGAGTGTTCTGGAACAAACCCAGAAGGAAACAGGCTTTTGCCTATTGTGGACAAAAATAATAGTATTAGTGAAGGTAAATATGTCACCGACAAGAATAATCTTTTGAAGGGAGCTTTGGTTGTTGGAGGAGGTTTAACAGGTGCTCAGGCTGCAGCAAAGAGTAAGCTTCCCGATCAGGACTATGTTTATGTCTATTCTGCAAAGAATGGGCTCGTCAGTTTCTTCAAATGGAGTGGAACCAAGGTAATACCAAATAATAAGGTGTATCTGGCAGTAACGAAAGACTTCGAAGGTGAAACAAGTTCTGATGGTAATGCTGCGAAGGGTTATACATTCATATATGGAAATGATTTCGAGGAAGGAAGTATTGCTACTAATATAGATCATCCAGAACAAACAGAAGAAGATGGAATCATCTATAACTTGCAAGGAGTTAAAGTGACAAATCCTTCTACAGGAGTATATATTAAGAATGGAAAGAAATACATTGTAAAATAATGGAAACCAAAAGACTCTATATACATCCTATGACCGAAGTATGCGTTCTTCATTCTCATGAAGAATTCATGCTTCAGGCATCTCTACATGATGACGAAGCAGATTTCGTAGGTGCAAAGGAGAACTCATTCGACTTCGACGATGATCCGTGGGCTGATGACCCATGGGCTGATACCTCCGTTAAGGATCCTTGGGAGGAATAAACAAACACAATAACAAACAACCGGCAGGAGTGAAAATTCCTGCCGGTTTTTGTATGTTGTAGGAGGCCATTTCCAAAACCATAGGTTTTAGAACGCAAAACCACATGTCCAAGAAAAACTGCTAAAATGCGGAGGCTTTCAGCCGTAAACCTGCGGTTTCATCGATGCCGAACATGATGTTCATATTCTGAACAGCCTGACCTACAGCACCTTTCAACAGGTTGTCGATGACGGATGTGATCAAGAGCTTGTTGCCGATCTTTTCGCAATGAACCAGAGCCTTGTTGGTATTCACCACCTGCTTCAAGTCGAGTGCCTTGTCGCTGTAGTGCGTAAAGGCGGCATCTTTGTAGAACGCTTTGTAGAATGCAACCACTTCCTCAATAGGACAATCCGTCTTGATGACCTCTGTAACAAAGATGCCACGGGCAAAGTCACCACGGTAAGGAATGAAGTCGATGGATACTCCGGACTCCTGCTTCTCTGAGATGGGAGAGGTGAAGAAAGGTGCATCGGCTGGCTTTACCTCGTTCAGACTCTGACAAATCTCGTGTAGGTGCTGATGGGTGAACTGCTTATAGATGCTGAAGTTGTTGTTACGCCACGAGAAGTGGGTGGTAGCACCGGGTTTCTGTCCTGCGCCAGTACTTCCTGTAATACCGTTTACGGCCACATCATCGTGAATCAGGCCCATCTTGGCAGCGGGAAGGAGTCCCAGCTGGATGCAAGTGGCAAAACAACCAGGGTTAGCCAGATGCTGTGCCTTCTCGATCTCTTCCTTGTGGATTTCCGGAAGACCGTAAACGAAGTTATAGTGAATAGTGGACAGTGAATAATTTGCTTCCGCTGTGGCATTTGCGCCATGTGACTTTGTATCAGAATCCTGTGCGGCAGCAAATTGTTCACTATTCACTGTTACCTGTTCCCTTTTAATCCGGAAGTCCTGCGCCATGTCGATGATCTTGACATTGGCGGGGATGGTATGGTCTTTCAGGAACTGTTCGCTCTTGCCATGACCGAAACAGAAGAACACCACATCGATCTGGTCGAAGGGCATCTCACTGGTGAACCGCAGATCGGTCTCACCAATCAGTCCTTCATGCACATCGCTCACTAAGTTCCCTGCATTACTCTCAGAGTTGGCAAACACAATCTCCGCCTGAGGGTGGTTCAGCAGCAGGCGAATCAACTCACCGCCCGTATATCCTGCCGCACCTAGAATACCAATTTTAACCATAATTATAAGTAATAATGAATAGTGAACAGTGAATAATTTGCTTCCGCACTTCCCTACCCACTTCCTATTTATTGTTTTGTTTCGCTGTTTTTATAGATGATATTAAAAGCTTGAGCAATTCCTGACAGTCAGTACTCATGCTTCCAAACTCTTTTTCATTGAGATACTCTGTATCTTTCAATATATTGAGCCAATAGAGGGTCTCATTGCACTCTTTCAGTGCAATAGACAACTTGTTTACAAAATCGGCAGGACTTTGTGCATAGGTTGCCTCGCTTACTAACGCTCCTATGGCAGTACCTGAACGGAAAACTTGATTAAGCATTCCATACTCTTTAGGACTGCACTTGATGTACTTCACCATATTTACAATTCTTACTCCAAAAGTATAACTTTTAGAGGTAAGAGGTGAATTATAGCTTTGTACGTATTTCATGTATAATGTAAGCGGAAGCAAATTATTCACTATTCACTGTTCACTGTTCCCTTCCCCCCTCAGAGGGGGGAGGGTCTTATCTCTCATTCGGATGAATTCCGTAATAGACGCGGAGGGGGGTGCTGCTGACTTTGATGAAGCCCTTGGCCTCGTCGGCTGTCCAGCCGGTTTGGGTCTCACCGTACTCACCGAGCTTCGACTTGGTCAGGTCGTTATCGCTGTCAACACCTACTGTCTCGAAACCGAAGGGACGGAGTTTCAGGATAGCGGTACCTGTGACGTTACGCTGACTGGAGGTGAGCATCGCCTCGATATCGGGCATTACCGGCTCCAGATACTGACTCTCGTGCAGGAACATGCCGTACCAGTTAGCCACCTGGTCCTTCCAGTACTGCTGCCACTTGCTCAGGGTTGACTTCTCCAGCAGACGGTGTGCCTCGATGATCAGCTTGGGTGCTGCGGCCTCGAAGCCCACACGACCCTTGATACCGATAATCGTGTCGCCCACGTTGGCGTCGCGACCGATGGCGTAAGAGGCGCCGATCTCCTCGATCTTCTGGATAGCCTTCACCTTATCATCGAACTTTTCGCCGTTGACAGCCACGATTTCGCCCTTCTCAAACTGGATCTTCAGCAACGACTCCTGTTCCTTAGCCGTTACATGCTTCAGGTAAGCATCCTCGGGCAGACCTTGCGTAGGATCGAGCAGCTCACCACCGCAGATACTGGTTCCCCAGATACCCACGTTGTATGAGTACTTCAGTTTGGTGAAGTCGGCAAAGAACCCATGCTCGTTCAGGTAATCCACCTCCTCCTTACGAGTCAGCTTTTTGTCACGAGTCAGCGTGATGATCTCCACACCCGGTGCCATCACCAGGAAGGTCATGTCAAAGCGGATCTGGTCATTACCGGCACCTGTTGAGCCATGAGCGATGGCATCAGCGCCGATCTCCTTGGCATAACGGGCAATGGCAATGGCCTGGAAGATACGCTCTGAGCTGACGGATATAGGGTAACAGTTATTACGCAGTACGTTACCGAAGATCATATACTTCAGCGACTTGGCATAATACTCCTGTGTTACGTCGAGGGTGACATATGCTTTTGCGCCCAGCTTATAGGCGTTCTCCTCGTTCTTCTTCAGCTGTTCTTCGCTGAAACCGCCGGTATTGGCACATGCTGCATATACTTCATATCCTAAATCCTTTGCCAGATACATCACTGTGTAGGATGTATCCAGTCCGCCAGAAAAGGCGACTACCACTTTTTTCTTTTCCATATCTCTTTTTCTACTTCTTTTATTCTTTATTACTATCTATCTCTCTGATTCGTTCCAGCACTTCATCTGGAATCTTGGCAGGCAAATGTTCGGTGGGATCGAAAAGCATGCCGGTGCAGATGCAATACTTGCGACCGGTGCGATGCAGCACATCCACGTTCACACAGCCTTCGCAACCACGCCAGAAAGCCTCATCGTCTGTCAGATCGGCAAACGTCACGGGCTTATAACCCAGCTGCGAGTTCATCTGCATCACAGCGGCTCCGCTTGTCAGCGAGAAAATCTTTGCTTTGGGCCAACGGATACGAGCCAGCGTAAAGGTCATGTCCTTGATGCGTTTTGCCAAATGCAGACCGCGGAACTTGGGGTGCACAATCAAACCAGAGGTGGTGACATACTGCTTGTTCCCCCAGGTTTCGATATAACTGAAGCCTGCGAACTCATCTCCATGGAGGGCGATAACTGCCTTGGCCTCACGCATCTTGGTTGCCAGATACTCATGCGTACGCTTGGCAATACCTGTTCCACGCACCTTGGCCGCTTCGCTGATGGTCTCTAAAATGGTGTCCACATACTTCTCATGCGAAGGGTCGGCTACCATCACCTGGATATCTTCAACCCTTACCACCGTCTTTTCTTCCTTTACGTCCTCCTTCACCGCTTCCTTACTTTCTTCTTTAATCTCTTCCATTTCTTCTCTACGAATGAGTCGAATTATACGAATTATCCTTTGATGTTCGGTATCACTAAGCTAAGTCCGTCTATGACCTGCTCCTCGCGCGTACCTTGTTTTATTACTATAAAGATAGTATCGTCACCGGCAATGGTACCGATGATTTCTGGAATAGCACTATTGTCGATGTTGTAGGCGATGCTGCTGGCATAACCGGGACGTGTCTTGATCACGCCCATGTTTCCAGAGAAGTTGATGCTTACGAAACCGGAGGTCTGTAGCATCTCCATGGCTGAACGTGGTGTGCTCACCCTTTTGTACATGGTCTCGTTGGGCAGCACGTACACATACTTACCATTCATTGAGGCAGCCTTAGCTACCTTCAACTGCTTCAGATCCCTGCTAAGCGTTGCCTGTGTCAGTTTGAAACCTTCTTTCTCCAGTGCTCGCAGCACTTCCTCCTGACTGCCCAGTTCCATACTGGAAATGAGCATCTTGAGGGCTTCCATTCTACTGTTCTTTACTTTCATCTGAGTATATTTATGCTATTTAGGCTGCAAATTTACTGCTTTTTATGCAATTACACAAATTATTCTTGCATAAAATAGCAGTCTTCCCACAAATTTATGCAAAAGAGATACAAGCTTATGCAAAAGGAATAAAATTTTATGCAAAAGAACATGCATAAAGAAAGCGGGTGCTATGGTTTAGCCACAGCACCCGCCTTGTTTATCGGAAAGTCTTTATCGACCTTTGATTTACTTCACAATGTACTTCTTACCGTTAACAATGTAGATACCCTTATCCATCTTGCTTACCTTGCGGCCCATCAGGTCGTAGATAGCATTGGTCTTCTGCTCAAGCTGGATATCCTTGATGCCTGTTGCACCATCGGCAGAAAGAGTAACATTGTAGATGTAGTACCAACCGCTCTGAGAGATAGCGAGCTTGGTTTGAACGGTCTCGCCACCATCGAACTTCAGACCAGAGTCGGGATTGTTCCAAACCATCACGTTGATCTTAGAACCATCAATGCTCTCGTCATCCAGACGGATATTGATACCATTCTCCTCTTCCATGTAATAACCCTGACCGTTAATAAATCCACCGTCTGTCCATGGGAGCAATCCGCTGAAGGTTTCTGTAGGCTCTTCCTCGGGATCCTCAGGCTGAGTCAAAGCCAGAAGCTTGATACCATCCTTGGCATTGTTCAAGAAGCTGAAGTCTTTCTCTTCGAATGCTGTCAACATGCCAGCCATATCGATAGTTGTAGCCACCTCATCATCATCGAGGTTTACTTTCAGACCGATATCTTCAGGTGTGCCGAGCGTACGGTCTGACATGGTTACATTAGCCTCGCTGAACGAGCACTCCTCGAATACGAAGTAGTAGTTGTTAGCTTCCTGGAGGCAGTAGCAGTCGAAAGTAATGGTCTGACAGCCATTTGCTCCACTTGGAACGGTCTTACCCTGCGGTGCGCCTAACTCAAACTTCTGCCACTCTGTGGTAAGAGCGAAATCACTCTCACTTCCGAAGGTGTTATAATCCTTGTACTTTGTAGGCATAGTATGTGCCTGTGTAGCAAGTGAAGCTGGTTTATCTGCTTTAGCCCAGAACACGAACTTATAAGGCTCATTAGACTTCATCTTATGCAGCGTAGATACGAAGAACTGAGAAGAATATCTTGCAGGAGCAGATTTACCATCGCCGATCTTAGCACCATTCTCCCAATAGTAAGTAATACTGTCTTTCATCAGGACATTACCTTCCTCATCATACTGCTCGTTACCTTCAGCATCAAGATCCTTGATCTGAACAGTCTCGGTGTAATAATTCAGGGTAGGAACCTTCACAGCATTCGGGAACTGAGGATCACCTGTTTCCACTACAGGAGCTTTCTGCAATACGTTTGCACCTCTTTCAGGATCATAAACCTGAATCATGAAGTTAGACACTTTCACCATATCGGGCTCTTCTTCAGATCCATAGTTTACTTCATCAATAGGATCCTCAGAGAACACGCCCTTTCTCATGAAGTTAATCCATGAAACCTGACCTGGGTCTGGCACATCCCTGATTTCCACTTTGATATTATCAAGGTAGACGACATTTCCTTCATAAGGAGCATGGGTCATGTTTAAGGCAATGCACTGGAACTGCAAACCATCAGAATTAGCTGCAGAACTCTCTGATACAACATCCATCTTAACATACTGCTTTTCGGGCCATGCTGTTGTATAAGAAAGAGTGTTTCCACCGTTTTCATCATTGGGGAACAGCTGATAATTAATATAGCTCTGCGGATAAGCATGTGTCTGGAACTGGAAACTGCCTTCCTTCTCACCCATTACATCTGCTTTGAAACGAATCTGCTTGCCTGCGGGAATTGGCTCCTTAAAATAAATAAAGAACTGGGTATCCCAGCTGATCAAATGCGGGTCACCTCCCCAAGGTGTCTCGGTTTGGTATTCGCCTTCAGCTTGTGCCTCAGCATCACTACGAACAATAACCTTGATACAGTGGTTTGCGGGATTTGTAGGATCCTCAACTACTCTCACCGGACCGCGGTTAAGATTGTGGCTTTCAGAAACCTCGAAGAACTCCATGGCTTGATCATCAAAACCATTTTCCATGTCTTGATCAAAGATGGCAGTCCACCTTGTCTGTCCGTAGGCAGAACCTGCCAACAAGACACCAACTAATAATGTAAATAATTTCTTCATAATTGTGATAATAAATTATTAATAATGTATAAAGGTTTTTAGTATAAATCAACGTTTAGGTACCCAAAAGTACACTATTCGCTCATTCAGATACAAAAGTAGTGCATTTTTGTGAAATAAATATTATTTGGTGTTACAAAATCTTTATTTTTTGTATCATTGGGCGTTTTTGGTGTCATTCTACAATACATATTATGGAGATTTTTTTTAATTTTGCAATCATGGTGTAAAAAATACACGCTGTGCATAACGCGGATTATTATCAACAATCATACCTAAATCACCGATTCGGCATATCTTTGATATGAAATCGAACGAATAAACTTTAAACGATTATAATAACAATTTATGGAAAAGAGACAAATCGCAAAACAACGGCATCAATGGACTGTTGCTGCCTGCGGACTGCTGATGAGTGCCTTCGCCCTTCAAGGTTGTCAAGACGACGTTTTGACAGGGCAGCCTTCATGGTTGGGTAACTCTATCTACGAACGTCTGGAGGAAGATGGCAACTACACAACCATGCTGAGGTTGATTGATGACTTGGGGCAACACGAAGTGCTCAGCCACACCGGTTCGAAGACACTGTTTGCCGCAAACGACGATGCTTTTCAACAATGGTTCTCCCACAATGGCTGGGGCGTGAACCGTTATGAACAGCTGTCAGTGTCGCAGAAGAAACTTCTGCTTAACAATTCAATGGTTAACAACGCCTATCTGATCGAGTTGTTGTCGAACGGAAGGCCTCAGGGAGAGGACTCACATCCAGCTGAGGGTCGTACCATGCGCCGTGAGACTGCAACCAGTGTTTATGACTCTGTGCAGATCATGAGACCTGATCAGATGCCGAGCACTCCAGTTTGGGCCAGATTCAAGAATAATGGCAGGAGTATTCCCGTGCTGAAGGATATTACACCAGCACCGATGATCCATTTCCTGCCTTCTTATATGAAGATCAATAAGATTACCAGTACCGACCTTGACGTGCTGACCAACCATCAGGCCAATGACATCAATGAGGCATGGGTGAACGGTAAGAAAGTGATTGAACGCGATATCACTTGTAAGAACGGTTATATACAAAAGGTGGACGGCGTAATTGAGTCGTCGCCCAATATGGCAGAAATCATCCACCAGCATCCCGACATGTCGCGCTGGGCAAAGATGATTGACCGCTTCTGTGCACCTTATTATACTGCTGCGGGTACAAGAGAGTACAACCGTTTGTATAACAACCAGGATTCTGTTTATGTACTCAGCTACTATAGTGACTTTTCTGTTGGTGGAGCTAACACTACCACACCAAGCGGTGAGGCTGTAAATGCCAAGCTGAAGTTTGATCCGGGATGGAACCAGTACGTCAGCACATCAGGCGATGCCAACATGAACTATGATGCCGGTGCTATGTTCGTTCCTACAAACCAGGCTTTGGAAGCTTGGTGGCAGAACGAAGGTAAGGACCTGCAGACTGAGTACGGTGAAATCGACAGTATTCCCGAGGCTACGATGGCTAAGCTCATCAATGTGAACATGCGCGACGTGTTCTCTGAGGCCATCCCCACGAAGTTCGACAAGGTGCTGAACGACGCCAAGGTGGAAATGGGCATCCGCATTGAAGATGTTGATTCCTGCTTTATGGGCTGTAACGGTGTGGTATATATGGTGAACCGCGTTTATACGCCGGCAGAGTTTGCTTCTGTGGCTTATCCGGCCCTCGCCCACCCCACTGTCATGAACATCATCTACTGGGCTATCGACCAGCTGAACTTCTTGCCTTACCTGCTCTCCATGGACTCCAAGTATAGCTTGATTCTCCCGACGAACAATGCCATGTTGTGGTATATTGATCCGTATTCCTATGGCAATGAAAGAGACGGAATGGAGGCACCTACCGCAGTGGCTTTTGCTTATGATGAAACCAAAGCTTTGGAACAGCGTGTGAGAGCTTTCCGCTACGACTGTGTGATTGACGCAAATGGTAATATCTCCATTGACGAGAGTACAAGGAAAGAGGAAACAACCCGTTCGGTTGTCAATGACTTCCTGAAGCGCCTGATGGACCAGCTGATCATCGTAGGCGACGTAGAGGACGGTCATGAGTTCTACAAGTCGAAGGGCGGTACTCCTATCCGCGTGACAAGAGATGCTAACGGTCGTCTGGCCTTTGCCGGTGGATGGCAGATGAACCACAACAAGGTTCTGCCCGTGAACCCGGAGGATATCTACGTGAAGACCAACGGTAAGTCGTATGTAATCAACGACCAGATGCCTTTGACAACAGAGAAATCCGTCTTCCTGACATTAGATGAGCGCGATGAGTTCTCAAAGTTCCTGGAGTTGCTGGATAACGACGGTGCCGACCTGTTGGCAACCACAGTAACCAAGAACAATTACGAAGCTGGTATGCAGAAGAAATCCAGCAAGAACCTGAAGTTGCTCGACAACTATAACTATACGATTTATGCGCCCACGAACAGTGCTATTCAGGAACTGATCGACCAGGGTCTGCTGCCTACATGGGACGACTATGAGGCTCAGACCGAAGAGATCTGGGGTTCTGAAGAAGCTGCCGAACAAGCTAAGGCTATTATCAAGAACATCATCGTCAGCTTCCTGCGCTATCACGTACAAGACCATGCCGTACTCGTGAACATGGCTCCAGAGATCTACGATGAGGAGAACGGTCAGAAATCGCCAAGATACGAGAATACCTATGAGACCATGAAGCGTAATCTCGAAACAGGTCGATTCGATCCCGTTGTGGTCAACAACGAACCGGGTCAGATGTGGGTACGTGACTTACTTGGCAACACACGCCATATTGTTAAGACTGAAGGACTTTACAACCGCATTTGCCGTGAATACTGGTTCAAGGCCACTGGTGAATGCTACATGGCATCCGATGCTGTAGTCCATCAGATAGACGGTGTCCTTCTCAGTGAACAGATGACACCTTGGAAAGATCAACTTAATAAAGTAAGAGCAAGGAGGAACTAAGGCATGCGAATTCTAAGATTCACTATTATATTATTCGCCCTGATTGCTGCAACAGTAGTCAGCGCGCAGGAACCGATAACCTCCATTCACGGAAGTGTTAGTGATGACATGGGACCATTGATGGGTGCCTCTGTCTGTGAAATGGATGGAAGCGGACGTATCATTGAGTCAACCATTACCGACCTGAATGGTAACTTTACCATGAGGATCAGGAATCCCAAGGATAAAATCCGTTTCAGCTATGTAGGTTGTAAGGATGTTGTTGAGCCGATTAACAAGACCAATTACCAGATTGTCTTGAAGTCGGAACTGCAGATCGACGAAGTGGTGGTAACCGCCACAAAGCGAGTAGGCGGAAACGGTCTGCCTATCCCGCAGCGAGAGGTTTCCAACGCTACCCAGAGTATTTCGACGAAGGAGTTTGAAGGTCTTTCCGTCATGTCCATCGAGGAAGCGCTCGTTGGTCGTATCGCCGGTCTTGACATTATCGGAAACTCCGGTGACCTTGGAGCAGGATCCACCATGCGTCTTCGTGGTGCTTCATCTCTCTCCACACTGACCGATGCCAACCCGCTGATCGTAGTCGACGGTAACGTACGTCAGGTTGACCTCGCTAACTTCGATATCAATACTGCCAACAACGAGAAGTTCGCCGAGTTGCTGAACATCAACCCTGAGGACATCTCTGATATCCGCGTGCTGAAAGATGCTGCCGCTACAGCGCTCTACGGCTCGCAAGGTGGTAACGGTGTGATTGAGTTAACCACCAAGCGTGGTACTCGTGGTAAACCAAGACTCTCTTATTCTCTGAAGCTGACTGGTACATACCAGCCTAAGGGATATGAGCTCCTGAACGGTGACGACTACACCATGTTGCTGAAGGAGTCGTACTTCAACCCTGAGCAGAGCGATGCTGCTTCAAATATTCCTGAGCTGAACTACGACCCGTCATTCTCGGAATATGAGCAGTATAACAACAATACCGACTGGCGTAAAGCTGTTACCCAGTGGGGTCTCCGTCAGAACCACTATGTTACCGTAGAAGGTGGTGGTGAGAAGGCATTGTTCCGTATCGGTGCAGGTTTCGATAATGAGACCGGTACGATGATCGAGCAGAAACTGCAGCGTTTCTCTACCCGTGTGGCTCTCGACTATAATGTAAGTGAACGTATCCGCGTAAGTACCAACTTCGCGCTTACCTATACCAATAACCATCGTAACTCTGACGGTTTGCTCGACATCGCCATGAAGAAGATGCCGAACATGAGTATCTATGAGCAGGATCCTGTAACGGGCGAAAATACCTCGTCATACTATTCCATGTTGCAGAGTGCCAGCTCGGTATTCGACAGAAACCAGAAGGATTACGTGAACCCTGTGGCAAGTGCTAAACTGGCTAAGAACAGACAGAGCACTTACGACATGACTCCTGAGTTGATTATCCAGTACCATCTGCTGGGCATGGATTATGACAGCTGGCAGTTGAACTGGAGAGGTTCAGTCTATATGAACATCAACAACGGATACTCTAACAAGTATTATCCGCAGGAACTGAAGACCGTTTCTTGGGACCAGGGCGTGAATACCACCTCCGACAGTTCTAACAAGAGCGTGTCGTTCAATACCAAGCAGCAGCTGACGTTGATTCCTGCTTTCAAGAACAAAGACCACTCTCTGATGGTGATGGGACGCTTCGAGTTGACAAGCGGATCATCCACAGGACAGTCTGAGGACAAGCAGGGCGCTCCCACTGGTATCACCACCACACAGGGTGGCGGTATGATCAAGAACCTGAGCTCAAGCTTCGGACAGTCACGTTCCATGTACTACACAGGAACATTCCACTATGCTTACAAAGGACGCTACATTGCCGATGCTTCGCTGCGTGCCGATGGTACCACCAAGTTCGGTCCGGGTAACCGCTGGGGCTTCTTCCCCTCTGTATCTTTGAAGTGGATCATCAGTGATGAGCCTTGGATGCAGTCAACCCGCAAGTGGCTGTCAATGTTCGCCATCCGTCCCAGCTGGGGTCGTGTAGGTCACCAGCCCGGACAGAACTATCTGTTTACCTCTAAGTACGATTCTGCCGACAGGTACATCGACATGATGGCCATGAAGCCGAACAACATCCGTTTGACCGACCTGAAGTGGGAGATCGTGGAGAGCTGGAACGGTGGTATCGACTTAGGATTCTTCAACGACCGTTTGACATTGACTATCGAGGGTTATAGTCAGACCACCTCAGACATGTTGATGTCCAACTACCGCATCCCGTCTAACGCAGGTTTCTCTTCAATACCTTATAGCAACAACGGTAAGATGCGTAATACAGGTTGGGAGTTCCATATCAATGCCAACCGTCTGATTACCGCAGGAAAGAAATTCTCTGTTGACTTCAACGCTAACTTCGGTAACAACCGCAATGAGTTGCTGGAGTTGGAGGAGAACCTCTTGGACAACCTGAACTCTGTTTATGGATTCTCTAACGATGAGACCCTGCAGCGCGTACAGTTGCACAACCCGTTAGGTGCTATCTACGGTTTCCGCTATAAGGGTGTTTATCAGTACAACTACTCCACCTTCAGCAGAATGTCTCCCGAAGAGCGTGAGCAGTTCCTTGCCGATGGCAAGACAGCTCCTGTTGCTCAGAGTGCCGACGGTAAGCTGATTGTTGACGGTAAGGGCGACCCCGTACGTATGATGTTCAACTACACCAACGACGCTACGGGTAGAAACTACCGCTTCAATGGTGGTGATGCTATCTATGAAGATATTAACCACGATGGTCAGATCAACGCACTTGACATCGTCTATCTGGGCTCTTCTCTGCCTAAGCTCACTGGTGGTTTCGGATTCAATTTCAACTACGGCAGCTGGCGTCTGAGCACCCAGTTCACCTACCGTGTTGGTAATAAGATCCTGAACAGAGCCCGTCTGCACGCAGAAGCTATGATCGGTAACGACAACCAGAGTCAGGCCGTGAACTACCGCTGGCGCAAGGAAGGCGATATAACATCTATTCCTCGAGCCATGTACGGTAACAACTCCAACTACAACACGCTGATCAGCGATCGTTTCGTAGAGGATGGTTCATACCTCCGTATGGGTTACGCCCAGATCTCTTATGCTATCAACAGGAAATACCTCAAACACCTTGGTCTGAACCGAGTGAGTTTGTATTTCAGCGCCAACAACCCGTTCGTTCTGACAAAGTACTCGGGTGTTGACCCGGATATTTCGAGCGGCGGTTACTCTCCTGCTATCGATAACGCACAGACACCGCGTTCTCGCTCTTATACGTTAGGTATTACTGTACAATTCTAATTGATCATCGTAAACTGAAATATGAAAATTATGAATACCAAGATATATAAAGGGTTCTTAGGGGTATTAGGGATACTTGGAGGCTTAGGGCTTACCGCATGCTCTGATTTCCTGGAGATTGAACCTCAGAATGAGATTATCCTGGAGAAATTCTGGAATGAGAAGGCCGACGTTGACGCCATCATTGCAGGTTGCTATTCAGGAATGCAATCAGAAAACGTTATCAAACGTATGATGGTATGGGGTGAGTTCCGCAGCGATAACATCGGTCCGGGCAGTAACGTCAGTTCCGATGGAAGCCTCGAGAAGATCCTGAAGGAGAATATCGATGCCAAGAATGGCTACACCAGCTGGACGGATTTCTATTCTGTCATCAACCGCTGTAATACCGTCATCAAATATGCTCCCGGCGTGGCCGCCAACGACCCCGCCTACACGGAGAGTGAACTGCAGGCCAACATCGCCGAGATGGTGGCACTCCGCAGCCTCAGCTATTTCTATCTGATCCGTGCCTTCCGTGACGTGCCTTTCTCAAGAGTGGCCTATACGGATGACGACCAGACCATGGATCTGCCCGCTACGAAGTTCAATGATGTGCTCGACTCACTGATCTATGATCTGGAGAGTGTACAGAACTTTGCCGTGAAGCGTTATCCTGTAACCAAGGAATTCTACCAGACTGGACGTATTACGCAGGATGCCATCCATGCCCTGCTCTGCGAGCTCTATCTCTGGAAGAAGGACTATGCCAACTGTGTACGCTATGCCGACATGGTGATCGATTCTAAGAAAGCCATCTATGAGGAGAACCGCAAGAAGCGTTCCAACTCTTCCTTATCAAACGATGACGACATGGCTCGTTTCAATGGATTCCCCTTGGTCAGCAACTCATCGGGTGCCAACTACTATGGTGATGCCTATTCCGTCTTGTTTGGAACAGACAGGAACAGCATAGACCTGGTCAATCAGGAAATCATCTTCCAGTTAGTCTTCTCAGACTCTCCTGAAGGAGAAGGTATGATGGCCAACGGTGCAGTCAACTCTTTCTACGGAAACTCCAATGCATCCGTCGGTCTGGTAGCTCCCTCTGACTATATCTACGCTCAGATTGAGGCTACAGGACAGGATCGCAGAGTTTTCTCCGAACGCAACAAGAAACTGGATGCCCGTATCTATACCAACTGTTTGTACAGAGGTAGCGGCGGCGACAAAGCCATCAACAAGTATACCACGAGTTCGGTTGATATCTCTACCGCTTCAGGTACTCCGGAAGCTTCCTACGGTTCAAAATATACGCAGAACCAGAACGGTACCAACTGGATTATCTATCGTTTGACAGACATCATGCTTCTCAAGGCTGAGGCCTTGGCACAGATGGTTCGTGAGGGCAGTGGCGCAGAAGACAGCGAGTACAACAGATCGCTTCTGGACAGAGCATTTACACTGGTCAATGCCGTTAACAAGCGCTCTCTCTGTCAGAACCAACTTAATGATACGCTCCGCAGAGCCGACTATACCAACAAGAGTGATATGGAAACATTGGTGCTCCAGGAGCGTCAGCGCGAACTGATGTTCGAAGGCAAGCGTTGGTTCGACCTCGTTCGCCTCTCACAGCGTACAGGTAGCACACAGACCTTGGCTTCGGCCGCCTTGCAGAAGGCTACAACCGGCGCAGGACTGATTGGTAACCACTTGGCAAAGATGGACGCCATCTATTGGCCTTATAATCTCGACGAGATGAAGGTTAACCTGAATCTTGTACAGAACCCTGCCTTCAGCAGTGGTGAGGACGAGAGTTACCAAAAGACGACGAAGAAGTAAATACGAAAAGAGAAAATAGATATGAGACGTAAGAATATATTCAAAGGGATTTTGGGAGGACTGCTCATTGCGATGCTGACTCCTCTCAATACGCTGTTGCTGACCAGCTGCTCTGATGAGCCTGACAGCGAGTACTTCTACACCTTCACGGGTGAGATGATGAGCGAATACCTGAAGAGCCGTCCACAATACAGTGAGTTCAGCGAGATTGTGGAAAGAGCCGGTCTGATGGATCTCCTCGCCACCTACGGTCACTATACCTGCTTTGCCCCTTCCAACGAGGCAGTTGACAAATTCCTGCAGGGACGTGGCCTCAGCAGTGTCTCACAGTTGAGCGACGCCGACTGCGACACCATTGCCCGTACACACTTGGTATCCTACATGTACACGACATATGACATGATTGGACATAAACTGCCGACGGTGAACATGCTGAACCGCTATCTGGCTACCGAACCTGGTTTCGATAACGATAGCAATGCGGTCATCGTTCTCGAAGGACTGGCCAAGATCAAATTCGACCTGAAGGATGACTCTGTGGAGAATGGTATCATGCAGCCCATCGACATGGTGATTGAGAAATCAAACAGCTACATCACCGACTTGATGCGTGAGAATCCGAAAATCAGTACCTTCTACAGTGCCCTCGTGGCTACAGGCGTTATCAATGATGTAATGCTGGTAGAGGATGAGAACTACAATCCTAAGGATTACGAGCCGTACTACGCAGCCTCTGGTGACTACGAGACAAATAAAAAGAAATATGAGGCACCGGATTCTAAGAAATATGGTTATACGTTCTTTATTGAGCCAGACGAACTGTTAGAGTCGAAATATGGTATCCAGAAGGGCGACCTCCGTGCCTTGTACGACTTGGCTTGCTCAATCTATGACGAGGTATATCCGAAGGATGTGAGTGCTCCTGGCCATAGCTTTGAGAACCTTACCGACAGTGTCAACCCACTGCGTCGATTCATTCAGTACCATATTCTGAACAAGATCGCAGCCGGTGTCGATGACCTTACACCGCAAGAGATTCCTAACAAGGCTAACTTTGAAGGTGCCATCGGTATTGACGAGACACGTGTCAATCCCAGTGACTGGCATTACACCCTCCTGCCCCACAGAATGTTGAAGGTGGATAAGGTTACCGTTAGCAAATATCTGGGCGGAAGCAAGAGAGGTCAGCGTTACATCAACCGACGTAACGATGCCAAGTTCAAATTCCTTGGACAGCGTATTGAGCCCAATGACGATGAGTACAAGCACGATGGTATCAACGGACACTACTTCTATGTTGATGATATCGTAGCCTTCAGTAAGGATGTCCAGGATAAGATTCACAATCAGCGAATCCGTATGGACTTCAACACGGTATTCCCCGAATTCATTACCAACGGTCTGCGTATCTTGGGTGATCCCTGGCAGTCGGACAGCGGTGAAGAGAAATACGGTCGTATGTGGAAGTTCCCGGAGGGTTATCTTGACGGTGTGACATTCTCCAACTGTATCTTCACATGGAGACGTCCTGTTGCCATGTACAATATCTACATGTGGGATGAGTTCGCCCTCAAAGGTAACTACGACTTCACCTTCCGTCTTCCGCCGGTACCATTCGATGGTGAATGGCAGATCCGTCTGGGCTTTACAGCTCAGGATTCCCGTGGTGTTGCCCAGATCTACATCGACGGTGTGCCACAAGGTATTCCTCTTGACATGACCCAGAGAATGAATTCTGAGTTCTACATTGGTGATGATTTCATCAGCAGCATCGATGACTACGATGCCCTGAGTGCTGAAGAGAAAGCCGAGTACATCAAGTCCATGAAGAACCTTGGTGTATATACCTACCCCCGCTCGATGTATTGCGACAACGGCGGTTCAGGTAACAGAGGATGGGATCTCGTTTATGATATCGGTATGCGTAAAATCATCAGCCAGTCGTATATTGACTGTAACCAGGACCACTACATGAGAATCAGGGTGGCTTCCGACGGTAAGCAGGGTAATGACAATGAGTTCGCACTCGACTTCCTGGAGTTGGTACCGAAGAGTGTCTATGGTGCCGACGGTGATGGAGAAATGGAGGATGACCTCTAATAATTCATAATTCACAATTCATAATTCATAATTGAGAATTGACAATGATGAAAAGATATAATATATATAAAAAGGTGTTAGGACTTGCGTTGGCAGTCCTCACCTTCGCGGCCTGCTCTGACACGTGGGATGAACACTATGACAGGTTAGGTGAAGGCAAGAACGATGCTACACTCTGGCAGGCCATTTCACAAAACAGCAACCTGAGTAACTTTGCCAAGGTTATTCAGGCCTGCGGCTACGACAAGGCATTGAACAGCAGTCAGGTGTTCACGGTCTTCGCTCCTACCAATGACAATTTCTCTGCTCAGGAGGCTGACGAACTGATTGCTGCCTATAACGCAGAGAAGGGTAAGGTAAATGAGGATGACAATACGGTTATTAAGGAGTTCATTCAGAACCATATCGCATTGTATAACTACTCTATCTCAGAATCGAGCAGCGACTCACTGGTTTTGATGAACGGCAAGAAGACCTTGCTGTCTGCCAGCAGTTTCTGTAACAGTCCGATTCTGTCAACCAACGGTCTTTATAACAATGGTGTTCTGTTTACCATTCAGGGAAAAGCCCGTTACTTCCCCACGGTATTCGAATACCTGCGTAAAGATGCCGATCTTGACAGTCTCTCAAGCTTCTTCTACAACAGCCGTTTCTACCGCAAGGAGTTCATTCCCGGACGAAGCGTTCCCGGTGGTCTGGTAGATGGTAAGACCGTTTATCTCGACTCTGTCTTCGTACAGCAGAACGATCTCTGGGATATGCTTTGGGCATATACGAACGAGGAAGACAGTACTTACTGGATGGTTGCTCCCACCAATAAAGAGTGGAAGAAACTGATTGAAGAATACGAGCCTTATTTCAACTACGACAATTTTACGGCATTCCGTGACTCGATGGCTTACACCATGCCGCGTTTGGCCATCGTTGCCGGTACCACCTTCAGTCGTACACTGAACACTGACGTCCACCTGACCGACTCTGCCATGTCAACTGATGCAATAGAGAATTACCTCAGTCGCCAATGGAGTTGGGGTAGCAACAACCTGCACTATTATCAGTACGGTGGTAAATCAGCTACCAACACCCAAAAGCCATTCTCGGCAACGGGCGTCTTCTCTGGCACCGACAATGTTGAATGCTCCAATGGATTGGTGATGAAGTCTGACGACTGGAAGATCAACAAACTGAACACATTCTATCAGTGGAGAATCTACGAAGCAGAGGACGCATCCAACATCAAGGAAGTGAGTAAGAAAGAGAACGCCACGACCAAAGAGATGGAGCCTACCATTGCTGCTGTTTCCCGTGAGGTACAGAACAACAACCGTTTCTATGGTAAGGTTTGGACCAACGAATTCGTGGAGTTCAGACAGATTCAGGCAACACAGAACCACACTGTTACCTTCAACCTCCGTTCAGTACTCTCCAACATCGGCTATGACATTTATCTTGTTACAGCTCCTGCTTTGGCCAACGACAGTAACGCTACTGAAGAAGAGCGCCTGCCGACCAAGCTGACCTGCTCTATCAACTATCATAACCAGGATGGCGAGACAGAAACACAGATACTACAATCAGGTGTGGAAACGAATCCTAATGTAGTGGACTATATCCTCTTAGCCGAAGACTTTAAGTTCCCGACAGCCTCTTATGGACTGGCCGAAAACGAGGCTCTGGTGACACTTGATGTTACGACCAAAGTGTCAGCTCCTGAGATACGCTCCAAGAAATTTACGCGTACCATGCGAATCGACTGTATCATGCTGGTTCCTCACGGCATCGCGAATGTCAACGAGGAACGATTCGAGATTGCGCCACATGGCGACGGAGACATCTTCCAATGGCTGAAGTACTAATAATTAGTAATGAATTAAGAACTGTAAAGTTATGAAGAAATATATATTATTTGGACTTACACTACTGATGGCCTTTCCTGTAAGCATTGCTGCACAGAACGAGGATGCGACAGAAGACGAAGATGTCATCTCAGTCCTTGCACGCAAGTTGCAACCGAAGCATAAGCAGTACCCCACACGCGTTATTCGCGGTCGTGTCGTCAGTGCCACCACAGGACAGCCCATTGCTGGTACCATCATCAGCGCTGATGATGTTGAAGGATACAGTACGCTGACCGAAGAGAACGGTACCTTCAAACTGAATGTACCTACATTCACCACATCAGTGTATATCAACATGCCTGACTATAATCCAGTTCGCTTAGGTCTGCAGAACACAGAACAGCAACTGGAGGTCAAGCTCTATCCCCAGACTTTCTCAAAAGACTACGGGAAAGATATTAATGTACGTAATGACTATTCTACCGACGATTTCACCTATACCAATTCGGTGAATATCAAGGAAGAAGTGCAGAAGCACCTGGGAGCACAGGTATATAGCATCACCCGCAACGGTACACCCGGTGTTGGTAATGTAATGTTTGTGCAAGGTCTCAACTCACTCAATGTCAATGCTCAGCCGCTGGTAGTTATTGATGATGTCATCATCGACCAGCAGTACGGACGTACGATGCTCCATGAGGGTTTCTTCAATGATATCCTCTCGACCATCAATCCGGCTGACATCGAAAAGGTTACCGTGATCAGAAATGGTACAGCCCTGTATGGTGCCAAGGGTGCTAATGGCGTGATCCTGATTCAGACACACCGTAGCAAGTCGATGGCTACCCGTATCACAGCTAACATTTCTGCTGGTGTAACCCTGCAGCCGAAGTTCATCTCCGTGATGGATGCCGAGCAGTACCGTAGCTACACCTCTGAGTTGCTGAAGTCAACCAATACACGTAACCGTACCTTCAAGTTCCTGAAAGAGGATCCTGACTACTATTACTACACACAGTACCACCAGAACACAGACTGGAAGGACTATGTGTATCGTACAGCCATGACCCAGAACTACGGTATTAACATTGAAGGTGGTGATGCTGTGGCTAACTATAACCTCTCTGTAGGATACATCACTCAGCAGAGCACATTGAAGTATAACGACATGGATCGTTTGAACATCCGTTTCAATACTGATATCTCACTGAGCGACCGCTTTGACATCCGCTTCGACGCTTCATTCGGAAACATCACCCGTGATATCCGAAACGATGGTGCCCCTGCCGGTTACGACGAGGGTACGCCTACAGCGCCTGGATTCCTGGCCTACATCAAGAGTCCGTTCATGAGTCCTTATAGCTATGGTATGGGACGCTTGTCTGACACCCACTACGACATCGATCAGGAGTCGTATCTGTCAGAGGCCCTGGCCAACTACAAGAACTACAACTGGAAGTTGGGTAACCCTGCAGCCATTAACGAGTATTCCGAGGCAGAGAACAAGAACCGTCTGGAGAACTCCATGCTGAACCTGACCGTTACGCCTAAGTTCCGTCTTACCCGTAACCTCACTATCTCGGAGCACTTCAGCTATAACCTGGTGAACACCAATGAGGCATTCTACATTCCTATCAACGGTACACCAAGTTACTATGTAGGCAGTATCGGTGCCTATCGTGACAACGAGGTACGCTCACTGGCTTCCAAGCAGAACTCTGTGCTGAGCGACACCCGTCTTGACTGGCAGAACCGCTACAATGCACACTTCATCCATCTCTTCGGTGGTGCTCGCATCAACTGGGAGAGCTATTCCATGACTTCCCTGCTCGGTTACAACACAGGTAACGATAAGCAGCCGTTCTTGAAGTCAAGTCTTACCAACACCAACGACTTCGGTACCAGTGACAACTGGAACTCGCTGGCTTGGTACGCTCAGGCTGAGTACAACTATCTGGGCCGTTACTTCCTGCAGGCTAACCTCACGGTAGAGGGTTCTTCCCGCTTTGGCCGTGATGGCGGTGACCTCCGCGTCTTCGACGCTGCATGGGGTATCTTCCCCGGTGTTCAGGCTGCATGGATTATCAGTAATGAGCCTTGGATGGCTAAGATGAAGGCCATCAACTACCTGCGTCTGTCTGCTGGCTTTGACGTAAGTGGTAATGATGATATCGACTATTACGCTGCACGTAGTTTCTTCAGTGCTTCGCAGTTCCTCAACACCATTGCTGGAATCAGTTTCGATGGCATTGGAAACACCAAGATCCAATGGGAGACAACCCGTCGTATCAATGTTGGTCTGGAGGCTAACCTCTTCAACAACCGTTTGAGCATCGGTCTGAACGGCTTCCGTTCTACCACCGACAACCTGCTCACCCGTCAGTCACTGGGCTTCCTCAGCGGTCTGAACCAGAACTGGACCAACGACGGTAAGCTGAAGAACATCGGATTCGATGCTTCTGCTGCTGTCAAGGTATTAGCCTTGAAAGACTTCCAGTGGGAGGTTGGAGCCAGTGTAGGTCACTTCAAGAATGAGATTACGCAGTTGCCCGAAGGCGCAAGCTTTATCGACAATGACGTATATGGAGCAACAATCCGCACCCAGGTAGGCCAGGCCGCCAACCTGTTCTACGGACACAAGTCGCTCGGTGTATTCGCCACAACTGCTGAGGCTGATGCTGCCAGTCTGTTCGTACTCAAGGAGAACGGTATCGACCGTGACTATTACAAGGCAGGTGATATCCACTTTGCCGACCTCGATGGCGATCATCAGATTACTGATGCCGACCGTACGGTTATCGGCGATCCTAATCCCGATATCTATGGTAACATCTTCACGACCTTATCCTACAAGCATCTGAAACTGGATCTCCGCTTCAACTACTCTTTGGGCAATGATGTGTATAACTATCAGCGTTCACAGTTGGAAGGCGGTAGCCGCTTCATGAACCAGACCACAGCCATGCTTCGCCGCTGGCAGGTGGAAGGACAGGTGACGGACATCCCGCAGATCACCTTCCAGGATCCGCTTGGCAACTCTCGTTTCAGCGACCGATGGATTGAGGACGGTAGCTATCTCCGTCTGAAGACCGTTACCCTTAGCTACGACCTTCCACTCCGCAGCGAGTACCTGCAGGGTCTGCAGTTCTGGGTACAGGCTAACAATGTCTTCACCCTGACGAAGTATCTCGGCAGCGATCCTGAGTTCACCATGACTTCCAATGTCATCGGACAAGGTATCGACTTGGGACAGATTAGTCAGAGTCGTTCCTTCGTGGCCGGAATTAAGATTAAACTCTAATTGAAAGTTGAAAACTGAAAATTGAAAATTATGATTACTAAGATATATAAATTCATCTTCGCTTTCAGCGTCATCTGTGGCTTGGCTTCCTGCTCCGATTTCTTTGACCAGGAGTCTGAGCATGTAATCTTCACAGAAAAGGACCACCTGCACAATGCTACCGACACCATCTACAGTGTTATTGGTATCTTGAACAAACTGCAGGCCATTGGCGACCGTACCGTACTGCTCGGTGAGGTGCGTGGCGATCTTGTTGATATCACCAATACAGCCAACAGCGACCTGCGCGACATGGCTCTATTCAACATGGGTGACGACAACCAGTATAACCAGCCACGCGACTACTATGCAGTGATCAACAACTGTAATTATTTCATTGCCAACGTAGATACCGCCATGAAGAACAACCGTAATGAGTATCTCTTCATGAGGGAGTATGTGGCCGTGAAGGCTATCCGCGCCTGGACCTATCTCCAGCTGGTGCTTAACTATGGTTCTGTTCCCTTCGTAACAGATCCTATTCTCAGTAAGATCGATGCAGAGAAGGAGTTCCCCAGGTACAACCTGCAGGATATCTGCCAGTATTTCATCAACGATCTTGCTCCCCTGACCGATCGTTGGGCCAATGAGTATCCGAACTATGGTAACATCAGAACCCTCAGAAACGGTGCTTCCAGACTGCTTTTCTTCCCTGTGAACATCGTGTTGGGTGATCTGAACCTCTGGCTGGCCAGCGTCACTGGCAATCAGTCAACCTACCGCGAAGCTGCTTTGCGCTACTATAAGTACATCTCGCAGCGTAATGGTGACAACTCAACCTACCCCATTGGCGGCAGCTACTATTCTTGGATGCCTGGATCAGCAACATGGGACAGCATGTATGGTTATATAAGCGGTGGTGACTATAGCTCAGAGACCTATGGACAGAATACTGAGCTCATCACTGTTATCGCCGGTGACTCTATCCCCGCAGAAGGAAACTATAGTCAGCTGCGCAACTTGTTCTACTCTCGTGAGGACAACGACTACCATGTAAGCATCGTTCCTTCTACTGGTATGTTCAATCTGTCAGAGAGTCAGGCCAACTGCTGTGTAAGTACTACAGGAACCACCTTCTACTATGCACCAAGTGACTTGACACGACACAGAGCAGGTGACCTGCGCCTGTATTACTGCTATGACTGGGGACAGGGTACCAATACTTTAACGGGTGAGCGCTATGATGTATCGTACATCGACAAGCAGTCGTTCCAGAACATCCACATCTATCGTCGTTCCATGATCTATCTGCGTTTGGCAGAAGCCCTCAACGGAGCAGGATTCCCACGTGCTGCCTTCAGCATTCTGTCAACAGGTCTGAACAATGAAATCCTCAGCCAGGAAATCTATCCTCGTTGCTCTCAGAGCGACTCCTTGTGGATCAGTCAGATTGACTTCCCCGAGACTCGTTATGGTATCATAACGGTTCAGGAGTATGCTAATCAGACTTCGACAGCTAACCACAACACCATAGGTATCCACACCCGCGGTTCCGGTTGGACACCGTTTAACGAATACTACAAGTTGCCAGATGTTGAGCCTTTGTTCGAGGTTGATGAAGAAGGTAATCCTATTGAAGGTTCTTATATCTACCAGAAGGATACACCAGAACTGACCCAAAGGCAAAAGGAATTCGTTGACAGTCTGCTGCTCAACGAGAACGGTCTGGAGCTGGCCTTCGAGGGCACCCGTTTCTATGATATCATGCGCTTTGCTTACCGTCAGCCGAACCCCGGACAGTTCCTTGCAGAGAAGGTATATGCCCGTCGCGGTAAGGCCAACAGCGGTGCAATGCGTGGTGAGATCAAGAAGGACCTGACCGACCAGCGTAACTGGTTCCTCCAGTGGAACGGTCAGATTGGTCTGCAATAGATCATAAGGAAACATTTTATAAAAGAAAATCCCTGAACGCTTGGCGATTCAGGGATTTTTTATTATATTTGCAACGTATTATATACCAAAACAATCAGCTACTAACCTAAAACAAGGGAAATATGGAAACAAGAAGGAAAAAACTCATCACCTTATTGGTATTACTGTTTATGCATATACCGGTAAGCACGAAAGCTGCTAACCCTGTCATCACACTCGTTGTACTGACAAAGGACAAAGCTGAACATTATTTTGCGCTCACCGACAAGCCGAAGGTAACATTCTCGGGCAAGAAACTCAAGGTGACCTGCTCGAAGGCATCCGCCTCTGCCACCTTCACCCTTGCCGACGTGGTGCGTTTCACCTACAAGAAGTTGGACCCAACAGGCATCGACGAACTGGTAGAAGATCCCGCCTCACTGAACTTCGAGGACGGCGTGCTGGTCATCAGTAACCTCAAAGCCAACGCATCCGTAGGTGTCTATACCCTCGACGGCAAGCCAGTCAAGCAACTGCATGCCGCTCGTACCGGCACATTCCGCCTCAGTCTCTCGGAACTCCCTTCAGGAGTATATATCGTCAAAGCCGGAACCATCACCTATAAGATCGCGAAGCCATGAAGTCAATACGTACTTTAGCATATGTACTGGCGGTCTTGCTCGCGGTCCTTTCCGTACAGACTGCAAGTGCTCAGACTACGCAGGATGCGCTTTATATCTTCCGCAATGACGGAAAGTTCAACGCATTCTTCTACGGTGATATCGACCATATCGCCTACAGCAAGGTGGATACACTGGGAAAGACGCAAAAGGAATATGTGACGCAGGAGATCTATGCTCTCGACAGCGTGTTCCGCATTCCAGTCAGTGCCATCGACTCAGTAGCATTTGTCACACCCAAGACCGTTTATAAGAAGGGGGTGGTTCGGCCCGATAAGAGTATTTCCAAATACATCATTGCCTCCGACACCATCAACTGGATACGTCTTTCCAAGAACACTCCTGAGAAGATGATACCCAAGAAAGGTGACAAGCTCCTTATTGAGGAACCCAGCAAGTACATCCCCAATGGATTCGGCGGAAAGGTAACCAGTGTGACCACCACCAGTGCCGGCAACTACACCGTGAAAACATCAGCGCTGCAGCTCACTGATGTGTATGAGCGCTTGGTGATGAAAGGGGCTGTTGGTCCTAAAGACGATGATACCTCTGCCAAAGAGACCAGAGGAGTCACCGATGGCACCTATTTAGACTATAGCGATACATGGGATATCGAGCCTATCACCCAGACGTTGAAGATTGCCGGTTCGCAGAGTCTCATTGAGGGAATGAACGGTAACCTCTCGGTTGCTCTCTCCGGCGAGGGAACCATCAAATACGTCCTCACGCCCAAGATCACTGCACGCGGGTTCCTGTTCCTCGATCCGATAATAGGTGTGAAGATTAACGCCTTTGCCAAGATTACTACTGGTGTAGCGGTCAATGGTGAAGTAGATGGAGCTCTGGGCACATCGATCGACATCCCCTTTACGCTGGCCACCAACAAGAAATCCCTTGTCAAGGGGTTCGGTCAGAAGGACGAGTATGACAAGTATCCCCTTGTCTTCGATTTCTCCGCAGGTCTCAACCTCAATGCATCCGGTCATGTCAAATCAACCTTCAACTGGACAGGTGCCTCTGGCACGGTAGCCGAGAACATCACCTATACTAAGTCTCCTACCGATCTGATAGGAGAACTGAGCAGGAAAGGTTCAGCGAACGGCAATCAGGGAACCTTCGACTATACGATCGGGGTGGATAAATACTTCCAGTTTGGCATCGGAGGGTATGCCAAGGGAGAACTGAAGTTCAACAATCCCGTGGTGAAGGAGGATGACCTGCAGTTCGGAATACGTATTGACGATGCTTTCACGGAAGATTTCCGCATCGGGAAAGCTGGTCTTAATATATCCAATAACCTGTGGAAGACAGCAGAGGATAAAGTGTATGATGCGCTGGAAGCCGACCCAATAACCGAAGGCGAACGTTTCATCCAAGGTCAGGCATACGCAAAACTGTTCAAGACCACCTTCGGACCCTATTCTAAAAAGTTTACGCTGTATGATTTCGGTTTCGCGGTAGTACCGAAATTCAAAAACTTCAAGATGACGCCCAATGAGAAGGCACCATCGATCATCAAGTTGTCATCGTCGCTCTCTAGGAATGTCCTCATGCCTGTCAGGGTGGGCTTTGTCATATTCCAGACTGCCGATGAGAAGGAGGTTGGCACGTCCGCATGGTACTCCAAAACTTACAGAAAACAAGAGTTCAAGAGTTTCTCCCGTACTTACAGCGTCCTCGACCCCGGTGTAGGCTACGTTGCCGTACCGAAGATGAAATTCTCTGGTTTCGGTAATCCCTTCGTTGTTACTGATGTACAACCTATCTATTTCGACCTCGGCGCCCCGATGATAGAGGTAGCGAAAAAGGTTACGGTTGGAACCCAATACGGTGAGACGAATGTCAGTGTACTGACGAATATCCCCAACATGACATTTACGACCAGTGAGAAATGGATTGAAACCTACTGGAGCCGCGAGGACGGTAGTCTGAGGCTCATCAATTACACCTTGCCGGAAGGTACGAAGGGTCGCTCAGGCAAGATTCATATCACAGGTAAGACCAACGATGGAAAGACGGTTCTCATGGAGAAAGACATTGTTGTTGAGCAAGGCGAAGTGGAAGAATATGATGTCTCTCTTGACAAGTATGAACTCGACTACACTTCAGCCCAAAGCACGCAAGATGTGACGCTCAATATAGATTGGGATGCTGTTCCATTCACCAACGGCCGTGCCAGAGTTCGTGAAGACGGAAGCAGTGACTGGATTAGAGTAAAATGGTCAGGTAATGTTTGTAAGGTCACAGCATTGCCCAACTTTGATAAAAAGAAACGAAAGGGCTATGTTGATTTCTATGTCTATAAGAAGGTTAACAATCAGACTCCTCCAGAGAGCGAATGGGTTCTCGTAGGAGGAAAACCCTTGACAATTACCCAGAATCCGCCTATCGCAATCAAAAAGGATATGAAGTTCCTTGGAAAGTGGACTTTCGATGGTTCCAATGGAAACTATCACGTGGAGTACTATTTCGGCAGTGACGGTACTTATCGTGAGATATGGGACACTCCTAGTTACAAGAAGAACCTCAAAGGTACCTTCGCTGTGAACAGCTACTCAGAGGATGGGTATGATGATGTGGTCATGGAGGCCAGTCTCAATATTCGCTGCACTGACGAAAATGGTGAAGTTGAAGAGTACACTACCGATCCGCCTATCAAGCTAATCAAGACGTCCGGTTACGTTGATGGAAAATGGACGAGCGATGGTCTCAGGGAGTTGCAAATAGGCTGGAATACTTATACCAAAGCAAAATAATAATGCCATGAAACCAATACGTATATTAGCATATGCACTGGCGGTCATGCTTGCGGCCCTGTCTGTACAGACCGCTAGTGCTCAGGCTACACAGGATGCGCTCTACATTTACCGTAATGACGGCGGGTTCAATGGTTTCTTCTTCAGCGATATAGAGCGGATTGAATATAGCAAGGTAGATACCTTAGGTAAGACGCAGAAGGAATATGTGGTTCAGGAGATCTATGCTCTCGACAGCGTGTTCCGCATTCCACTCAGTGCCATCGACAGTGTTACCTTTGTCACTCCAGAGACGGTTTATAAGAAAGACGTAGCCCATACCACGGAAAGTAAATTGTGGGATTATGTTACGGGCAGCGACTCGGTAAAGGTGTTGAAACTGAAGACCACCACACCCTCATCGCTTGTTCCCAAGAAAGGTGACAAAATCGTTACCACCAAGAGTCGTAAATACCTTCCTGGTGGCTTCTATGGAGTGGTAAAAAGCGTGAAGACTGGCTCAAAGAACATCACTGTTACCTGTGAGGTGCCTAACCTGACAGATCTGTTCGACCAGGTTGTGTTCAAGGCAGCAGTTGAAGGAGCACCCAAGAGCAGTAACAAGGTTCGTAAGGCCAGTGGGGAGAATGCTACAGAACAAGAGTTCGAGATACCCGCTGTTACCTACTACCAAGACTTGGGCGGGGGAGGTATCAGCTACGATTCATTCAAGGGCAGTGGCAAAATAGACATGGGCGTGTCACACAAGGTGAACCTCCGCGCTTTCATGGCCATCAGATGGGCACTGGGAATGAATCTCGATATCGTCCAACGTGTGGAAACAACCTCCTGGTTTGATCTCAAACTCTCTGGCGAGGTGGGCGGTTCAATAGACCTACACACCTATCTGCTCAATGGTTGGAAGTGGATTCCCGATACGCCGTTTGCCATCGAATGGGAAGGAGGCTTCAGCATTGGTGCCTCAGGTAAGGTGGATCTCGAGATCTCCCGCAAGCATGTGTCAAGCAGCTACCTGATGGTGCAGTATAACGACAGTTTCTACGACCAAGAGCACAGTCAGTGCGCAGCGACCTTCCATACCTTAGGCTCTGAGGCTTCCACCTCACTTAGCGGTGAAGTGTCGGCCACGATAGGTCCATATTTCTCGATTTACGTCAGCTTGGTCAAGAAAGAAGTGGGAAAGGCAGGCTTACGCTTCGATGCTGGAGTGAAGGCAGCTGTCGCTGCCGAGTTGAGCATGACCGACTACCTGCTCGCCACTGTACCTTCTGCCCTTTCTGCTACCATGATGACAAAGCCTACAGCCCTCTATGATTATCTCAACCGCGACGGCTCTTTGAAATTCGGACGTTTCTTCAAATGCGACTTTGAGGCACAACTGGCCAACCTCAAGCAACTGAAATACTCCAATACGCTCTACGACAATTTCTCTACACCCGAGAAAGCTGCAGTGATTGACTTTGAGGGTGGTCTGGTACCCAAGTTCTCCAGCACGAAGCTTACCTACGACGAAGAGAAGAATACCTTGACAGCTCAGGCCGCCTTGACACGTAAGACTTTGGGTAACAAGGTGGGCTTTGCCGCCTATTACACCAAAAGCGGTAAACGTGCTGCGAGAAGTCTCTACAAGACGCAATACAACTATGATGGCGAGAAGGCCTCATTCAACAAGTGGAGCCAGACCTTCAAGAACCTACACGGCGGTAAGGAGCTGACCATCTACCCCATTGTTACGCTGCCCCTGTTCAAATACGAGATGCTGGCTTCACCTGCAAGAACCTATAAGATTCCAGCAGTTATGTATGTCGAACCTGACAAGATTGAAGTCACAGGTGATGCCATAGAGGAACGTATCAACGTCACCGACAATCTGGATCATGATGAAGACAAATATGAGACTACTGCCAAAATCGATTTTGGTAAAGGTGTCAAGGCCTGGTTTACGGGAAAGTGGGACGGTAACGACTATGTGCTGAAGATCAGTAAGAATGCCACTTCCTCATTGCGCTCTGCTGACATCACTTTCACCACCGCCAACAAGGACAAGAGCATTAACCTGGAGAAAACCGTCACGGTGAAACAGGATGTAGTACCTGTTATGAATCTAAGTCCAGATAAGCTGGAGTTCGATGCGAAAGGTGGTAAAAAGACCGTGAAGATTTCCGAAACTAACCTTACTAACATTAAGGTCTCAACCACTGCCAAGTATATCACTGTCAAGTTGAGTGACAAGACCATCACGGTAACAGTCAGCGAGAACAAGAGCAAAGACAGTAGAAGTGACTATGTCTTCGTGGAAGGCAAGACAGAGATGGGACAAGACTGTCAAGCTAAGATATCAGTCTTCCAGTCAGGTACTGGCGGTGATGATCCAGGTCCTGGAAATGATCAAGTCGTTGCGCTCCTCGATTCCGTGTATGTCAATATACAGGCATTCAAATTCGGCAATCTCTCTTTTGGTATGAGTTCAAGGAACCCCAAGAAGAATATCACTGTAGTCAAAGCAGATGAAGGCTATTCAGTAACCGTAGTCGATAAGACAGAATCATCAACCCAGATTCTCAAGTTCAAACTGTCTGAAAGACAGGACAATGGATATGACTATCCCTTCAAAGACATTACTGACTTCGAATATGAGTATGCTTTTACCAATGATTACAATACAATGGCTAGCGGTCACTACTTCACGAAGGTGAAGTTCAAGTGCAGCAAGGTCCCCGTCTATGCTTCTGCCAGTTGGCCTGAGTACTATTACTATCAATGGGATGGCTACGGATTAAAAGATTTCCTCGTTACAGAGGGCTCCGCTGAACATACATATGTATCAAGGACAAAGGAAGTAACCAGTGAAAACCTAGATCTTACAAATGCTGGTTCGATATTGTTGAAGGCGTATATCAACAAATGATGTAGCATGGTAAGCTTAGCTATTTAAGAAGGTGTGACAAAATACAGGAAAAGTCACACCTTCTTGCATTAAGTAACTTTCCCAACGTGGGAACAGTTCATTCCCAACGTGGGAAAATATATTTCCCAACGTGGGAATTGACAAACAAACAGCAAAAAGATAGAGAAATGTAACGGAATGTCGGATAAATGCTGTAACTTTGCAACCGATTTATGTAATATAGTAACGAAATGAAGTTATTCGACGTATATCCGCTCTTCGATGTAAACATCGTAAAGGGAAAAGGTTGTAAGGTCTGGGATGACAAGGGTCAGGAATACCTTGACCTCTATGGCGGTCATGCCGTCATCAGCATCGGTCATGCTCACCCCCACTATATCAGCAAGGTGAATGAACAACTCGGCAAACTCGGGTTCTACTCGAACTCCGTCGTGAATAAGCTGCAGGTGGAACTGGCAGAACGACTGGGAAGGATCAGTGGTTATGACGATTATCAGCTGTTCCTGATCAACTCGGGTGCAGAGGCCAACGAGAATGCCCTGAAGCTGGCATCGTTCACCAACGGTCGTACGCGAGTTCTCAGTGCAGCCAAGGCTTTTCACGGAAGAACATCACTGGCTGTGGAGGTAACGAACAATCCCAAGATCATCGCGCCCATCAATGCCAACGGTCATGTCACCTATCTGCCGCTAAACGATCTGCCGGCATGGGAGAAAGAACTGGCTAAAGGTGATGTGTGTGCCGTCATCCTGGAGTGCATCCAGGGTGTGGGCGGTATCCAGTTGGTTACAGAGGAGTTTGCACAAGGATTGGCTGCTGCTTGTAAGAAACACGGCACCATCCTGATCTGCGATGAGATCCAGTGCGGCTACGGACGTAGCGGAAAGTTCTTCGCCCACCAGTGGTTAGGTATCCGTCCTGATATCATCACGGTAGCCAAAGGTATTGCCAACGGCTTCCCCATGGGTGGCGTACTGATCTCGCCTAACTTCAAACCTGTTTATGGACAGTTAGGAACGACCTTCGGTGGAAACCATCTGGCTTGTGCCGCAGCGTTGGCCGTGCTTGATGTCTTCGAAGAGGAACATCTCGTGGAGAATGCCCGTGTTGTTGGTGATTATCTCATCAACGAAATCAAACAATTAAATAGCGATAGAATCAAGGATGTAAGAGGACGCGGTTTGATGATCGGTATCGACCTTGACGTGCCGCATCAGGAGGTGCGGAAGCCGCTGATCTACGAACAGCATTGCTTCACAGGCTGTGCAGGAACGAATATCCTGCGACTGCTGCCGCCGCTTTGTCTGACAAAGGCTGAGGCAGATGATTTTATTACAAGACTGAAGAAATGTTTATAGTCTAAGATATGAGTAAGATTGCAGTGATTGGCGCTGGTGCCATGGGAGGCGCCACCGTAGAAGGATTGATCAAAGGCGACTATTTCCGCAACGAGGATATCACCGTTGCCGATCCGTCGCAGAAAGTGATTGACAAATTCGCCCAGATGGGACTGGCCGTTACGACCGACAATCAGCTGGCTGCCGAGTCGGCCGATGTGGTGTGTGTGGTGGTGAAGCCCTGGTTGGTGGAGCACGTGCTCAAGGATATCAAACCAGTACTGGATCCTCAGAAGCAACTACTCATCGTGATTGCTGCCCGCGTAACATCTGCCAGCATCAAGGAATGGCTGGGTGAGAAGTGCCCTCCCCTCTTCCTCGTCATCCCCAATATCGCTATTGCTGAGATGGCTTCGATGACCTTCATCGTTCCCGTGGGAGCCTCAGAGAAGGAAACCCAGATCGTAGTGGACATCTTTAACGAGATGGGTAACGCACTGATTACCGATGAGCAGCATCTGGCTGCGGGAACAACCCTTGCCAGCTGCGGCATCGCCTATGCCATGCGCTATATCCGTGCTGCCAGCGAGGGCGGTGTGGAATTAGGGTTCAAGGCCGACGATGCGAAGAAGATTGTGATGCAGACCATGAAGGGTGCGGTAGAACTGCTTGAAGCCAGTGGTTTGCATCCCGAAGCAGCTATCGACCTGGTGGCCACGCCTGGCGGTGTCACCATCAAAGGACTCAACGAAATGGAGCACGCTGGCTTCACCTCTGCTGTTATCCGCGGACTGAAAGCTGGTGCGAAATAAGAATAATTGAGAATTAAGATATGGAAGAACAACTGAAACAAATAGGTGAGCGACTGCGCGGACTCCGTGATGTGCTGGATATCTCTGTTGGTGAGATGGCGGAAACCATCGGCATCAGTGAGGATAAGTATGAGAAGATCGAGGCTGGTGAACTGGACATCACCATCTCGAACCTGATGAAGATCGCCCACAAATATGGAATCTCTGCCGAGGAACTGATGTTCGCAGAGGCGCCTCATATGAAGTCGTACTTCGTGGTACGCAAAGGACAAGGCATGTCGGTTGAGCGTACGAAAGCTTACAAGTACCAGAGTCTGGTAAGCGGTTTCGTGAACCACAAGGCCGATGTGTTCATCGTTACCGTGGAACCGAAACCCGGTGCACGCACCATCTACAAGAATACACACCCTGGACAGGAGTTCAACCTCGTACTTGAAGGTGCTATGGAACTGTATATCGGTGGTAAGACCATGATTCTTGAGGAAGGCGACAGTATCTATTTCGACTCATCAAAGCCTCACGGCATGCTGGCAGTAGGCGATAAGCCTGTGAAGTTCCTCGCCTTTACTGTGGAGTAAAAGACCCACCCCTACCCCTCCCTGCGAGGGAGGGGAGTAAATGCATTATCAATAAGAACAAAAATGGAAGAGAATAAAGGAACAAAAGGAGTATCTGCTCCCCTCCCTCACAGGGAGGGGCAAGGGGTAGGTCTCTTGAATAGATTTTTAAAGCAGACCAAGTTTACTTCTGTAGAAGACTACAATAAGAACCTGGAGTTCATCATCCCTGAGAACTTCAATTTCGCCTATGACGTGATGGACGCATGGGCAGCCGAGGCACCTGAGAAGCTGGCCATCCTATGGACGAACGATCAGGGGGAGGAATTACGTACCACGTTCGGACAGCTGAAGGAACAGACGGACCAGGCCGCCAGCTACCTGCAATCATTAGGCATCGGCAAGAACGACCCGGTGATGCTTATTCTGAAGCGCCGCTACGAATGGTGGGTGGTCATGCTGGCCCTCCATAAGCTGGGTGCCGTGGTGATTCCTGCCACCCACATGCTCACCAAACATGATATTGTTTACCGCGATACCCGCGCCAGCATCAAGGGTATCATCTGTGTGGATGATGCCTATGTGATGAGTCAGGTGGAAGCAGCCTTACCTGAGAGTCCTACTGTGAAGGTGCTCATCAAGGTGGAGGAGACTAGTGATACTAGTAGTGCTAGTGGTGCTAGTAATACTAGCTTATGGCATTCCTGGCAAAACGAGTGGAAGAAAGCCCCGAAGTTTGTCAAGCCAGCCTTTGTCAACACCAACGATGACACCATGCTGATGTACTTCACCAGTGGTACCAGCGGTGAACCGAAGATGGTGGCTCACGACTATCTATATGCCATGGGGCATCTCTCAACGGGTGTGTTCTGGCATAACCTCCACGAGGGCTCCCTTCATCTCACCGTGGCCGACACGGGTTGGGGCAAGGCTGTGTGGGGTAAGTTCTACGGACAGTGGTTTGCCGGTGCAACCGTCTTTGTGTTCGACCATGAAAAGTTCAATGCAGATACATTGCTTCGCCAGATAGAGAAATATAAGGTGACGAGCTTCTGTGCTCCTCCAACCATCTACCGTTTCATGATTCGCGAGGATCTGAGCAAGTACGACCTCTCTTCACTGGAGTATTGTACCACGGCCGGCGAGGCATTGAACCCCGCTGTGTTCGACAAGTTCAAAGAGAAGACAGGTATCCAGATGATGGAAGGCTTCGGACAGACAGAAACCACCATGACACTGGGAACCTTCCCTTGGATGACCCCCAAGCCAGGTTCCATGGGAATCCCCAACGCACAATACGACATCGACCTGCTGCGTGCAGACGGTACGCCATGCGAAGATGGTGAAAAGGGCGAGATTGTGGTACGAGTAGGCGACCGTAAGCCTATCGGTCTGTTCAAGTGTTACTATCGTGATGAAGAGCTGACACGTGAGGCATGGCACGATGGCATCTACCATACAGGCGATATGGCTTGGCGCGATGAGGACGGCTACTACTGGTTCGAGGGTCGTATTGATGATGTCATCAAGTCGTCTGGCTACCGTATCGGTCCGTTCGAGGTAGAGAGTGCGCTGATGACTCACCCCGCCGTCGTGGAGTGCGCCATCACGGGTGTACCTGATGACATTCGTGGTATGGTGGTAAAAGCTACTGTCGTACTTGGTAAGGAATGGAAGGACAAGGCTGGCGACGACCTGATCAAGGAACTCCAGCAGCATGTCAAGAAAGAAACAGCTCCTTATAAGTACCCCCGTATCATCGAGTTCGTCGATGAACTGCCGAAGACCATCAGTGGAAAGATCCGCCGCGTAGAGATCCGTAATAAGGACAGCAAGAAATAAATGGCTGCTCACAACGAACTCGGCAGGTGGGGAGAAGACCTGGCTGCGGCCTTTCTCGAAGAAAAGGGTTATGCCATCATCGAACGCGACTGGAAATCCGGTCATCATGATCTCGACATCGTGGCAAAGGATGGCAGTACGCTGGTCATCGTGGAAGTAAAGACCCGTCGCAACCGTTTGTATGGTAATCCAGAGGAGGCTATCGACTACAGAAAACGTCGGAGTCTGCTGTCGGCCATCAACCACTACACCAAGTCGCATCGTATCTACAGCAGTGTCCGCTTCGACATCATCAGCATTGTCGGCAACATGGGTGAAAAGCCCGAAATAGACCACATCATAGATGTAGCATTATTATGAAAAGAATCGTTATAAAAGTTGGCTCGAACGTCCTGACACGTCCAGACGGGAAACTGGATGTGACACGCATGTCGGCACTGGTCGACCAGATTGCCTGGCTGCGTAAGCACAACATTGAGGTCATCCTTGTATCATCAGGTGCCATGGCCTCCGGTCGTGGAGAACTGAAGGTTGACCACTCGTTGGATTCCGTAGAGCAGCGACAGTTGTTCTCTGCCGTCGGACAGGTGAAGCTCGTAGGACTCTATTATGATTTGTTCCGCGAGTTCGGTATTCATGTAGGACAGGTGCTGACCATGAAAGAGAACTTCCAACCGGGTGAGCAATACCGTAATCAAAGGGCTTGTATGACGGTGATGCTTGAGAACGACGTGCTACCCATCGTGAATGAGAACGACACGGTGAGTGTTACCGAGCTGATGTTCACCGATAACGATGAACTGTCTGGCCTCATCGCGCAGATGATGAAAGCCGATACGCTGATTCTGCTTTCTAACATCGATGGTATCTTCACCACTCATCCCGATGATCCGAATGCCGAACTGATCAATGAAGTGGCTCCAGGTCGCGACCTCTCGGAATACATCCAACCCGAGAAGAGTGCCTTTGGTCGTGGCGGTATGCACTCAAAATACACCACTGCCAGCAAGGTATCACAGTCGGGCATCCGTGTCATCATTGCCAATGGAGAACGTGAGAATATCCTTATCGATTTGATTGAGCGTAAAGACGAAACCCCACATACAGAGTTTACACCATGCAACTGAAAGAAACATTCGAACGAGTGAAGCGTGCCAGTAAGAGTCTGGCCCTGCTGAGCGACGAACAACGCAACGAGATTCTTCAAGCCGTTGCCGATGCTATTATCAATAATAAGGTGAGAATCCTGGAGGCTAATGCACAGGATTTGGCCAAGATGGAGAAGAGTAATCCGCTGTACGACCGTCTGCAGCTGACTGACAGTCGATTGGAGGGCATCGCTGCCGACATGCGTAATGTGGCTACCCTACCCTCTCCCCTCGGTCATATCACCAAGCAGAAGACGTTGCCCAATGGACTTCACCTTTGTCGTGTGAGTGTTCCCTTCGGTGTGATCGGCATGATCTACGAGGCACGTCCCAACGTTACCTTCGATGTCTTCTCTCTCTGCTTCAAGAGTGGTAATGCCTGTGTATTGAAAGGTGGTAAGGATGCCGACTGTTCGAACCGCGAGGAGGTAGCATTGATTCATGAGATCTTGGAGAAATATGGTGTCAATCCTGATGTCGTTGCTCTGCTGCCGGCTACACATGAAGCCACAGGCGAGATGTTGAATGCGGTAGGCTATGTCGATCTGTGCATCCCCCGTGGCGGTCGTAAGCTCATCGACTTCGTTCGCGACACTGCCCGTATCCCTGTTATCGAGACTGGTGCCGGTGTGGTGAACACCTATTTCGACAAAGAAGGTGATCTGGAAATGGGCAAGGCTATCATCAATAATGCCAAGACCCGCAGGGTGTCTGTATGCAACGCCTTGGATTGCCTGCTAGTACATCTAGATAGACTAGTAGATCTAGTAGAACTAGTTAAGCCCATGGCAGAGAAAAATGTCATCATCTATGCCGATGAGAAGGCCTACGCTGCCCTCGAAGGTAAATATCCTTTGTTGGAGCATGCTACCGACGAGAACTTCGGTACGGAGTTCATGGATTATAAACTGGCCGTCAAGACCGTTTCTTCTCTCGAAGAGGCCCTTGCTCATATCGATGAGAATGGCTCTGGTCACAGCGAGGCCATCATCACCATGAACGAGACAACAGCCCGTAAGTTCCAGGCGCATGTAGATGCAGCATGTGTTTATTGGAATGCCCCGACTTCCTTTACCGACGGTGCTCAGTTCGGTCTTGGCGCCGAGATCGGCATCTCTACCCAGAAACTCGGTCCTCGAGGACCGATGGCCTTGGAAGAGATCACCACCTATAAATGGCTTATCGAGGGTGAAGGTCAAATAAGGGGATAGTGAATAGTTTGAGTAATCATAAAGTTCAAAGATCAAAGTTCAAAGTTCAAAGATTATGAAGAGTTTCATCAACGTACAAGATATCGGCGACCTGCACCAAGCACTTGCCGAAGCCCAAGAGATCAAGAACGACCGTTTTAAGTACCAGCATCTGGGTAAGAACAAAACCCTGATGATGATCTTCTTTAATAACTCCCTGCGCACCCGCCTCTCTACCCAGAAGGCTGCCATGAACCTCGGCATGAATGTCATCGTGCTTGACGTCAATGCAGGCGCCTGGAAGCTGGAGACAGAACGCGGTGTCATCATGGATGGTGACAAAAGTGAGCACCTGTTGGAGGCTATCCCTGTGATGGGATGCTACTGCGACCTGATCGGTATCAGAAGTTTCGCTGGTCTTACCGACCGCGAATACGACTATGCTGAAACCGTTCTGAACCAGTTCATCAAATACAGCGGTCGTCCGGTCTTCGCCATGGAGACTGCTACCGTGCATCCCTTGCAGGCCTTTGCCGACCTCATTACCATCGAGGAAACATGGGCAGATTGTAATCATAAAGTTCAAAGTTCAAAGTTCAAAGTTCAAAGACCGAAGGTTGTATTAACCTGGGCTCCTCATTGCAGAGCATTGCCGCAGGCTGTTCCTAACAGCTTTGCACAGTGGATGAACGCAGCCGATGTGGATTTCGTGATTACCCATCCTGAAGGCTACGAGCTGGATCCGCAGTTCGTGGGAAATGCCCGAGTGGAGTACGATCAACGGAAAGCCTTTGAGGGAGCCGACTTCATCTACGCCAAGAACTGGAGTAATCCGGGTGTGACCAATCCTGCCGACTATGGTAAGATTACCTCGAAAGACATGTCTTGGACAGTAGATACAGAGCACATGTCATGGACCAACAACGGAAAGTTCATGCACTGTCTGCCTGTACGACGTGGTTTGATTGTCACCGATGATGTGATTGAGAGCGAGAACTCCATCGTCATCCCAGAGGCTGCCAACCGCGAAATCTCCTGCTCTGTGGTTCTCAAACGCATGCTTGAGAGCTTATAAATCCATTTCCTTTGGGTGTTGTGTCGTTTTTATGTAACTTTGGCTTCGCCGAAGTTACAATGCACTCGGCAATGCAAAGAAAAACAAACTTTTCTTTTGCATTGCTCTCGTTTTTTCATAACTTTGCAGTATGAAAACGGCCATCAAGAAATATGCTCCATGTATAGTGGGTATTGTATGGGGAATAGTGTGCTGGGCTTTCTTCCAGTTCTGCTATTCCTACCATTTCTTTTACCAGGAGCAAAACCAGATCTTCCTGCTTTCAAGCGATTATGTTCTCTCATACTTGCCGGAAGCAGGATGGCTGGCACGTCTTGTTGGTGATTTCCTTACCCAGTTCTATTATTATCTTTATGTAGGACCGGTAATTCTGACTGGTTGCCTACTGGTGTTGGGGTACTTCCTGCAGTGCTTGCTGCATCGATGGGGCGTACGCAAATGGATTGCCCTCTTTGTGGTCATTCTCGTAATGACACTCTTTGCTGTCTTCTGTTTCCACCACAATTACCGACTGAGTAACATCATTTCTGCCGCAGGACTGGCAGGAACGTTCCTCTTGGCAACCTTGTTGTGGAAGAAACGGAACTGGCTCAGAATACTCTTTGCGTTCGTTATCGCCATCGCAGGCTGCTATCTTTTCGGTAAGCCAGAGATGGGAAAGCTACAACAACCGAACTTCTTCGTAGAAAAACAACTCGCTGTTGACAACGAGTATCATTTCAGGAATTACGATAAGGTCATCAGTATGGTAGAAAACGATCCGCATCCCACCCAGGAGATGAAGTTCTTCTACAATCTGGTGCGTGCCCAACAAGGACAGCTTCCCGACTATCTGATGCGATTCGACAACAACGAACTCGGCACCTTCTACAAGATTGGTCCTGAAACTCCGCTGTTCACCATCAAGAGTATGAACGAGTTGTACTGGGTATTAGGCGATATGACCTTCACGGAACGGGCCGCCATGATGGCCAACGTGTTCTCTCCTGAGAATAGGAACGTACGAATGATCAGACGATTGGCAGAATGTAATATGGTTAGTCAGGACACGATAGCCGCCAACAAGTACCTGCGAATCCTCGATAAGACACTTGTCTATCGGTCATGGGCCGAAAACATCCGCAAACATGGTCAGACCATCTACAAGGAGAAGATGCAGCTGGTAAACCACCACGACACCATCACGGTTTCTGACAATGCCCATTTCCTGATGATGCAGTTACTTGACACTAACCTTGACAACACCATTGCGTTGGATTATATCCTCTGCAGTAACCTGTTGCTGAAAGACATTGAAAACTTCAAGCGCGATTACGACCGCTATTGCATTGACACAGGGAAACCCCGTTTGAAGACATTGTATCAAGAAGCCTTGTGCATATGGCTGGCTGGTACCGATGCCCCGCAGGAAGAATGGGAGAAATACATCCAACGGGCAGATGTTTTCCAACAGTTCCAGCAGTATAACGAACAGCGTGGTCATCCCCGCTTCAAAGGCACCTACTGGTATTACTTTGACAAATCAAAAGCGCCGAAGGTATGAAAAGGAAACATATACTCAATAAACTAGTAATACTAGAAAAACTAGTTACACTAGATATACTAGTGACACTGGTTGTTTTAGCAACAATAGCATCTTGCACCCCCACTCCAAGGGATGTGCAGAAGAGCGATGAGTTGCCGCCTATCTACCCTGATTACTGTGATGTAACCATCCCAGAGAACATTGCTCCGTTGAACTTCTTGCTTCGGGCAGATTGTGAGGCTGTTCAAGTGCAGGCAGGAGACATCACCATCCATGCCAAAGGTAATGAGGTGACGTTTGACATGGACGACTGGAAAACACTGATGGAGCAATTCTCGGGCAAGACCATCACCATTACCGTTACGGCGCTTATCAATAGTAGGTGGGTACAGTACAAACCATTCACATGGATGGTAACGAAAGACAAGATCGATCCTTTCCTTACATACCGTTTGATTGAGCCTGATTACGAAGTGTGGCATCAGGTGGAGCTTCATGAACGATGTGTGGAGAACTATGATGAACGGAGTATCTCTTCTTATAAGAATGTAGGCGACCGCTGCATGAACTGTCATGTCTATCACAACCAAAACCCGGAAAGATCGATGCTCTATGTCCGCGGTGAAGGTGGAGGTGCTTTCCTGAACGAGGGAGGAAGACTGCAGAAGCTTAACATCAAGACCGATAGCATGGTCTCAGGAAGCGTTTATTACGGTTTCAGTCGTACCGGACGATACATCACGTTCTCCTCCAACGTCATCATCCCTGCCTTCCATGCAAAACCCGATAAACGGTTAGAGGTATATGATAGTAAGTCGGATGTCTATGTAGCCGACCTCCAGACGAACACCATCATCCCCTCTCCCCTACTCTGCGACAGTATGAAGTTCGAAACCTTCCCCACCTTCTCCCCTGACGGCAAGTATATCTATTATTGCGTTGCCGACAACGTCAGTCTGCCAACAGAGATCAGTAAGTTGCAATATGTCCTATGCCGTATCCCCTTTGATGAGGAAAGCGGCGCGATCGGTACTGAAGTAGATACGTTGAGAATTACAGCAACGCCACAAGGAACGAAGAGCTCCGTCTGCCATCCACGCATCAGTCCTGACGGCAGGTTCCTGCTCTATACCGTGGCCGACTATGGTACTTTCCCTATCTGGCACCCTGAGGCCGACCTGCAGATGTTGGATCTTCAGACAGGAGTGATTGATACCCTTCGTATTGTGAACAGCAACAAGAGCGACACTTATCATTCCTGGAGCAGCAACAGTCGTTGGTTTGTGTTTGCCTCCAAACGCGATGACGGATTATATGGCAAACCCTATTTCTGCTATGTCGATAAGGACGGCAAGGCACACAAGCCCTTCTGTCTTCCCCAGAAACATCCAACGTTCTACGATAACAACCTGAAATCGTTCAATGCCCCGGAATTAGGTAAGGGAAAGATTCCCTTCGATGCAAACGATGTCGCAAAAGCGATGAAACAAGAGGCAATACCTTTTAAATATTAAAACAACAATGGCGGCCATGGCCGCCATTATCATTTCACTTTTGTCTCTACACGTTTATCAGAAGAGATCTCCCTACCAGCCTTGTAAGCATCGAAATCCACCTTTGTCTTGGTGAAGTCGGGTGTATTAAAGGAATAGACGCTCTCCTCATAATAAGCTTTGGGATGTCGCTGTGGCAAGAGGAACGGTTTGGAGAAATGCCCCTGGTCGTCAACACTGGTGAGATACAAACGGGAGTAATAGCCATCATCCCTCCTACTGGTGAATACAATCCAATGCGAGTTCACGTTCCAGTTATGGTAGCTGTCGGCTTTCGGACTATTGATCTCTTTCAGTTCGCGAGCTTCCCCAGTCTGTAGGTCAAGTAACCATTGCTCACTCTCTTCATGCCAGATGGAGAAATAGCCATAGTCCATCAGTGTGAAGAGGATATACTTCCCATCGTAAGAAGGTCGTGGCCATGTCAGACTCTTCCCCATCGCCACAGCATTAAACACCGTATCCACCTTCTCGCCGAACTTCCCCGTCTCAGGATCAAAACTAATCTTACAAAGGTTATACTTCTCATCCTTATAATGGGCAGGATACTCCTGTTGTTTGCAAGTCATATAATATAAAGTACGCCCATCAGAAGAGAACACTGGTGAGTTCTCACTCCAATCTTTGGTCTGCAAGAGAGAATCCGTCAGGATCTCATGGGTGGCAGGATTATAGACGAACACATCCGACGAGAGGTCAAACACCTCGATACGCTCATTGGGAGTTACATGGAAAGCCTGACGAGTCTGGTTCGTAGAGAAGGCACAATACTTCCCGCTGGGATGCCAGTACGGATATACCATCGAGCCTCCTAACTGTTCGTTGGATGCTTTCAGCCACTCGCGCTGACCGTCTATCTGGAACATTGTGGCCCCATGACCGCCTCGAACATGGAAGACAAACTGCTGAGGATCGGTTTGATGGGCAGAATGGCAGTTGACACACATGCCCGGCACCTGAGTATTCTCGATGATAGGATACTCATTAAAGTTGGACAAGTCGCGCTGATAGAGTCCCATCTTACTGAACACCTCATAGCTTGGAGCGATACGGCGGTAGGTAAGTCCCCATTCATCGAGGGCATACGGACTCACTGTGACGATGAAATCCTTATATTGTGTCCATTGTCCATCCTTCATTATGCAGACAGTAAAAGTAAGCTGTCCCCCCTTGTTCTGTTGCGCCAGTGCATGCCAGTCGGCTATATCGAAAGCAGCCTCATCACCTTGGACATGCAGTTCGCCACCTTTGCTGCCCTTCACCACCACATCCATGCCATCAATACCATCTTCAACCCAGTTGAAGTTCAGCGGAGCGATCTCTGCAGGAATCGTCACACCGATATAATCAGGATAGATCTTTGGCAGCTGGTTCACCTTGGTAGGGTTGACCACCTGACTGGTGCAGCCAGTAAGAAAGGGTATCACTAGTAATCCTAGTATCACTAGTTTAGCTAGTACAACTAGTTTCTCTGGTTTTAATATATGCCGCATCCTTTTCATTTTCCATTCGTTAAATAATACCACACTGTATTCTTGAACCTTGCCAGTTCAGGCGAGTTCTTGTTGTTGGAGTAGATTCTGCTGAATTCATTCATCTGCTGTAGGATCATATCGCTGATCAAACCCCGTGGCGGTTGCTGTCGTTGCTGCATGAAAGCAAAGGCCAAGGCCTCCTGACAACTGCGCGGACGATACTGCGCCCTTTCCTGCACCACCTGCACATACGACATAAAACGAGGGATATCCTTATCGAGCAGCGGCATCAGCATCAGATACTGCATAGCCATCTGATTCTGCGGGTTATGAACAAACAACTGTCCGCAAATCTTATCCAGCTCCGTTTCGCTGAATAAGAAGTCCTCTTGCAGTCGATACCGGCGGAGTTGTCCATTGAGCGGATGTCCATTGATGGCTTTCTCATCCCCCAGCATGGTCATCATACGCTTAGCCCACGGTCGGTAGAACACGGTCTTCTCCAGCATCTTCAAGTATTTCTCAGCCACTTTGTACTGACCATTTATCATATTCGTTTCCGCCAACCGCTTCACTACACGGGCACTCTTATTGTAATTAGGAATAGCCTCCATGGCCTCAAAAGCAAACCGCTGGGCTGTGTTCACCAGTCCTAAATGGAAATAGATCTCGCCTGTGAGCTGTGCCGTGGCGAAGTTCCGTTCGAACTTCGGCAGCAAACCCTCTGAACCACGCTGGTAGAAGTCGAATGCCCGCTCGCCCAACTGGTTCGTCATACCCAGCGCCAGGTTCGTAGCACTCACGCTCATCGGCAGGTCGGGCATCTGTTTTTCAGCCTTGGCGATAATGGCGTTCCACTGATTGGTACGTACCAGATAGTCGTATTCTATTAACTCATATTTCTTGGCATCATAGCCCCGAGGGATGATCAGTACAGCTGCAACCGTCAACACAACAAGTTCAGCCACATAAACCCATTTCTTCTGCTTCTCTGCAACGTTCCTGCAGAGCCAAACAAGCAGGATTATTACAACGGGGATCGCCATCAGCACATAGGGCAGCACCTCAGGGATACGGTAGTAACTAATGCCCAACACCACTCTTGACATGGGGAAAGGCAGATAGTGTGCGCTCAGCAAGATCAGTGCCAACGCATAGATAACTGCCGCTGCCGCCACTGTTAAAGGCAGCATCAATGCGGCCACCAACAGCACCATCGGACCGATGAGCCAATAGAGCAGCGGAATCAAGAACAGCAAGATGCCTAGTATTACTAGATTGCCTAGTTTTTCTAGTTTATCTAGTACAACTAGTTCCAGTCGTCTAAGCAACAATGCCACTGCCAGCGCCATCAGCAATGCCACCACATACGTCAACATCACACTCTCATCGCCCATGGCATACCACAGCATCAAGGCCGGGAGGAAACTCAAGGGATAGAGTTGATAGTTCTTGCCTTGCAAGCACCCTTCGGCCGAATGACAGTTGATCGTTGTCATCAGTCGCCAAGTGAGGCGTTGGATGAGTATAAAGAGTACGGCAAGGATCAAGGCGCCGAAGGTGACACCATTATAGAACTGCACCAGGAACTCAGCGATATACCTGGCAAAGCCCCCTGGTTCTGACAAACGCTCACAGAAATAATCACCGTCGAACAGGAACAGTTGCAGCTGCTCCTGATAAGTAAGCGCAAAGGGATAGCGGTATCTCCAAAACAGGAACACCGCAATGCCGAACACCAGTGTCAGCACCCATCCACCATATTTAAATCTATCGACTTTCAATTCTCAATAATCTATTATTCCTTTATCTCTTCATTCGTATCAGCATTGAACGTGACAACACGTCCGTCAGGATACTTCCGCTTATAGGTCAAGGGAAAACGTACCTTCAGAAAATCATGGAGCACACCCTTCTTCATGTTATTCGCCAACTGACGAGTATAGTTCTTATAGACCAGATGGAAGCTGTCGGCCCGTTGCTCAAAATACTTCGCCTGCACTTCATCACCCTTTTGTTTGAGTTCTTCCACATTCCTGCGCATCTTTGCCAATTGCAGGTTATGCATCTCTGTGCGCATCTTCCACTGCTGCAGCGAGTCGTTCTGTGGTGTGCCGCCTGCACTACTCACACTATCAATCACCACCTTCACCTCTCCAGGTTCACCCACCACCAGTATAGGCTGCAAGCCCATACGATAGTGATAGTCCATCAGAATCTGATACATCTGCATGGTATCTCTGCTGAAGTCTTTTTCGAAGGAGAACTTCCCATTGGTTATTTCCATGGAATCCACATACTCTGCGGTCTTAGGACCGTTCATGGGTACAAGGAAGATACGCTTGCCCTCGTACTGTTCGCCTTTCACCACACCATTGATGTAGCACTTCCCGTTGTTAGCCGACTGACAGCTGAACATCATCATTGCAGCTGCCACTGTCACAAAGCATAATAGAATCTTTCTCATATATTATTCATTTTGACTTCTCAATTTAACTTGCTCCCGTTTGTTATCAAACACCTGTCGGTAAGCTTCATGGGCATCCACATCCACCTTCGTCTTGGTGAAGTCGGGCACATTATACGCATCCATCATCTCAGAATAGAACTTACGTGGATTCTGCTGAGGCAACAGGAACGGTTTCGATACCTTTCCCTGGTCATCAATGCAGGCCAGATAGAGTTTGGTGTACATCCCGTCTTCACGTTTACTGCAGAACACGAACCACCTACTGTTCTCGCTCCAGTTGTGGAAGCATTCGCTCTGATTACTATTCAGTTCCTTCAATTCCCGACTCTCACCTGTCTGCAGATCCATCAGCCACAGGTCGGCATCATTCTGACTAACCGGGAAGTTTCCACGACTGCTCACACAATACATCAGCCAACGACCGTCGTACGAAGGACGTGCCAGCACATAGCTCTTATCAGTAGCAGGACCGTTCAGCAATGTATCCACCGTCTCTCCAAACGTACCTGTCTTTGCATCAAAGCTAATACGGCACAGCGAGCATTTCACCTTCTCATATTCCGCAGGAACCCGACAAGGTTTCGAAGTACTATAATAGAGCCATTTACCGTCGGCCGAGAAAGCAGGGAAGATCTCCAGATCGTCCGTCTGCAGCAGCGGAGAGAGAATCAGTTCGTTCGTCCGGGTATCAAGCACCTCCACATTACTGAACTTATGATACACCTCAATACGCTGTCCTGTTCCAGTGAAGAAGCTCTGATGAACGGAGTTGACAGCCAGAGCCACATAGTCGCCATCAGGATGCCAATAACTATAAGAGCCAGCCGCTTTGGTAGAGTCGGTCTTCGTTTCCACCCACGTCTGCTTTCCATCCTTCTGTATCATGGTTCCCCCACCTTCGCCACGCATCTGTAAAGTGATACGGTTAGGGTTGGTGCGGTTGGCCGTATGACAGTTAAAGCAACGACCAGGAACAGCCGTTTCTGTCAGGATCGCATACTCGTTAAATGTATGGATATCCCGCTGGTAGATACCGATATCGCCACCCACCTCATACCCAGGTTTGATACGACGATAGGTCAGACCCCAATCATCCAGCGGATACTGACTAACATGAATCATGAAATCCTTATACTGTTTCCACTGCCCTTCTTTCTTCACACAAACGGTAACGGTCAGTTCGCCCCCGATGTTCTGTTCGGTAAGCGTATGCCAGTCGGCTATATCGAAATCAGCCTCATCACCTTGGACATGCAGTTCCCCGCCTTTGCTACCTTTTACCACCACATCCATTCCATTGATGTCTTCATCAACCATATTGAAGTTCAGGGGTGCGATACCAGCAGGGATGGTCACGCCGATATAATCAGGGTAGATCTCCGGCAGGGCATTTACCTTAGAAACGTTCTCCACCTTGTTAGAGCACCCTAGGAGAACTAGTGAAACTAGTTGTACTAGGAGTACTAGTGTTACTAGTTTAGTATAACCCCTTCTCTTCATTCTCCCCTCCTTTCCATCATTCGTTGCACATACTTGGCATAGGGTGAATCGGGCACACGGCCTTGAGCCTGAATGCAACGCATTACATCCTGATAGCCCAAAGGCATCTCACGGTAGCCTCCATACTGCTGAGCCAATCCTAAATACTGTTGGAAACCCTGCAGGTTTCCCTTCAGGAGCATCTGCGCCAAGAAATAGTCGAGTGCCATCTTGTTACCATTGTTGTTCATGAACAGCAGCCCGAACATCTTATCCATCTCCTCGTAACTATAGAGGAAGTTCTCCTTATATCGCAGCTGGCGAAGCCTACCATAGACAGGATGCTTTTCCATTTTCTGCTTATCTTTCATCAATGCCTCAGCCTCCTTGGCCCAACCCCGATAGAAGAGCGTCTTTTTCAGTAAGGCGAGTTGTTTCGCTGCTGTCTTTTGATGCCCGTTCACCATCATACACTCGGCGATGCGCTTCGTGCAACGCCCGCTTTTCCTGCCGTTCAGGATCGACTCCTGTGTATCGAACATATACCGTTGAGCCGAGTTTACCATACCCAGATGCCAGAAAGCCTCAGCCGAAGGAAGCATAGAGGTCAGGTCGCGGATACGCGGCATGATCAGTGCATCGTCGCCACTCTGGTAGAAATCGAACATCCTGTCAGCCAGCTGACGCTTCTTTGACAAAGCCAGATTCACGCAGACAGAGCTGAAAGGTGTCTTCACCTGGTATTGCTGAGCCCTTTTGACAATCTCATCCCAGCGCTCGTTTCGCACCAGATAGTCCTGACGGATCAACTCATACATCTCCTTGTCGTAGCCTTTCAACTGCGGATAGTGCAGCGGAATGCGGTAATAGTTCAGTCCTGTCATCACCTGTTGCAAAGGCCACTGCGGCAACAGCCAGGCGTATGCTATCAGTTGAACCGCAACGAACCAACCAGCCAGCCATAGATGTTTCCAGCCTAACTGGCAGACGCGTACCAATATATATATCCATACTGCTGGTCCGATGAGCCAATAAAGCAATGGAACCATGAGCAGTTCTATCATAACTAGTATGACTAGTTTATCTGGTTTTACTAGTTTCCCCATGATCCATGCCGCGAATAATGCCAAGACCACAGCCACGGGGAATGACAGCAACACGTTGATATCACCCATCAGCCACCATAACAGGATAACAGGCAACACACTCAGCAACCACCATTTCTTGGGAAGCAATCGAGCAGTCAACCGCTGCAGAACGACAAACAGCAAAGCCAGCAGCAATGCCCCCAGCCATTCCACATAATAGAATTGCACGATAAACTCGCCGAGCCAGTCGGCCAAGCCACCGGGAACGCTCATCCTTTCCAGGAAATAATCGCCCGTCCACAAGAACAGTTGATACTGCTCCTGATACGACAAGGCATGGGGGTAAAAGACATACCAGAACAAGAATACGCCGATGCCCACCAGCACCGACAACACCCAGTTTCCATATCTCCTTAATTCCTTTCCCATATACCTTGCAAAGATACGATTAATTCTTTAAACGACCAAAGGTTCAAAGGGCAACTTTAAGTGCTTTCTTTGTAAATCTGAGCAGGATTCCAATTATTCCCAACGTGGGAACATTTTATTCCCAACATGGGAACAATTCATTCCCAACGTGGGAACATTGTGAAACACAAACCGTCCCGTAACGAACGCCACGGGACGGAGCAAGGTGTTATCACCTTTTCATCTTTTTACCTTATAGGCGCGTTTACTTGGCCTTGAAGTGCCAGTAAGTTGCCTCACCCCAACTACCATTGGAAGAGAAGTCACCACCATCAGGATAAACCAGACACATCTTTGAGCCAGTCAGATAGACAACCTCGAAAGATGTAGGCATATTACCACCAGAGTTGATCTCGTATGGGAACAAGATTGTACCAGCTGTCGTGTTCAGGTTAGCCACCTTCCATTCGTTAGCCACACTGGTATCGAACTCAAACTTACCGCTGTTGATCAAACTGCCATTACCAGCATAACGCTTGATGGATCCGTCGCTTGCGAGTGAGAAGAAAGCATCCATGCTCTCATCACCATGAGCAGCGCCATCATTTGTGTGGTTCAGCTGACCCATGAACTCTTCCTCATTGGTTACGCCCCACCACTGTCCGTTGTGAGCTGTACCTACATCGGCTCCACTACCGCCGCAGTAACCCATGTTACCCCAAACGGTATTCGTTCCGTCATAGTCCCATGTCCAGTCTTTAGAAGCAGTCTTTCCATAGCCAATAGCCATACCTTCGATATCACTGCTGCTGCAGAAATGCCAGAACGTAGCCTCGCCCCAGTTGCCAAGACTGCCATAGTCGCCACCATCAGGATAAACCAATGTCATCTTATCGGCAGTCAGATAGACAATCTCAAATGTACCAGGGTTGTTACCACCTGAGTTGATTTCGTACGGCCAGAGGATAGAAGTGGTAACCAGATCGCCAACCTTCCACTCTCCATTAGGATTGTAACCAGATACAGAGAACTTACCTGTACGGATCATGTTTCCATCCTTGTCGTAGCAAGTAGAGACACCATCGTCGGTGAATTCCATATAAGCATCGATACTCTCGTCACCATGAGCAGCATTATCGGGAGTATGCTGGAGCTGATTCATAAACTCACTCAGCTCACCACTTTCATCGAGGCCTACGCCCCACCACTGACCGTTACCAGAAATACCTACATCAGCACCAGCACCGCCGCAGTAACCCATGTTACCCCATACGGCACCTGTCACACTTGTATCCCATTTCCAGATCTTCTTGCCATATACATCACTGGCGAGGAGACGGAGTTCCGGATCAAGCTCCTGTTGTACATAGACTGTGTATTGCTTGGTGATAATCACCTCAGAGTTATCAGAGTTCACTGTGCGAACATAGAAAGTCTGATTAGGATCTGAACCACGCTTAGGCTTGATAGCAAACGTACCACTATAACCTCTTGCTAACTGGTTCTCTGCACCTTCGGAATCGAGGTTGAAGATCGACACCATCATAGAAGGATTGGTTGTATAGGTAAAGTAGTTGCCATCAGCGGCTGGATTGCCATTCGCATCTGTCTGGGTGATGTAAACAGCACTCTCTACATCACTGGCAGCCAATGACACCGGATCAAAGTCTTTCTCACTCTGACTGGGATCGCAGGCCGTAAGAATACCCGCAGCTGCCATCAGGAAAAATATTGTTTTCTTCATATTGATATTTTCTTTAATGGATTGAAATTAATATACCGGTGTACCTGACATCTGGGCATCGCTTGCGCTGCTTCCCCATCCAGGATTCTGTTTCAACACTTCCTCGTCTCCAGCCAACTCAATCTGTGAAGTTGGAATCTGCAGGAAGCCATCGGTTGCAGCATAACGCTTAGCCCAGGAAGAGGTGGCGTGATGCATGGTGGTCCAACGACCGCAATAATTCACCTTCGAACCATTCTGTTTCTCCAAAGCCTGTGCTGCTTCGCAGTTCTCACCTCCGTTGATACCCGACCAACGGCGCAGGTCATTAAAGCGTACGCCCTCGAAGGCCAACTCGAAGCGACGTTCGTTCTTGATATTCTGCCAACTGTAGTTTGTAGGATTCAGTCCGGCACGAGCACGCACCTTGTTCATCTGATCGGCAGTACCTGTCAGCTCTGAGTGCATCAGCATTACGTCGGCAAGACGGATCAGTGTCACGTCACAGAAATGAGAACCCTGCATACAGTTACCGTTCTTCGGTCCTTGATAGTTGTCCGGATCTGCCACATCCCACCAAGTGTAAGGACCAGCACCTGTATAGCTGTCCCAGTTGGCTTGCATGGTGGTTACCGGCATCAGTTTCTTATTATAGTAGCCAGCATCCTCAGTACAGCTCGTTGTGAAAACGAAATGATCCAACTCATTCTGTGCATCACAGATAGAAGCTTCCTTACGTGGGTCGGTATCGCTCCAGTCGTCCCAAAGTGTAGCCTGTACAGTTCCCTGACCCCAACCTTGTCCGAAGGGGAAGGTGTTCTCACGACCGTTAAAGTAGGTATTACCTGTATTAGGATTGGTTGCACCAGCAGCATCATCGTCGCAACGCAGACCGCAATAAAGTGACAGCTGGTTGCAGTAGCCCATACCGGTTGTACCGTTCCACGACTGACAGTTCATGAACTGAATCTGGAAAATCTGTTCAGCATTACCGTTACCGGCAAACTTCAAGCCCTGTCCCTTGGTGTAGTTATAATCCTCTACTGTGAATTCATTGGTGTACTGCCATAGTTCCTGATAGTGAGGAATCAGACTGTAACCACCATTGTTAATCACATCCTCAAGAGCTTTCACCACCTGATCTTTGGTCAGTTCCTGCTCACCATCAAGGGTGATGATTGTAACAGGAGCCAAGTTGGCATTAGCCAGCTCACCAGCTTTCTTGTAGAAACCCTGATAGAACATATAGGCACGACCCAACAGTGCTTCAGCAGCATACTTTGTAGCATGTCCGTCACCCTGTGTCTTCTTCGTCATCAGGGTAGCAGCCTGAACAAGGTCACCTAAGATATGCGGATAAATAACGGTCTCTGCATCTTGCTGCGGACAAGGTGTAGGACATCCGGGCTGCCAGTAAGCAGGGATATTTCCGAACATCTGTGTTCCCCAGAACAAGTATAAAGCACGCATGAACAAGGTCTCGCCAAGTAACTGATCGCGCTCTGCCTTATTGGCCCACTCCACATTATCGATAGAGTAGATAATGGTACTTGCACGGTTCAAACCCTCATACACATGCTTCCAAGCATTCTGATAGAGATTCTCGTTGTTTGTGGTGAGATGACCAACGGCATGAGACTCCGTGTCGCCAGTACCACCAGCACCGTTACAATCGTCAGACATCAAATTCCAAACCATGTAAGGCATTTCCAACGGTGTCGTAACGAAACCGTTCAGCACAGAATACACACCATTCAACTCACTAACCACATCATCGGATGTAGCAGGGAAGTTTCCGGTATCCTGTTTCGTATAATTGATTGAGTCGAGCTGATCCTCGCACGAAGTAAATCCAAATGCGAGCAATGCAGCTACGGCCATTGTTACTATTTTTTTCATATTATTCTTCTCTATTAATCGTTGTGAATCCTTTAGAACTTAATATTGACACCAATAAGGAAGGTACGTGAGGTTGGATAGAGACCTACATCAATGCCACGTGCCCAAGGGTCCTTACCACCGTTTGAACCGATTTCAGGGTCAACACCGGTATAGCCAGTGAAGGTGTAGAGGTTCTGAGCCTGTACATAGAGGCGCAGCTGCTGGAACGGACTGCTCTTCCAAATATTGTTCACGTCGTAACCCAATGTTACGTTCTGGATACGGAAGAAGTCGGCATCCTGCATGTAGCGTGTAGAAACCCATTGGTTGTTGTCGCCAGCGAGGACGAGACGGGGCTGTGTATTGCTTGTGCCCTCTCCGTGCCAGCGCTCGAAGATATCCTGTGTGAAGTTATCATACGGATTGGCAAGCTGAGCGGTACGGAAATACTGCATCACCTGCATACCGAACTGACCACTACCTGTTACAGAGAAGTCGAGGCCCTTCCAGTCGAAGCCCAAAGAAACACCGAGGGTGTAGTCAGGATGTGGGTTACCAATCTCATGACGATCAAGGTCGTAATTGATTACATGGTCTCCATCATAGTCAACCCAGATCATATCACCTGGCTGAGCATCGTCACGAACGGCCTTACCTTCTGCACGAGCCTTATCGATCTGAGCCTGGTTCTGCCAGATGCCCTCATAGTCCATACCATAGAAGTATGCGATGGGGTGTCCAACCTGAACACGAGACACATAAGCGGAATTCTCGAACAGAGCCTTGTCCTGACCATTGATGATACCCTGCTCATTGGCAATTCGGGTTACCTCATTCTTGTTGGTAGCAAAGTTCACGTTTGCACGATAGCGGAAATCCTTACCGATCTGGTCGTTCCAGGAAAGTGCAACCTCAATACCCTTATTCTCGATGTCACCACCATTGATATAAGGAGCATTTGTACCAAGTACTAATGGAGCTGGAGCCATGATCAACCAGTCTTTGGTGGTCTTCTTATACCAGTCGAAGTTCACACCGAGCTTACTGTTGATGAAGCGTGCATCGAAACCGATGTTCAGCTGTTCAGAGGTTTCCCATGTGATATCCTCGTTAGGAATAATGTCTGCGAAAGCACCAGGTGCGAAGCTGGTCTGTGACAAGGTCTGCGCCATAGAGCTACCGAACTTATAAGCATAGTCGGCATAGTCTGTCGGAGAATAGGAAATAGTAGCCAGATACTGGAAGTTAGGAATAGCACAGTTACCATTCTGTCCCCAAGATGCACGGATCTTCAAGAAGTCCATCCAAGAACGGGTACCTTCCATAAACGACTCATTGGTAACAACCCAACCTGCAGAAACAGAGGGGAAGTAACCCCAACGGTGACCGCGAGCGAAGTTGGATGAACCATCAGCACGCATGGTGAAGGTTGCCATGTATTTCTCATCGTAGTTCCAGTTAACACGTCCGAAGAACGAAGCCAAAGCGCTGTCGCCCCATGGTGAGCCACCGAAAGAACTGACCTGACTGGCAGCATAGTTAGAGGGCCACTGATAGATACCCTGATGTACCATTGACTTCTCTGTGCCTTCAGGTGCCTTTGTACTAACAGAGAGGCTTTGTCCCCACTGGGTCTTCTCGAACGACTGACCAATCATTACATCAAAAGCATTCTTGGCAAATACGGGAAGAACGTATGTCAGTGTGTTATCCACTGAGAAGCTTCCGCCGTCGCTGGAATTCTGGCTGACAGCGTAGTCACCAGAAGAAGAGCTCTGGTTCATGGAGAATGGACGGCTATAGCCGCGTCCGTTATAAGAACTGTAACCTGTGTTGAATGATCCACGATAGCGCAGACCCTTAATGGGTTCGATAATCCAGAAGAAGGTTGCGCCAACACCGAAGTTACGGTCTTTCTGTGTAGAATTAAACTGTCCTGCATAGAGACCCTGCAACGGGTTCGACCACATCTGACCGCTGTAGCCGGTAGAGTTCTTTCCATAGGCTGACAACGATCCGTCTTCGTTGTAAGGCATTACTAACGGAGAGGCGATATATACAGGCTGGATAGAGTTCCAGTAACCATTACTCTCTGAAAGACCTGTACGGGTATTGTACCAGAACGAGATGTTCTCACCAATGGTAATGATGTCGTGTGACTTACCCTTGAGCAGTATGTGCTCAGAGTTGATACGGCCACCATAGCGCTTGTACGACGGAGCCATGTCACCACCGAAAGTACCATTGTTTGAAGTATAGTTCAAGCCCATGGCAAATTTAGAACGCTCGCTACCACCTGTCAGACTGAAAGAGTGGTTGAACTGCATGGCGTTCTTGTTACGGTAGATCTCAAACCAATCGGTACCTTCCCATCCTCCATTCACCTTGTCGAGAACAGCCTGGGGAACGATTGAGTTCCACTTGACAGCATTACCTGTGGTATTGAAGTTCAATTCATTGATGATCTGTATGTATTCTTGGGCATTCAATGTAGCAGGACGTTTGGCGGGATTGCTCCAACCAACGTATCCATCGTAAGAAGCCTGAATCTTTCCTGCTTTACCCTGCTTGGTGGTCACGAGGATTACACCGTTGGCAGCACGGGCACCGTAGATGGCAGCAGAAGCAGCATCCTTCAATACGTCAATGCTCTCAATGTCAGCGGGGTTCAAACCGTTCAAACCTTCATCAGCAGTACCACTGGAGATACCGTCGATGATCAGCAATGGTGAAGAAGTACCCATGGTACCCACACCACGAATGTTTACCTTAAAGCCTTGACCTGGCTGAGCTGATGCCTGTGTAATCTGCACACCTGGAGTAGAAGCCTGCATGGCTGTCAGTGCGTTAGTGGTGTTCAACTTGGCAATGTCCTCACCTTTTACCTGAACCGTAGCACCGGTAACCAGCTTTTTCTTCTGGACACCATAACCTACCACAACCACTTCTTCCAAAGAGGTGTTATCTTCCTCTAAGGTTACATCGATGCGACTGTTGTTACCCACTTTGATTTCTTGGGTTTTGTAGCCGATGTAGCTGATAACCAGGGTTGCACCTGGCTTCACGCTCAGAGTGTAGTTACCGTCAAGATCGGTAACCGTTCCATTACTAGTACCTTTCTCCAAGATGCTGGCACCGATAACCGGGCCCATTGCATCCACAACGGTACCTGTCACTTTTCTGTCCTGCTGTACCGACTGAACGGTATTCACAGCAGAGTCAGCCTTAGCTTGAGGTGACCAGAACAATCCGAAGACTGCACAGACACCTGCTAGCAGCGCTGTCTTTCTCAAGTTTTGATTCATACTAATTTTTCTTAGGTTTATATAGATTTCTTTAAATAGATCTCTGTATTCCCCCTTGTTTCGGTTTTGTTATACGTTAGGGTTATTAGCTATGGTATATATCTCCCACTGGATGATATAGCTTTTCAAGTTGCAAAGATATATGTATTTTTTATAAAAGTATAATACTTTCTTGCCAATTATTACACTTTTCTTGCTTTTTTTTGCTTTCCTAACGCTCATCACCCCCTTTTTACCTTATTATATTATAATTCGAGCTCTCAGAATCTTTGTTTTCTATCGTAATTAAGATTATTTGGGAAGTAAGAAAAGAAAAAGCCTCCTTCTTGAAAAAAAATGTGCAGAATGTTTCATGTTGTTAAATAAAATGCTTATATTTGCAACCGATTACCTTTAACAGTATAACTAATCACAATAATTTTTAACTTAAGCATGAAACAAAATACGGGAATAATAACAGGCAAAGAGTACCATAGGTACTGTGGCTGATGATTCTATGCATCTGATAATCTAATAAATAAACCAAATAGTCTTATATGGAAAAATGTAAATCTTATCTCTTTGGGCTACTTGCACTATTGTGTATGTTGCCCAGTGTGGCTTTCGCCCAGAACATCCGGGTGGAAGGTCAGGTGAAAGATGAGACTGGTGAACCCATGATTGGTGTCTCCGTGATGGTGGCAGGCACTGATACTGGCGTTATCACCGATCTCGACGGCAATTTCGCATTGCCTTCCGTTTCACAAGGAGCAACTCTGGAGTTCTCCTACATCGGCTATCTTACCCAGAGTCTGAAAGCCAGTAGAAACATGACCGTCAGCATGAAGCCCGACCTGCAGAGTCTGGAAGAAGTGGTGGTGATTGCCTACGGTCAGCAGAAAAAGGTTACCATCACGGGTTCCGTCTCGCAAGTTGGTGGTGACGAACTGCTGAAGGCGCCTGTTGCCAGTGTGGCCAATGCCCTGCAAGGAAAGCTGCCGGGTATGTCGGTGGTACAGCCTTCAGGTATGCCAGGTGCTGACGAACCAGTTATCCGCGTTCGTGGTACAGGTTCACTGAACAGTGCCGAGCCCTTGGTGCTGGTGGATGGTGTTGAACGTTCGTTTGGACAGCTCGATCCTAATGAAATTGAGGACATCTCTATCTTGAAGGATGCCTCTGCTACAGCCGTATTCGGTGTACGTGGTGCTAATGGTGTTATCCTTGTTACCACCAAGCGTGGTGCTCCTGGCAAGGCTTCAGTAACCGTTTCGGCAAGTACAGCAGTTCAGCAGATCTCGAAGTTCATCGATTTCGCAGATTCCTATACATATGGAAAGATGTGGAACTACACAGCCATTACCGATGCACTTCCTATGAGTCAGTGGCCAGGTACGGCCAATATTAAAGACTACACGCCTTATGCCGACACCGGTATCCGATTCAGCCAGGATGTGATGGAGCATTTCCGCACAGGTGATATGCCTGTAACATTCCCTAATACCGACTGGATTAAGTATATGATGAACGATGCCGCATGGCAGGAGCAGGTGAATGTGAATGTGAACGGTGGTACCGAGAAAGTAAGGTACTTCGTTTCTGCTGGATTCCTGAATCAGAACTCACTCTTCAAGACCTTCTCTGACAATAAGGATGAGACCTTCAAATATAATCGTTTCAACTATCGTGCCAACTTGGATATCAACGTATCTAAGTATAGTCAGCTTGCCCTCACGCTGGGTGGACGTGTTCAGAACCGTACCACGATGGGTGGTGGCGAGGGATTCCTCTTCCGCTATCTGCAGGGAGCTACGCCATACGCTGGTATCGGTGTGGATGACCAAGGTCGCCATATCGTTTCCGATGAAAACTTCGTAGGACCTTACGACCGTGATGCCCTCTCGAACTTCTTCGACTTAGGTTATGTAAACGAGAGCACCAACGTACTGAACCTTGACCTCCAGTACAAGCTCGACATGAGTTTCCTCACACCGGGTCTGGATTTCAAGATCAAGGGATCATACAACACCGACTATACAGCCCAGAAGAACCGCCAAAACGGATTCGGTACAGGTGTTACCTACGTGGCAACCATCGTTGACGGCAAGGAGGTGCTCCGCAAGGAGAACATTACCTGGCCGATTCCTTACAACGAATCTAAGTGGGGTAACAGAAACTGGTATGCTGAGGCAAGTTTCAATTATTCCCGTAAGTTCGGCAACCACAACGTAGGTGCGTTGCTGCTTTACAACCAGAGCAAGACCTATTATCCATGGGATTCAAGTGGCAGTCTGTATCAGTCTATCCCGAAGGGTTATGTAGGACTGGTAGGTCGTATCACTTACGACTATGCCACACGTTACATGGTTGACTTCAATATCGGTTACAATGGTTCAGAGAACTTTGCCGAGGGTAAGCGTTACGGTACGTTCCCATCGTTCTCTGTTGGTTGGATACCATCAAGCGAAAAGTTCTGGGAGCCCATTAAGCCTTACATTGGCTATCTGAAACTCCGTGGATCATGGGGTATGGTAGGTAACGACAACACCAATGGTGCCCGTTTCCTCTATCTGCCTGGTGCTTGGCAGTTCTATTCAGGTGCCACAACTGTTAACCCGCAGAAACGAGGCGCAAACTTCGGTACGAGCGGCAACTGGTTGCAGGCTGTGAAGGAACTGACCGCCGGTAACCCGAACGTTACCTGGGAAACAGCTACTAAGATTAACCTTGGTTTGGATGCAGCTTTCTTGAAAGACCGTCTGACGGTTAACCTCGACCTCTTCTGGGAAGACCGCAAGGACATTCTGGTATCAAATGCCTCTATGCTTCCTGCTGTAACTACTCTTCCTTCAAGCTATGTCAACGAAGGCCGTGTGAAGAATCATGGTTATGAGCTGACCTTGAAATGGGCCGATAGGATTGGTGATCTGCGATACAGCATCAGTCCAAGCATTGCTTTTGCCAGAAATAAGGTAATTGAAATGCTCGAGGTACCGCCTATGTATGATTATCTGAGACGTACCGGATTGCCGGTTGGACAGCGCTTCGCTTATGATCTGTTTGAGTTCTATCAGCCAGGTACTGAGCAGCGCTATAAGGAGAAGTATGGTGTAGATATGCCTGACCAGGTGGCAGAACTGAGATATGGTGATGCTGTCTATGTGGACTTGAACGACGACGGTGTTATCGACCAGAACGACCAGAAACCTCTTGGTTATACAGACAATCCTGAAATCACTTGGTCGGTCAACGCCAATCTGAATTGGAAGGGATTTGACTTCTCCATGCTTTGGGTAGGTGCCGACAACACCAGTCGTGCACTGAACGGATACTTCCGCGACCAGTTTGGTTCTACCAATACTTCAGCATTGGCACAATGGGTTGCTGATAACTCTTGGACAGAGGACAACCCCAATGCCATCCTGCCACGTATCTCGTTCACCAACCGTGTTCATAACAATCGCGATTCACGGGCATGGGTTATCGACTCTAAATATGTGCGTCTGAAGAATGTGGAGATTGGTTATACCATCAACAAACCCAAGTGGTTAGATCTGCTCAACTACGTGAGATTCTATATCTCCGGTCAGAACCTGTTGACATTCGCAGACTTCAAGGGCAACGACCCCGAGGCTCCTGGTTCAGGACTTGACTTCGGTGTACGCTATCCTATGACACGTGTGTATAACTTTGGCATACAAGTCAACTTCTAAACAATTGATGATTATGAAAAAAATATTTAATTACATATTGGCTTTGGGGATGACCAGTTGCATCTTCACTGCATGTGTCGATGATATCAATGTGGGTAATGCTTTCCTGGAGAAAGCACCTGGCGTAGAAGTGAATATCGACACCGTGTTCAACAAGGCCGAATACACCCGCAATTTCCTGTGGAGTGCCTATGGACAGCTATACTGTACCTACACCTCTGGAAATATGATGAACGGTGCTCCCATTGACGTGCTTTCCGACTCCTATCATTGTTACGTTGGATGGGGCGGTCCCATACAGAGTTATTATCCAGGAAACTTAACCGAGAATGCTCAGGATACCGAGGATGGTAACTTCCAGGGCAAATTCTCTTATTCTACAAAAAGTGGTCTGGACAGCGATGCTGGTGGACGTGTATCTATCTATGAGACCGTTCGCAAGTGCTGGCAGATCATTGAGAATATTGAGCGCGTACCCGATATGAGTGATACGGAGAAGAGTCGTCTGCGTGGTGAGGCTTACACCATTATGGCCAGCCGCTACTTCGACGCCTTCCGTAACTTCGGTGGCTTATGCCTCGTGAAAAAGGCATACGAAGTAGGTGAAACTTTCACAGAAGGTCGTTCTACTGCTTGGCAGACTGTTGAGTTCATCGACTCGCTGATTCAGTGTGCCATCAATGAGCCAGGTTACATCTGGAATATTCCCAACGCCGACATCGGTCAATGGTCAGGACGTCTGACACGTGCTTCTGCCCGTGCCCTCCGTGCCAAGGTTTGGATGTTTGCTGCATCACCATTGTTCAATAACAATGAGCCTTACATGACATACTCCAAGAAACCGACTGGTTTGGAGAGTGAGGAGCATATCTGGTTTGGCAAGGAAGATCCATCCTTGTGGAGCCGCTGTCTGCAGTATTGCAATGAGTTCTTCGATGACAATGCTGCTAATGGAAACTATTACCAGCTGGTACAGCCAGAGACACAGGATGAAGCCGGCTACCGCATGGCTTACCGCCGCGCCTATCGCTATCGTAACAACGAGACACGACACGAGAAACTGTTTGATGCACATCCCACACTTACCTTGTCCGATGGTGGCTGGGGTTGGGGCTGGCGTGGCTTTGCCCTCGACTGTTTGCGTCAGGGTGGTGCCGTTCCTACCAACGAGCTGATGGAATGCTTCGGTATGCAGGATGGACGTAACTTCCCCTATTCCGATATTTATGGCCGCGGTAAGAACCCTGATGGCATTGATATCTTTGCCAATCGTGACCCGCGTTTGTATGAAACGATGGTTGTTCCCCAGCAGTCGCTCCCTGCCGGCTTCGACTATGCAGGTATGACCTACATGGACTCTTGGGTAGGTGGTTTCCTGGAGAAGAACAGTAATGTCACCAACAAGGACGATGTAGCCTCCGGTTACTGCAAGTTCAAGTGGTTGCTTGATTATTACGGCGGAAGCCGTTATGATGACGACCTCATCGGTGTGCCCTATATCCGTTTGGCTGAGATGTATCTCATCCGCGCAGAAGCCAAGGCTGAGACAGGTGACCTCCGTGGAGCCCTGGACGACATTCATGTTGTTCGCAGCCGTGTAGGTCTAGGACGTCTTGAGACCATGAATCCGGAATTGAATCTGACCTCTAATAAGGAGAACCTCATCAATGAGATTCTTCGTGAGCGTAACTGCGAAATCGGTGCCGAGTGCGGCGACCGCCTCTACGACATGGTACGACGCAAGCGTCAGGACCTTTTCACCAAACCACTGCATGAAATCAGAATCTATTGTCTCGATGCAAACGGTAACCGTTTGGACGATGGAGAAGATCACCAGTATAAGGCTGGTTCTCCTTGGCCGAAGTTTGAGTATGAGAAACCTCAGATTGTAGTTGGTGCCCGTCGCTGGTGGGATCCTGGTTACTGGACCAACAAGTGGTATCTCGATCCAGTATCTCGTATTGAGATTCAGAAGGGATATGGTCTTACACAGAATCCTGGGTGGTAATTTTTCAAATTGAGAATGAACAATTGAAAATTGAAAAGATTATGAAAATAAGAAATAAATATATATATACCTTGATGGGACTCTGCGTTGCCCCAATGGCAGTCAGTGCCCAGGTGACGCTGAGCGACAAAGCGTCGCAGAAGGTAGATTTAGGCTATGGCGTTGAGCAGACGGAATACCTGACTACAGCGGCAGCAACAACCATCACGGCTGAAGAGTTGCGTCGCACCTCAGCCATCAGTCTGGCTGATGCCCTCTATGGCAAGCTCCCTGGCCTGAATGCTTTCCAGAACACTGGTTTCAAGGGCGAGGAAGGTCGTGGTGCCACGTTTAACATCCGTGGCGTACAGACCACTGGTGAGAGAGATATCTTGATTCTTGTTGATGGTGTAGAACGACCCATCGACCGTCTTTCTGTAGAAGAGGTGGAAAGTGTTACCGTGTTGAAAGACGCGGCCGCAGTAGCTCTCTACGGTCATGAAGCCATCAATGGCGTGCTGTTGGTAAAGACCAAGCACGGTTCTAAAGACGGCAAGTATCATTTCAAGGCAGGTGCTTCGCATAAGATTCAGTTCGACCCGCAGATGGCTGATATGGTTAGCGCCTACGACTACGCCAATGCTTTGAACCGTGCTCGTCAGAACGACGGTCTTGCTCCCGCTTATACAAGTAGCGAGCTGCAGAAATTCGTTGACGGTAGTAATCCGCTGGTTTATCCTAACGTAAACTGGAAGGATGAAGTGTTCAAGAACACGGCACATGAGTCGAATGCCTACCTGTCATTCTTCGGTGGTACAGACAAGGTACAGTACTATACCCAGCTCGACTATACCGATGCCCGTGGTCTCTATAAGAACCCCGATCAGGGTGATTTCAACTCTCAGCTGAAATATTCGAAGGCTAATATCCGTGCCAACATCGACTTCGAGGTAAGCAAGTCAACAAGGGTTAGCGCCAACATCTTAGGTATTCTGATGGAGACAAATGGTGTGCCCAACGTGAACTCTAACGATGCATGGTGGCATCTGTATAAAGTGCCTGCACTGGCCTTCCCCATCAAGACTGCAAGTGGCGTATGGGGTGGTAGTCAGACCTACGGCGACTTCAACCTTTTGGCTAAGTCACAGGGTGCCGGTTTCATGAAGACACACCAGCGCCAGATCTGGGCAAACATGACCTTGGAGCAAGACCTTGATTTTATTACAGATGGCTTGAAGTTCTACGTAGGAGCATCTTACGACAACTCCTCCAATACCATTGAGACTCGCACGAAGGGTTATCAGTACGGATGGCATGAGGCTGATGGTAGTGAGCATGTGATGGGTACTGTAGAAGACAAGCTGACGTTCAACCACTGGGTTGACACACAGTGGCGTATTGCCACCTTCAATGCAGGACTGAAATATGCTCTCCAACTCAACAATGGCGACAACTTCGGTGCCAATGCCAACTATAACATGAAGAGCGAGATTCGTGACGGCCAGAGTAATACTTGGTATCGTGCCAACTGGCAACTGGCTTTACACTACGACCATGCTAACCGCTTGATGGCCGATGTGGCGTTAGCTGCCAACGGTTCTAACCGCAGCTATCCTGCCAAGTGGGCCTTCTCGCCAACAATCGGTCTGGGTTACATCTATGCCAACAATCCTGATGGTATCCTCAATTATGGAAAGGTTCGCCTTTCTAGTGGTATTCAGCATACCGACTATGTGCCGGCTAACGGTCTCTGGCTCGCTGCTTGGAACAATTCTCACGGACAGTTCTGGTATGGCACTAATTTCGCCAACTCATGGGGTGCCTTCCTGACTCAGTTCCCCACCGATGACTTCGCACAGGAAACTGCCTATAAGGCTAACTTCGGTACAGACCTGAGAATTGCCAACGCGCTGGACGTTACATTTGATGTATTCTATCAGCAGCGTCGCAACATCCTGGTCAGCGCTAATTCACTCAACTCCTCTGTAGTTGGTATCCAGTCATCATATGATGATAAGGGACGTGTAGCCAGCTATGGTATGGAACTGGGACTTCGCTATGCCAAGACCTTCGCCAATGGTCTTAACCTGAATGCCGGTGCTTCATTCTCAACAGTGAAGAGCGAAATCCTGGAATGGATTGAGACACCTGCCTATCCTAACCTCTCGTTGGTTGACGGTCCTGCCGATTATGAGCGTGGACTCATCGCCTTAGGTTTCTTCAAGGATCAGGCTGATATCGACAATAGTCCTGTTCAGCAGTTTGGACAGGTGAAAGTAGGTGACATCAAGTATAAGGATGTCAACGGTGATAATGTCATCAACGAAAACGACTATGTAGCACAGGATTATGGCAACGCCTTCCCCGCCCTGAACTATGCCTTCACCTTTGGAGCAGAGTATAAGGGATTTGGCTTCAACGCCACTTTGCAGGGGGCTGCTCATCAGGTAAAGAACCTGCGCTATGTTGATGGTGTATGGGGAGCCCTCTCCGACAACCGCAACCTCTCTCAGGAATACTACGACAACTGCTTCGACATCGCTGGAGCCAATGCAAGCTATCCTCGTCTGTCAACAGAGAATGTAGCTAACAACGCTCAGAACTCCACGATCTGGTACCGCAACATCAGCTGGCTGAAGCTGCGCGACTGCGAAGTTTACTACAAGTTGCCTGCAAAAGTCATTGAGCCGCTGAAGGTTTCAGGTGCCAAGGTATTTGTACAGGGACAGAACCTCTTGTCCTTCGACAATATCGATGCCATGGATGCTGAGAACCTCAACACAGGCTACCCAGTGATGAAGAGTATTAATGTTGGTCTTTCAGTTCAGTTCTGAAAAATTGATAATCAATAATTGATAATTGAAATTATGAAGACAAATAAATATAATAAGGTTGCGGTGGGAGTGATGTCCTTCCTCCTTCCTCTTTCCTCTGTTCTTCTTTTCTCCTGTGCCGATCTGGATTACACAGAGCAGAACACCCGAGACGAGGATTGGACCTTCGAATATTTCGAGAACGGAATCAAGAACCTGGTATTCGACGTCTATGCGCAGGTGTACAATAACGAGTTGGCCTCTAACAGTGCCTACTTCCTGGCCGGAGCTACCGACGAGGCTCAGTATGCACTCGAAACAGGAGCCGTGAACAACTACGTGAACGGCGGATGGAGCCCGGCTAATCCTTATTCCAACACATGGGATAAGTCATATACCGCCATTGCAGATGTCAACATGTATCTGGAGAAGATCGACCAGGCCGATATCTCCGACTGGCAATATAACCCTGATTACAATATCTGGGTACAGCAGCTGGAGATTTTCCCCTATGAGTTGCGCTTCCTCAGAGCCTACTTCTATTTCGAGTTGTTCAAGACCTACGGCAACGTTCCTTTGGTAACAACCACACTCACCAATGGTCAGGCTAATAGCATTGAACGTACCTCTGAAGATGAGATCGTGAAGTTCATCGTTGAGGAACTGGACGCTATTGCCCCCTACCTGCCTGAGAACTATAACACAGAGGTGGGTTCAGAGGTTGGTCGTGCCACTCGTATTGCAGCTTATGCCCTCAAGGCACGCACGCTGCTTTATGCGGCCTCACCGCTTCATAATCCGACAGGTGACAAGACAAGATGGGCCAAGGCAGCTGAAGCTTGCAAGTACATCCTCGACAACGCTTCCGCTTGGGGTCTGAAGCTCAGCTCTTACGGTTCTCTGTGGGGACATGATGCTTTCTTCAACCCGGAAATTATCTTCGGTCTGGGACGTGGTGAGAGTAACGCTTTCGAGATGGCTAACTATCCTGTTGGTGTAGAGAACGGTTCTTCTGGCAACTGTCCCACCCAGAGTCTGGTAGATCAGTATGAGTATCAGGACAACGGTGAGACCTTCGGTCAGCGCTATCCGGGCAACATCGACCTCACGTCGGTTGATCCTTACGAAGGTCTTGACCCACGTTTCGCACTCACTGTAGTGAAGAACGGTGACCAATGGCCCACCAATGGTTCTCAGGGGAAGGCTATTGAAACCTTCGTTGGTGGATTCAATGGCGCTCCGAAGTATGGAGCCACTCCTACAAGCTACTATCTTAGAAAGTATGTCGATGGTTCATGTGTTACCACAGCTGATAACCAGACCACCCGTCGTCACACTTGGATCATCTTCCGTCTGGGAGAGTTCTACCTTGATTATGCCGAGGCAGTATTTAACGCCACAGGAAGTGCTAACGATGCAACCTATGGAATGACAGCCAATGAGGCCATCAACGTGCTGCGCAATCGCTCAGACATCCAGATGCCGCCGTTCACTGAAGATGGCGATGCATGGGTTGCACGCTATGAGCGCGAGCGCCTGGTGGAGCTGGCCTTCGAGAATCATCGTTTCTGGGATGTACGTCGTTGGAAGAAGGGTGCACAGTACTTTAAGACCATTCAGACAGCAACGCTCAGTAGCGATCTGATGCTTACACGCTCTACGATTAACCGCCAGTGGGATGAAAAGTTCAATTTCTACCCCATTCCACAGTCGGAACTGAAAAAGAATCCTAACCTTACCCAGAATCCGGGATGGTAATAAATTGATAATTGACAATTGAACTTTCGGAGCAGCGAGCGCCAACAAGCTTGCTTGATTGGCCAAGTCGTGACGAAAGTCAACGAAGTTAAAATTGAAAATTAAAAGATTATGAAGCATATAATCAATTATTTAGGCGCGTTGCTTGCGGTGGTTCTCATCGGAGCCACATTTACAGCTTGCTCTGACGAAGACGCCCAATCGGCAAACGTAGGCCTGGGCATCAAGACTTTCTTCCCGACGAAGGTAGTCACCAACCAGCCCATGACCATCAATGGTTCCGGATTTAATGGTGTGACTGAAATTGAATTCCCCGGTGGCAAGAAAGTGACCGATTTCGAGATTGTCGGCAACGACATGATCAGAGTCAACGCACCATCTGGCATTGCAGCTGATGGTGGTAAGATTATAGTGCGCACAGCCGATGACGAGGCTGAGTCGCATATGTCGCTTACTCTTGGACATACCTATGTAACAGGTTACTCTAAACAGCCTGGTGAAAAAGCCACAGGTGGTGAACTGATCGATGTGTTCGGTTCTGACCTGGAGTTCATCAATGGTGTCGAGCTGCTCGATGCAGATGGTGTTCCACAGCTCATCGACCATAAGGACTTCTATCGCAAGGGCACCTACAAGCTCACGATTCGTCTTCCTAAGAAGAACATCTACAAGGGTACCTTTGTGGGTATCCTTCATACCTATGACGGACAGAGTATCCCGATGCCGGAACTGGCCTATGAACCAGGTGCTGATGAAGGTCACTGGGAGACAGTGAAGACTACCATCTGGAAGAACGAGGATCCCGATGGCAATGGAGTGGTCAATTGGAGCGGCACGTACCGTTTCGGTCTTGACGGCCACGACGGTAATAACGAGTGTATTGCCACCTTCCCAGAGGATGTTTGGAACACACTCAAGACCGGAACATTCTACATCCTTTATTCAGCTCCTGATCCAACCCAATACCAGATTCGTGTCACCAACGGCTGGTGGGATACCCAGTGGATGGGCAAAGATAATGACATTGCTCCATGGAATATGGCTGAGCGCATCATTGACAATGGCGACGGTACGTTCTACATTGAGGTGAACTTCGGCGACGATCCGCTTGTCGGCACGCTCGACGAAAAGCACCTGCTGCTCACCGGTAGTGGCTATACACCACTGGAGATCTATACTGAAGAGGACATCTGGATTGACGGTCCTGGTGGTGATCAGGAGGTAAAGACCGTCATCTGGACAGGCGACGGCACGACGGCAGTCAACTGGAACGGAGTCTATCGCTTTGGACTCGATGGCCACGACGGTAACAATGAGTGTATTGCCACCTTCCCAGAGGACATCTGGAACCGTTTGAAGACCGAGACATTCTATGTGAAATATACGGTGGCCGATCCTACGCAGTATCAAATCCGCGTCACCAACGGCTGGTGGGACACCCAGTGGATGGGCAAAGACAATGACATTGCTCCATGGAACATGGCAGAGCGCATCATTGACAATGGCGACGGTACGTTCTACATTGAGGTGAACCTCGGCGACGACCCGCTTGTAGGCACTCTTGACGAGAAGCACCTGCTGCTCACAGGTAGTGGTTACACGCCACTGGAAATCTACTTCATCGACATCATCCATGGTGGTGGCGGCGGAAGTGAGAACGTATTCTGGGAGAACAGCGGTGCCGGTGCAGTATCTTGGAACGGTACCTATCGTTTCGGTCTTGACGGCCACGATGGAAACAACGAGTGTATTACCACATTCCCGCAGGATATATGGGACAAGATCAAGACCGGTACATTCTACCTGCAGTTCAAGCCTGAAGCCGAATCGTACCAGGTACGTATCACCAACGGCTGGTGGGATACCCAGTGGTTGGGCAAAGACAATGACTTTGCTCCATGGAACATGGCTGATCGGATCATCGACAATGGCGACGGCACGTACTACATTGAAATCAACTTCGGTGATGACCCACTTGTCGGCACGCTCGACGAAAAGCACCTGCTCTTCACAGGTGATGGATATACACCGTTGAAACTCTACTTCAAATAAACTAACTACATAATCCTCCGCCATGTTAGTGTAATCACATGATTACCAAAAGATTCATGGCGGAGGAATTTGATGGAAATTGCTCCGCCAACAACCTACTGACTTTGAGTTGATTAGGTTTGATGGCGGAGCATTCTTTTATTCTATTCTTAGCGATAATAAACCTTGGATAATTCCTACAAGGCTGATAACGCCCTCCAACCAGGCTGGTTAGAGGGAGAAACTAGGCTGATAAGTGGGTCTAACCAGGCTGATAAGTGGGAGTAACTAGGCTTGTTGGAAATTCAACTATGTAATACGCCCAGTTCCTTGCCCACCTTGATGAAGGCAGCAATGCAGCGGTCAAGGTGTTCACGCTGATGTCCGGCTGATATCTGCACACGAATACGAGCCTGTTCCTTGGGAACTACAGGATAGTAGAAACCTGTAACGTAGATTCCCTCCTCCTGCATCTTGGCAGCATAGACCTGTGAGAGCTTGGCATCATAGAGCATCACGGCACAGATAGCACTCTGCGTGGGTTTGATGTCGAAGCCCGCCGCCATCATCTTATCGCGGAAATAGTTTACATTCTCCACCAGACGGTCGTGAATCTCATTACTCTCCTTCAGCATCTTGAACACCTCCAATGAGGCTCCGATAATGGCAGGAGCCAAGGAGTTGGAGAAAAGGTATGGACGACTGCGTTGGCGGAGCAGGTCGATAATCTCCTTCCTACCTGTGGTGAAGCCACCAAGGGCACCGCCGAACGACTTGCCCAACGTACCGGTATAGATGTCCACCCTACCGTAGGTATTAAAGAACTCGCTCACACCATGACCGGTTGCACCTACCACACCTGCCGAATGACTCTCATCCACCATCACCAATGCATCATATTTCTCGGCCAGATCGCAGATCTTATCCACAGGAGCCACATTACCATCCATCGAGAACACCCCATCGGTCACAATGATACGGAAGCGCTGTGCCTGTGCTTCCTGTAGGCATTTCTCCAGCTCCGCCATATCGGCATTCGCATAACGGTAGCGCTTGGCCTTGCAGAGTCGTACGCCATCGATGATTGAAGCGTGGTTCAACGCATCAGAAATGATGGCATCCTCTTCGGTGAACAAGGGTTCAAACACACCACCGTTCGCATCAAAACAGGCCGCATAGAGAATCGTGTCCTCGGTCTTGAAATAATCAGAGATGGCTGCCTCCAGTTCCTTGTGGATATCCTGTGTGCCACAGATAAAGCGCACACTCGACATACCAAAGCCACGGCGGTCCATCATCTTCTTTGATGCCTCAATCAATCGCGGATGGTCTGACAAACCCAGATAGTTGTTGGCACAGAAGTTCAGCACCTCCTGTCCCTTCACTTGAATCGCTGCCCGTTGCGGGCTCTCAATCAATCGTTCCTCTTTGTAAAGTCCTGCTTCACGAATCTCAGCAAGTGTCTGCGTGAGATGTTCTTTCATTCTTCCGTACATAGGCTAATGATTTGTTAGAATTATGCTACAAAGTAAGACAAAAATTTCGAGAATTCCGCTGTTTCCCCCAAGAATTTTGCGAAAAGAACTTGTTTTTATGTAATTTTTATGCTAAAAAGTGACAGATTGTCGAAAAAAAGTATTTATTTTGCAGTTGGAATATAACTACTCTAACCTATTGATAACGATGATATGAAAAGAATCCTGGTAATAGGTTCAACTGGACAAATCGGTTCAGAACTGACAAGAGAACTGAGAAGACGCTACGGCAACGAACATGTTGTGGCAGGATACATTACTGGTGCAGAGCCTACCGGTGAGTTGAAAGAGGCAGGACCTGCCGAGCTGGCTGATGTTACCGACGGTGAGATGATAGCCCATGTGGTGAAGAAACACCATATTGATGCCATCTACAACCTTGCTGCCCTGCTGTCGGTAGTGGCAGAATCAAAGCCCAAGCTGGCATGGAAGATTGGTATCGACGGTTTATGGAATGTCTTGGAGGTAGCCCGGGAGAACCACTGCGCTGTATTTACCCCCAGCAGTATCGGCTCGTTTGGCAAGCACACCCCCCATCGAGGTACACCTCAAGACACCATCCAACGACCGCAGACCATCTACGGTATCTCGAAGGTAACCACTGAGATGCTCAGCGACTACTACCAAAAGAAGTATGGTGTGGATACCCGCTCGGTTCGTTTCCCAGGCATCATCTCGTATGTAACACCCCCAGGAGGAGGCACTACCGACTATGCCGTGGATATCTACTACAGTGCTGTGAGGGGAGAGAAGTTCATCTGTCCGATAGCCGAAGGAACACTGCTCGACATGATGTACATGCCTGATGCCTTGAAGGCGGCCATCAGTATCATGGAAGCCGACCCCACGAAGTTTGTTCATCACAACGCCTTTAACGTCACAGCTATGAGCTTCGCCCCGGAGACCATCTTCGCAGAGATCAAGAAACACCGTCCGCTATTCGAGATGGAATACCAGGTGGACCCGCTGAAGCAGAGCATTGCCGAGAGCTGGCCCGACAAGATGGACGACACCTGCGCCCGTCGTGAATGGGGTTGGATGCCCGACTACGATTTACGCCGCATGACCATCGACATGCTGGAGCATCTGGAAATCAAACTTAATAAGTGAACGTCTTGGTGACCCACCCTTCGTAGGTGTTCACTGCAACCGATAGAGAATCGCCCGTGCCCAAGTGGTACGGGTTGTTTTTTAGCGGGATACTGAAATACAACTTAGTGGTATAATACTCAGGCATGCTGTTTCTGGAATGGTAGAACTTCAGCTGGAGATGCTTACTACCATCTTCATGCTGCAACAATGTGTCACATACCATTCCCACCGAATGCTTACTTTCATCATCCTCGTTCGTTCCTGTCACGAATCCTAAACAAAGGTTCACATACCTTCCGTTCCGACTGCGCCATGCACTGATCATCTTTACCGGATCGTTGTACATGGTCTTCACCTTACTGATAGGACGGATATTGGGAACAAGCACACTCACCATCGACCTTGGCTGCAGCTTCTCGTCCACCTTACTATAATATAAGAGGGCACGGTAGGCAGAATCGGGAGTGGTTGCCCATTTCGCTTTCAGCGGAGCAGAAAACACCAAGGAGTCGCCATCATCGGTCATGGCCTTCACAAAAGAAGCGTTACTATTGGTGTAGGCATCCACAAAATCCGCACGGTAGTGCGACATCTTCCCATCACCTGTATCATAATCGTTCGAGGTACAGGCCATAAGCAACAAGACCGCCATGACAACCCATGCAGTCCTTCTTAAAAAGTATGGGAACAATCTGATCATTTAGACGACAGGTAGTTGATGGCCGGGTTCGCGTACATATTCAATATACACTCTCTGAGGAAAGCCTCATCCTTTTGTGGAACGTCGTTGATCTTCGTCAGCTGTGTGTCGAGGTACTGCAGGAACTGTTCCTTGTATGCATCATCATAATGCATACTGAACGATGATTCTCCGCTCAGCAGATCGATGGCAAGATAGTTACAGGGATAGAGTCGGTAGTTACGATGAATCTCCTCGTCGATATGTGATGCTATCACCTCATAGATCTCCGTCTTGGGAATATCAGGTGAGAGCTGATCCAGATAGTCATCTATGCAGGGAGCGCAATGGTAATGCACCTGTCCTTTATAGCCCATGATGCCTGTCCTCATGCTCAGCACATCATCCTCTTTGGTCTTCTTCCACCCCTCGATGTCACGTTTCAGCTGGAACTCACGCGCCTTGAGATAGTCGCATGGATCAAACTCATAACTGATGGCCAGCGGTACGATATGCAGTTGCTTCAAGCGTTCCACGGGAGTTCCTGTTCCACCCATCGTCATCATCTTCAGGATGGCCTGCTGGGTGCGGTCGTTAGAATCCTTGGCCCGTCCTTCACGCTGAGCAATCCAGATATTGTCGTGCTTCTCTTCAATCACGAAGTGCATATAGTCAGACAGTCGTTTGCTGGCCATGAACATCTGTCGTGGCGGTAGGGAGCGTTCAACGATGAACGATTTGTTCACCCTTACCAGATCCTTCACCCATGGCAGTGAAAGGAGATTATCGCCGATGGCAATCTCACAGGTAGTGTCGAAGCCGCTGTCGATGAGGAGCACATCGAGCAAAGCCGAGTCGAGTACAATGTCGCGGTGGTTACTGACAAACGTATATCGGCGTGACACGTCAATACACGACACATCCATGTCAAAACCCTTACTGGCCTTGGCCATGAGGTTCTTCAGGAAGTCGTAACAGAACGCCTTCTGGAAGTCGAGGCACGAATGACACGCATGCATCTTCTGAGCAACAGCCTCCAAGGGCACCTGCGGATACAGATAGGCCAGCACTGCCTGAAACTGCTTGTCGGCAAGCAGTCGGTCGAACACCTCCGGCAACTCCTGCGGCTCGAAGGGTCGTATAGCATCAAAATCCCTCAACTCCATATTCTTTGAACATTGAACTTTGAACTTTCAACTGTTAACTGTCAACTGTCAACTATCAACTGTCAACTAGAACTGATTCTCCACGATATCGGTCAGCACATCCTTGATGTCGAGTCCTGCGGCACGAACCTGCTGTGGAATGAAGCTTGTGGCGGTCATACCCGGTGTGGTATTCACCTCCAGCATACTGATCTTTCCTTCCTTACTGATGATATAGTCGATGCGGATAATACCGTTACAGTGGAGGATGTCGTAGATATGACTGGTGATCTTACCCACGCGTTCTGTCAGCTCTGCAGAGATACGAGCCGGGGTGATCTCATCCACCTGACCGTTGTATTTTGCATCGTAGTCGAAGAACTCATTACTGGTCACCACCTCAGTAATCGGCAGCAGAACCGTCTTCTCCTTTGTCTTATAGATACCCTGCGTGATTTCAGTTCCCTCAAGGAAACTTTCCACCATCACCTCGGGACTCTCCATCATGGCCTTGCGGATGGCGGGAGCCAACTGATCCTTGTTCTTCACCTTTGATACACCGAATGAAGAACCGTCGGCAGCAGGTTTCACGAAGCAAGGCATACCAATGCGCTCCTCTATCTCGTCATCGCTCACCAGCTCCTCATAGCCTTTGCGGATGAGCAGACTCTCTGCCACGCTCACGCCATAGCTGCGCAAATATTGGTTCAGCACGAACTTATCAAACGTCAAAGCCTCAACCAAAACGCCACTCGTGCTATAGGGCAGGTGAATCAGCTCGAAATAGCCCTGCAGGATACCGTTCTCACCGGGGGTGCCATGAATGGTGATATAGGCATAGTCGAACATCACCAGCTTACCATCCTCCTTGAACGAGAAATCATTCTTGTCGATTGGTGTCGTGGTACCGTCATTCAGGTTCGCCTCCCAGCGGTTACCTTTGATCACCACGATATATACGTTGTATTTTTCCTTGTCGAAAAAAGAGTACAGCCCCTGTGCTGAACGCAGGGACACACCATACTCCGATGAGTTACCGCCACAAACAATGGCAATTGTTCTCTTCAAATTATTCATTATTATTTTTCGTTAATACGTTATTACGATAATTCGTTATTTCGGTTCATAAAATAATGCCGCCACTTGTCAATCAGCTGTGCCATATCTGTGGGCCACTCGCTGTTGAAATCCATCTGCTTACCTATACGTGGGTGAACGAAACCCAGCGTCTGAGCATGCAACACCTGTCGTGGACACAGTTTGAAGCAGTTCTGGATGAAGGCCTTGTAGCTGGCCGACCGCTCCCCCCTCAGTATTTCTGTTCCGCCATAACGCTCATCGCTGAACAAGGGATGTCCGATATGCTTCATGTGGGCACGAATCTGATGGGTTCTACCCGTTTCCAACACACATTCCACCAGCGTGACATAGCCGAAACGCTCCAGCACACGGTAATGAGTAACAGCACTCTTACCGATATCTGAGTCGGGCGGGAACACACTCATTCGCAACCGGTCTTTCGGGTCACGACCGATATTCCCCTCTATCCTACCCTCGTCTTCCACGAAGTTGCCCCATACCAGAGCATTGTAGCTTCGGTGGGTAGTCTTGTTGAAGAACTGCACACCCAATTTCGTCTTGGCGTCAGGCGTCTTGGCCACCACCAGCAGTCCGCTGGTATCCTTGTCGATGCGATGCACCAATCCCACCTCCGGGTCGTTAGGATCATAGTCAGGATTGTTGCGCAGATGCCAGGCAATGGCGTTCACCAAGGTACCATGATAATTGCCGCAGCCAGGGTGCACCACCATTCCCGCCTCCTTGTTAATCACCATCAGGTCATCATCCTCATAGACAATCGTCAGGGGAATGTCTTCAGCCTCGATGGTATCATCGTAGTGCGGACGGTCGAGCATCAGGGTGACCACATCCAAGGGCCGCACCTTGTAGTTACTCTTTACGGGTCGGTCGTTTACATGGATGAATCCAGCCTCAGCGGCCTTCTGAATGCGGTTCCTACTGGAGTGCTGCAGATGTTCAAAGAGGAACTTATCCACCCGCAGCGGCTCCTGACCTTTATCGGCCACGACACGGAAATGCTCATACAGCTGCGCCTGTTCCTCCAGGTCGCTGTCTTCAGTCATCTCTTCCAGGTTGTCAAACCTCTCGTCAATCATCTTTATTCCGGTCCTGTTACCACCTCGAACTCATCCACTTCACCTGTAGCGGCAGGCTGATCAGTTGGCTGTTCTGCAGGCTGATCAGCAGGTTTCTCCTCTTCCTCGGGAGCCTCCTCCACTTCGATCATATCATCGAAATCATCATATTCGGGTTCGATGTATGCCACAGAGTCGGCCAGGTCGCGCATGCCATCACCCACCTGGATAATCAACATTGCATCCACAGGCACCTTCTGTCCGCTGGCCACCAGTTTGCCACGGCATTTAATGCCATACACCCAATCCTTTTCACCAGGAACATACTGCGGATCGCCCACTTTGAAGCCCATGGCCTCAAGCTTGGCTCGTGCTTCGCGGTAGCTACTGTTGTCTATCACATCGGGAATGGTCAGTGTTGGCGTGTTGGCAGCGTTGATCACCACATAGACGATGCGGCCCGACTTTACTGTGGTTCCGGGCAGGATCGACTGTTCCAGGATGCAATCAGGCGGCAGCACCTTCACATAGCCGGTGTCGCTGATTTCTATCTCCAGTCCGAGCTTGTCGAGGATATGCTCGGCATCGGCAAACGATTTATGACGGATAATCGGCACCTGGATTCTTTCTCCATGATGTGTATAGAGGTCTATACCGTATTTGACACCGAAACAGGCAGCGACCACAACCAGTGCCATGGCGAACAGATTGGCCCAAAGTTTCCAACTGAACACCTTCTTGAAGAACTCTGATGACTTCATACTTTCCAAATTTAAGGACAAAGGTACGATTTAGTGAGTGAAAAACCAAATAAAAGCTTGTTTTTATTTGTTTTTCCGAACAGAAGTACCTTCGTCGAAGACAAAGGTACAAAAAAAACAAAAAGAAGCAAAGCCTTTGCCTTACTTCTTTCTGTTTTCCTGTTGTTTTTTCTCTGCCGACGGATTACTTTCCGTGATTCTCGTCAGAAACAGTCAGTTTTTTACGTCCCTTAGCACGACGTGCAGCAAGCACGCGGCGGCCATTCTTGCTGGCCATTCTCTCACGGAAACCGTGCTTGTTCACTCTTTTCCTGTTGTGAGGCTGAAATGTTCTTTTCATTGCTATTTATATATTTTATTTGTTATTATTCAACGAGTTCATTCCAATTTGGGGTGCAAAAGTACACATAATTTTTGAATTGGCAAAGAAAATACCGCTTTTTCTTTCTCAACCACTGGAAATTTCGTACCTTTGCACCCGAAAATAGAAAATTCATTCATTAGATAAGATAATTATGATCAAATCACAAGACATTAAGAAAGGTACATGCATCCGTATGGACGGAAAGCTGTACTTCTGTATCGACTTCCTTCATGTGAAGCCGGGTAAGGGAAACACCATCATGCGCACCACCTTGAAGGATGTGGTAAGCGGTCGCGTTCTTGAGAAGCGCTTCAATATCGGTGAGGCCCTGGAGGATGTACGCGTAGAGCGTCGCCCCTATCAGTATCTCTATCAGGAAGGTGAGGACTACATCTTCATGAACCAGGAGACATACGATCAGATTCCTATCGCAAAAGACTTGATCACTGGCGTTGCCTTCATGAAGGAAAGCGACGTGGTGGAAGTGGTAAGCGATGCTGATACCAATACTATTCTTTATGCAGAAATGCCGGTAAAGACCGTGCTCCGCATTACGCACAGCGAGCCGGGCGTAAAGGGCGACACCGCCACCAACGCTACCAAGCCTGCTACTTTGGAGACTGGCGTGGAGATCCGCGTTCCCCTCTTCATCGATGAAGGTGAGCTGGTTCAGGTTGACACCCGCGACGGTAGCTATCTGCAGCGCGTGAAGGAATAATGAAGTATTCAATCATCGTTCCCGTCTTTAACCGTCCCGATGAGGTGGATGAGTTGCTTCAGAGTCTTTGTGGACAAACCATCAAGGACTTTGAGGTACTGATTGTTGAAGACGGATCGGTAAAACCCTGCAAGGATGTTTGCGACAAATACGCAAGCATCCTTGATTTGCATTATTACGCCAAGGAGAACAGCGGCCCCGGTCAGAGTCGTAACTACGGAGCCGAACGGGCAAAAGGCGAATGGCTCATCATCTTGGATTCCGATGTGGTCCTTCCCAAAGACTACCTGAAAGCTGTAGATGCTGAAGTATCCACTCACCTCCCTCACAGGGAGGGGCAAGGGGGTGGGTCTCTTGCTGCCTTCGGCGGCCCTGACGCTTCCCACCCTTCGTTTACACCTGTCCAGAAGGCCATCAGCTATTCCATGACCAGCTTCTTTACTACGGGCGGCATCCGTGGAGGTAAGAAGAAACTGGATAAGTTCTACCCGCGTTCGTTCAACATGGGCATCAAGCGGGAGGTATATCAGCAGCTTGGGGGATTCTCCAAGATGCGTTTCGGTGAAGATATCGACTTCTCCTACCGCATTGTGGAAGCAGGATACAAGACGATGTTGATTCCCGAGGCATGGGTATGGCATAAACGACGTACCGACTTCCGTAAGTTCTTCCGTCAGGTGTATAACAGCGGCATTGCCCGCATCAACCTCACGAAACGTCATCCCGGAACGCTGAAACTGGTTCACATGCTGCCCACGGTGTTCACCTTGGGCGTCATCGGCTGTCTGCTGCTGTTCCTCTTAGGAGCAGGACTTTACATCGAAGGCGAATGGCTCGATGCTCATGGTCTTCGTCCCACCGACAACATGCACCAGGGTGTAGGTATGGTGTTCTGCGTTTTAGCCTTACTCCCCCTACTCCTCTACAGCCTCGTCATCTTCATCGATTCCAGCCTCCGCAACAAGAGTCTGTGGGTAGGCTTACTATCCATCCCCGCCGCTTTCACCCAGCTCATGGGCTACGGTCTGGGCTTCATCGCCGCCTGGTGGAAGCGATGCGTTCTCAAACAAGACGAGTTTACAGCGTTTGAGAAAAATTTTTATAAGTAAAGTCCATATTATTGTTGAAATCGTTTGGTATTATACGAAATTGTTGTATATTTGCAAACGAGACATTAATAATCTATTAACGCATCACTATGGACTTTGGAAAAATCTTATTGAAATTAGCGGGAGTTGCCAAGGATTACATCGAAAAGCAACAGAAGGAAGCAGAACCAGCACGCCAGACACGGCCAGTTGAACGTCCTGAAACATCATTCGTGGAAAGAGAAAAGACAGACGCTGAGTGGGAAGCCTACTTCAGGGATATCCTGCAGAGTGAGTTCTCTTCGTACAGCATTCGCGAGAAAGTGCCAGTAACTGATCTGGCTGGATTCGTCAGCGATGAAGCACAGCTTTATACAACACGTCCCACACAGGCATACAAGGCTGAATGGGGCCAGCCGTTCACCTTCGTACTTGAAGCAAACGGCAGTGCCAAGGCAGTAGTCATGCTTGGCAAAGGGCACAGCCACGACGAGAATGTGAAGTATCTCGTTTCGAGGATGTATGCCGAGAAACTCCATCTCCCCTACATCAACTTCTACACGCAGATGCCCAACGAGCGGAGCTACGTAATCGGACGTATCCGCAAGTTCCTGAACTAAGAAACATAGAAAAAGGGGATGCAGCAAGACTGCGCCTGCAAAGGAGGCAGCCTTCCCGCATTGATGCTTTGCAGGCAGCAGGGAAAGGTATCCTCTGGTGATCCGCAATTTTGCGGATTCAAAATCCTCCCCTTTTTCTTTTTTTATCATGGAAAGCCTCATCACACAACTATCCCGACAAGACGTCTGGGATGAGTATATCGCCTATCGACTCCTGAAGGGTCGTTTCACGTGGCATGAGTTCCGCGAAGCCGACCAGTTTGTTGAGAAGGAACAATATCTTCACTTGGTGCAGAAGATTGCGCAGGGTGAAGGATTGGGTCTTCCCAAGAAGAAGATTGTCAACAAGATGGGCACTGGTAAGAAACGGGTGGTATATAGCTTCTCGCCCGAGGAGATGATGGTGCTCAAGGTCATTGCCTTCAAGCTCTACGATTATGATGGGTATTTCTCTCCCAACTGCTATGCGTTCCGCCGAGGGTTGAAAGTGCACGATGCGGTTTTCCATCTCAACCAAGCTGTTGCCGATCAAAAGATGTGGGCCTACAAGCTCGATATTCACGACTATTTCAATTCCATCCCTATAGACATCCTACTCCCGATGCTGAAAGAGATGATGGTCAACGACCCGCTTCTGTACCGTTTCTTTCAGGAGATGCTTTCCAACGACTGTGTGGTTTATAACGGGGAAACCATTCATGAACGTCACGGTGTGATGGCAGGAACGCCTACCTCCCCTTTCCTGGCCAATGTCTATTTGAAGGAGGTGGACAGGTTCTTCCATGATGCCGGTGTAATCTATGCCCGCTATTCCGACGATATCATTCTCTTTGCCCCCGATCTCGCCACGTTAGAGGAATACAAGAGGAAGATGGCGGAATTCCTCGAGCAATACCAGTTGGAGGTAAACCCCGACAAGGAAAAGATCTATTCGCCCGATGAAGCGTATGAGTTCTTGGGATTCAAGTGCCACGGTCATGACATAGATATCTCGGAGGCCGCCAAGAAGAAGATGAAGGGGAAGATCAAACGGGCGGCTAAGTCGCTTATGCGCTGGCGTAACACGAAGCACATCGAGGCTGAGAAGGCCATGAAAGGACTCATCAACCACTTCAACAAGAAGTTCTTCGAGAACGACGACAATGATGGTCTCACCTGGTCGAGATGGTTCTTTCCAGTCATCAACCAAACCGATGGCTTGAAGGAAATCGACCACTATCTTCAGCAGAACATTCGTTATCTCAGCACAGGGAAGCACAGTAAGGCGAACTTCCGCACCGACTACGCCAAGCTCAAGCAATTAGGCTACAGGAGTTTGGTGAAGGAGTATTTTGAAGGGAAGGTAAAGGGAAGCTAAAGCCTCCCTTGCTCCCGATAGCTATAGTAAGCGCCGTCTGTGATGATGACATGGTCGAGCAGGTAGATGCGCATGGTGTCGCAGGCTCTTTTTACCCGTTCCGTCAGATGGTTGTCATCATTACTGGGACGAATGCTGTTACTGGGATGGTTATGACAGAGGGCCAACACCGTGGCATTGCACAACAGCGCCTCTTTCAGGATGATACGCACATCCACAGCCGTCTCACTGATGCCGCCCCTACTAATCCGCACTGTTTTGATGAGTTTATAGTCCTGGTTCATCAGCAGAATCCATGCCTCTTCCGTACTCAAATCCTGCATCAGCGGATGCATATGTTCATAGATGGCCACGGCCGAATCGATGCGCATACGTTCCTGCGCTTTCTCCAGCTGTCGCCTTTTACCCAGTTCGCAGGCTGCCAGAATCGTGATGGCTTTTGCCTCGCCGATACCGTTATATTCGCACAACTCTTGTACGCTCTTCTTTCCTAATGTGTTCAAGTTGTTCTTACAGTCGTTAAGCACCCGTTTCATCAAATCCACAGCACTCTCCTGCGGAGAACCTGATCCGATAAGGATAGCCAACAACTCAGCGTCGCTCAGCGTTTCAGCACCAAGCGAAGCCATTTTCTCTCTCGGGCGATCTTCTAATGCCCATTGGTTGATGTTCAGTTTGTTCATAGTATTTTATTTGTGGAATGTGGAGTGAGGAGTGTGGAGTGAGATTACAATTTACTCTCTCCTTCCACGTATTCTTCAAGTAACAGGTGTTCACCATCGAACACCACATAAGTGAACTGCCAGATCCAGTCGCCGATAATCATCATGCGCGATTTACGCGACAGCATCAAATCGAGTTCAATATGGCGATGACCGTAGATGAAGTAGTCGATATCGGGATGTGTCTTGATATATTCCTTCGTATAGAGCACCAGGAACTCCTTGTCTTCTCCCATATAAGGAGGTTCCTTTCCATCGGCACGCTTCATACGGGAATGTTTTGCCCAAGTCTGTCCGAACCACATCGACCAGCGCGGATGAAGCATGGAGAACAGGTGCTGACAGGCTCGGTTATGGAACATACTGCGGATGAACTTGAATTTCTTGTCAGGATCGCCCAGTCCGTCGCCATGAGCCATGAGGAACACCTTACCATAGATCTCGGTGGTGAGCGGTTGTTTATGTAGAATCACGCCGCATTCCTGTTCCAGATAGCCATACATCCAGATGTCGTGGTTGCCAGTGAAGTAATGCACCTCTACGCCCATATCGGTCAGCTCCGAGATCTTTCCCAGGAAACGTGTATATCCTTTGGGTACGGCATATTTCCATTCGTACCAGAAATCGAACATGTCGCCAAGCAGATACACGGCTGCCGCCTTGTGCTTAATATCGTCAAGGAACCTCACGAGGCGTCTTTCCTGCATCCTTTGATGCGGGATAGCCCACGATCCTAAGTGAGCATCACTGATTATATAAACATTCTTCATCTCTTACCTCCCAATTCTCAGTTCAGTCGAATCCTAATTCGAGTCTTGCTTCTTCACTCATCATACTCTGGTCCCAAGCGGGCTCGAAGACCAGATTCACGTTTACGTTGTTGACGCTTTCCACGCTTTCGATCTTTGTGCGCACATCCTCGAGGATGAAATCGGCTGCGGGACAGTTAGGCGCTGTAAAGGTCATATCGACATCCACATCGCCATTATCCTGCACATCGATCTTATAGATCATGCCCAGGTCGTAGATGTTTACGGGGATCTCAGGATCGTACACCGTTTTAATCACATCCACGATACTCTCTTCTATCTTTGTCCTTTCTTCTTGTGTCATGGGTTACAAAGGTACGAATAAGCGAGCGAAAAACAAAATAAAAGCTAGTTTTTATTTGTTTTTCCGAGCGGAAGTACCTTTACCGCTATCAGCGTTTGAGGCACTCTCTGCAAGAAAGTGCCATAGTTTTCGCCAGAAAGTGCCATACTTTGCAATGAAAACTATGGCACTTTTCTGTAAAAACGCAACATTGTAACATTGCAACATTGTAACATTAAGCATCTTCCTGAGTGATTCCAAATTGAAGTCGCTTATAAACTGTCAAAATTTGCATAGAGAATTTTCATGTTTATAAGTATATTATTTTTATATTAATATATAATATATATTATATATATAATATAATGTATTGTTTGCACCTTTTCTACCACCTTAATGTTACAAAGTTGCAAAGTTACAAAGTTGCGTTTTGAACAAGACAATGTCAACCAAAATCAGGAAAAGACAAACTGTTATTCACAGCCCAAATGTACCCTTTCTTTACCAAATGCTATTGCTCGACAACATTTTAAGGAGAAAAGCATCCACTTTTCAACATAAATCACTATCTTTGCATCAAAGATACATAAAAAACTAAAAACTGAAGGAACATGAAAAGAATTCTATCAACCTTAGTTTTGCTGACCATGGTATTGGCGGCAACAGCAGAAGAAGACAAGTTGAATGTAAATGGAAACAACGTTCTCAAAATCTCTGGTGGTTGTAGTAATGTTTCCCTTGGACAAGGAAATGGAACTTATTCATATAATCCTGATACCAAAGAACTCATACTAAACAATGCGAAGATTACAAGAACAGGCAGTGACAACAATGCTATCTACTGCAATATCAAAGGCGTGACCATTCGTTTCAAAGGAAACTGTGAGTTTAACACAGAAGCCTCGGGTATTCATGTGAAGCAAGCTGTTACTTTCTACAATGAAGGTACCCTTACAATCAACAGTACTGGATACAGGGGGATCTATATACAGAACACAGATAATAGCGCACTTATTCCTAATATTCGATTCCATGGCGGCACTTGGAACATAACAGCTAAACAGCAAGGTATTGAAGGGGTTAAACGTGAATGTGTTTATATGTATGATGATGATCCTGACCACCCGTTTTATATGAAAGTCAAGGGATCGGGAAAAGGAGCCATCTACGATTTGACGAGTCTGGAATTAGACAAATTAGGCATAGGTTATCCATGGGGAGCCGTATTCAACGAAACAAAACATGCGGTTTGCCCAGAAGGCTCTTCAACTATAGCGGAGATTGTTATCATAACTACTTTAGCCTTTGAACTGGGAGGACGACAATGGACAACGTATAACCAAACCATCTCTGGCCCCAATATCTCGGGTACTGTAACATATACAGCCAGTTCGAAGACAGTCAAGCTGAATAATGCCACTGTGAAAGGTGCATTCACACCCCATCTTGATGGCATGACGCTCATCTCGACTCAAACAAACACATTGAGTCCTGCTGATGGCGGAATATATTGTATGTTTATAAATAAGGACAACCTGACCATCCGAGGAAGTGGTACATTGAACACTGGTCCAATAAAGATAAATAACAGTACCTCCAATACGACGACCATCTCTGGTGGTGTTACGGTAAACGTGACAAGCTCCGAGAATAGCATATCCGGTTTTGAGGGTTATTCTACATATAGTTCAGCTTATTTGGTCATCGATAACTCTACGCTGAATGTTAATGTCAAGTCTGGTGTTAGCTGTATTCCCCCGTATGTTTCCACTAAACTCATCGGCAGCGTTGTCAGCAGTCCTGCAAATATCGTAAGACTTTTTTCCTATAATCCGAGATTATCGTATTATTCCCAAGTAGTTAATAATGAATATGCATCATTCTTCGACATCGACCGCGAGACTCCACACCAAGGTAGTTTGAGTATCGTTCCTGGCATTGCCTACAATGTTTGGGTGAACGGTGTGCAGGTGAACAGCAAGAACTACAGTAACCTGAGCAGTGCCTTGAACGAAGGTGGCACTTGCAGCTACAATCCGAACACAAATACACTGACGTTGAACAAAGCCAAGATATCCTATGAAGATGGTGGCCATGGCCTCTATCCAGCTATTTATAACAAGATTAATGGACTTGTAATCAATAATACTGGAACAAGCGAGATAGGAGGAGACTACCACGGCATCGAGTCGGAAGCCGACTTCACCATCACTGGCAACGGACATCTGAAAGTAACTGGTACGGGAGTGACTTATGGTGGCATTAAATTAATAAACTGTAATCTAACCGTAAACAATACAGAACTGACAGTCACAGGAGGAAAGTATGGCATCTACGAATCAGGGCAGGATACAGGGAAAAGAAAAGTGATACTGAACAATTCCTATCTGCACCTCACAAGTAATCCCGATATTAGTGGCTCTATGGCTGTCGCTGTGAAATCTTTTGATCCCAACTGCCAAGTCGTATTCCCCGTTAATGGAATCATCAAAAACGGATATATCTATGAAGCCGATGGTAAGACATATGCTAAAAAGGTAGAGATTGAACCCAAGAATGGAATCAGCACCGCCATCGATGCCGTAGTTCCCATCGAGGAATCAAGTGAAACCAGCATCTACACCACCTCTGGTACATTGGTATGGAAGGGAAAAGGACAGCCACAGCTACCGCAAGGTATCTATCTCATAAAGAAGAACGGGAAAGTACAAAAGGTACAAAAGAACTAAAGGAGAACTAAGACCAAAGAACCAAGGAACTAAGGAAAATAATAAGACCAAAGAACCAAGGAACCAAAGGGAATTAATAAGACCAAAGAACCAAGGAACTAAGGAAAATAATAAGACCAAGGAATAAAGAACTCCGTATTTTGGTTCTTTGGTTCCTTGGTCTTCATTTTATATATCTTTGGGCCTTGGGCTACATACCTTAGAAGCCACCGCCACCCTGGAATCCGCCTCCGCCGAAGCCACCGCCTCCTCCGAAGCCACCAGGCATTCCGCCGCCCGGGAAGCCACCGCCTGGGAAGCCACCGCCACCGCCGCCACGATTACCTCGTCCGCCACGACCGCCACGGTTGTTCTGCTGCTGCTGACCGCCCCATCCTTGACCGCCATTGTTGCCAAAGAGGTTAATACGATAGCTCACATGGAGCATTGCGTAGCTGGTGATGGAATTCACCTCACGGTCGGTCCAACCGTTAGCCGTTACGTTACGGGTGAAGTTCGACTGCTGGTTCAGGATATCATACCACTGCAGCATCACAGTAAGCTTCTTCCCTTTCAGGAATCCATGCGAGAGCTGCATGTTCCATATAAGTTCATCGGTGTTCAATGTCTTATCGTCATAACCTCGTTTACTGAACATATTGATATCGGTTGACAGACTGGAGCCCCACGGGAAGGTAATCCTGGTGTTGGCACCATAAGAGAAGTTCCATGTGGTGAGGTTACGAGAAGCCTGCAGTCTGTTCTCGGTATGCGCATAGGTGGCACGACCGTTCAGAGAGAAGCTGAGCCAGGTGTTACGGAAGCTGAGCGAAACATCGGGAGACACATTATAGGTGTGTGTGACGTTACGATCAGGAATAGCCGTACGGTTCAGGTTCACATAACCAATCTGGTGGTTATAGCTGGCGTTCACGCCTCCACTGAAATCCCATCGGTTCAGGGTATCAAGACCGATATTGAATGAACCACCACCATTGATGCTCCAGTTACCGTTGATATTCTCAGGACGAGAAATGCGTCCACCAGTCGTCTCGTTATAGGTAACTACATTACCGATTGAATTCCTCGTAGTACGCAATCCTGCATTAGCACTGAAGCTCCAGTGGCGCTGCGCCTTGGGAATCTGGAAGCCTTCGCCACCAGGGAAGCCACCACCTGGGAAGCCACCGGCACCACCAGGCATCTGGAAGCCACCGGCACCGGGAATCATAGTGGGAATACGCTGCATCTGGAAGTTCACGTTCAGGTTCGTATTGAACGAGGGCTTCAAACCGGGATTACCCATCGAGATGCTCAGGGGGTTCGTATCGTCGTAGATATCGAGCAGCTGCGTGATATTCGGCTGTGACGACTGTCCTCTAAGCTGCACCTGCAGGTTGGTTTGCTGGTTGAAACGATAGCGTACATTCAAGGTAGGCGACACATTGGTCACAGTACGAGTAGTATCAATGGGAATGCCCAGATACTGCTGGATGTAGTGTGAGTGCTGCGGCTGGATGGTTACACCGGCATTCATATTCAGCTTGTCGCGTACCACTCGCAGCTGGAGGTCTACATTATGATTGTTTTCCGTACGCTCTGAATAACGACTCAGACGGTCGCTCAGATACATCTCGTAGGGATTGTCAAGATAGCCGAACAAACGGGTCCATTCGCGATAGTCGTTGATGACATCGGCAAAGGCCTGATCGGTGAAGGTGGGGAAATCGTAGGTTGCGGGATCGCTCTTCTGACTACTATAGTTGTACCGGTAGTTCACCTGGAGGAAGAGACCTTGGGAACCAAAGGCACGCACATTATTCCTCATGCCGCCAAACGGACCGCTAGCCATCAGGGAATCCATGGGCGATGGTTTCGGTTTGAAGAGGTACAGCGGCTCGGTATAGGTAAGACCTAAGGAGTAGCTGAAGTTATCGCTGTTTGACAGTGTATAGCGGTTGGTTTGGTAGGTAGAGTCGTTACCAAAGGTGTTCATGGTCTGGAAAAGCCGGACGGCTGAGAGATTCGCATTGCGGTTGTCGTTGTCGCTGTAGTTGATGTTCGAGCTGATGGCCACATTACGTCCCTTGTTACCCAGACGACGGTTAATCTGCAATTGCGAACTGAGGTTCTTGTTCTCGCCGTACGACAGCGACTTCCTCTCGTTGCTGTTCACAATCAGGTTGTGCTCATCCATGTAGCGCAGACTCTCTTCGCTCAGGGCATCGGTCACATAATCGAAGGGGTTGGCATTGAACGAAGCCGAGGTTGAGAACGAACGACTGTCGCTGCTACCCAGACTGACATTGGGGCGGAAGGAAAGGGTGGTTACACTGTCGATATTCCACTGCAGGTTCATGTTTCCTGTCCAGTTGTTATTGCGCGAATAGCTCTGACTGATGCTGTTCGAGAAGGCACCGCCTCGGGTGTTGACGAAGTTCTCTGATCCCGTTCTGTTCCAGTTGTCGGCATCATTGCGGGTCCAGGTAATACGTCCGCTAACCCTCAGATCCCTTGTCTTCTCGTAGCTGACATCCAGTGCCGCTGTCTTCGTTTCTCGCTGTCCTTGGTTATTACCACGTCCTCGACCACCACGACCCGAGAAGTTTCGGTCGTTCACGTTGTTGGCATTACCCATGAAGGTATAGCGCATATCACCAAACGGCTTCATGGCGGTAAGACGAATACCATAGCGGTTATCTGTACCGTAGCCCACATCGGGGTTCATCTGCAAGCCGTTACGCGCACTACGCTTGGTTTCAAACTCCAACACGAAGTCGTCATTACCATCATCGATATTGGTCATCCTCGACAAGTCGCTCTTCTCATCATAGGCTTTTACCTTGTCAATCACGTACGAAGGAAGGTTCTTCATCACCGCATCGTTGTTTCCGGTCATGAAGTCACGACCGTCCAGTTTGAACCTCCTCACCTGCTTACCATTGATCGTTACACCGCCGTCATCATCGATCTTGGCGCCAGGCAGCATCTCTACCAACGACTCAATAACAGATCCTTCAGGAACACGGAAAGCATCGGCATTATATACCAACGTATCATCTTTCACTACCATCTTGGGGACATTGGCCAGCACCACGGTCTCGTCGAGTACCACGGCATCACGCTCCATGGTGATCTGTCCCAAAGCCAATGCACGACCGTTTACCTTTGTAAGCTGACGGTTTACCACCTTGTAGCCCAGATAGCTGATGCGCAGCAGGTAATTACCGGCACTCAGGGAATTGAACACAAAACGTCCGTTCTGGTCGGAATAAGCGCCATTGACATAGGTGGTGTCTTGCTTACCATTCTGTGAATTACTTAACTTATACAACTGAAGCGTGGCATTCTCAAGAGCTTCGCGTTGCTCTTTGTCAACAACAGAGCCCGACAGCGACTCATTCTGGGCCTGCACGGTTAGCAGACTCAGCATCAGTGCCATCGACAATACAAGGGTACGGCAGTGAAAAATCATACAACAAAAGGGTTAATCATTTAAGTTTACATTCGCTCAACAATGTTGAGTTCATGGAATGTGTGATATACGTACACGTATTAGAGTGGTTAGATTAAAAAATGTTTAATCGTAAAATTACACTTTAACTTTTATTAAATGCTGTATGAGGGTCGGGAAAGCACAAAAAAAGAGTGAGCCGAAGGTGTTCCCTTCAACTCACTCTACTTGGAGTAAATAATTAGATTCTACTAAGAGGAGTGTTACTTCAGCAGGTTCATGGTGTCGGTAGCAATCATCAGCTCCTCGTCGGTGGGTATGACAACAACCTTGACACGTGAATCGTCGGCAGAGATAATTGCTTCCTCGCCGCGAACTTTGTTCCTCTCTTCATCGAACTTCACACCCAGGAACTCCATATCCTTGCAAACCTCAGAGCGCATGCTGGTCTGATTCTCGCCTACTCCGGCGGTGAACACGATGACATCAAGACCGCCCATGGCTGCTGCATAGGCACCGATATACTTCTTGATGCGGTAGAAATACATCTCCTGAGCCAGACGGGCACGAGGATCGCCGCTCTTGGCAGCGTTCTCCACATCGCGCATATCACTGCTGCCACCAGTAAGGCCGGCCACACCGCTCTTCTTGTTCAGCAGGTTCGACATTCCGTCGGCATCCAAGCCGAGCTTCTTCTCGATGAACGTTACGGCGCCACCATCGATATCTCCGGCGCGGGTACCCATCATCAGACCTTCCAGCGGGGTAAGACCCATAGAGGTATCTACGCACTTGCCGTCTTTTACTGCAGCAATAGAGCCACCGTTACCCACATGACAGGTCACCATCTTGGTTCCTTCGGCAGGAATGCCAAGGAACTCACAGGCACGGGCCGACACATAGCGGTGTGAGGTACCATGGAAGCCATAGCGACGAATGCCATACTTCTCGTACAGCTCGTAGGGAATGGCATACATGAAAGCCTTCGGCGGCATGGTCTGATGGAAGGCGGTGTCGAATACGCCTACCTGAGGCAAGCCGGGCATCAGTTCCTTCACAGCGTTCACACCCTTCAGGTTGGCGGGGTTATGGAGGGGAGCCAGATCAGAGCACTCCTCAAACACCTTCAACACCTCGTCGGTAAGAATCACGCTCTTGTTGAACTTCTCGCCACCGTGCACCATGCGATGACCTACGGCATCAATCTCGCTGAGGTCTTTGATTACACCAATCTCAGGATCGGTGAGCAGGGAGAAGATGAACTTCACGCCTTCGGTGTGTTCAGGAATATCGTGCATAATCTGCTTCTTCTCGCCATTGGGCAGCTTCACCTTCACAAAGGCACCATCCAAGCCCACTCGCTCAGCACCACCACTTGTCATCACACTCTTATCGTCCATGTTGTACAATGCGTACTTGATAGAGGACGAACCACAATTCAATACTAATATCTTCATGTAATTTTCAATTTTCAATTTTCAATTCTTACTTCGCGTCCATTGCCTGACAAGCGGTGATGGCAACGAGATAGTAGATGTCGTCTACAGAGCAGCCGCGGGAGAGATCGTTTACCGGACGGGCGATTCCTTGAAGGATAGGACCTATGGCAATAGCGTCACCCAGTCGCTGAACCAGCTTGTAGGCGATGTTTCCCACCTCAAGGTTCGGGAATACCAGCACATTGGCATTACCGGCAATCTCAGAGCCCGGAGCCTTCTTCTTACCTACGGAGGGAACCAAGGCGGCATCAGCCTGTAACTCACCATCGATCTTCAAAGCGGGATCCAGCTCCTTGGCCAGACGGGTAGCCTCGATGACCTTGTCCACCACCTCATGGGTAGCAGAACCCTTGGTAGAGAAGCTCAGCATGGCTACACGCGGATCGGTGAAGCCTGCCACGCTCTTGGCGGTCTGTGCCGTACATACGGCAATCTGACTCAGCTGATCGGCATCGGGCATCGGAGTAACGGCCACATCACCAACTACGAGAACACCATTCTCACCATACTCAGGCTTCTTCGTGATGAGCAGCATGGCACCACTCACACAGGTAATACCCGGAGCGGTCTTGATGATCTGCAGGGCAGGACGAAGCGTTTCACCAGTGGTGGAAAGAGCTCCTGAGATCTGTCCGTCGGCATCTCCCGTCTTGATAATCATACAGCCCAGATACAGCGGGTTCTTCACCAGCTCACGAGCCTGCTCGATAGTCATTCCCTTCTTCTTACGCAATTCAGCAAGCAACTGGGCATACTCCTCGCTCTTGTCACAGTTCAGCGGGTCGATGAGTGTTGCCTTGTCTATATGGGTCAGTCCTTTCTCAGCAGCCAGCGCGTGTACCTTCTCGGGATTACCGATGAGAATGATATCAGCGATATCATCCGCCAATACACGGTCAGCAGCTGTCAATGTGCGCTCCTCTTCAGCTTCCGGGAGCACGATGCGCTGTTTATTACTCTTGGCGCGTTCGATGATTTGTTGAATTAAATCCATAGCTTGTTTGTTAATATAAGTTCTTTTACCTGTTATTCTATTATTGACATTTCCTTGGTCAGGATACTCTCCAGTTCTTCGGCCGACAGACGGAGTTGGAAGTTGCCTTTGACAGCCACGCTGATACGACCAGTCTCCTCAGAGCATACCACAGCAATGGCATCACTTTCTTGTGAGATTCCCATGGCAGCCCGGTGTCTCAATCCCAGTTCCTTGGGAATATCCACGTTATGCGACACGGGAAGGATACAGCCAGCTGCCTTGATGCGCTTACGGGCTATCACCATGGCACCATCGTGAAGCGGTGAGTTCTTGAAAAAGATGTTCTCGATGAGTCGTTGGTTGATGGCTGCATCAATCACATCACCTGTTGCCACGATATCGTCGAGAGGGATATTGCGCTCGATGACAATCAAGGCGCCCACCTTTCTGCGCGCCATGTTCATACAAGCCATAACGATAGGGATAATGGTTTCCTTATCGGTACTCCGCTCCGAACTCTTATCATCGTTCTTGAACACTTTTACCAACGAGCGTACTCGCTGGTGGGCTCCCAGATTATAAAGGAACTTTCGGATCTCGTCCTGGAAAATGATGATGATGACAAGTACACCTACGCTTACCAACTTGTCCATGATACTGCCTAACAGACGCATCTCTAAAATCTGACTCACAAAGAGCCAGGTCACGATGAATACCATGATACCGATGAAGACGTTCAGCGAACGCGACTCTTTCATCAGTCGGTAGCAGTAGTAGAGCATCAACGCCACAAGGACGATGTCGATGATATCCTTTAATCCAAAATCAAACACTTCTCTTTATTTAAAGTTCAAAGTTCAAAGTTCAAAGTCTGTATCAGCTTAACCGTTTCCACAGCTGCCTTCACATCGTGCACCCGAAGGATGTTTGCTCCTTTCAGTAAAGCTACGGCATGCAAGGCTGTAGTTCCGTTTAAGGCTTCAGCCGGAGTAATTCCCAGTCGCCGCCATATCATACTCTTGCGAGAGATTCCTACCAATATCGGGAGCTGCATCACCTGCAGCTTTTCCAGCTCTCCCATCAGGGCATAGTCTTGGTCGGTTGTCTTACCGAAGCCGAAGCCGGGGTCTAGAATGATGTCTTTCTGTCCGAGATCGCGCAACTGCTGCGCCTTTTCGGCGAAATCGAGCAGTACCTCACGAAGGGTGGCGGCAGATGTCATATAGATATAGGGCACGTGCATACTGCTCACCAAACGGAACATCTCCTCGCGACGAATGGGATCGTCGGCAAGAGCGCCGTCAGGACCTGCAGTGAGGCCGCCCACATCGTTGATCACACAATCACCGAACTCCTCAATCACCCGCTTAGCCACTGTAGGACGGAAGGTGTCGATGGACAGAACCGCCTCGGGGTGGTTGCGACGGATTACGGAAAGGGCAAGGTGCAAACGGGCACTCTCTTCCTCTTCTGACACCATGACTGCCCCAGGACGCGTGGAAAAGGCTCCCACGTCGATCATCTCGGCGCCCTCCTCAAGAATCTGTTCAGCACGCTTGGCTATCTCCTCTTCTGTCTGCTTCCGACTGTCGGCATAGAACGAGTCGGGGGTGACATTAAGGATTCCCATCACCTGCGGATAGGACAAATCGATGAGGCGGCCACTGACATTGATTGTATAATCCATATCTGCTACAAAGATACGATTAAGTGAGGGAAATACAAAATAAATTAAGATTTATTTTTATATCCGAACGAAAGTATCTTCGACGGAGTCAAAGATACAAAATATTTGCGAAAGTAGGTGTTCGCAAAACGAAAAATGCTCAATTCTTTTTGCTTTTTGCTCACTTAATCGTACCTTTGTACAAAATATTAATCATAGAATATGGATATTAAAGAACTATATCAGCTGTACCAACAGCATCCTTGTATCACTACCGACAGTCGTGACTGTCCCGAAGGGAGTATCTTCCTCGCCCTCAAAGGCGAATCGTTCAATGGTAACAAATTCGCCGTACAGGCATTGGAGAAAGGATGTGCTTATGCCATCGTTGACGAAGACATCTCCGAGGGTAATCTCCTTCCTCCCTCCTCCCCCCTCCTTCCTCGGATTATAAAAGTTGACGACTGTTTGCAGACCTTCAAAGATCTGGCTCGTGAACACCGCAGACAATTCAATATCCCTGTCGTTGCCATTACTGGCACCAATGGTAAGACTACCACCAAGGAACTGGTGGCTGCGGTGCTGTCTGAACAATATAACGTTCTCTACACGCAGGGGAACTTCAACAACGACGTAGGGGTTCCCAAGACGCTTTTCCGTCTGAACAAAGAGCATGATATTGCCGTTGTTGAGATGGGAGCCAGTCATCCGGGTGATATCAAGACGCTGGTGGAGACAACGGAACCTACCTGCGGACTGATTACGAATGTAGGACGGGCTCATCTGCAGGGGTTCGGCTCTTTTGAAGGGGTGAAACGCACCAAGGGGGAACTGTACGACTTCCTCGCTTCACAGCAGAAAGAGGACTTCGAGAAAGGATTCCTGTTTATCAATGAGGATGATCACGACTTACAGCAGATGGCTGATGAACGCGGACTGATTTTCCGTTCTTCATATGGTTTAGGAGATAACGAGGACATCACGGTAAAAGGACAGGTCATTTCGTGTGCTCCCTTCCTCAAATTCAGTTGGTTTGTACATGATGAGGAAGAGGGTGACTCAGAGAAATACATAATCCAGACTCACCTGATTGGCTCATACAATGTATATAACATGTTAGCTGCAATCTCTGTCGGTTTATACTTCGATGTGGATGAAGAACTGATCAACCAAGCACTGGCCAACTATGTTCCCAGTAACAACCGCAGTCAGTTGGAAGAGACAGCCCACAACCATCTCATCGTGGATGCTTATAACGCAAATCCCACCAGTATGGCCGCTGCCCTGAAGAATTTCCGCGACATGGAGGTTGCTCCCAAAATGGCTATCTTAGGAGATATGCGAGAATTGGGTGATGCCTCTGCCGAAGAGCATCAGCATGCCGTTGACCTGATGAAAGAATACGGTTTGGAAAAGGTGTGGCTTGTGGGAGATGAGTTCGGGAAGACAGCGTGCGACTACCGCAAATTCAAGGATGTGGAAGAGGTGAAGGCTGCCATCAAAGAAGAGCAGCCAAAAGACTATTACATCCTGATCAAGGGGAGCAACGGCATGAAACTGTTCCAACTACCGGAAATACTGTAAGGGACAACGGGAAAGGTGCTTTTTGCAGGTTTTTCTGCAAATTTCCAAGTAAAGTTGCACGTGTTTCATTTTTTTGCAGTATCTTTGCAGCCGGTTTCTTATGAAACCGTCTGCGATTGTTGGCTGCACCTCGGCATAAAACAAGTTTTCTGCTCTCGGTTTGCGCAACAATTGCAGCCCTTAAAGATCGGGATGTAGCGCAGTTGGTAGCGCACTACGTTCGGGACGTAGGGGTCGGGCGTTCGAGTCGCCTCATCCCGACATGAAAAAAGGAAGTGGCATTTCTGCTACTTCCTTTTTTCTATTACCGGTTACTCACCGAATATCTCTTTGAGCTTGGCTTGAAGAGCTTCTGCACGAAGTCCGCGAGCCACAATTTTGCCTTGCGGGTCGATGAGCAGGTTGTCGGGGATGCTGTTTACTCCATAAACGCCAGAGGCCACGCTCTTCCATCCTTTTACGTCTGACAAGTGTATCCATGGCATGTTCCAGTCGGTGATGGCTTTCACCCAAGGTTCTTTCTTGTTGTCGAACGACAGTCCGACAATATCGAAGCCCTTGACATGATACTTCTCGTAGGCAGCCACCACGTTGGGCATCTCAGCCTTGCAAGGTCCGCACCATGAGGCCCAGAAATCCACGAGCACCCATTTGCCCTTACCAACATATTCGCTCAGCTTGTGGATGTTTCCATCTGGGTCAGCCTCTTCCAGGTCGGTGAACTGCTGTCCGATGAAGGCCAATTTCTTTTCCTCCTCTGCCTTCTGGTAGGCCCATTGCTCCATCTGCTGCTTTACGATGGGGTGACTGATCCAGACGGGCTTGGTGGCGAGGACGCTGTCGAGCTTCTGCTGACCACACATCTGCTGATACTCGCTGATAAAGGCGACGGGGATCAACGTCTCACGTTCGTCCTTGAAAATCTTCTCTACACCTTCCATCATCTTCATCATGGCAATCATCATTCCGCCAGCCAGTTCCACCTTCTTTTGCTCACGTTCTTCTTCCGACATGCTCTGAACCTTCATCATAAAGTTGCCGTAGGGTGCATTGATGTCGATATCATAGCGTACCAGGCGTTCGTTCAGGGGCGAGCCTTTCAGCGTGCTGTCGTTGAGATTGATGGTCATAGGCGTGCCGTCGTTAAAGAAGATGGTAGCCCAAGGATTCTCCATGATTCCGATAGCCATAAAGGCGTCTTTCTCAGCATTGCCGCTCATCGAGAACTTACCATCTACCACTGTTGCGGTGTTGACGATCTGATTAGTCCGGCGGTCTATCAGACTGACCGTTTTACCATTGTCCTTACTGATTCCGTTAATGGAATACTTTACCTGTTGTGCCTCTGTGGGCAGCACAGCCAACATCAGGGCTGCCATAAACAATACCTTTTTCATATTTGTGATATATTTATATTTCTGGTTGCAAAGATAAGGATCTTTTCTCAAGCCTCCAAATTATTTCGTTCGCAATAGTTTGCGTCCTGTTTGCAATAGTTTGCAGCTCAAGCATTCTTATAGAAATAATAGGCTAAAAATGCCATACCAATGACTTTTACTAATACATCGGGATTGCCTGACTCAGTAATGTTCAGATACATCGAAAGAACGACAACAGCCACAGCCACGAGCACTACAATAGCAAGAAGAGTATAAAATAGTTTTTCGGGAATCCTAATTGCATTGATAACGTGAAGCAGTGCTAGTATAAGGACTATTCCGATGGCAACGTTTGAGGCATGGTACAGATAGACCATCAAGTCTGTCATATTATCGATGTAAGCAAATCCGAAAAAAACGGGGATATTACCAAGTATTGTAACAATACTAAAAAGGCATATCAGCAAGATGAAGATTCCCTTATGCTTTTTTGCAATTTTGACAGGCCCACCAGTTTCGGGATCCATATCTATACCGTTATGTTCATTCTTGATGATTCTGCGTCGGTACGAAGTACCTACCCAATAGCCTATTACCAAAGGAATGGTGAACAAGCAGAAGAAAATGATTCCCACGCCCCATCGGCCTTCTGCAACAAAACTCAAACCGAAATATACGGGGAGAAACATTACTATTATCGGAACGAACCATTTCGTCAACTTTTGGTACAAAGAATTCTTTTCGCACAGCGTTTTCACATCCGACGTGGAATACTCATCAGTACGTGCCAGTCTCATAAGATACAGTCCGAACAGCAATGTTGTAATCCAGTCTACGGCGAGTACGATGCTGCCCAACCAATTCAGTCTGCCATTGTAGTATTCTACAAATGCGATCAACGGCAACAACACTAGATTAATCATTACAACCAGTTGCTTGGCATCCTTTCGTATGAAATTCATTCTACGACCCATCACCACACGGAGTTGCTCCTCCGAAACAATCTCCTGACCGTCCAGACGCTCGTCCATCAGGTTATAGATGGCTCTCAGTTCATCCAACTCATGGAGTTCTAAAACATTCTCTGACATAGCTTTACGGTTTTAATTGTTTGACATTGATTTGAGTTGTTCCTTGATGCGGAACAGGCGGCTGGTGACTGCCGAAGTGGATATGCCCACTATCGCGGCAATCTCGTCATACCGCATACTCTCCAGCCAAAGAAGAATGATAGCACGATCAAATAGTTCAAGGCGGTTGATACGATTGTAGAGCATTTTGATTTGCTGTCCTACTTCGTCTTTTTCGCTCATCACATCCTTGTCGATGAGCAGCGGAACGGTCGTCACCCTCCGCTTATTGCCTCGCTCAATGTTACAGCAAGTGTTCAAGGCCACGCGCCATATCCACGTTTTCCTTTCACTCTCGCCACGGAACTTTGGAAAGCCTTTCCATAGGTTTACCAACACTTCTTGGAAAAGGTCGTCCACATAGGTGGGGTTGTCTGAGAAGAAGTAACACACCGTGTAGATTGTCTTCCGGTGCTCTCTGACCATTTTTGTGAATTCAAGTTCTAATTCATTCATCTTTTGGGGAGTTTGTTCAAACAGTTAGTACCCAAAGCATCAGATTCCTTTCGCGAAATTCGCAAAAAAATTACAAAAAAAGGAAGTGGCATCTCTGCAACTTCCTTTTTATCGTGTGAAAAGTTTCTCTTATTCTGCCTTTGCCTCTTCTGCAGCAGCTTCCTCAGCGGGAGCTTCAGCTACAGGAGCCTCAGCTGCGGGGGCCTCAGCCTTCTTCTTACCGCCACGACGAGTACGCTTAGCAGCCTTAGGAGCCTTAGCCATATTCTCGTCGAAGTCAACAAGCTCGATGAAAGCCATGTCGGCACCGTCACCAAGACGTGAGCCAAGCTTAATCACGCGGGTGTAACCACCGGGACGATCAGCGATCTTCTCAGCAACTACTCCGTAGAGCTCCTTCAGTGCTTCTTTGTTCTGCAGGTAGCGGAACACTACACGACGAGAGTTAGTGCTGTCGTCCTTAGCGCGGGTGATCAGCGGTTCTACATATTTCTTCAAGGCTTTGGCCTTGGCAAGGGTCGTAGTGATTCTTTTGTGCATGATCAGCGAGATGGCCATGTTAGCAAGCATGGCCTGGCGATGATCTGCAGTACGGCCCAGATGATTGAATTTCTTTCCGTGTCTCATTTTTACGTTTTTTCTTTAAGCGGACAACTGTCAACAATCAACTGTCAACTACTCTTTGTCCAGTTTGTACTTTGAAATATCGGTTCCAAACGAAAGATTCAGACTCTCGAGCAAATCATCAAGCTCTGAAAGCGATTTCTTACCGAAGTTACGGAACTTCAAGAGGTCGGTCTTGTTGTACTGAACAAGGTCACCGAGTGTCTCTACATCAGCTGCCTTCAGACAGTTGAGTGCACGTACAGACAGGTTCATGTCGGTGAGCTTGGTCTTGAGCAACTGACGCATGTGCAGCACTTCCTCGTCAAACTCCTGGTTGGTCTCGCTGTCGGTATTCTCCAGCGTGATCTTCTCATCGGAGAAGAGCATGAAGTGGTAGATCAAGATCTTTGCAGCCTCTTTCAGTGCATCCTTCGGGTGAATGGAACCATCCGTTGTCACCTCGATGATGAGCTTGTCGTAGTCGGTCTTCTGCTCCACACGATACGGCTCAACAGCGAACTTGACATTACGGATAGGAGTGTAAATAGAATCGATGGGAATAACGTTAACATCGGTGCAGAATTCACGATTCTCGTCAGCAGGCACGTAACCGCGCCCCTTGTTGATTGTCAGGTCCAACTGCATCGATGCCTTCGCATCTAAATGACAAATCACCAAATCTGGGTTTAACACTTCAAATCCAGTCAGATACTTACTGATATCACCAGCCTTGAACTCGGTTGAATTCTCAACGGTGATACTAACTTTCTCATTCTCGAATTCTTCTACTACTTGCTTGAAGCGTACTTGCTTCAGATTCAAGATAATGTTGGTGACATCCTCTTTTACACCAGGTACGGATGAGAACTCATGCTCAACACCAGCGATCTTGATGGTGTTGATGGCATAACCCTCAAGTGATGAAAGGAGAATGCGGCGGAGTGCGTTACCTACGGTAACACCGAACCCGGGCTCTAACGGACGAAACTCGAACTTGCCGAATTTGTCGTTTGCCTCCAGCATTACAACTTTATCAGGTTTTTGAAATGCTAATATCGCCATTAATTTATGATTTATTATTTAGAGTACAACTCAACGATTAACTGCTCTTTAATGTTCTCAGGGATATCGGCACGCTCCGGCTTGTGCAGGAACTTTCCGCTCTTCGTGTTCTCGTCCCACTCGATCCAGGGATACTTGCTGTGGTTGAAACCAGCGAGAGCAGCCTCGATAACCTCAAGTGACTTAGCTTTCTCGCGAACGCCCACAACCTGTCCGGGCTTCACTGAGTAGGAAGGAATGTTTACAACCTGACCATCGACAACAATGTGCTTGTGACCAACAAGCTGACGAGCAGCAGCACGCGTAGGAGCAATACCCATACGAAATACTACATTGTCGAGACGACTCTCAAGGTTCTGCAGCAGAACCTCACCTGTTACGCCGTCAGCCTTTCTGGCCTTCTCAAACATGTTACGGAACTGGCGCTCAAGTACGCCATAGGTGTACTTGGCCTTCTGCTTCTCTGCCAACATGACACCATACTCCGACATCTTACGACGACGGTTGTTGCCATGCTGTCCAGGAGGGAAGTTTCTCCTGGACAAAACTTTGTCCGGGCCGAAGATGGCTTCTCCAAATCGGCGGGCAATTTTTGATTTCGGTCCAATATATCTTGCCATAACTAAAAAATAAAATAATATTTCTGGATGAACCTAGTAAAACTAGTAATACTAGCAATACTAGTTTAATAATTATACACGACGACGCTTCGGAGGACGGCAGCCATTGTGCGGCAGCGGAGTAACGTCGATAATCTCAGTAACCTCGATACCTGCACCGTGGATGGCACGGATAGCGCTCTCACGACCGTTACCGGGACCCTTCACATAAGCCTTCACCTTGCGGAGACCAAGATCGTAAGCGATCTTTGCGCAATCCTCAGCTGCCATCTGAGCAGCATACGGAGTGTTCTTCTTGGAGCCGCGGAAGCCCATCTTACCTGCTGAAGACCAAGAAATAACCTGACCTTCGCTGTTTGCCAATGAAACGATGATATTGTTGAAAGAGCTGTGGACATGAAGCTGTCCCATAGCGTCAACCTTGACGTTTCTCTTCTTTGTGACTGTTTTCTTTGCCATAATTCTTTTAATCTTTAATGTTTAATGTTTAACAGAATTACTTCGTGGCCTTCTTCTTGTTTGCAACAGTCTTCTTCTTTCCCTTACGAGTACGAGCATTATTCTTGGTGCTCTGACCGCGAACGGGAAGACCATTACGATGACGGACTCCACGATAGCAACCAATATCCATCAGTCGCTTGATATTCATCTGGATCTCAGAACGGAGATCACCTTCAACTTTGAATTCAGCGCCGATAATTTCACGGATCTTGGCTGCCTGATCGTCAGTCCATTCATTGACCTTCAAGTCGCGACTAACACCGGCCTTATCCAATATCTTTGCTGAACTACTTCGACCTATACCATAGATATAAGTCAATGCGATTTCGCCACGCTTATTCTGGGGCAAATCTACTCCAACAATTCTTATTGCCATTGTTAATTAATTGATAAATAAAGTGTTTAAAATTCGAATTTTGCCAAAAAAGCATGCAAAGGTAAGAAAAAAAATTGGATTTTTCTTACCTTCTTATGCATATTTAACATTTTTAGCCCTGACGTGTCTTATACTTAGGGTTTTTCTTGTTAATGACGAACAGACGACCTTTACGACGCACGATCTTGCAGTCGGGTGTACGTTTCTTTAATGATGCTCTTGTCTTCATATCTGTCTTTTGTTTTATTTGTATCTGAAAACGATTCTGCCCTTGGTCAGGTCGTAGGGACTCATCTCCACCTTCACCTTGTCGCCAGGCAGGATTTTAATATAGTGCATTCGCATCTTGCCAGAGATATGTGCAATGATCTGCACACCATTCTCCAGTTCAACTCGGAACATTGCATTCGACAGGCTCTCAACAATGGTCCCGTCTTGCTCAATCGCGGATTGCTTTGCCATAATTAATCAGTATAATATTCCTTCTATAGATTCAACTTCCTCAAACGATGATAAGATTTCTGCCTTTCCCCTGCGGACGGCAACGGTATGCTCGAAGTGAGCGGCTGGCTTTCCGTCTCTTGTACGGATGGTCCAACGGTCCTTTGCGTCCATGTAGATAGCCCTGTCGCCCATGGTAATCATCGGCTCAATGGCTATGCACATTCCAGCTTTAAGCATCATGCCGTTTCCACGTCTTCCGTAGTTTGGCACTTGTGGATCCTCATGCATCTGGCGACCGATGCCGTGTCCTGTCAGTTCACGGACGATTCCGTAGCCTTGCGCTTCGCAGTGATCCTGTACGGCACTTCCTATATCACCGATGTGTTTGCCGGCCACAGCATTCTCAATTCCGATGTAAAGACTTTCCTTTGTCGTCTTGAGCAGCTGTTTTACCTCATCGCTAACGGGTCCTACACAGAACGTGTAGGCAGAGTCTCCGTTGAAACCGTCGAGCAACGTTCCGCAGTCGATAGTGATGATATCACCCTCTTTCAGAACGGTCTCTTGGTTGGGTACGCCATGCACCACCACATCGTTCACTGAAGTGCAGATGCTACCCGGGAAAGGCCCTCCATAAGGATTGGGGAAGTTCTTGAACGTAGGTTCAGCCCCATGATCGCGGATGAACATCTCGGCGATGGCATCCAACTGGAGGGTCGTTACTCCCGGTTTTATATGTCTTGCCAGCTCACCCAGTGTTTTACCCACCAGACGATTGGCCCGACGCATCAGTTCAATCTCATCTTCTGTTTTCAGAAAGACTTTCATCCTACAGATTAATAGGCTGTAACCACGCCATGGTGTGTGGTACGCACACGACCAGAGTTGAGCAGACCGTCGTAATGACGCATCATCAAATGACTCTCAATCTGCGTCAACGTGTCGATGACCACACCGACGAGAATCAGCAGAGAGGTTCCTCCGAAGAACTGCGAGAAGCTATCCTGCACATTGAGAAGTGAAGCAAGAGCCGGCATGACTGCGATGAATGCGATGAAGAGCGATCCCGGGAAGGTGATACGCGACATCACGGTATCGATATAGTCGGCTGTGGGCTTACCTGGCTTAACACCAGGGATGAAGCCGTTGTTGCGCTTCATGTCTTCTGCCATCTGTGTCGGATTCAGCGTAATGGCTGTGTAGAAATAGGTAAATGCAATGATCAGAATAGCAAATACGATATTATACAACAGACTATTACGGTCGAGCAATGCACGCAGCACAGGGTTCGTACTGTCTGTAGAGAACTGCACGATAGTCAACGGAATGAACATCAGGGCCTGGGCGAAGATGATAGGCATCACGTTAGCAGCGAACACCTTCAAGGGGATGTACTGACGGGCACCGCCGTACTGCTTGTTTCCCACAAGACGCTTCGCATACTGTACGGGCACCTTACGAACACCCTGTACCAGCATGATGGCTGCACAAACTACTGCATAGAGGATGAGCAGCTCGACGATGAACATCACCAGACCACCACCTGTGATGGCAGTGAAACGTGAGGTCACCTCCTGGATGAATGCCTGGGGCAGACGGGCGATGATACCGATCATAATGATGATGGAGATACCATTACCGATACCCCTGTCGGTGATGCGCTCACCCAACCAAAGGATGAACATACTACCGGCAGCCAGAATGATGGTGGCGGGGAACATGAACACAGGCCAGGAAATACCTGATGCCAGTGCACTGCCAGAAGTCATTTTCAGGTTGATCAGGTAGCTCGGAGCCTGGAACAGCAAGATAGCCACTGTCAGGTAACGGGTGTACATACTGATCTTCTTCCTACCGCTCTCACCTTCACGCTGCATCTTCTGGAAATAAGGAACTGCCACAGCAAGCAGCTGCATCACGATAGATGCAGAGATGTACGGCATGATTCCTAACGCGAAGATTGACGCATTGGAGAATGCACCACCTGAGAACATGTCGAGAAGTGACATCAAACCGCCGGCTGTCTGCTGCTGCAGCTGGTCAAGTGCAGCAGGGTTGATACCCGGGAGCACGACGAAAGAACCGAAACGATAGATTGCCACAAACAGGATGGTGATGAGGATTCGCTGGCGCAAATCCTCAATTTTCCAACAATTCTTCAGGTATTCTATTAACTTTTTCATCGAAGTTTAGATTATAGTTGTGTTACCACCAACAGCCTTGATTGCCTCTTCGGCTGTCTTTGAGAAGGCATGAGCCTCAACATCGATCTTGGCTTTCAGTTCACCATTGCCCAGGATCTTCACGAGTTCCTTGCCATTGGTAAGTCCGGCAGCCTTCAGCTCCTCGATACCAATCTTTGTCAGACCCTTGTTCTCAGCAAGACTCTGAAGTGTTGACAAGTTCACTGCGAAATACTCCTTATGGTTGATGTTCTTGAAACCAAACTTCGGAACACGACGCTGCAGTGGCATCTGACCACCTTCGAATCCAATCTTTCTCTTGTAGCCAGAACGAGCCTTAGCACCCTTGTGACCACGTGTAGAAGTACCGCCGAGTCCAGAACCCGGACCACGACCGATGCGACGACGTGAATGCGTTGAGCCCGCTGCAGGTTTTAAAGTATGTAATTTCATTATTCGAATCTGTTTAAAAACGTTTGACAATTATTACTCTACTACGGTTACCAGATGATGAACCTTGCGGATCATACCACGGACTTCAGGAGAGTCCTCACGCTCAACGACCTGAGAGATTTTACGCAATCCCAATGACTGAAGCGTGCGCTTCTGATCGATGGGGGCACCGATTTTACTCTTAATCTGCTTAATTTTGATTGTTGCCATAATGCTCTCCAATTAATTAACCGTTAAACACTCTTTCCATGCTAATGCCACGGGCACCTGCCACTGTGTAGGCATCACGCATCTGACTCAAGGCGAGGATGGTTGCCTTTACCAAGTTGTGGGGGTTAGAAGAACCCTTAGACTTAGCCAGCACATCCTTCACACCGACACTCTCCAGAACGGCACGCATAGCACCACCAGCCACAAGACCGGTACCGGCAGCTGCGGGTCTCAGGAATACCTGTGCACCACCGTAGCGTGCTTCGATTTCATGAGGAACCGTTCCTTTCAAAATAGGAACCTTCACCAGATTCTTCTTAGCTGCCTCCGTACCCTTAGAGATGGCAGCAGTTACCTCGCCAGCCTTACCCAGGCCCCAGCCGATAACGCCATTACCGTCTCCAACTACGACGATTGCAGCAAACGTGAAGGTACGACCACCCTTTGTTACCTTGGTAACGCGGTTAATAGCAACCAGTCTGTCTTTTAACTCAACGTCGCTATTTATCTTAACTTTGTTCATTGCCATAATCTTTAGAATTTAAGTCCACCTTTACGTGCACCGTCAGCCAGTTCCTGCACACGACCATGGTAGAGATAACCGTTACGGTCGAACACTACCTGAGTGATGCCTGCTTCAAGTGCTTTCTTTGCTACGAGTTCGCCGACCTTGGCAGCCTGCTCTTTCTTGGGCATGGTTTCCATTCCGAGAGAGGAAGCAGACACAAGGGTGTTACCCGTCAAATCGTTAATAATCTGAGCGTAGATCTGTTTGTTACTGCGGAACACGCTCAGACGAGGACGCTCTGCGGTACCGTTTACGCTCTTGCGAATTCTAAACTTTATCTTGATTCGTCTTTCTACTTTCTTCGTTGTCATAATCTCTTAATTTTCAATTTTCAGTGATTCAATTTTCAATTCATAAGATTACTTAGCTGAAGCTGACTTACCAGACTTTCTGCGGATAACCTCGCCTTTGAACAGGATACCTTTTCCTTTGTAAGGCTCAGGCATACGGAAAGAACGAATCTTAGCACAAATAAGACCCAGCAACTCCTTGTTGCATGACTCTAATATAATCTGAGGGTTCTGGTTTCTTTCAGACTTCGTCTCAACCTTAACTTCCTGAGGAAGCTGAATGAAAATCGGGTGAGTATAACCGAGTGAGAACTCAATCAGGTTACCCTGGTTTGACACACGGTAGCCCACGCCTACCAACTCAAGCTCTTTCTTATAGCCCTCGCTAACACCAACAACCATGTTGTTCACGAGTGCGCGATAGAGACCGTGGAAGGCCTGCTTCTGCTTTACGTTCACCGGACTCTTCTCATCAATCTCGAAGGTCATGCGACCGTCCTCGATCTTTACGATGATAGACGAATCCACCTTCTGTGAGAGTTCACCCTTGGGACCCTTTACACTTACAACTCCGTCTTTGTAATCAACGGTTACGCCAGCGGGAATGACGATTGGTAACTTACCTATTCTTGACATACTTAAGTCCTCCCATTAATATACGTAGCAAAGAACCTCACCGCCGATCTTCAGCTGAGAAGCCTCCTTGTCCGTCATGACACCTTGGGATGTAGATATGATAGCGATACCTAATCCGTTAATTACTCTCGGCATGTCTTTGTAACCAGTGTACTTACGAAGACCTGGCTTAGACACTCTTTTCAGCACGCGGATAGCGTTCTGTCTTGTTGCAGGGTCGTACTTCAAGGCAACCTTGATAGTTCCCTGCGGTCCATCCTCGATGAACTTGTAGTTCAGGATGTAACCTTTCTCGAAGAGGATCTTGGTAATCTCCTTCTTCAAGTTTGAAGCTGGTACTTCAACAACACGGTGATGAGCCATGATTGCGTTTCTCAACCTCGTCAGATAATCTGCTATTGGATCTGTCATAAAATAAAATGTTTAATTAATCGGGACTCCCCCGACAATATTAAAAAAATCTCTTGCGTAATTGTCAATCTTCAATTGTCAATTTTCAACTGCTTACCAGCTTGCCTTCTTCACACCGGGGATCAAACCAGCCGAAGCCATTTCGCGGAACTGGATACGTGAGATACCGAACTGACGGATGTAACCCTTCGGACGACCAGTCACCTTGCAACGGTTGTGCAGGCGGATAGGATTGGCATTGCGGGGAATGCTCTGCAACTGACGGGCTGCTTCGTAAGCCTCTGCAGGATCCTCAGCTGTGGCAATCACTTTCTTCAGGGCAGCACGTTTCTCAGCATAGCGAGCAACAAGCTTGGCGCGCTTAACCTCGCGGGCCTTCATTGATTCTTTAGCCATATTTCTTAATTTTTAGCGTTCTTGAATGGGAGGCCGAAAGCCTTGAGCAGGGCAAAGCCCTCTTCATCGGTCTTAGCAGATGTCACAAAAGTGATATTCATACCCTGGATACGATCGATGGTATCGATGTTGATCTCCGGGAAGATGATCTGCTCCTGGATACCCAGTGTATAGTTTCCACGTCCGTCGAACTTGGTCTCGATACCTTTGAAGTCACGGATACGGGGAAGTGCAACACGCACGAGTTTCTCGAGGAACTCATACATACGCTCACGACGCAGTGTAACCATCACACCGATAGGCATCTTCTTACGGAGCTTGAAGTTAGCGATATCCTTCTTTGAATAGGTAGCTACCGCCTTCTGACCCGTAATGGTGGAAATCTCGTTAATAGCCACGTCGATGATCTTCTTATCCTGAGTGGCATCGCCCAGACCCTGGTTTACTACAATCTTCTTCAGGACAGGAATCTGCATAGCTGAAGTGTAGTTGAACTGCTTCTGCAATGCCGGAGCGATATTCTCCTTATACTCTTTCTTTAACTGTGCTGTATTCATTATTTAATCTCCTCTCCTGATTTTTTAGAGATACGAATCACGTTCTTGCCCTCGTGCTTGATAGCAACGCGAGTAGGATCACCGCTCTTCGGATCAACCAACATCAAATTTGAAATATGAATAGGAGCCTCCTGCTTGATGATACCTCCCTGAGGATTCTTGGCAGACGGCTTCGTGCTCTTAGAGACCATGTTCACGCCCTCTACGATGGCACGCTGTTCCTTCACGAGCACCTTCAGCACCTTGTGCGGAGTCTTGTTGCCCTTGATCTTGTAATTGTCCTTACCGGCAATCACGAGGACCATGTCACCTTTCTTAATATGTAACTTACTCATTACTATTCAGTTTAAAAAATTAAAGAACCTCAGGTGCCAAAGAAACGACTTTCATGTTTACTGCACGGAGTTCACGGGCAACGGGGCCGAAGATACGGCTGCCGCGAAGTTCACCTGCATTGTTGAGCAGCACACAAGCATTGTCATCGAAGCGGATGTAGGAACCATCAGCGCGACGAATCTCTTTCTTTGTGCGAACAATCAAAGCCTTAGATACTGCACCTTTTTTCACATCACTTGTGGGGATTGCGTTCTTGATGGCAACAACAATCACGTCACCCACGCTGGCATAACGGCGGCGGGTACCACCCAGCACGCGAATGCAAAGAGCCTCACGAGCACCACTGTTGTCAGCGACTGTAAGTCTTGATTCTGCTTGTATCATAATTACTTAGCCTTTTCTACGATTTGTACTAATCTCCATCTCTTTGTCTTAGACAACGGACGGGTTTCCATAATGAGTACGGTATCACCGATATTGCACTCATTCTTCTCATCATGAGCATGGTACTTCTTTGTCTTCTGGACAAACTTACCATAAATCGGGTGCTTCTCCTTGAACTTAGCGGCAATAACAATGGTTTTATCCATTTTGTTGCTGATAACGACACCCTGTCTTGTTTTTCTTAAATTTCTTGTTTCCATCTGGACCATTGTTATTTGTTAAGTTCTCTCTGACGGAGTTCTGTCTTCATACGCGCGATGGTTCGACGAGCTTCCTTAATCTGAGATGGATTCTCCAGCGGTGTGATGGCATGATTGAGCTTTAACTGCTGCAACTTTGTCACTTCTGTCTCTAAACGCTCCACCAAATCCTTTGTGGCGAGCTCTCTAATCTCTTGAATCTTCATCTTTCTTAAGCGTTTTTATCGAAATCACGTCTTACAACAAACTTAGTCTTTACAGGCAGTTTCTGAGCGCCGAGGCGGAGAGCCTCCTTGGCAACCTCGAACGGAACGCCTTCAACTTCGAAGAGGATACGACCCGGTGTCACAGGTGCAACCCATCCTGCGGGATCACCCTTACCTTTACCCATTCGGACATCAGCAGGTTTGCGGGTGATGGGTTTATCCGGGAAAACACGAATCCAGACCTGTCCTTCACGCTGCATGTAACGGTTGATTGCAACGCGGGCAGCCTCTAACTGTCGGCTGTCGAGCCATTTCGCATCAAGCGTCTTGATACCGAAAGAACCGAAAGCCAGCTGTGTACCTCTGTGGGCGTTGCCTTTGTTGCCACGTCCGTCTTGAGGTCTTCTATATTTTACTCTTTTTGGCTGTAACATGATCAATCTTTTTTACTTGTTATTGTTTCTTTTACGATTACCACGACCGCCTTGTCTGCCGTTTCCACGACCGTTCTGTTTCTCCTGTGTGAAGTTGGGGGCGAGGTCGCGCTTCTCGTAAACCTCACCGCGGCAAATCCACACCTTGATGCCGAGCAGACCAACCTTTGTCAGAGCCTCAGCCTGGCAATAGTCGATGTCAGCGCGGAACGTGTGCAGGGGGGTGCGGCCTTCCTTGAACATTTCCTTACGTGCCATTTCAGCACCGTTCAGACGACCAGTGATCTGGATCTTGATACCTTCAGCTCCAGCACGCATGGTGTTGGCAACAGCCTGCTTGATGGCGCGACGGTAAGCAATCTTACCTTCAATCTGACGAGCAATGTTGTTTGCCACGATTGTTGCATCGAGCTCAGGCTTCTTCACCTCGAAGATATTGATCTGGATCTCCTTATCATAGAGCTTCTTCAGCTCTTCCTTCAGTTTGTCAACATCCTGACCACCCTTACCAATAACGATACCCGGACGGGCTGTGCAGATAGTGATGGTAACGAGCTTCAGCGTGCGCTCGATAACGATTTTCGAAACACTTGCCTTAGCCAGACGTTCGTTGAGATACTTACGGATTTTCTGGTCTTCTACCAGATTATCACCGAAGCTCTTTCCACCGAACCAGTTTGAGTCCCAACCGCGGATAATGCCCAAGCGGTTGCTGATTGGATTAACTTTCTGTCCCATTCTACTTACTTATTTTTCGTCATTAGTTTTAGCGTCAACGAACAAGGTGACATGATTAGAACGCTTGCGGATGCGATAGCCGCGACCCTGAGGAGCAGGGCGCATGCGCTTCATGGTTACACCTTCGTCAACAAACACCTTGGAAATATACAGCTCACCATCCTCGGCCTTGCGGTCGTTTTTCTGTTCCCAGTTGTTGATGGCTGAGCGGAGCAACTTCTCTACATCAGCTGCGGCATGCTTCTTGGAGAATCTCAGCACGCCGAGGGCGCGGTTCACTTCCATACCGCGAATCATATCTACGACATAGCGCATCTTGCGAGGTGAAGAGGGAACACCCTTCAGTTTCGCAAAGTACAATGTCTTCAGGGCCTCTTTTCTTTTCTCAGCCGCTAATTTCTTTCTATTTCCCATTATTACTTCTATTTAAATGGTTGCAGCCCGTTTACTTCTTGTTACCAGCATGGCCGCCGAAACGACGTGTGGGAGCGAACTCACCCAGCTTGTGGCCTACCATGTTCTCAGTAATGTAAACAGGGATAAATTTGTTACCGTTATGAACAGCTACAGTGTGTCCCACGAAATCCGGGGAGATCATTGAAGCTCTGGCCCATGTCTTAACGACATTCTTCTTGCCACTCTCATTCATAGCGAGAACTTTCTTCTCGAGTGACACGTTGATGTACGGACCTTTTTTTAATGAACGACTCATAATTTACTTCAGTTTACTTTGTTATTTACTTGCTCTTGCGATGATATACTTGTTGGAGAGCTTCTTAGGAGCACGAGTCTTGAGACCCTTTGCATACAAGCCCTTACGTGAGCGCGGATGTCCACCGCTCTGACGTCCTTCACCACCACCCATCGGGTGATCGTGCGGGTTCATCACAACACCACGGTTGTGCGGACGGCGACCCAGCCAGCGAGAACGTCCGGCTTTACCAGACTGCTCAAGGGCGTGGTCAGCATTACCAACAACACCGATAGTTGCCTTACAAGCACTGAGTATCTTGCGTGTCTCGCCAGAAGGGAGTTTGATCACGCAATAGCTACCTTCACGAGAAGTAAGCTGAGCAAAGTTACCAGCCGAACGGACAAGCTTGGCACCCTGACCCGGACGGAGCTCGATGTTGTGAACCACCGTACCCACGGGGATGTTTGCCAAGGGAAGGGCGTTACCCACTTCAGGTGCTGCCTCAGCACCAGAGAGCAGTGTAGTACCCACCTGCAATCCGTTAGGAGCAATAATGTAACGTTTTTCACCATCAGCGTAGAACAGAAGCGCAATGCGAGCAGAACGGTTAGGATCGTACTCGATTGTCTTCACTACAGCTGGAACACCATCTTTCTCTCGCTTGAAGTCGATGAAACGATACTTTCTCTTATGACCGCCACCCATGTAGCGAACAGTCATCTTACCTGTATTGTTTCGACCGCCAGTTGAGCGTTTTCCGTAAACGAGAGACTTCTCTGGCACAGTTGCAGTAATATCCTCGAATGTGCCAATAATCTTGTGTCTTTGACCGGGAGTTACCGGTTTTAATTTACGTACTGCCATTTCTTATTTAAATATTGCTGTAAAAATCAATAGTATCGCCCTCTTTCAAGGTAACGACTGCTTTCTTGAATGCATTGCGCTGACCTTTGATCAAGCCCAGCTTGGTATAGCGGCTTGAGCGCTTGCCTGCGTAACGCATCGTGTTCACGTCAACCACTGTGACGTTGTACAGACTCTCGACTTCGTTCTTAATTTCGAGCTTATTAGCCTCGGGACGTACGATGAAACCATACTTGGCCTGAGCCTTCTTGGTGCGTGTCTCACCCTTGTGCTTATAAGTTCTGTCTTCAGAAGACTTGTCTGTAATATTGGTCATCTTCTCAGTGACCAACGGTTTAATGATAAATGCCATATCTATTGTCTCCTTTTACTTGATTAAGATTTCATCGATTGTCTTCAGCGAATTCTCTGTGATAACAAGTACATCAGCATCCAAAATCTTGTATGTGTTGATGGCACTTGCCAGCATCACATTGGTACGCTGGAGGTTACGAGCCGACAAATATACATTTTTATCTATATTTGGCAAAACGAGGAGAAGTTTCTTTCCTTCGACTTTGAGATTTTTAGTAATATTTATAAAATCTTTAGTCTTGGGTGCATCCATCGTGAAGTCCTCTACAACGATGATGGCATTCTCCTTTGCCTTATAAGAGAGGGCACTCTTACGTGCAAGGACCTTAACTTTCTTGTTCAGCTTGAAGCTGTAGTCGCGGGGCTTCGGACCAAACACGCGGGCACCACCTACGAGTACCGGTGAGTTGATGTCACCACGGCGAGCACCACCACTACCCTTCTGACGGATCAGCTTGCGGGTAGAACCTGAGAGCTCACTGCGCTCCTTTGACTTAGCTGTTCCCTGGCGCTGATTGGCAAGATACTGCTTAACGTTCAGATACAGAACGTGATCATTCGGTTCAATAGCGAAGATAGCCTCATTAAGAGTTGCCTTTCTTCCGGTCTCCTGACCATTGATATTTAATACGCTAACTTCCATTACATGTTAATTATTACAGTTGAACCTTTGCATCCAGCGACGCTACCCTTCACAATAAGAAGGTTGCTCTCTGGGATAACCTTTAACACTCTGAGGTTCTGAGTGGTTACACGGTCACCACCCATCTGGCCGCCCATGCGCATACCCTTGAACACCTTAGCGGGGTATGAACAAGCACCGATAGATCCCGGCTTGCGGGCACGGTCGTCCTGACCGTGTGTAGCCTGACCTACACCACCGAATCCGTGGCGCTTCATAACGCCCTGGAAACCCTTACCTTTGGAAGTACCAATCACGTCAACGAAGTCAACATCGTTGAAGATCTCAACTGTGATGGTATCACCGAGGTTGTGCTCCTCGTCAAACTTGAACTCGGCCAAGTGCTTCTTTGGTGTTGTACCGGCCTTCTTGAAGACTCCCTGCATAGGCTTAGAGGTATTCTTCTCCTTAGCCTCGCCGTAGCCCAGCTGAACAGCCTGATAACCGTCTTTCTCAACGGTCTTAACCTGAGTAACAACACAAGGACCAGCTTCGATAACAGTGCACGGCACATTCTTGCCGTCGGCACTGAAAACGGATGTCATTCCGATTTTCTTTCCTAATAATCCTGGCATTTCAGTTTAAAATTAAATAATATAATGTTTAATATGGTTTCTTTTTAAGTGCTCCTACGCTTTTTTCACACACACAACACACTTAAAAAGAAACATCCTCACTTCTTCGCAATTGAAGGTTAAGTTGTTCTTTATCAGAGTATTGATGGCATAAAGCCAGCGCAATACGCACTTTAGCGGGTGCAAAGGTACACATTATTATTGAAATAACAAGCATGAGCACCTTTGCACCAGGCAACTTTTATTGATTTTTAACTATTCGATAAAGGGAAAAGCCTGATACTGTATCAGGAAAGGGGTTTATTTCAGTCCGAACAGTCCTTTTAGCTTCTGGAAGAAACCGCTTTTCTCCACACTCTCGGCGCTCTCCTTGATAAACTCACCGGCGCGGTCGGTTTGTTCGCTTACGAACTCCTTGGCTTGCTGAACGGTTTCGTTAGACGTAAGCTGCTCCACGGTTTCGTCGATCTTCTCACGAACAGCTTTCACGGTTTCGTTTTCGCTGATATCGTTGATCACACCTTCCACCTTCTCCTTGACGTTCTTCAGGTTTTCTTCGCTCACCCAGCCTTCCACTTTCTCGCGGACAGCCTTCACGGTTTCGTTCTCACTGATATCGTTGATCACTTCCTCAGCTTTCTCCTTCATGTTTTTCAACAGGTCTTCAGCCGAATCCTTTACGTCACTTGCTGTTTCTGCGGCCTGGTCCTTTACCTCTTCAGCCGCTTCTGCTGCTTGATTCTTCAGTTCTTCAGCTGCTTCTGCTGTTTGATTCTTCAGTTCTTCAGTTTCCATATGCTTAATAATTTGGTTATTACGGCTACAAAGATATATAAAAAATGAATACACTCCAAAAAAACGGCCAGCAAATGAATTCTAAAGAATGCTCCGCTATTACGCCTAATCAACTTATGATCAGCAGCTTGTTAGCGGAGGATTATGTGGATTACCACGTATTCATGATGAAGATCAAACCCATTATCAATGATGTGCATTGCTAACTGGGCTACTCACGCATAGAAACTAGGCTGATTTCCCATAGAAACTAGGCTGATTTCTTATAGAAACTAGGCTGATTTCTTATAGAAACTAGGCTGATTACTCGATATTCTGCAATTCAATCAGGTCGTTTGGAACTTTGACCCACTTCTGTTAGGGAAAGGTGAAACGAGTTCCAATGGTAAAGACACCCTGGAATCCATAGCCCAGTTCCGAATAGAAATGGATGAATCGGTTACCGAGATCGATGCCAACAGGAGTCAGTTGATAAGCGGAACGCCATTTCACCTCATCAAAATGTTCATGGCGATATTCATCGCGTTGAGTGTCGTCTTCTAAAGCAGTATATAGTCTACCATCAGAAGCAGCCTGCTGATAGTCGAATAACATGTGTTGTCTGATGGTTCCCAAAGCCGCCCGAGAATAGAGTTGCATGTGTCCTCGCATGGTAGTAAGCCAACTGTATCTGACTGACGGCGCAATATAGAATATACGACTCTGCTCACTGCCATGCTTGGCAAGATAGGAATGGGGTGCCGACCCATATTCTTCTATTCCATCATAGGATTCATTCGATAATCCCCATCCGGCGATGCAGCCTACAGCCCATCGTTGGTTAAGACGATAGTGGTACTCAAAACTCAGAGTTATATGCGAATCACCGAAGAGGTCGGAACATCCCACCTCACTTTCCATATGATAGGTTTCCAAATAGTGATCTACCACATCATTAACCTTGTTATCGGCCATATTGTTCCCGACACCGAAGCCCATACTGAACTCATGTCTGATCTGTTGCTGAGCTCCCAATCGAAGGGTGACGCAGCAAAGCAACGCCGTCGCTAAAATCATTCTTTTCATAATAGTATAGCTTTGACACCGCAAAAATATAGCTTTCCAGCCTCTTTTGCAAATTATTTGAGATCAAAAAGTTCACAAATGTTCACCTTGGGCTATTCTTATATCAATTTCTTATGAAGTTTTGAGATTACGACAAAACAAAAACGGGAATCACAATATGTGACTCCCGTTTTTATGATAGTTTGCCCGTTCGGGCTTTAACTATACCTTGATCTCTACCTCAACACCGCTGGGAAGCTCAAGCTTCATCAGGGCATCAACCGTCTTGGCAGTTGAGCTGTAGATGTCGATCAGACGCTTGTAGTCTGACAACTGGAACTGCTCACGAGCCTTCTTGTTTACGAAGGTAGAACGGTTTACTGTGTAGATACGCTTGTGAGTTGGAAGGGGGATAGGACCGCTAACGATAGCACCTGTGGCCTTAACTGCCTTCACGATTTTCTCTGCTGACTTGTCAACCAATTTGTGGTCGTAGCTCTTCAGCTTAATGCGAATTTTCTGACTCATAATCTTTAATGTTTAATATTTATTGTTTAATATGAGGAGCCGCTAAAGAGTCATTTGCTCAGCGGCTCGCTCTTTTTTCTTACACGAGATCTACGCGACCCTTGATCTCCTCAAGCACAGCCTTGGCGATAGAGCCAGAAACTGGTGCGTGGTGATCATACTCCATAGAGCTGGTAGCACGACCAGAGGTGATGGTACGCAGAGCGGTTACATAGCCGAACATCTCAGCCAGCGGAACCATAGCCTTCACGATGCGTGCACCGCTACGGGCCTCTTCCATACCTTCTACCTGACCACGGCGCTTGTTCAAGTCACCAATCACGTCACCCATGTTCTCCTCAGGTGTCACCACCTCAAGCTTCATCACAGGCTCCATGAGTACAGGACCGGCCTTCACGCAAGCGTTCTTGTATGCGTTGCGGGCAGCGAGCTCGAATGACAACTGGTCAGAGTCAACCGGGTGGAATGAACCGTCGATCACAGTCACCTTCATGGAATCCATCGGATAGCCACCGAGCACACCATTCTTCATGGCATCCTCGAAGCCCTTCTGGACAGCGGGGATGAATTCCTTAGGAATGTTACCACCCTTCACCTCGTTGATGAACTGCAGACCGCCGTTCTCCTTGATGTCGTAATCCTCATCAACCGGACCAACGTTCACGATGATGTCAGCGAACTTACCACGACCACCCGACTGCTTCTTGTAAACCTCGCGGAGGTTAACAGTCTTGGTGATGGCTTCCTTATAGTTCACCTGAGGCTTACCCTGGTTACACTCTACCTTGAACTCACGCTTCAGACGGTCGATGATGATATCGAGGTGAAGCTCACCCATACCAGAGATCACGGTCTGACCGCTCTGCTCGTCGGTATGTACAGTGAAGGTAGGATCTTCCTCAGCCAGCTTAGCCAGACCATTATCAAGCTTGGCAATGTCAGCCTGGCTCTTCGGCTCAACGGCGATAGAGATCACGGTATCCGGGAAGCTGATGCTCTCCAGTACGATGGGATGAGCCTCATCGCAGAGGGTATCACCCGTACGGATATCCTTGAAACCTACACCAGCACCGATATCACCAGCGTCAATGCTCTCCATGGGCTGCTGCTTGTTGGAGTTCATCTGGAACAGACGGCTCACGCGCTCCTTCTTACCGGAACGGGTGTTGAAGACGTATGAACCAGCCTCCACCTTACCAGAGTAAACGCGGAAGAACACCAAACGACCAACATACGGGTCGGTAGCAATCTTGAAGGCCAGCGCTGAAGTGGGCTCGTCCTCACTCGGCTTACGGTCTTCCTCTTCGCCTGTGCTGGGGTTCTCACCAACGATATTGGGAGTATCCAGTGGAGAAGGAAGGAAGGCACAAACATAGTCGAGCAGAGTCTGTACACCCTTGTTCTTGAATGATGAACCGCAGAGCATCGGTGTGCACTCCATGGCGAGGGTACCCTTACGGATAGCAGCGATCAGCTCCTCCTCAGTAATTGAGTTAGGATCCTCGAAGAACTTCTCCATCAGAGCCTCATCGAACTCTGCTGCAGATTCCACGAGCTTGTCGCGCCACTCCTGAGCCTCATCAGCGAGATCAGCAGGGATGTCGGTTACCTCGAACTCAGCACCCTGTGTCTCATCGTTCCAGATGATAGCCTTCATCTTCAGCAGGTCAACGATACCCTTGAAGGTCTCCTCCTGTCCGATAGGAATCACCAAAGATACGGGCTTAGCACCCAGTACGTCCTTCATCTGCTGGAGAACGTCGTAGTAGTTTGCACCAGAACGGTCCATCTTGTTCACGTATCCCAGACGGGGTACGTTATACTTGTCGGCCTGGCGCCACACCGTTTCACTCTGGGGCTGTACACCACCTACTGCACAGTAGGTTGCCACAGCTCCGTCCAGTACACGGAGAGAACGCTCCACCTCAGCGGTGAAGTCCACGTGTCCCGGAGTATCAATCAAGTTGATCTTAAACTGTTTGTCGTTATAGTGCCAATAGCAGGTGGTAGCAGCAGAGGTGATAGTGATACCACGCTCCTGCTCCTGTGCCATCCAGTCCATTGTTGCGGCACCGTCATGAACCTCGCCAATCTTATGAGTCTTACCTGTGTAGTACAGGATACGCTCAGAAGTTGTTGTCTTACCGGCATCGATGTGAGCCATGATACCGATATTGCGGGTCAAATGTAAGTCTTGTTTTGCCATTTTCTCTTTTTACCTATTATTATCCTGAATGTTTAGAATCTGAAGTGAGCGAATGCACGGTTAGCCTCAGCCATACGGTGCATGTCCTCCTTACGCTTGTATGCACCACCCTGGTTGTTGTAGGCATCCATGATCTCAGCAGCCAGACGGTCAGCCATAGACTTACCACCACGCTTGCGAGCGAAGTTGATCATATTCTTCATGGACACACTCTCCTTGCGGTCCGGACGGATTTCCGTAGGAACCTGGAAGGTTGCACCACCGATACGACGGCTCTTCACCTCCACCTGGGGAGTGATGTTGTCGAGGGCCTGCTTCCAAATCTCAAGCGGAGCCTTCTCTTCCTTAGCCATCTTCTCTTTGACGATGTCAAGAGCTTTGTAGAAAATCTCATATGATGTATTCTTCTTTCCGTCATACATCAGATGATTCACGAACTTTGAGACCTTTTGGTCGTTGAAAACGGGATCCGGCAGGATCACGCGCTTCTTTGGTTTTGCTTTTCTCATTTTTTACTAAAATTTATTCTGCATGGGGCTGTTCTTTCTGATATCTTCAACGCTCACTCCAGAGCATTTACTCAACCTGTTAACAATTCTCCAGCAAAACGGTTTACTTCAAGTTTCTGAGTTTTCAGTACTGAATGTTCAGTTACTGAGTTTGTAAGTTTCTGAGTCTTCGAGTTGTTGAGTTTCTCCTCTTGTTCCGAGCCTGCTCATCACCGAGCACCCATGAACTTAAAAACTCACTGACTCTTTTACTTCTTCTGCTTAGGACGCTTAGCTCCGTACTTGGAACGACGCTGTGTGCGGTTTGCTACACCTGCAGTATCCAGCGTTCCGCGAACAATGTGATAACGTACACCGGGAAGGTCCTTTACACGACCGCCGCGTACCAAAACGATAGAGTGCTCCTGAAGGTTGTGACCCTCTCCCGGGATGTAGGAGTTCACTTCCTTCTGGTTTGTCAAACGAACACGGGCAACTTTACGCATTGCCGAATTAGGCTTCTTCGGGGTCGTTGTGTAAACGCGTACACAAACGCCACGACGCTGAGGACATGAGTCCAAAGCGGGCGACTTGCTCTTGTCAACAAGCGCCTTTCTGCCTTTTCTTACTAATTGTGAAATAGTAGGCATTGTACTTAATTTTTAGATATTTATATTGTTTTGTTTATATTCGAGTATGTGCACTATAATCCCTGCGGACTATTTCGGGCTGCAAAGGTACAAACTTTCCCCGAAATCACCTAATTCTATAAATAGCAAAAGCAACAGAATAATAAAAAATTAGTAAGAAATACACTTTGTTAACATTATTTTAGTATATCTCTTACTAATTTCGTTCAAGAATCAACAGGATTCACGAGATTAAGCCTCACCTTTTCCCATCGGAAACGGTGTTGCGGTACGCGGTCCTTGGTTTGGGATGCGAATGGTTCCGAACTCCTGTTCGTAACGCATGATATTCTCCTGTAGCGCAGCGAGGAGTCGCTTGGCATGTTCAGGAGCCAGAATCACACGACTCTTCACCTGTGCCTTCGGCAATCCGGGAAGCACACGGGCGAAATCAAGGATGAAATCACTACTACTGTGGGTAATGATGGCAAAGTTGGCATACTGTCCCTGTGCCACATCCTGCGGCAACTCCAACTGCAATCCGTTATTCTTCTGTTCCTCCATAACCTAAACTATGAACTATGAATTATGAATTATGAACTATGAACTATAAATTATTTCTGTACTTCTCTGCCTGCTCACGGATGAGCTCAGGATCATCAAAGTAATTGATCTTCATGGCCTCGCGCACCTCATGGAGTGTCTGGGCAGCCACCTCGCGGGCAGCTTCACTACCCTTCTTCAGGATGTTATACACCTCGGGGATGTCCTGTTCAAACTCATGACGGCGAACACGGATGGGCTCCAGCTGCTTGTTCAACACCTTCATGAGGAACTTCTTGCATTTCATGTCACCTAATCCGCCACGACGATAGTGGTCCTTCAGCTCATCCAAGTTCTTGTATTCGGGCCAGAACTCTGCGAAATCATCATCAGAAGAGAAGGCATCAAGATAGGTAAACACCACGTTTCCTTCCACATGACCGGGATCTTCCACGCGCAGATGCTCCGGATCGGTATAAGCCGACTTCACCTTCTGCTCCACCTCCTTGGCGGTGTCGCTCAGATAGATGCAGTTACCCAGACTCTTCGACATCTTTGCATTACCGTCGATGCCGGGCAAGCGCAGACAAGCCTGGTTGGAGGGCAGCATGATCTGCGGCTCCACCAGCACCTCGCCGTATATGGAATTGAAGCGTCTTACAATCTCGCGGCACTGTTCCAGCATCGGCTCCTGGTCCTCCCCTACCGGTACGGTGGTAGCCTTACAGAATGTGATGTCGGCAGCCTGTGAGATGGGATAGGTGAAAAAGCCCACGGGAATGGAGGTCTCAAAGTTGCGCATGGCAATCTCTGTCTTCACGGTGGGGTTGCGCTGCAGACGACTTACGGTAACGAGATTCATGTAATACACCGTGAGCTCCGTCAGCTCAGGGATCATCGACTGGATGAAGATGGTGACCTTCGAGGGATCGAGACCCACTGAAAGGTAATCGAGTGCTACCTCAATGATGTTCTGACGCACCTTTTCAGGATTGTCGGCATTATCAGTAAGAGCCTGTACATCTGCGATGAACACGAACATCTTATCGTAGTCACCTTCATTCTGTAACTCCACGCGTCGGCGCAGTGACCCCACATAGTGTCCTAAATGCAGGCGACCTGTGGGGCGGTCGCCTGTGAGTATGATTCTTCCCATATTACTGTTTATTCTCTTTGGCTTGCAAAGGTAATGAATTATTTTCAGATTCGGTAAACAAAATGAAAGATAATGTCACAAATGCCAAAAACAACAGCAGCCATATCCTTCTCACAGAAGAATATAGCTGCCGTTTCGTATATTCAAGCACTCAGACGAGTAGCTTTTCTATTGTCTTAACGGATTAAGGCTCCACCTCCATGGCCTCCTTCTCGGAGAAGTCGAGCACGTTCTTGCGGTTAGCCTGAATACGCTCATACTCCTCTTTCGAGCCCACGATGATCTTGTCGAACTCACGCAGACCAGTACCGGCAGGAATCAGGTGACCGCAGATCACGTTCTCCTTCATACCTTCCAAGGTATCTACCTTTCCGCGGATAGCTGCCTCGTTGAGCACCTTCGTCGTTTCCTGGAAGGAAGCGGCCGACATGAAGCTCTTGGTCTGCAATGCTGCACGGGTGATACCCTGCAGAATCTGGGTTGAAGTAGCGGGCACGGCGTCACGAACCTGTACGGTACGGAGGTCACGGCGCTTGAGCATAGAGTTCTCGTCGCGCAGCTTACGGGCGGAAACGATCTGTCCTGCCTTCATGACCTCAGAGTCACCGGCATCAACAACCACCTTCTTACCCCAGATGCGGTCGTTCTCCTCTGCGAAGTCGAGCTTGTCAACAATCTCCTGCTCCAGGAAGATCGTGTCACCCGGATCATTGATCTGCACCTTGCGCATCATCTGACGAACGATGATCTCGAAGTGCTTATCGTTGATCTTCACACCCTGCAGACGATATACGTCCTGAACCTCATTCACGATATACTCCTGAACGGCGGTCGGACCCTTGATGGCCAGGATGTCGTTCGGTGTAATCACACCGTCAGAGAGCGGTGTACCTGCACGTACGGCATCATGCTCCTGTACCAGGATCTGCTTCGACAGGGAAACAAGATACTTACGCTGGTCGCCTGTCTTAGAGGTAACAATAATCTCACGGTTACCGCGCTTTACCTTACCCATGGTCACCTCACCGTCGATCTCAGATACAACAGCAGGGTTAGACGGGTTACGAGCCTCAAAGAGCTCAGTTACACGCGGCAGACCACCGGTGATGTCACCACCCTTGGCAACGGTACGCGGAATCTTCACCAAAGTGGTACCGGTCTTGACGGTCTGACCGTCCTCAACAACCACGTGACCACCTACAGGGAAGATATAGGTTCCGATAACCTCGCCATTGCTGCCGATGATATCACAGGTAGGCACCAGATTCTTATCGCGTGTCTCCGTGATGATCTTCTCAGTCAGACCAGTGGTTTCGTCGGTCTCGGCCTTATAGGTACTGCCTTCAACCACATCCTTGAACTTCAAGGTACCGGCATATTCAGTAACGATAACGGCGTTGAACGGGTCCCAACGGGCAATCATTTCGCCCTTCTTCACCGTACTTCCATGCTTGAAGTAGAGAGAAGAACCGTAAGGTACGTTCATCGTAGAGAGTACGATGTTGGTGTGCGGATCGACAAAGCGGACCTCAGCCAGACGACTGACAACCATCTGGCACTCGCGTTCACCAGTCTCACCATCCTCAATGAAAGGAACGGCACGAAGCTCATCGAACTCCAGACGACTGTCGTTCTTGGCCACGATAGAAGCGTTGGCGGCAGCATTACCTGCCACACCACCGGCGTGGAACGTACGAAGTGTCAGCTGTGTACCCGGCTCACCGATAGCCTGAGCGGCAATCACACCGACAGCCTCACCCTTCTGAACCATACGCTGGGTAGCGAGGTTACGACCGTAGCACTTCATACATACACCCTTCTTGCTCTCGCAAGTGAGCACCGAACGGATCTCAACACTCTCGATGGGTGATTCCTCGATGATTCGTGCCACATCCTCGGTGATCTCCTCACCGGCAGAGATAATCTTCTCGCCTGTGGTGGGGTTGATGATGTCGTGTACAGACACACGACCAAGGATACGCTCATACAAGGTAGAGATGGTCTCATCACCGTTCTTCAGTGCTGTGCAAACCAGTCCGCGCAGCGTACCGCAGTCCTCTTCGGTGATGATCACGTCGTGTGACACATCCACCAGACGACGAGTCAGGTAACCAGCATCGGCGGTCTTCATAGCGGTATCGGCAAGACCCTTACGAGCACCGTGAGTAGAGATGAAGTACTCGAGCACCGACATACCCTCTTTGAAGTTCGAGAGAATCGGGTTCTCAATAGTACCACGTCCTTCAGCACCTGCCTTCTGCGGCTTGGCCATCAAACCACGCATACCAGCCAGCTGCTTGATCTGGTCCTTAGAACCACGGGCACCTGAATCGAGCATCATGTAAACAGCGTTGAAGCCCTGGTCTGCCTCGGTCATCTGCTTCAGCAGCACCTCACCCAGACGGTTGTTGACATGTGTCCAGGCATCGATTACCTGGTTATAACGCTCGTTGTCGGTGATGAATCCCATGTTATAGTTATCGGTGATGGCCTGTACCTCATCATTACCTTTCTGAACCAAATCATCTTTCTCCTTCGGGATGATGATATCATCGAGGTTGAAGGAAAGACCAGCGAGATAAGCCATACGATAACCTAAGTTCTTGATACCATCAAGGAACTCACAAGCCTCAGCAAAACCAACATGCTTGATCACGTTGGCAATGATGTCGCGCAGTGATTTCTTAGATATAATCGTATTGACGAAGCCCACCTCATCGGGGATGATGCCATTCACGATGACACGACCGACGGAGGTCTCCACCATATGGGTATAATACTCACCCTTCTCATCCTTATCCTTGACCATCACTTTCACCTGAGCATGGAGGTCGCACTTGCCTTCGTTGTGGGCAATGATAGCCTCCTCAGGACCGTAGAAGGTCAGACCTTCACCCTTGGCACCCGGACGGATCTTTGTGATATAGTAAAGACCCAGCACCATATCCTGTGAAGGAACGGTAATCGGTGCACCATTGGCAGGGTTCAGGATGTTATGACTCTGCAGCATCAGGATCTGTGCCTCGAGTACAGCCTCGTTGCTCAACGGAAGGTGAACAGCCATCTGGTCACCGTCGAAGTCGGCGTTGAAAGCCGTACATGCCAGCGGGTGCAGCTGAATAGCCTTACCCTCGATGAGCTTCGGCTGGAAGGCCTGAATACCCAGACGGTGCAGTGTAGGAGCACGGTTCAGCAGTACGGGATGACCCTTCATCACGTTCTCCAGGATATCCCAGATCACCGGCTCACGGCGGTCAACGATCTTCTTGGCGCTCTTCACCGTCTTCACGATACCGCGCTCAATAAGCTTACGGATGATGAACGGCTTATACAGCTCGGCTGCCATCAGCTTCGGCAGACCGCACTCGCCCATCTTCAGCTCAGGACCTACCACGATTACCGAACGTGCTGAATAGTCAACACGCTTACCGAGCAAGTTCTGACGGAAGCGACCCTGCTTACCCTTCAGTGAGTCAGAGAGTGACTTCAGCGGACGGTTGCTGTCGCTCTTCACGGCAGACGACTTACGACTGTTGTCGAAGAGGGAGTCAACAGCCTCCTGCAGCATACGCTTCTCGTTACGGAGGATCACCTCAGGAGCCTTAATCTCCATCAGTCTCTTCAGACGGTTGTTACGAATGATGACACGACGGTAGAGGTCGTTCAGGTCGGAGGTGGCGAAACGACCACCATCCAGCGGTACCAACGGGCGCAACTCAGGAGGAGTAACGGGAATGATCTTCATGATCATCCACTCCGGCTTGTTGGTCTCCTGACTAACGCGGAAGGCCTCCACCACCTGCAGACGCTTCAGCGCCTCGGTCTTACGCTGCTGAGAAGAGTCGCTATTGGCACGGTCACGCAGCTCATAGCTCAGTGAGTCGAGGTCGATACCCACGAGCAACTCGTAGATAGCCTCAGCACCCATCTTGGCAATGAACTTATTCGGATCGGAATCATCGAGATACTCATTGCCCTGGGGCAGACTCTCCATGATGTCGATATACTCATCCTCAGACAGCAGGTCCATCTTATGTGAACCGTTCACCTCGTTGCCTTCAGCATCTTTCTTACCTTCCATCACACCCGGCTGGATGACGATGTACTTCTCATAATAGATAACAGCATCGAGTTTCTTAGTTGGAACGCCTAACAGATAACCGATCTTGTTGGGCAGGGAACGGAAGTACCAGATATGTGCCACGGGCACCACCAGCTCGATATGTCCGGTACGCTCACGGCGCACCTTCTTCTCGGTTACCTCCACGCCGCATCGGTCGCAGACAATTCCTTTATAACGGATACGCTTGTACTTACCGCAAGCACACTCATAGTCCTTGGTCGGACCGAAGATGCGCTCACAGAACAATCCATCGCGCTCGGGCTTGTATGTACGATAGTTGATGGTCTCAGGCTTGGTAACCTCGCCGAAACTGCTCTCGAGGATCTCCTCGGGAGAAGCCAGTCCGATAGTAATCTTCGTGAAATTACTCTTTATCTTGGAATCTTTCTTGAAAGCCATATTTAATTTTCAATTATCAATTGTAAATTATCAATTCACTTAGTCGAGACTTACACTTAAACCTAAGCCACGAAGCTCATGGAGCAACACATTCAGAGATTCGGGGATACCCGGCATCGGCATGGGCTCACCCTTCACGATGGCCTCGTATGCCTTCGAACGTCCCACTACATCGTCAGACTTGATGGTCAGGATCTCCTGGAGCACATGACTGGCGCCGAAGGCCTCCAGTGCCCAAACCTCCATCTCACCGAAACGCTGACCACCGAACTGTGCCTTACCACCAAGTGGCTGCTGGGTAATCAAGCTGTACGGACCGATGGAACGTGCATGCATCTTGTCTTCAACCATATGACCGAGCTTGAGGAAGTAGGTGATACCAACCGTTGCGGGCTGGTCGAACTTCTCGCCCGTCTCACCATCATAGAGGTGAGTAGAACAGAGGCGCGGCAGACCGGCTTTGTCGGTCCATTCCTGCAGATCCTCCAGTTTAGCACCATCGAAGATCGGGGTTGCGAACTTCACACCCAAACGCTTACCGGCAGCACCGAGGATAGCCTCGAAGATCTGACCGAGGTTCATACGTGAAGGCACACCCAGCGGGTTCAGTACCAGGTCAACAGGACGACCATCCTCCAAGAACGGCATATCCTCCTGACGTACCACCTTAGAAACGATACCCTTGTTACCGTGACGACCAGCGAGCTTATCACCCACACCGATCTTACGTTTCTTGGCCACATATACCTTGGCCATCTGCAGGATACCAGAAGGCAGCTCATCACCGATGGTGATAGCGAGCTTACGGCGCTTCAACTCAGCATCAAGCAACTTGTACTTCTTGATGTAGTTCATAATCAGCTTCTGAATGAGGTCATTCTTGTGCTCATCATTTGTCCAACCGTTACTCTGGATGCCATCGTACTCGAGATTCTTCAACGCAGCAACAGTGAACTTACTGCCCTTGGTGATGATCTCAGCACCTGTATAATCCTTCACGCCCTGTGACACCTTACCCTTGGTAAGCGCCATCAGCTTATCGATCAGGATATCTCTCAAGTCGTTGATCTTAGCTGCATACTCTTCGTCGATCTTGGCCAGGATCACCTTGTCCTGCTGCTTGCTCTGACGTGTCTTGACGGCACGAGAGAACAGTTTCTTATCGATTACGACACCTGTCAGCGACGGATTAGCCTTCAATGAGCTGTCCTTTACATCACCGGCCTTGTCACCGAAGATGGCGCGGAGCAGTTTCTCCTCAGGTGAAGGATCACTCTCACCCTTCGGTGAGATCTTACCGATCAGGATGTCACCCGGCTCTACGCGGGCGCCGACACGGATGATACCGTTGTCGTCCAGATCCTTGGTAGCCTCCTCGCTGACATTCGGGATATCAGCAGTGAACTCCTCCATACCACGCTTGGTCTCACGAACATCGAGAGAGTACTCATCAACATGTACGGAAGTAAGGATATCCTCACGAACCACACGCTCGTTGAGCACGATAGCATCCTCATAGTTGTAACCCTTCCAAGGCATGTAAGCCACGAGCAGGTTACGACCGAGTGCCAACTCTCCATTCTCTGTAGCATAACCCTCTGTCAAGATATCACCAGCCTTTACGCGCTGACCCTTGTTACAGATAGGACGGAGGTCAACCACCATATTCTGGTTGGTACGACGGAACTTCGGAATGCGGTATTCCTTCAAGGCGGGCTCGAAGCTCACGAACTCCTCATCCTCGGTACGGTCGTACAGGATACGGATCGTGGTAGCATCCACATATTCAATCACACCATCACCCTCAGCGGTGATCATGGTACGAGAGTCTTCACAAACCTGCTTCTCAATACCTGTTCCTACGATAGGAGCCTCGTTATGAAGCAGAGGTACAGCCTGGCGCATCATGTTCGATCCCATCAACGCACGGTGAGCATCATCGTGCTCCAAGAAAGGAATCAAGCCAGCTGCGATAGAGGCGATCTGCTGTGGAGCCACGTCCATCAAGTCAACCTCACCAGGAGCCACAACGGGGAAGTCGGCATCCTGACGGCACTTCACATAGGTACGGATGAACGAACCGTCATCCTTCAATGGAGCGTTACCCTGACCGATGATGTGATCCTCTTCCTCCTCAGCGGTGAGATATACCACATCCTCGTTTTTCAGGTCAACTACACCGTCCTTCACCTTACGGTAAGGAGTCTCGATGAAACCGAGCTCATTGATCTTCGCATATACACAGAGCGAAGAAATCAGACCGATGTTCGGACCTTCAGGACTCTCAATCGGACACAGACGACCATAGTGAGTATAGTGCACGTCACGCACCTCGAAACCTGCACGCTCACGAGACAGACCGCCAGGACCGAGGGCCGAAAGACGACGCTTGTGAGTAACCTCAGCCAGCGGGTTGGTCTGATCCATGAACTGACTCAGCGGATTGGTTCCGAAGAATGAGTTGATCACGCTAGAGATGGTCTTGGCATTGATCAGGTCGGTAGGTGTGAACACCTCGTTGTCGCGAACGTTCATACGCTCACGGATGGTACGGCTCATACGAGCCAGACCGATAGAGAACTGATTGCTCAACTGCTCACCCACCGTACGTACACGACGGTTGCTCAGGTGGTCGATATCATCAACGGTAGCATTTGAGTTCACCAGCTGAATGAGATACTTGATGATCTCTATAATATCTTCCTTGGTCAGGATACGGACATCCATATCCGTGTTCAGACCCAGTTTCTTATTGATTCTGTAACGACCCACATCACCCAAGTCATAACGCTTGTCAGAGAAGAAGAGGTTCTGGATCACCTCTCGAGCACTGGCATCATCAGCAGGATCAGCGTTACGCAGCTGACGGTAGATATAGTTCACAGCTTCCTGCTCACTATTACTCGGGTCTTTCTGCAGGGTGTTGAAGATGATGGAGAACTTGCTGGCTGTATCCGCATCCTTATGAACGAGGATGGTAGAAGCGCCACTGTCGAGGATTTCCTCGGCGTTCTCCTTGGTAATCTCCGTTTCGCGCTCCATGATCACCTCATTACGCTCAATGGAAGTCACCTCACCAGAGTCCTCATCCACGAAGTCTTCCGTCCAGCTCTTCAGCACACGGGCTGCGAGATGCTTGCCGATGACCTCCTTCATGTTCTTCTTTGTCACCTTCACTTCCTCAGCAAGGTCGAAGATCTGGAGGATGTCCTTATCAGCCTCGAAACCGATGGCACGGAGAAGCGTTGTTACCGGCAGCTTCTTCTTTCTGTCGATGTAAGCATACATCACATTGTTGATATCGGTAGCGAACTCAATCCATGATCCCTTGAAAGGAATGATACGGGCACTGTAGAGAACCGTACCGTTAGCGTGGACACCCTGACCGAAGAATACACCCGGTGAACGGTGCAGCTGAGAAACGACTACGCGCTCTGCGCCGTTGATGATAAACGTACCGTTGCTGGTCATGTACGGAATCGTACCCAAGAACACATCCGACACGATTGTCTCGAAGTCCTCATGGTCCGGATCAGTACAATACAGTTTCATCTTAGCCTTCAAAGGTACACTGTAGGTCAGACCGCGCTCCAGACACTCGTCAATGGTGTAGCGGGGCGGGTCGATAAAGTAATCCAGGAACTCAAGAACGAAATTGTTCCTTGTGTCGGTTATAGGGAAGTTCTCTGCGAACACCTTATATAAACCGTCATTCTTGCGTTCCTCAGGCGGAGTGTCTAACTGTAGGAAGTCTCTGAAAGACTTCAATTGCACATCGAGGAAATCCGGATAGGGCATCGGATTCTTCACGCTGGCAAAGTTTATTCTGTTATCAACAATTCTTGAAACCATCTAAAATAAAAAATGTTTGGTTTTAAAAAAATCCCGGAGTAACCGGAGATTCCGGATTTTCCGGAATTCTGCCTTTTAGACAAGAAAAGGTTAGGACTCCCCTACTTAGGAAATCCTAACCCGTATATGAGTAACAAACCCGATTATTTGAGCTCTACCTCAGCACCAGCTGCCTCGATAGTCTTCTTCAGGTTCTCAGCCTCGTCCTTTGACAGGCCTTCCTTCAGAGTAGAAGGAGCACCGTCTACGAGATCCTTAGCCTCTTTCAGGCCAAGACCGCAAGCTTCCTTCACAGCCTTTACAACCTGGAGCTTAGCAGCACCAGCAGACTTCAGAACTACATCAAAAGATGACTTCTCCTCAGCTGCCTCAGCTGCGCCAGCAGCAGGACCTGCAGCAACTGCAACAGCTGCAGCAGCAGGCTCAATTCCGTACTCGTCCTTCAGGACTGTTGCCAACTCGTTAACTTCTTTTACTGTAAGGTTTACCAACTCTTCAGCAATAGCTTTAATATCTGCCATTTTTATTTAAATTTTTAATTGTTTTTAATGTGAATACTCTGGTTCGCTTATTGGTTACGCTCAGCGATAGCGTCAAGCAATCCGTGAATCTTGCCACCAGCGTTCAAGCCAGAAACAACATTCTTGATCGGAGACTGCAGCAAAGCCACGATGTCGGCGATCACCTCGTTCTTGCTCTTGATAGATGCCAGTTCATCCAGCTTGTCAGCACCGATATAGATGCCTTCCTCTGCGTAAGCAGCCTTCAAAGCCGGAATACCCTGCTTCTTATACTCTTTCAGCATTTTTGCCGGAACGTTTGCAGTGTTGCAGAACATAACGGCTGTACTGCCTTTCAAAGTCTCATACAAAGGCTCAAAATCAACTTCTGATGCCTCGAAAGCCTTGTGAAGAAGCGTGTTCTTCACTACTACCATCTTGATCTCATTCTTGAAGCACTTGCGACGGAGATCACTTGTATCCTTGGCGTTCAATCCAGAGACATCAACCAGGTAGAAATGTGCATACTCCTTCAGCTTCTCACCAAGTTCAACGATGATAGTATCTTTTACTTCCTTTCTCATTTTTCGTTTTCTTTAAAAATTACTCAATAGTCTTGGGATCTACCTTGACACCAATACTCATCGTACTTGAGAGATAAATGCTCTTGATATAAGTACCCTTAGCAGCAGCGGGCTTCAGTTTGATTACGGTAGCGATGAACTCCTTGGCATTGCCGTAGAGCTGCTCAGGGGTCATGCTGACCTTACCGATTGACGTGTGGATAATACCAGCCTTGTCAACCTTGAAGTCAATCTTACCCTGCTTCACTTCCTTAACTGCCTTTGCTACATCCATAGTAACAGTGCCGCTCTTGGGGTTCGGCATCAATCCACGGGGACCGAGCACACGGCCCAGAGGACCGATCTTACCCATACAAGAAGGCATCGTAATAATCACATCAATGTCTGTCCAGCCACCCTTGATCTTATCGATATACTCGTCAAGACCAACATAGTCAGCTCCAGCTTCCTTGGCAGCAGCTTCCTGATCGGGAGTACAGAGCGCGAGCACGCGAGTAACCTTACCAGTTCCGTTCGGCAGCGACACAACGCCACGAACCATCTGGTTAGCCTTACGCGGGTCAACACCCAGTCGCACGTCGATATCTACTGAAGCATCGAACTTGGTTGTGGTGATTTCCTTAACCAGCTCGGTAGCCTCCTGTAAAGAGTATGCTTTCCCTGCTTCAACCTTATCGGCAACTGCTTTCTGATTCTTTGTCAGTTTACTCATTTTCTTTAAAATTGAAGTTATAAATTATTTTCCAGGGAAGTCCCCCTTTACAGTAATACCCATACTACGTGCAGTTCCGGCAATCAACTTCATGGCACTCTCCACTGTGAAGCAGTTGAGGTCGGCCATCTTGTCCTCTGCAATAGCTCTTACCTGATCCCAGGTAACAGAAGCAACCTTCTTACGGTTCGGTTCCGAAGAGCCTCCCTTTACCTTGGCTGCTTCAAGAAGCTGAACAGCAGCAGGAGAAGTCTTGATCTCGAAGCTGTATGACTTATCGGTGTAGTAAGTGATAACGACGGGCAATACCTTACCTGCCTTATCCTGGGTTCTGGCGTTGAACTCCTTGCAGAATCCCATGATATTGATACCTTTAGAACCCAAAGCAGGTCCTACTGGTGGTGAAGGATTCGCAGCGCCACCTTTAATCTGTAATTTGATTAATCCAGCAACTTCTTTAGCCATTTTGTTTATAAATTAATTGAATTCATTACTAGCCAAGTCGGCATACGCCTTCCTGGCTGAATATAAAAGAACCGGTGCCCGTAACATGCGACCTATTCTTTTTCAACTTGCATAAAACTGAGCTCCAGCGGGGTTTTCCTGCCGAAGATTTTGACCATCACCTTCAACTTGTGTTTCTCGGCGTTCACTTCTTCGATGACGCCACTGAAACCACTGAATGGACCATCCGTAACTTTTACCGTTTCATCAACGACATAAGGTACGTTAACCTCGTCCATGAGTTCTGTCTCTTCAACATTACCCAAGATGCGGTTGATGTCCGACTGCTTGACTGGTGTCGGGTTGTCTAATCCGCCGAGAAAGCCTAATACGTTCGGCATGAAACGCAAGGTATGTGCCACATCACCTTTCAGTTCGGCTTCTACAAGCACGTAACCCGGAAGAGAGATTTTCTCCTTTACCACTCGCTTGCCATTACGCAAGGTAGCATGTTTCTCCGTAGGAATAAGAACCTGGGAAACATACTGAGTGAGCAACGCATTGTGCTTCATTTCAGCCTCGATGTATTCTTTCACCTTAGCCTCTTTTCCGCTCACTGCGCGAAGAACATACCATTTCTTACCTGATTCAGCCATTTCTCTTTGAAATAATAACCTTTACAAAAGACCCGTTTAGATACCGAGTCTATAGATACCACTCATAACAGCCTTAAAGACACTATCCATGGCGAACACAACCAGGGCAATGATAAGGGAAGCAGATAATACTACCATTGCCGTATGTGTCAGCTCAGCACGTGTAGGCCAAGTCGTTTTATGCGCAAGTTCGTTGAAACTATCCTTGCAATATTGTACAAATTTCTTGAACATACTTATATTCTTTCTTAGCACGGGAAGGAGGACTCGAACCCACGACCCTCGGTTTTGGAGACCGATGCTCTACCAACTGAGCTATTCCCGTAAAAAAGTTCCCGCCGCATGGAGCGGGAACCTATAATATGTATATTAGTCTAATTTGGACTTATTAGTCAAACAGGCTAATATTAGTCTTCGTAAACCTCAGTGATCTGACCAGAACCAACGGTGCGGCCACCCTCACGGATAGCGAAACGCAGACCTGGGTTCAGAGCAACAGCGTAGATCAGCTCAACAGTGATCTCTACGTTATCACCAGGCATTACCATCTCAACGCCAGCGGGCAGAGAGATCTCACCTGTACAGTCCATTGTACGGAGGTAGAACTGAGGACGATACTTGTTTCCGAACGGAGTGTGACGTCCACCCTCTTCCTTCTTCAGGACGTAGATAGAAGCCTTGAACTTCTTGAAAGGCTTGATCTGACCCGGATGGCAGAGCACCATACCGCGCTTGATCTCGTTCTTGTCGATACCACGGAGCAGCAGACCAACGTTATCACCGGCCTGACCCTCGTCGAGGAGCTTGCGGAACATCTCAACACCAGTAACAACTGACTTCTTGTCCTCACCAAGACCGAGGAGCTCAACCTCATCACCTACGTGGATCACACCAGTCTCGATACGACCAGTAGCAACGGTACCACGACCAGTGATAGAGAATACGTCCTCAACAGGCATCAAGAAGGGCTTGTCGGTAGCGCGAGGAGGCTCCTGAATCCAAGTGTCGCAAGTATTCATCAGCTCCATAACCTTCTCTTCCCACTTAGCTACACCATTCAGTGCACCAAGAGCAGAACCGCGGATGATTGGGGTATCATCTTCGAACTCATACTGAGAGAGGATCTCCTGAACCTCCATCTCAACGAGCTCAAGCATCTCCTCATCGTCAACCATGTCGCACTTGTTCAGGAACACCACCAGACGGGGAACGTTTACCTGACGAGCGAGAAGCACGTGCTCACGTGTCTGAGGCATAGGACCATCAGTAGCAGCAACAACGAGGATAGCACCATCCATCTGAGCAGCACCAGTTACCATGTTCTTCACATAGTCGGCGTGTCCCGGACAGTCAACGTGAGCATAGTGACGAGTAGCGGTCTCATACTCAACGTGAGCGGTGTTAATAGTAATACCACGCTCCTTCTCCTCAGGAGCGTTGTCAATCTGGTCGAAAGACTTCACCTCAGAAAGACCCTGCTTTGCCAATACGGTAGTGATGGCAGCGGTCAGAGTAGTCTTACCATGGTCAACGTGACCAATAGTACCAATGTTTACGTGCGGTTTGGTACGCACAAATTGCTCTTTAGCCATAGCTTTACTTTTTATTTAATAAATGAATAATCGTGTATTGTCTGCTTCACAAATACTACAATCCAGTAGAGCTGTAACCGAGACTTGAACTCGGGACCTCTTCCTTACCAAGGAAGTGCTCTACCACTGAGCTATTACAGCGAGTAAGAGCGGAAAACGGGGCTCAAACCCGCGACCCCCAGCTTGGAAGGCTAGTGCTCTATCAACTGAGCTATTTCCGCATAGCGACAATCAAGCTTGCCCTGTTACGTAGTGGCTTGCACTCAATTCCGCAATCAAACTTCTACTGAAGTGGGTGGTGATGGATTCGAACCACCGAAGTCGAAAGACAACAGATTTACAGTCTGCCCCATTTGGCCGCTCTGGAAACCACCCTTGTTGTTAACCGACTATTTTAGGAGAGCCTCTTGTCGGATTCGAACCAACGACCCCGAGATTACAAATCACGTGCTCTGGCCAACTGAGCTAAAGAGGCTTTTCAATGCAGCCGCTCTCTGATTCAGATTTACGACCTGTCGGAAAACGGCTGCAAAGATACGTACTTTTTTCGAAACACCAAAATTTTTTCTGTGTTTTTTTATCTGTTACGTTGTTTTTCCTTAAATTTGGTCAACTGTACCTTCAACGAATCTACGCACTGATCTACGGCCTCCTCAAACGTATCGCACACTTTCTCAACATACAACGTATTTCCGGGAACAGCTACGGTAATAGCTGCTTCCTTGTTCAAGGCTGTAGCAGGCTTGACGACCTTCAGCTGCACTTCTACGTTCTGAATGTCCTCGTAAGATTTTTCCAACTTGGCGGTTTTCTTTTCGATAAACGCCTTCAACTGCTCGGTTGCGTCGAAATGAATCGACTGAATCTTCATTTCCATAGTTACCTCCAATTTTAAGAGTTATGCCCTTGGGTGGGCTTTACGATATACTTTTTTCAGCTGCTCGAATGTGGTATGGGTATAGATCTCGGTCGTTGACAGACTCTGATGTCCCAGCAGCTTCTTTACACTTTCCAGTCCTGCCTCATGATTGAGCATGGCCGTGGCAAACGAATGGCGCAGCACGTGAGGTGACCGTTTCTTGAGCGTAGTTACCAGCGAGAGGTATTTCTTCACTTCAACTCTCACCTGACCGGTAGTCATTCGCTCGCCCTTCGGAGTCTGCAGCAGCGCATGTGTTGAGCTCTGTATTTCCTCATCCCTGCGTTTCATGTATTGCTGCAGAGCTGTGCGCATCTCCTCGCCAAACGGGATGACACGTTCCTTGTTTCGCTTTCCCAGCACTTTCAGTTGGTTGTTCACAAAGTCAACGCTGTCATTGTCAAGTCCCACAAGCTCCGACACACGCAATCCGGCTTCATAGAGTAATATAAATATGGTACGCGCGCGTACTTCCTTATAGGAGTCACCTGTCAGCAGATCATCAAGTAGTTTGTCCATCTCCTGTTCCTTCACGAACTGCGGTAACGGCTTACTCTTCTTCGGTCCTATAATACCATGAGCCGGATCTTTCTCCACCAGATGACGGCGCAGCGCAAAACGGTAAAACGACCGTAACGCACTCAGTCGGCGGTTGATTGATGTGGCAGTATGGCCTTTATCCATCATGCTTTCCATCCAATCGCGAATCACGTCCGCATCAACCGTTTCCCAAGTAATATGGTTGTCAAGCGTCTTGAAGAACGTCTCGAAAGCCAACAGGTCATCTCCGTAGTTCTTCACGGTGAGTGGAGAGTAGTTCCGCTCCGCCTCCAGATAGTTGAGGAACGCTTCCGTTATGGTCATACGCAATCAAAGTGGTTTCGTCAGCGAAGATATGAAAATTATTTCATACTTCCAAATATTCGCATGAAAAAGAAACGTAATAATACTAAAAAAAGCCGACTACGTCTCACGTAGCCGGCTATTCTTGTTACTTGCCTAGCAGTATATTTACAGTTCTTCAGCCTGACGCAGCTTCTGTACGTAAATAGCGTGTTCCATCTTCAGACGCTTCAAGACTGAAGGTTTGTCGAACTGCTGGCGAGCGCGAAGTTCTTTCACGACACCAGTCTTCTCAAACTTTCTCTTGAACTTCTTCAATGCTCTTTCGATGTTCTCGCCATCTTTTACGGGTACGATAATCATGTCTTTGCTATAAATTTTATCTGTTAAACGTATGTTATTAATCCATTTTTTGTAGTTGCCATTAAAAGCGGGTGCAAAGTTACAGCATTTTTGGTAAACAAGCAAATTTTTCCATCTTTTTTTCAAAAATATCTTATTATGGATGGTTTTTAAGTGCCTTTTCACTTGAATTAAGTGATGTGCGTGAAGATGCATACTCATACGTTCTTATGCATAAAAATACCCGGTGCCTTAAACGCTGGGAGAGAAAACGTCAAACGCTGGGAGTGATCAAGGCATTTACTCCCTCCAAATGGCATACTCTCTAAATGCCCTATTTGGGGACCGTATAAATATACATTACCGTTAATGGTTTAATGAGTCACATCATGCACATTTGTTTTCAAAATACCCCAACATATAACCCAACATGCCTGAAACGCCCTACCACAAAGGGTTTGACATGGGTCAGATGTTTAAGCAACATGTACCTAACATCTAACCTTCATCTAACCTACATCTAACCCAAGTTTCACTAGAGGAACAAAAGCAACGGGATATCTACGGGATATGTTGGTTAGATGTTGGTTAGATGTTTGAACAACATCTAACCCGTCTCAAACCCTTTGTACATCGGTGTTTCAAGAGATTTGGGTTAGATGTTGGCCAAAAAATGAAAAGTGCTTGCAATAACGTTGTCTCACCACGAAACCTTGAAATAATCGAGTAGTGATTTGTATTGGTCTTGTGCTATCAGGCAAGTATCCATTAGATACCCGTTGATATGCCCCCACTCACGGAGACCGCGATAGTAGAACATCTTGAGTTCATCAGTGATGATAAAGGGAACGATATCATTAGCCAAACACTCCTTGAACATCAGCAGACGACCTACACGACCGTTGCCATCTTGGAAAGGATGTATCTGCTCGAATCGGACATGAAAATCAAGGATGTCTTCCAGTGACTTTTTGTGAAGATGATGATATTCGCCAAGCAGGGTCTTCATCTGTTGATGCACCTCCTTGGGGGCAGTCGTTTCTTGTCCTCCAACCTCATTGGGCAGCCGCTTGTAGTCGCCAACGACGAACCAGTCCTTCCGACTGTCCGAAGTCCCCGCCTTAAGGAGCGAATGAAGTTGTTTGCCGAAGTCTTCTGTCATTTTCTCCTCCGCATGGTCAATGATATAGTCAATGCAGCGGAAATGGTTGACCGTTTCTACAATATCATCCACATTGACGGCATTGTCCGTAATGCCGATGGTGTTTGTTTCAAAGATATAGCGCGTCTGGTCGTGGGTTAGTCTGCTGCCCTCGATGTGATTGGAGTTGTAAGTCAAGTCAATCTGCGTACGATGATAAATGCTTCCTCTCAGCCCTGAAGCCTTTTGTTCTCTAAGCGTTGAGAGCAAAAAAGACACTTTTCCCTTTGCTGCACCACGTTTGGGCAGGACTGCATCAACGGGGATATTCCACGTCTTTCCGGTAAGGAATGCACCTTCTATCTTCCCTCTCGCACAGTAGTTGCGTGCTGTGCGTTCAGAAATGCCGTACTTCTCGGCATATTGTATGACTGATATATACTTCATGCTTTTGTCTATCGGCAAGTTTTTATTCCATTTTCGCCGCAAAGATACTACTTTTTGCCGATACCGGCAAGAAAATAGGCTTTTATCTTGTTCATGTTCATATTTGTTTTATGTATTCCCCAAGTTCGACTCAACGATTTTGTCGATAATTAGAAACAAACGTAGGGCTCCAGTTGCTTGATGGCCTCTGGCGGGAACTCCTTCAATAGTTTAAGATCATCAAGACGTTTCAAAGGACCGTGCAGGCGACGGTAGTCGAGAATGGCACGGGCCTGATAGAAATTGATGTAAGGATGGCGACGTAGTTCTTCAAGCGTGAGCTGGTTGACATTCAGCTGTCTTACCCTTGGATTCTCGATAGTAAAATACGGTAGCGCTTGTTCGGGAAATCCGTTGATCTCGCGCAACTGCTCTACCCTACTATATCCACCAAGTCGTATACCATAGCGCATAATGGCGCGGGCGAAATAGCTGCCAATACCAGGAACACGTTTCAGTTCAGCAGTATCGGCCATGTTCAGGACGATGGTTTCACCAGGCGACAGTTTCGGTGAATACTTAGGAACGGCATTGTTGTTCGACGATGAGCCTTTGTTCGAATCATACGTATGGTATGAGTGTTGAGAGGTTGATCTTCGATAATCCTCCTTAGAAAAAAGTGTGGACGCCGGAAGGTAGTCGGGCGAGATGCGGATATAGGGTTCCAGCATACGGTACTGCTTCACAGTCAGACCATACAAACGGGCGAAGTCGGACGGTCGACTATACACGCCTCCACTTTCCCTATAGCGATAAATGTTCTTTACCTGCCATGACGACAGTCCTAATCTCAACAGCTGCGTACTATCTGCTGTGTTGGGATCAAAGGGGAACAGTTCCGTAGGACTATTCTGGTGGCGTTGCCCCGATGAAGAATAACCAGTGGCCGACTGTTTCTTTTCAGTTGTCTGGGAATTTGTAAATGTTCCTGTTGTCTTACGTTCTCCTAATATATATAATAAGGTGAACGCCACGATGATAACCGACAGGAGTACAAGGATAACCTGACGATCGGATTTCTGTAGATAAAAAAACTCTTTCCATTTCATAGTGTTAAGGATTTAAGGGTGAAGGACTGTTCAGATGACGCCCAGCTGGTGGAGGAACACCAGAAGGATGCACAACGGACAGACAAACCTGACGATGAAGAGATAAACAGGGAAGAAGGTACCGCGAAGTCTTCCCTTGTTGGTGTACTCCTCTTGCACCACCTTTCGCGGTACGTACCAACCGATGAACAGACTGGTAAGGAAAGCTCCTGCCGGCAACAGATACTGAGCCGTGAGACGGTCGCAGAAGTCGAGCAAGTCGGTTCCCAACAATCGGATACTCGGACAAGCACCGATTGACAGCGCACAGAAGACAGCGATCAAGCTACATACCGTTGTGACAATCCATGCCGACCTGCTGCGCCTTGTATGCAGTTCTTCGGTAAAGAACGCCGTACCTATCTCGTGCATGGAGATGGTGGAAGTGAGAGCAGCAAACACCAGCAGGGCATAGAACATCACCGAGATGGCATAGCCTATGGTCGGAATCCCTGCAAAAGCCTGCTGGAACACATTGGGTAAGGTGATGAAGATGAGCGACGGACCAGCATCGGGTGTCACTCCCACGGAGAAGGCAGCAGGGAAAATCATCAGTCCTGCCATCACCGCTATCATAGAATCAATCAGGGCAATCTGCACTGCCGAACCCGCCAGATAAGTATCTTTGTTAAAGTAGGAAGCATAGGTACACAGACATGCCGTTCCCAGACTTAACGAGAAGAACGCCTGACCTAAGGCCTCGAGGAACACGCTACCACTGAGTTTCGAGAAATCAGGTTTCAACAGGAACTCTATTCCCTTATCGGCACCGGGCAGCAGACAGGAAGCTATAACAATGATGACCAGTAGGATGAGCAAGGTGGGCATGAGCAGTTTCGAAGCCCGTTCAATACCATTACGGATGCCTCGCACCACGACGATATGTGTAATCAGGATAAAGGCCACAGCCCACAGACAGGGTTTGATGGGATTACTGGAGAACGTCTGGAAATACTGCTGCACATAGTCGGCATCCCCCTGTATCTTCCCCATGACAGAAGCAAAGAGGTATTCTAAGCACCAACCAGCCACCACGGCATAGAAGCCCAGGATGATGGTAGAAGTAAGGATTCCTAAGTAGCCCACCAGCTTCCACGGTTTCCCTCTGGAAAGAATATCGTATGCCCGTGCTGCATTTGTTTCGCCATGACGACCCACGATGAACTCACTGATCATCCCAGGTATGCCCAAAAGAAAGACGCAACAGAAATAGAGAAGGATGAAAGCAGCACCCCCGTTCTGCCCCGTCATGTATGGGAAACGCCAGATATTCCCCAGTCCGACGGCAGAACCAGCTGTGGCCAGCACGATACCTATCCTTGAAGCAAATGAACCACGTCCTTCCATTCTCTTAACTGTCAATTATCAACTATCAACTATCTACACCCATCCCAGCTGATGCAAGAAAATAAAGAGGATGAACAACGGACAGATATACTTCACCACGAAGACAAACAGATGGAAGAAGTGATAGTTGCTGGTTCCCCAGTTGGTGATCTCATCATGGATAATCTTATGTTCCACATACCAGCCGATAAACAGACAGGTGAAGAAGCCGCCCAACGGCAGACAGATATTCGCCGTGAACCAGTCGAAGAGGTCGAAGAAAGGCATGCCGAACAACTTTGCCCATTCCCAGCCACCTAACGACAGCGAACAGAAAGCACCGACGATGACACACATCAGCGACACAAACGTTGCTGCCTTCCGCCGACCAATGCGCAACTCCTCACTGAGGAATGATGTCGATACCTCATGCAAAGAAATATTAGAGGTGAGGGCGGCAATCGACAAAAGGATGTAGAAAGCCAGGGAAACAACATACTGCACCACAGGCATTGAACCGAAAGCCTGCTCGAAGACGTTGGGCAGCGTGATGAAGATCAGCGACGGTCCGCTATCGGGCTGCACCCCTACCGACATGGCAGCAGGGAAGATCATCAGTCCTGCCAGAATGGCCACGAACGTATCGATAATGGAGATCTGGAAGGCAGTACCCACCAGGTTCGTCTCCCGTTTGAAATAGCTGGCATAGGTACAGAGACACCCCATCGCAATGCTCAGGGAAAAGAACGATTGTCCCAGTGCTTCGAGGAAGGTCTTACCCGTTACCTTCGAGAAATCGGGTTTCAGCAGGAACTCCACACCATCCATGGCACCAGGCAACATCAAAGAACAGCCCACCAGTACCAAGAGGAGAAGGAACAGCAGGGGCATCATGATCTTCGACGCCTTTTCTATCCCGTCTTCAATGCCATGCACAATAACATAATGCGTCATACCCACCAGAAGGGCCATCCAGATAATGGGTTTGATGGGATTGGTCGAGAACTCTGAGAAATAGGCACGGAAATCATCAGGCGTTCCGTGGAGCTGACCCGTGACCGATGCCAGCACATACTGCAGGGTCCAACCAGAAACCACCCCGTAATAGCCGATGATCAGTGCCGCAGTGAGCACTCCCATGTAACCCACCCATTTCCAAGGTGTACCGTTGGCCAGTTTAGAATAGGCACGAGCCGTATTGGTTTGTGCGTGCCTGCCAATGAGGAACTCACAAAGCATCACGGGAACACCCATGATCAAGACACAGAGGAAATAGATGATGATGAAGGCCGCACCACCGTTCTGACCTGTCACGTATGGAAAGCGCCATACGTTTCCCAAGCCAACAGCACCGCCTGCCGTGGCAAGGATTACTCCTAATTTGGTTCCGAAATTACCTCTTTCTAAACTGTTTGACATCTTTTTGTCCTAATTTGTCGGCCGTTTTTCTTTGCATTGTTTTCGTTTATTCGTACCTTTGCACCATGAGATACATCCTTCAATACATCAGAAAGTACCCTTTCTCCTGTTTGTGCATAGTGGCAATATGGGTGGTCTGTCTGATACCCATACCAGAGAGTCCGTTGAAACATGTCCGCTTCATTGACAAGTGGACACACATCGCCCTGTATTTCTGCACCTGCGGTGTGATCTGGACCGAGTATCTTCGCCTTCATCCCCGCAACCAACAGTCAAGTACCTTCAGTTGGCGCAAACTCATCCGTTGGGGATGGCTTGCTCCTGTCATCATGGGCGGTCTGATTGAACTGGCCCAAACCTATTGCACGGGCGGCATGAGGAACGGCGATTGGCTCGATTTCCTGGCCAACGCCACCGGTGCTACTCTAATGTTAGGTGTCGGAACGCTTTGGGTATGGTTCCGCGCCAAAGGATGAAAGGAAACTGACGGAGGTGCGAGTTGTGGAAACGGCGGTCGCCTGTCACCTCATCACCGATGAAATCGGGTTTCTCGAACGATTCCTCCACACTTCCCAGTTCCACCTCAGCCATCACCAGTCCGGCATTGTCTCCATAGAACTCATCCACCTCAAAGGTATGTACGCCATCGGTACTTTTCACCAGATAGCGTGTTTTATCGATGATTCCCGGCTCACAAAGCTTGAACAGTTCTTCCGCCTCATCCAACGTGATTTCTTTCTCGAACTCATACCGCTTGATGCCCGACGCATCCGCTGGTCCTTTGATGGTAAGGTAGCCACAGCTATCGCATAGTCGCACTCTGACTGTCCGCCCGCGACTACATATATACCCCTGTTTGATACGGATGCTACTGGTGGCTGCCGAGCGGTAGTCCTCTCCTCGAACAAGGAATTTGCGTTCGATCTCGAAACCGCTCATTACATCATGGCAACGGTGTTGATCACTAAGAAGATCAGCGCAAAGACTATCAATGCGATGATGATCCACATAACAACATCCTTACCCTTCTTTGCAACTTCAGCCTCATGGCGTGCACGTTGCACTTTTCTTTTCTGACTCATACTAATTTATATTTAACTTTGAACTTTGATCTTTGAACTTTGAACTTTATGATTACTACTTGATAATCTCGTAACATCGTAATAACGGGATTACGGGATTACGAAATAACGAGCATCCTCCTCATTCTTCGTTTACCGGGAACTCCATCAGATAGGCCTTGATGAACCCGTCGAGTTTGCCATCCATCACCCCATCCACATCCGTGGTCTGGTAGTTTGTACGATGATCCTTCACCCGTCGGTCGTCAAACACATAGCTGCGGATCTGACTGCCCCACTCTATCTTTTTCTTCCCGGCCTCGATCTTCGCCTGAGCTTCCAGACGTTTCTTCATGGCGCGGTCGTAGAGTTGCGACTTCAGCAAGGTCATGGCCCGTTCCTTATTCTTAGGCTGGTCGCGTGTCTCCGTATTCTCGATCAGGATCTCCTCTTCCTCACCCGTGTCAGGATCCGTGTACCAATAGCGCAGACGGACACCCGACTCCACCTTGTTCACGTTCTGACCTCCAGCACCAGAGCTGCGGAAGGTATCCCACGACAACTTAGCAGGATCCACATACACCTCAATCGTATCGTCAACCAGCGGAGTCACAAAGACAGATGCGAAGCTCGTCATACGCTTGCCCTGTGCATTGAACGGAGAAACACGCACCAGTCGGTGCACACCATTCTCGCTTTTCAGGTAACCGTAAGCATATTCGCCACCCTCAATCTCCATGGTTACACTCTTGATGCCCGCCTCGTCACCATCCTGCAGGTTACTGATTGTCACCTTATGACCGTGAGCCTCGGCCCAGCGCATATACATACGCATCAGCATCGATGCCCAGTCCTGACTCTCCGTACCGCCGGCACCCGAGTTAATCTTCATCACGCAGTCCATCGGATCCTCTTTCTGGCGTAGCATGTTCTTCAGCTCCAGATCCTCGATAGCGGCAATGGCCTTGGCATAGTCGTCATCCACCTCCTGCTCGGTCACCATCTCATCATGGTAGAAATCATAGGCCAGCTGCAGCTCGTCGGCCAAGGTACGCACCTCCTGATAGCCATCCAGCCATCGCTTGATGTCCTTTACCTTCTTCATCTGGATCTGCGCCCGCTTGGGGTCTTCCCAGAAGTCGGGAGCCTGCGTACGCAGGTCTTCCTCCTCAAATTCTATCTTTTTCCTATCGATGTCCAGATAGCGGTACAGATCATCTGCACGTTTCAGGACATCCTTCAATTGGTCTTGTGTGATCATATATCATCTGATTGCCTCTCCTGAGGCGATATACGGTTCTTACTCCTTATACATCTCTTCTATCTGCTCGGCATAGTTCTTGTTCAGCACGGCACGTTTGATCTTCAGTGTGTTCGTCAGCTCGCCCGACTCCATGGTGAACGGTTTCGGCAGCAGAACGAAACGCTTGATCTTCTCGTAGTTCGCCAACTGCTGCTGTAAGGTCTCTATGCGCTCGGTAAGCATCTGGATGATCTGTTCGTTATGACAGAGGTCCTCATGCGTCTTGAACTCGATGCGGTTGTCCTTGGCATACTCCTCCAGTTCAGCAAACGAAGGAACGATGAGTGCTGAAACAAACTTCCGCTGGTCGGCTATGACAGCCAGCTGCTCGATATACTTGTCCACCAGCAGCTTAGCCTCGATCATCTGCGGTGCGATATACTTTCCGTTACTGGTCTTGAAGAGCTCCTTGATACGCTCCTTCAGGAACAGCTCACCATCTTTGAGATAGCCTGCATCGCCTGTCTTGAAGAACCCGTCCTCGGTGAAGCTCTGCGCATTCAGCGCATCGCGCTTGTAGTATCCCTTGGTGATGGTCGGACCCTTCAGCAGGATCTCCTCATTCTCTCCGATACGTATCTCAATGCCCTCGATAGGACGTCCCACGCTACCGATGGTGTAAGGCTCTCCCTTATGGTCGCACGACACAGTGGCCAAGCTCTCGGTCAAACCATATCCCACAATCATGCAGATGCCCACCGAATGGGTGAACTCCTCCACCTCGGCCGACACATACGAACCTGCTGTGGGGAAGAAATTGCCTTTCTCCAATCCCAGCTGCTTACGTACCAGCGAGAACAAAGTCCTATCGAACGTCTCATACTCCAGCTTCAGCGGCAACGGAGCACGTTTGCCCTTGCTGACGAACTCTGCGTGGTACTTCCTACCAACGGCAAGAGCCCTATTGAACAGCTTCCGCTCCACGGCATTGGCCTTCTCGATTTTCTCCTTCACGCCGATATACACCTTTTCCCAGAAACGGGGAACGGCACTCATACAGGTAGGATGCATCTCCTTCAACGACTGCTGGATCTCCTTCGGGTAGGTGTTGACGATAATCTCCGAACCCTCTGTCAGACACAGGATGATCCATCCCCGTTCAAAGATATGGGTGATGGGAAGGAAGTTCATAATGCGGTCGTTCTCTCCGACGGGCACACATTTGTTGTTCGCCTCGAAGGCAGCATGATATTGTCCGTAAGTAAGGATGACTCCTTTCGAATCGCCTGTGGTACCACTGGTATAGAGGATATTGGCTATGTCATCCCAACTGGCCTGCTTCCACAGCATCTCCACCTCCGACTGCCTTGGCAGGTTATCGCCCAGCTGCATGAAGTCATCGAAGTAGATGGAACTGGGATCACCGTTGATCATCCGTACGGAGCGGTCGAACACGATGATCTTCTCGAGCGTAGGACAGGAAGGCAGCACGCGGTGCGCCTTGTCATACTGTTCCTGCTCGCCCACAAAGAGGAAACGGATTTCCGCATCAGCCACGATATGCTGAATCTGCTGTTCACTACTGGTGGCATAAAGCGGTACGGTAACGGCACGGATACCGAAAGCGCCGAAGTCGGTATAGAAATAATGCACGGTATTCTGCGAAAACACACCGATGTTTTCTTGAACACGCACTCCCATGTTCAGCAAGGCATTACTCACCTGCTTGACACGTTCGGAGAACTGGTTCCAAGAAATCTTCTGCCATTTCAGACTACCGAACTCTCTATAGTTCAGTACCGTTTTCTCTCCGTATTTCTTTGCCTGCTCATGGATGAGCACTGAAAGGTGGCTGTTGTTCTGCATAGTCCCTGTTTTTTTCTATTGCAAAGATAATGCTTTTTTCCGAAAATTGATAAGAAAAGCAAAAAAAAACGTCATGATGATAGGGATTACGTGAAAAATCCGTACTTTTGTTGCTGACTATCAAGATGTGAGATGACAAACGATTCTATCTGCAAGGAATATACACGGGATGCAATCACGTTACTGAAACAGCTGATTGCCACACCCAGCGTGAGTCGGAACGAGGAGAAAGCGGCCGACATACTGGTGGATACTATAACCCACTACGGCTTCACGCCCGTCAGGGAGGGAAACAACGTATGGATCATGGATCCGCAGTATGACGAACAGCGCCCCACCCTGTTGCTCAATGCCCATATCGATACCGTGAAGGCGGTGGCATCATGGACAAAAGATCCGTTTGAGCCCGTGGTGGAAGGGGATATCCTCTATGGTTTGGGCAGTAACGATTGCGGCGGCGGACTGGTCTCTTTACTGCAGGTGTTCCGCTATCTTGTTTCCCATCCCCAGCAGTATAACGTCATCTTCCTTGCCTCAGCCGAAGAGGAGGTGTCGGGCGAGAACGGCATCCGTCGTGCCTTGCCCCTTCTGCCCCCTATCGATGTGGCCGTAGTTGGCGAGCCCACCGGTATGCAGCCAGCCATTGCCGAGAAAGGATTGATGGTGCTTGACGTGAAGGCACATGGCAAATCCGGTCATGCGGCCCGTAACGAAGGGGTGAACGCCATCTACGAAATCTTAGACGACCTCGTCTGGCTGCGCAATCATCGGTTCAGTAAGGTAAGTGATTTCTTGGGTGAGACGAAGATGAGCGTCACCGTGATCCATGCCGGTACACAGCATAATGTCGTGCCCGACCTCTGTGAACTGGTGGTTGATGTGCGCACCAATGAGTTCTACAAGAACGAGGAGGTGTTCGAAGAGGTTCGTCAGCACCTGAAGAGCGAGGTCAGTGCCCGTTCCTTCCGTCTGCATTCCTCCCACATCGATCCGCAGCATCCGTTGGTACAGCGGTGCGTTGCCATGGGAATGGTTCCCTTCGGCTCCCCCACCCTGTCTGACCAGGCGCTGATGTCGTTCCCCTCGCTCAAACTCGGACCGGGCGAGAGCAGTCGTTCGCACGCTGCCGATGAGTTCATCAAGATATCGGAAATAGAAAAAGCCATAGGTGTTTACCTACAGCTTTTCGATGGTATTGTGATTCCTTCTACTATCTGATCCAAGCCTCTGGATTCAAGGTCTCGGCATTGCCGCCTCGCATCCTTCGCAGCTGGAACTGCATGACACCATCGGAGCCCACGCTACCGATGGTCTGTCCTGTGTTCACATGCTTTCCTTTGCTCACGCTTACCGTGCCGAGGTTACAATACACAGAGATATAACCGCCGTGGCGGACCATCACCAGGTAGCTACCACCGAAGTTATACACGGCACTTACCTCCCCGTTGAACACAGCACTCACGGCAGCTCCTGACGAGGCTTTGAAGTGCACACCCTTATTGTCGAGCATCACCCCTTTCAGACCGTCCACGCTGTTCTGTCCGTAATGACGGACGATGCGACCTGAAACGGGTCGTGGTAATCTACCTTTGTTTCCTTCGAAGTTACTGCTCAACCGACGGTCCTCTGTATTCATTGTAGAGACAGAGGTGGTCTCCTTACGGGCTTCTGCCAGTTCACGTTCACGACGTTTGTTCTCCACAGCTGCCTTGCGCTCCACTGCCTCACGGTCGGCCTGAGCCTCACGCGCCTTGGCCTCAGCACGTTCCTTGGCTTCCGCATCCTTCTTCTTTGCCGCAGCACGAGCCTCCTCCTTGGCTTTGGCCTCCTTGGCCTTCGCCTCTGCTATACGACGATCATTCTCCTTGGCAGCCTTCTCAGCCTCAGCCTTCTTACGCGCCAGTTCCTCTTCACGTTTCTTCTTTGCGGCAGCCAGTTCAGCAGCTTTCTTACGCGCTTCCTCAGCAGCACGAAGACGGGCCTTGGCCATTTCCTCAGCCACCAACCGGTCGATCTGTGCATTCAGCTCCTGGTCCTTTTTCCGCTGCTCATCGATGACACCTTGGATGACTTTCTGCTGTCTTTGAAGCGTGTTCACCATCTGTTGCTGCTCCTCCTGCTTACCTTGCAGGGCAGCCTTCTCTTTCTTGTCCTTTGACAGCAGGTTGTTCTTCTCGCCTCTTACCTTCTTCAGCTCGTCCTGTTTCTCGGCAATTTGCAACTGCTTGGCTTTCAGTTGCTCGCCCTGTGCTCGCTGGTAGGCCGCATAGCGTCTCACGAAACGCATACGACGATACATCTGTCCCAGGTTCTTGGCAGAGAAAATGAACATCAGCTGCTCCTGGAAAGAGCGATGGCGAGCCATATAGCGCAACGACTTCACATACTTCGCTTTCTTATCATCAAGCTGTTTCTCCAAGGTGGCCAACTGGGTCTTCAACAACTCTATATTCCCCTCAATACTGGTAATGTCGCGCTGGATTCCCTCAATCGACTTCTGGTGCTGCTCTATCTCACTGTTGATGACATACAGGTTGTTCAACCGGTCCTTCACATCGGCACGGTTAGCCTGCAGCAGTTTCTCCTGTTCCTTGATCTTCTTCTGAATCTGTGCCCGCTGACTCTGCAACCCCTTGATCTCTGTATTGGTATATACAGGCTTCTTCTGTGTGGTGGCAGCCTTCTTGGTGGTCGTTGCTTTCTTGGTCGTAGTGGCCTTCTTCTGCGTCGTGGCAGTTTTCTTGACGGGCACAGCTTTCTTAGCAGTTGTGGTCTTCTTCTGCGCAGGCGCAGTCTTTTTCACCGTTGTCTTCGCCTTCTGCTGCGGTTTCTTGGTCTGTGCGAAGGGCGACAAGGTGAATGCCAGTGCCAGGGATAGAATCAGGATTCTTCTCATTTACAGATTCATCAGTCTATTCAGTACATCTTCTGCCGATACCTCCTTGTATTTCTTCGACAAGGTGGTACGGGCATCCCATTTACTATCGGTGTTCAGACTCTTCATGCGGATATTCATCTTGATCTGCTTAGCCTTCTTCGTGGCCGATGTATTCATGTCGAGGGTGATATCAGCGGGGAACTGCTTCACGCCCAGCGGTCGGAAATCGCCGTAGGTGCACTGCAGCTTGGTGTTACCGCTCTGCTGACTGCTGTACTGGGCGTCCACCTGCTTGATCAGGGCGGAGCTGTTATCTGCCTGCCATACATACGAGAGACGGTCGCGCTTGAGCGACAGTGTGGAATTCTTCGGGTCGTTGTTCAAGGTAATGTCGAACGCTTTCAGCTTGTCCTTGGTGATGGTCTTCTCGCCGGGCAGGAACAGCTGATTCCAGAACAAGGCCTGCAACGAGTAGAAATCCAGTCCGTTGTTCTTCAGGAAATCCACCTTGTTATAATCACCCTTCACATATTCCGTATGAATACGGTCAACGATCATCACATAATCCTTTGTGAACTCCAAGCGCCCTGCCTCCATACCGAGAATGGGCACAGAGAGCTGGATGCGAATCACATCATCGCGGCGCATCTGGATCTTTCCGCTCACTTCAATCTTCTTACTACCTGAGTTGATGGTGAAGTCGATCTTCGATGTGATATTTTCTACGTAAACAGCATTATCGAGCACCCTTTGTGCAAACTGCTGCTTCCGCACCTCCTCCATCGACTTGGTGTCGGTAGGCTTCACCTGTCCCGACGGTGCGGTTGTCGGCTGCACCACGGTAGGTTCCTTTACCAAGTGTTTCTTCGTGCCACATGAAGATACAACTATGGTTGCTATCAGCAGCACGACCTTGATCAATCTATTCTTTTTCATATCTATTTCTCTATTACTAATCTCTTGCTTCCTGCTTCTTGCTTCTTACTTCTTTAGATACTTCCTCTGTCTGATTTTCCTGATCAGCACCTTACTGTCGTTTCCTGCTTTCTGCGCCTGCTTCCAGTAATCCACGGCTTGCTGCATATCTTTGTTCATCGCATAGATATCGCCAGCATGCTCGATGATTACCCCACTCACTGTGGAATCGTTCTGCAAGGCCTGGTCGATATATATCTTCGCCTCTTCGTAGCGTTCCTGCATGAAGAGAATCCAGGCGTAGGTATCCAGGAAAGTACTGTTCGTGGGCTCCGCCTTGATGGTGCGGTAGCTCATCTGTTCCGCCTTCTGGAGTCGTTCACCCCGCTCACTCAGGTAGTAGGCATAGTTGTTCAGTACCTCGATGTTATCGTCCTTCCACTGCAGACTGCTGTCGTAGGCCGCGAAAGCCTCATCGTCAAGACCCTTATCATGCAGGATCTGTCCCATGATGGCGTAGAAGTCAGAAACGAAATCGGGATTGCTTTCCTCATTGATCTGCGACACCCCTCTGCGGAAGGCGTCAAGAGCCTTGTCACGCTCATCCTTCTGGAAATGTGCCAGACCGAGGAAATAGTAGAACGCCATCTCGTCGGGATTGTATTCCGTGGCCGGCTCACACAGGTCGATCACCGTGTTATAGTCCTGACTCATCCATTTCGACTGCACCAACTGGAGTCGCACCCCCACATTGTCGGGTGCCACCTCGAGTGCCTTGGTAAGTACTGCATTGATACTTTCCTCGGGCATCTCCTTCAGCTTCATGTAAGCCACATAGAGCTCATACATATCCGCATTCTTCTGCGGTTCAGCAAGGATACGGTTGAAGAGAGCGAGCACCTGGGTACTATCGCCACCAGCCTGCTCGTTGTCGGCCACCACCTGTCGCATCAGCGTCACCTTGTCGTCGATAGGAGTGTTCTGACTGATCAGCATCTCCTCCTGAATCTCCTGCGCCAAGGAGTCGGCACCAGTACTACGGTAGTAGTCGAGCATCGACATCTTTGCTCCTATATGATCAGGTTCTTCCTCCAGCACTTGTTTGTACTGCTCCAGCGCCTCATCTTCCTTTCCGTTCTGCAACAGCCAGTTACCCATCATCACATGGTAGTTCATGTCGTTCGGATGACTGTCGGAGAGGTCTTTCAACGTTTCGTATTCCTTGTCGGGCTGACCGAGTACGGAATAGATCCGCATCTTCGAGAGCGCCAGTCGTTCATTACTCCCTTCTAATGCCTCCACCTGTTCGAGGGTAGAGAGCATCTTCTTGTAATCTTTTTGCTGGTTATACAGCTGTAGCAGGATATCCAGCACATCAATGCGGTCTTTGTTGTTAGCATACAGTCGTTCATAGGCTTTCACCGCCTCATCGAACTGTCGGGAGTTCACATGTGTAATGGCCAACCGTTCCAGATAGGTATCATTACCCGGGTTCAGGTCGGCCGCCTTTTTCATGCACGCCAGCGCCATCGAGTCGTTATTCAGCTCGGCATAGTAGGCAGCCTGTGCATAGTACACCTCTGCTGCCTGCGGATCGATGGTCTCGCAGTGCTTCAGCAGATCGAAGGCTGCCGCGAACTTCCCCTGATCCTGCAGGTTCTGAGCCTCGAAGAAGAAGTATTTCAGTCGCTGGGAATCATTGAAAGAGAGTGAGGAGTGTGGAATGTGGAGTGTGGAGTGAGATGTGCTACCTTTCTTAGAAGGCGCACAAGAAGCAAGAAGCAAGAAACAAAAGACAAGAGACAAAGTTATGAGAATAGTCCTCATGCTCAGCAGTATCGTCTTAACTCCAGAACAACTTAACTCCATTACTCGAATAATTTTCAATTCTCAATTCTCAATTTTCAATTTGGCGAAGCCTCACTTCACTCCGGTATGACCGTATCCGCCAGCACCTCGTTCTGTCTCGTCAAGTTCTTCCACAACCACGAAGTCACCTTGCTCATGCTTGGCAATCACCATCTGGGCAATGCGTTCGCCATCGTTGACAACAAAATCTTCCTGTGAGAGGTTGATCAGACAAACACCCACCTCGCCGCGATAGTCGGCATCAATGGTACCAGGCGTATTGATTACGGTGATACCATGTTTCAAGGCCAGTCCGCTACGTGGACGCACCTGTGCCTCATAGCCTTCAGGCAGGGCAATATATAATCCTGTCTTGATGAGCTTGCGCTCCAGAGGTTTCAAAACCACGGGTTCATCCAGATTGGCACGAAGATCCATTCCTGCACTCTGCGGAGTGGCGTATGCGGGCAGCTGCTGGTGCCCTTTGTTCACTACTTTTACGGTTATCATTTTTATACCTATTAAACAACTTGCAAAAGTACGAAAAAATCAAGCAACAAACAAACGATTTACGAAGATTAACGAAAATACGCTTACCCATTATTTGGTAACGACGCAAAAACGTTGTAACTTTGCAATCGAAACCTACTCATTCAGTATGGACTGGAAACAACTCATCAGCAACAAACGACTCGGACAGGAGAACCGTCATAGCGAACGCCATGACGACCGTACGGAGTTTAAGCGCGACTACGACCGATTGATTTTTTCTGCACCGTTCCGCCGACTGCAGAACAAGACACAGGTGTTCCCTTTGCCGGGAAGTATCTTCGTACATAACCGCCTTACACATTCGCTGGAGGTGGCCAGCGTGGGTATGTCGTTAGGCAACGATGTGGCGCATCGTGTCCTGAAACGTCAGCCGGAACTTACCAGCACGCTGTTCCCACAGATCGGTACCATTGTCAGCACAGCCTGTCTGGCACACGACTTAGGTAATCCGCCCTTCGGTCATAGTGGCGAGAAAGCCATCCAGACATTCTTTACGGAGGGAAAGGGTGCGGAACTTCAGTCGCAGGTCAGTAAGATCTTCTGGGATGATATTACCCACTTCGAGGGGAATGCCAACGCTTTCCGACTGCTTACCCATCGTTTCAAGGGTAGGCGCGATGGTGGGTTTGTCATGACTTATTCCACCCTGGCCTCTATCGTCAAATACCCCTATGCCTCATCGGCTGCAGGGAAGAAAGGGAAGTTCGGATTCTTCAACTCAGAACAGTCGATCTATCAGCGAATCGCCGATGAAATGGGCATTATCAGACTATCTGCCGAGGGTGAGCCCTTGCGTTATGCCCGTCATCCACTGGTCTATTTAGTGGAAGCGGCCGATGATATCTGCTATGAGATTATGGACATTGAGGATGCGCATAAGCTCAAGATTCTTTCCTTTGAGCAAACAGAACAGATGCTCCTGAGTTTCTTCGATGCGGAGAGTCAGCAGAAAATCCGTCAGCGCATCAACGATGAGGGTATCGACGATGACAATGAGAAAGTGGTGTATATGCGGGCTTGTGCCATCGGCAAGTTGGAGAATGCTTGTGTAGAGGCTTTCATGCAAAACGAGGAAGCCATCATGAATGGTACCTTGAAAGGCTCTCTTATCGACCATATCGACGATGCACAGCGTACGGCTTACCAACAGTGTATGCAAATCTCTGTTAAGAAAATCTACCGCAGCAAGCCCGTGCTTGATGTGGAACTGAGTGGTTACAAGATCATGGCAACGCTCATGGAGGCCATGACCGAGGCCATCCTCTATCCCGACCGTTTCTACTCTCGTCAGCTCATCGACCGTGTCAGCAGTCAGTACGACATTAACGATCCTCATCTTGAGGCACGCATCATGGCCGTTATCGACTACATCAGCGGTATGACCGACATCTATGCCCTCGATGTTTATCAGAAAATCAACGGTATCAGTCTGCCGATTGTGTAGATTCCCAACGTGGGAACATTTTATTCCCAGCTTGGAAACACTATATTCCCAACGTGGGAACAATTCATTCCCAAGTTGGGAAAGTTTTTCGTTTACGCTTTTTCCTTATAAATAAGATTATTTGCACCGCTGGTTATCTTCAGTGCTTCGGGATGCTCCTTGATGAAACTGTCGATGTGACGCACGCGCTTTTGTTCAAGAATTTCATCAACAGCAATGAGAATACCCGTTTCTTCCACGTCGCCAAAGCCGTAGTTAATGGCGGTACCAAAGAGTTTCATGGTAGGAGAAAGACCCATGTAGGCATTGACCAGTGGTGGGATGTTGTAACCCATCTTGCGGATCTCGGAGTTCAGAATACGGTAGTCTTCCTTGAAGTTCTTCCCGCTAAACAACTGCTCGAGTTCATCGGGGTCAGATTCCAAAACAAGCGGTTTCATCGGGGTAATTAAGTTCTCCTTATCATCGAAATGTTTCTTCAGGAAGTAGAGAATCATATCACGACCCTTACGCACATACGAAGGGTACATGGTCATTTTTCCAAAGAAATACTTCAGATTGGGGAAGAGCACTGTAAGGGCTCCCAGTCCGTCCCAGAGGTTATCCAAGGCGAAGATACTCTTGGTGTTCTTCTGTACGTTCTGGTATTCGAGCGACACGAACGAACGTCCTAACTCAACGGTATAGGGCATATAGTCGCGTAAGAATTTTTCAGAGAAATGGAACATATGACTAGTGGCGAGGATAGGCTGACCTTGAGCATTCAGTTCCCAGTCGGTTCCCATCAGGTAACGGTAGCCGCCGATGATCTCTTCCTCGTCGGGGTTCCATACGATGAGCTGCTTGTAGCAGTTTTCGCAGGTGTCGAACTCATCAATGTCCACCTCCATACCTGTACCACCGCCTGCCTCGCGGAAGGCGATCTCACGCAAACGACCGATCTCGCGCATGACGTTGGGTGCCTGATGGGCGGTCACCACGTAGATCTCGTTGTTGCTCTTGTTGGTCATACGGAGCTGGCGCTCACGGGTGAGCTCACTCTTCAGCAGCTCTTTGCTGACAGGACTGATAATCTCTTGTTCCATGGTTGTTTGAAATTCTATAGTTGATAGACAATGTCCTGCACATACTGTGCCCATTGTGCTGGTGTTTTCGATTTGTCGAAGGTCTGCCAAGGTATCGGCTTACCGATGCTCACGCGGAAAGTCTTATGCACGTTCTTGTACATCTCGTCCACGAGGAAAAGCATGGCAATGTTCACCTTCTTGATGTGCTTATCGCAGAAACCACTGAGGCGGTAGAAGAAATTGGAATTCTGTCCACCGAAATGGATCGGCACCACATCGCGCTGATATTCCACGCTCTTGGTAATGAAGGTCTTCTTCCAAGGCAGATCATGTATTTCACCGTTGATTCGGCGTGAACAAAGACCGGCGGGATACATCAGCATGTGATTGTCGCTCTGGAAACCGGCCTCTACCATGGCAGGGAAGTTACGGCTCTGCTTACCTGTTTTATTGATGGGAATGCAGAGGGGTGCAAGACCAGGAAGGTTCATCAGGATATCATTTACAAGATAACGGAACCGACTGTCGTAATGCCTACCGATGATGCTACCTAAGGCCACACCGTCGGCACCGCCGAGGGGATGATTGCTGACAAAGGTATATAACTTACCGTCATCCTTGTCAGGAAGGTTCTCCTCACCCTCCAACTCAAGCGTCATATCGAGGTAGCGCACGCACTCTTCGAGCCACTCCGTACCTGTGAGATGACGACTCTCCCACAAATACCGGTTCACCTCATCCTGGTGCAAGATATGTTTGAGCCAGCTGACCACAGGGGATGGAACCCATTTGGCCTTGCTGCCCATCTTTGCCTTCAGAATGCTCTCTACGTCGACTGTCTTTTCAGTTATTTGATCCATGATGTTAGAAACAGTATGCAAAAATACAAATTTATTTGGATAATGGTGGCTTTTTATAGAAAAATGTTCAAAAAACTATGATTTATATTGTAAAATGTTGTTTTTGAAGTAAAGGAGTTAAGCAGTTATGGAGTTATTGAGTTATGCACAAAACAGCACTTTTGTGTAAAAAATCAAGAAAAATTGCAGATTTTTGATATTTTTGTGGAGAAAAGTGGTGGAAAGTGGAGGAAAAGTTGTATCTTTGAAGCCGAATTCATATATTAATAAGTACGCATGCGATTTTTAGGTAATATAGAAGCAAAAACAGATGCGAAAGGACGTGTTTTCCTTCCGGCGATATTCCGCAAGGTGCTGCAAGCAGCGAGCGAGGAATCGTTGGTGATGCGAAAGGACGTGTTCCAGCCTTGTCTGGTGCTCTATCCGGAATCGGTATGGAACGAGCAGATGGACACCATGCGGAAGAGTCTGAACCGCTGGAACCGCGAAGAGCAGGAAATCTACCGTCAGTTCGTGAGTGATGTGGAGCTGGTAACGCTGGATGGCAACGGAAGGTTCCTGATACCCAAACGTTACCTGAAGATGGCTGATATTGAGCAAGGTATCAAGTTCATCGGCATGGGCGACACCATCGAGATATGGAGCAGCGCCAAGACCGAGAAGCCGTTTATGGATCCAGATGACTTTGGAAAAGCGCTGGAGAGAGTGATGGCAGGCTCCGTCACAAATGATGATAATGAATAAATGACAAATGAGATAGTGTATCACGTACCGGTGCTCTTGAAGGAGAGCGTTGACGGATTAGCAATCCGTCCCGACGGCATCTATGTGGATGTGACGTTTGGGGGTGGCGGGCACAGCAAAGAGATACTGCAGCGACTGGGCAAGAACGGTCATCTGTACAGTTTCGACCAGGATGCAGATGCAGAAAGGAATATACCAGGAGAAGAGCGGTTCACCTTCGTAAGAAGTAATTTCCGCTACCTGCGCAACTGGATGCGCTATTACGGCGTGGAGCAGATAGACGGTCTGCTGGCCGACCTTGGGGTATCGAGCCATCATCTCGATGATGAGACACGCGGATTCTCGTTCCGCTTCGATGCCGCACTGGATATGAGAATGAACACAAAAGGGGGAACCACGGCAGCGGAGATCGTGAACAAGGCCGATGAGCAGAAACTGGCCGACATCTTCTACCTCTACGGGGAACTGAAGAGCGCCAGGAGAATAGCAGCAGCTATCGTGAAGGCCAGGACAGCGAAGCCCATAGTAACCACACACGACCTGCTGCATGTCACCGAGCACCTGTTCCAGCGGGAACACGAGAAGAAAGATGCCGCCAGGATGTTCCAGGCACTGCGCATCGAGGTGAACCATGAAATGGATGCACTGAAGGAGATGTTGCTGGCTGCCACCGACCTGATCAAACCAGGCGGACGCTTGTCGGTCATCACCTACCACAGTCTGGAAGACCGCATCGTGAAGAATGTCATGAAGGCGGGCAACACAGAGGGGAAAATACAACAAGATTTCTATGGGAGGATAGACACTCCCTTCAAGGCCGTGAACGGAAAAGTGATCGTGCCCAATAATGAGGAACAGCAAGAAAACCCGCGCAGCAGAAGCGCCAAGTTAAGAATTGCCGAAAAAGTATTACATACAACATGAATGAAGACAAAAGTCTTTTAAATCTGAATGAGAAAGCAAAGAAGGTGGATGCCCACGAGCAAGTCCCTGCGGGAGCAGGGAAGCTCGTGGAGCAGCCCGATGCTGTAAAAAACAACGGCAATGCTACCAAAGAGAAGGAGGAACCGCTCTCGCTGCAAGAGGCCTTCAAGGAACAGGCACGCGAGGACGAGCAGCCGATGTCGGCTACCTTCACACTGAGGAAGATCCTTGGTGGCGACTGGTTGACTACCGACTTCCTTAGACGTCAAATTGGGGTAATCCTGCTGATCGTAGGTTTCACCATCGTCTATATATCCAACAGATACAGTTGTCAGAAGGATATGCTGGAAATAGACCGACTGAACAACGAACTGACGGATGCCAAGTACAAGGCGCTCTCCAGTTCAAGCGAGCTGACGGAGAAATGCCGCGAGAGTAATGTGCTCGAGATGTTACAGAACAACAAGGACAGTGTGCTGAAGATTCCTAATCAGCCACCTTATATTATATATACACCTTAGAATCATGGGCAGTCTCTTCGACAGAAAGAAAATCATACCGCGCTACAAGATCATCGGTTACCTGATGGTCTTGCTGGGCATCATGATCGTAGGTAAGGCGCTCTATACCGCTACGGTGAAGCGTGACTACTGGATGAAGGTGGCCGACCGTTTGAAGAGAGACAGTGTGGATGTAAAGCCGGTACGCGGTAACATCCTCAGCTGTGACGGACGACTCATGGCGAGCAGTCTGCCAGAGTTTAAGTTGTATATGGACTTTAAGGCAGGTGGTGACGAGAAGGACTCGCTGTGGAACGAGAAGGTGGATAGTATCTGCGAAGGTCTGCACGATATCTTCCCTGAGAAATCAGCAGCAGAGTTCAAGCGTGACCTCGAGGAGGGGCACAAGATCATGAGTCAGAACTGGCCCATCTGGAAAAAACGCGTGAGCTATGATGTCTACACAGAAGTAAAGAAACTGCCTGTATTCAACCTGAAACCGTTCAAGGGAGGCTTCCATACGGAGACTTTCAATGCCCGCCAGCGCCCCTTCGGTTCATTGGCACAACGTACCGTGGGTGACATGTTCGGCGCAAAAGATACGGCCAGGTGCGGACTGGAGTTGTCGTTCGACTCGATCCTGCGTGGAAAGTCGGGTATCGTGCAACGCAAAAAAGTGATGAACAAATACCTGAGCATCACGGAACGTCCACCTATCGATGGAGCAGATATCGTGACCACCATCGATGTGGGTATGCAGGATCTGGCTGAACGCGCCCTGATCGATGAGCTGAAGCTGATCAACGGTAATGTGGGTGTGGCCATCGTGATGGAGGTACAGACCGGTGATGTCAAGGCCATCGTGAACATGACGAAGTGTGACGACGGAGAGTACCGCGAGGTAAAGAACGATGCAGTGTCCGACCTTCTTGAACCGGGCTCTGTGTTCAAGACAGCCTCGATTATGGTGGCACTGGATGATGGCGTGGTTGACACGAACTATCATGTGGATACCTTCGGTGGTATTATGGATATGCACGGGGCAAAGATGCGCGACCATAACTGGCACCGCGGTGGATATGGAAGACTGTCGTTGCCGCAGACCCTTGAGTACTCTTCGAACATCGGCGTGAGTCGTATCATCGACGAGCACTATGGCAAGAACCCGGAGAAATTCGTGCAGGGCATCCACCGCTTAGGACTGGCTGAGGATCTGCGCATCCCATTGGTGGGATCATCTCCTGCCCGCATCCGTATGCCGAAGATGGACAAGACGGGTAAGCACTGGGCCAACTGGAGTAAGACGGCCTTGGCATGGATGAGCATCGGATACGAGACCCAGGTGCCTCCTATTTCTACCCTCACCTTCTACAACGCCATCGCCAATAACGGTAAGATGATGCGTCCCCGCTTCGTGAAGCAGGTGGTGAAGAACGGAGAAGTGCTGATGGATTTCCCACCGGAGGTGATCAGAGAGCAGATCTGCAAAGAGAAGACGCTCAAGGAGATACAGACCATCCTCTACCATGTGGTGAGCCAAGGACTGGGTAAGAAGGCTGGTTCTCCCTCATTCAAGGTGGCAGGTAAGACAGGTACGGCACAGATCTCGAAAGGTGCCGGCGGATATAAGTCGGGCCAGATGAACTACCTGCTGTCGTTTGCCGGTTACTTCCCTGCCGATGCCCCCCGATACAGCTGTATTGTATGTATCCAGAAGTCGGGTCTTCCCGCATCTGGCGGTGGTATGAGCGGTGTGGTATTCCACCATATAGCCGAGGGAATCATGGCGCAAGACCTGAAACTGAGCGTAGCTGATGCTCGCGACTCACTGTCGGTGCTCTTACCGGAGGTGAAGAACGGTAATATCCTCGCAGCCGACTATGTGCTCTCCCGACTGGGTGTGAAGACCAATGAGAACTGGAGCGGAAGCTATGCCAGCGGTAACCCCATCTGGGGCACCACATCGCACCAGAACAACCAGGTGATGCTGACAAAGGTGGATAACGTGCAAGCAGGACAGATGCCTGATGTGACAGGCATGGGTGCCCGTGATGCTGTCTATCTGCTGGAGAGCAAGGAGGTGAAGGTGCGTATAGAAGGACGCGGCAAGGTAGTGAGTCAGAGTCTGCCCGCCGGTCATCAGATCAAAAAAGGAGAAGTGTGTTCATTAAAACTCAACTGATATGATACTGAACCAGTTACTGAAGAATATCAAGCCGGTCTGCATCAAGGGTGATACAGACATCGACATAACGGGTGTGAACATCGACAGCAGGAAGATCCGCGAGGGTCATCTGTTCGTGGCCATGCGAGGCACACAGGTCGACGGTCATACCTTCATCGGCAAAGCACTGGAACAGGGTGCCAACGCCATCCTCTGCGAGGAAATTCCAGCAGAGACAAAAGCAAATGTGACTTATATCCAGGTGGAGTCCACGGAAGATGCCGTGGGTAAGGTAGCTACGTTATTCTACGGTAACCCCTCAGCTCAGCTGAAGCTGGTGGGAGTGACGGGAACGAACGGTAAGACAACCATCGCCACCTTATTATATAATATGTTCCGTCAGCTGGGTTATCGCTGCGGACTGCTCTCTACGGTATGCAACTATATCGAAGGAGAGGAGATACCAGCCAGTCATACCACCCCCGACCCCATCGAGCTGAATGCCTTGCTTGCCAAGATGGTGGAGGCAGGATGCGAATATGCGTTCATGGAATGCTCTAGTCATGCCATCCACCAGAAGCGTATCGGTGGACTGAAGTTCGCAGGAGGCATCTTCACGAACCTGACACGCGACCATATGGACTACCATAAGACTGTGGAGAACTACCGCAACGCCAAGAAGATGTTCTTCGACAATCTGCCGAAGAGTGCCTTTGCCATCATCAATGCCGATGACAAAAACGGTATGGTGATGGTGCAGAACTGCAAGGCAACGGTGAAGACCTACTCTACCCGTGCCGCAGCCGACTTCAAAGCACGCATCCTGGAGTGTCACTTCGAGGGGATGTACCTCGAGATCGACGGTCGTGAGGTGGGTGTACAGTTCATCGGGAAGTTCAACGTAAGTAATCTGCTGGCCGTCTATGGCGCAGCCATCATGTTAGGACAGGATCCAGAGAAGGTTCTGGTGGTGATGAGTACGCTGAAGAGTGTGAACGGTCGTCTTGATCCCATCCATTCACCAGAGGGATTCACAGCCATTGTTGACTATGCCCACACCCCTGATGCCTTGGAGAATGTGCTCAAAGCCATTCACGAGGTGTTGAACGGTAAAGGACAGGTGATTACGGTATGTGGTGCAGGCGGAAACCGTGATAAGGGAAAGCGCCCGTTAATGGCACAGGAGGCCGTCAAGCAGAGCGACAAGGTGATCATCACTTCCGATAATCCTCGTTTCGAGGAGCCACAGGACATCATCAACGATATGCTGGCAGGTCTTGACAAGCAGCAGATGAAGAAAGTGATCAGCATCGTTGACCGTCGTGAAGCCATCCGCACGGCATGTATGATGGCCAAGAAAGGCGATGTGATCCTCGTGGCCGGCAAGGGACATGAGGACTATCAGGAAATCAAGGGTGTGAAGCACCACTTTGATGACAAAGAGGTACTGAGGGAGATCTTTCATTCGTGATGAAGTAATACCGTAACAACAAATCGTAAAAACGAAACAATATGCTATACTATCTGTTTAGGTTCTTGGAGAAATTCGATATACCCGGGTCGCACCTCTGGTCGTATATCTCTTTCCGCGCCTTGCTCACCCTGATCCTGGCGCTGATCATCTCTGCCTGGTTCGGAGAGCATTTCATCAAGTACATGAAACGCAGGAACATCGCTGAAACGTCGCGCGATCCCAGCATCGACCCGTTTGGCGAGAAGAAGAAAGGTGTTCCCACCATGGGTGGCATCATCATCATCGTGAGTATTCTCGTGCCCGTGATCCTGTTGGGACGAATGAGGAATATTTATCTCATCCTGATGATCATTACCACTGTTTGGCTGGGATTCCTGGGATTCCTCGACGACTATATCAAGATCTTCCGTAAGAACAAAGACGGACTGAAAGGAAAGTATAAGATTGTTGGTCAGGTAAGTATCGGACTCATCGTGGGTCTTACCCTCTGGCTGAGTCCTGACGCAAAGATCAACGAGAACCTCACCACCGTAAGACAAGGACAGGAAACGGTGATACATAAGTCGGAAACGGTGAAATCGCTCAAGACCACCATTCCGTTTGTGAAGAATCACGACCTCGACTACTCGAAGATCACATCATTCTGCGGGGAGAACGCCCGTGCAGCAGGATGGATTCTTTTCGTGATCATGACCATTCTCGTGGTAACAGCTGTCTCCAACGGAGCAAACCTCAACGACGGTATGGACGGCATGTGCTCAGGTACATCGGCTATCATCGGTGTGGCGTTAGGCATACTGGCGTATGTGAGCAGTCATATCGAGTATGCAGCCTACTTCAACATCATGTTCATCCCAGGTTCGCAGGAACTGGTGATCTTCCTCTGTGCTTTCATCGGTGCCATGATCGGATTCCTCTGGTATAACGCCTTCCCGGCTCAGGTATTCATGGGTGATACAGGATCGCTTACCATTGGTGGTATCATTGGTGTGGGCGCCGTGATCATCCACAAGGAACTGTTATTGCTGATCCTCTGCGGCATCTTCTTCGTGGAGAGCCTCAGCGTCATCATACAAACACAGGTGTTTAAGATCTACAAGCGAAAAGGTCAGCGTGTTCGTGTGTTCAGAGCCACACCGATTCACGACAATTTCCGCAAGCTCGACTCGCAGCTGGATCCCACCAGCCGGTATATCTTCAAGAATTGGCCGCAGCGCCAGTTCCATGAGTCGAAGATCACAGTCAGGTTCTGGATTGTGTCCATCATCCTGGCAGCACTCACCATCATCACCTTGAAAATCAGATAAAGAAGAATGAAAAAGATTGTCGTATTAGGAGCAGCAGAGAGCGGAGCAGGTGCCGCCGTACTCGCCAAGAAAGAAGGGTTCCGTGTCTTTGTATCAGACATGGGATCGATTAAGGACAAATACAAGAAATTGCTGGACGACCACCAGATTGAGTGGGAGGAAGGACACCATACAGAAGAGAAGATCCTGGATGCTGATGAGGTGATCAAGAGTCCGGGTATCCCTGATGAAGCCCCTATGATCCAGAAGATCATCGCCAAGGGCATCCACATCATCAGCGAGATTGAGTTCGCAGGCAGATATACCGATGCGAAGATGATCTGTATCACAGGTAGTAACGGTAAGACCACCACTACCTCGCTGATCTATCATATCTTTAAGGAGGCAGGCTATGATGCAGGACTGGCTGGAAACATCGGAAACAGTCTGGCACTACAGGTGGCTGAGGATCCGCATGAATACTATATCATCGAACTGAGCTCGTTCCAGCTGGATAACATGTACGACTTCCGTGCCAACGTGGCAGTATTGCTGAATATCACGCCCGACCATCTGGACCGCTACCAGAACAACATGCAGAACTACGTGGACTCGAAGATGAGGATTATCCAGAACCAAACCAAGGATGATGCGTTCATCTATTGGAATGACGACCCCATCATCAAACGCGAGTTGGAGAAATATGATATCAAGGCGCTGCAGCTTCCCTTCTCGGAACTGAAGGAGAAAGGCAGTATCGGTTACATTGAAGAAGGACAATATACCATCGAGGTCCCTACCCCGTTCAACATGGAACAGGAAGCCCTCTCGCTGACAGGTAAGCATAATATCTACAACTCACTGGCTGCAGGTATCGCTTCCGATGTGGCAGGTATCAAGAAAGAGGTAATCCGCAAGAGTCTTAGCGACTTCCCCGGCGTGGAGCACCGACTGGAGAAAGTGTGCACCGTGGGCGGTGTGCAATATATCAACGACTCCAAGGCTACCAACGTAGATGCATGCTGGTATGCACTGGAGAGCATGAAGACCCCCACAATCCTGATCATCGGCGGTAAGGACAAGGGTAACGACTATACCCCGATCAAGGAACTGGTGAAAAAGAAATGTGCAGGACTGGTTTATCTTGGTGCCGACAACACCAAGTTGCACGAAAACTTCGATGAAATGGGCATTCCTGTACGCGACACCCACTCTATGAAGGAGTGTATAGAGGCCTGTTACGAGATGGCAGAGCCGGGCATGACCGTACTGCTCAGTCCGTGCTGCGCCTCGTTCGACCTTTTCAAGAATATGGAGGATCGTGGTGAGCAGTTCAAGACGCTCGCACGAAACCTATAATATAATAGTAGTATATGTTCAATAAACTGAGCCGACTGAAAATCAAGGGCGATGGCATCATCTGGATGGTATTCTTCCTGCTGTGCATCGTCAGTGTGCTTGAGGTATATAGTGCCTCCAGCTCGCTGACCTACAAGGCAGGTAACTACTGGAATCCGGTGCTCTACCATACCATCCTGCTGTTCTTCGGCGTGGGATTCATGATCGTGACGATGAATATCAAGTGTAAGTACTTCAAGATCGTCACCCCCTTCGCACTGGTCATCTCGCTGGTTATGCTCATTGCCGTACTGATTGTAGGACAGTCAACCAACGGCGCCCAGCGATGGATTGGCTTGTTCGGCATTCAGTTCCAACCCTCAGAGATAGCGAAAGGCGCTGTCATCCTCGCAGAGGCACAGATTCTAAGTGCTATGCAGACCATTGACGGGGCCGACCGTCGTGCGTTCAAATATATTCTGTTTGTATCACTGCCCATTATCTTCCTCATCGCCATGGAGAACCTCTCCACGGCAGCACTCCTGTTCTTGACGGTGATTATCATGATGTTTATCGGACGGGTACCAAAGGTACAGCTGGGTCGACTCATGGGTGTGCTGGCCTTGTTGGCAGCAACAGGATTTGCCATGATCATGCTGGTGGGTAACGATGCGAAAGAGCCGACCGACAGTGAGAAGATGAACATGACCGAGCAGGTGGTGGAGAAGAAGGAAGCACCTGGCTTCATGGCCAAGATCTTCCACCGTGCCGACACCTGGAAGGCGAGAATCGTCGATTTCATGGACCATACGGAACTCTCACCCGAAGAGGTTGACCTTGACAAGGACGCACAGAAGAGTCATGCGAAGATTGCCATCGCCTCCTCGAACATCGTGGGTAAAGGACCGGGTAACTCTGTGGAGCGTGACTTCCTCTCACAGGCTTTCTCCGACTTCATCTACGCCATCATCATCGAAGAGATGGGTATCGTGGGGGCAGCTGTAGTCTGTCTGCTATATATCATCCTGTTGTTCCGCACGGCTTCCATCGCCAACCGTTGTGCCAATGCGTTTCCTGCTTTGCTGATTATGGGTATCGCCCTGCTGCTGGTAACGCAGGCTATGTTCAACATGGCCGTGGCCGTAGGACTGGCACCTGTCACAGGACAGCCGCTGCCGCTCATCAGTAAGGGTGGTACATCCACGATTGTGAACTGTGTCTATGTGGGAATCATCCTGAGCGTCAGTTACACAGCCAAACGGAAAGACGAGACAACGGAAAAGAGAACAATGGCCAAAGCGGCTTAAGTCATCATATAAGGATCACCTAAACAACAAAGACATGGAAAAGGAATTGAGGATTATCATCAGTGGAGGTGGCACAGGAGGACATATCTTCCCTGCTATATCCATTGCCAATGCCATCAAGAACAAGAACCCGGAAGCAAAGATCCTGTTCGTGGGTGCAGAAGACCGCATGGAGATGCAGCGTGTTCCCGCTGCCGGATATGAAATAAAAGGACTGCCTATTTGCGGCTTCGACAGGAAGAACCTGCTGAAGAACGTGAAGGTGCTCTATAAGATATGGAAAAGTCAGCGCATGGCACGCAGCATCATCAAGGACTTCCGTCCAATGGCTGCTGTGGGTGTTGGCGGTTACGCCAGCGGACCTACACTGAACAAGTGCGCCGCCATGGGAATCCCCTGTCTGATACAGGAACAGAACTCCTACGCAGGTGTCACCAACAAGCTGTTGGCCAAGAAAGCAGAGAAGATCTGCGTGGCCTACGAGAATATGGATCGCTTCTTCCCTGCAGAGAAGATCATCATGACAGGAAACCCCGTACGACAATCGTTGTTGGAGACAACCATCAGTCGTGAGGAGGCCATCAAGCAATTCGGTCTGGATCCCGAGAAGAAAACCATTCTCATCGTGGGCGGTTCCTTGGGAGCCCGCACCGTGAACGAGAGTGTATTGCAACACCTGGACGAGATAGAGAACAGTGGTGTGCAGGTAATCTGGCAGACCGGTAAGTACTACCACGAGAGCATCCTGGAGAAGCTGAAGAGTCATCATGAGCTGCCGATGCTGAAGGTGATGGATTTCATTACCGACATGGGCGCTGCATACAAGGCTGCCGACTTGGTCATCAGTCGTGCAGGGGCAGGAAGTATCTCTGAGTTCTGTCTCCTGGGAACACCCGTTATCCTTGTTCCTTCGCCGAATGTGGCAGAGGACCATCAGACCAAGAACGCCATGGCACTGGTAAACAAGGATGCTGCCTTGTATGTCAAGGACAGTGAGGCACCCGAGAAGGTCATCGAACTGGCCATCGCCACAGTGAAAGACGAAGGGAAGCTATCGTCTCTGCGTGAGAACATCCTCAAGCTCGCCCTGCCCAACTCGGCCGACATCATTGCCGATGAGGTGATTCGTCTGGCACAAAGAAACCAATAACCTTATAAAAGAAGGTTGGAACAAACAAAAAGAAACATGGAACAGAAAGATATAAAAGCAGTATATTTCGTAGGTATCGGTGGAATCGGTATGAGTGCCATCGCCCGTTACTTCCTGAGGATGGGACTGGTGGTGGCCGGCTACGACAAGACACCATCGCCGCTGACCAGACAGATGGAGAAGGAAGGGGCGCTGATTCACTATGAGGAACTGGTGGATGAGATTCCGCATACCTGCAAGAACCCTAAGCACACCCTCGTGGTATATACACCTGCCATCCCGCAAGAGCACAAGGAACTGGTATTCTTCCGTGAAAACGGCTTTGATGTGGAGAAGCGGGCACAGGTGCTGGGCATGCTCACCCGTTCAAACAAAGGACTATGTGTGGCTGGTACGCATGGCAAGACCACCACATCCACCATGTGTGCCCATATCTTGCACCAGAGTCATATCGACTGTAATGCGTTCTTAGGAGGCATCTCCAAGAACTACGGAACGAACTATATCTTCAGTAAGGAAAGCGAGTTCGTAGTCATCGAGGCCGATGAGTTCGACCGCAGCTTCCACTGGTTGCGTCCGTGGATGACGGTGATCACCAGTACTGATCCTGATCATCTCGATATCTACGGTACCAAGGAGGCCTATCTGGAGAGCTTCCGCCACTACACCACACTGATTCAGCCGGGCGGCGCACTGATCATCCACCGCGGATTGGAGATGAAAGCCGACGTACAGGAGGGAGTGAAGGTGTATGAGTACGCTCTGGAAGATGGTGATTTCCATGCAGAAAACATCCGGATCGGAAACGGAGAAATCACCTTCGACTTTATCTCTCCCATCGAGAATATCAAGAATGTAGCACTGGGACAGCCTGTTCCCATCAATATTGAGAACGGTATTGCCGCCATGGCTATGGCCCAGCTGAACGGCTGTCTGGCGGAAGAGATCAAATATGGAATGAAAACGTACGGTGGTGTTGATCGCCGCTTCGATTTCAAGCTGAAGAACGACAAGATCGTATTCCTGAGCGACTACGCACATCATCCCAAAGAGATCTACCAGAGTGCGCGGAGCATCAGGGAACTGTATAAGGATAGAAAGATCACTGTGATCTTCCAACCGCACCTCTATTCACGCACCCACGACTTCTACCTCGACTTCGCCGAGAGTTTGAGTCTGCTCGACGAGGTGGTACTCACCGAGATCTACCCTGCCCGCGAGCTGCCCATTCCCGGGGTTACCTCGAAGCTCATCTACGATCATCTCAAGGAAGGGGTACAGAAGATGATGATTGCCAAGGACGACGTACTGGATTTCGTGAAGGAACACGACTTTGAAGTATTGATTGTTTTGGGTGCAGGAGACCTTGACAACCTGGTTCCTGAAATGGAAAAGATTCTGAGTAAACGGTATAAATGATATAAATGATGCGCTTCAACTGGAAAAAGGCCCTCATTGTGATACTGGATCTGGCCTTAGCGGTCTATCTGGTACTCGCCATGACCTCGTTCAACAAACCGGACGAGACTGCCAAGTTGTGCACCAAGGTAAGCATCAATATTGCCGACGAGAACACCAACGGATTCCTCAGCGCGAAAGAGATCAAGCGAATACTGGAAAAGAACAAACTCTATCCGCTGGAGAAACACATGCAGAACATCAATCCGCGTGACATTGAGGATGTGCTCAAGACCAGTTCCTTCGTGAATACCGTCCAGTGCTACAAGACACAGAATGGTCATGTGTGTATTCAGATCACCCAGCGACTGCCCGTTGTACGAATCATGAACGTCAAAGGCGAGAACTACTATCTCGACGACGAGGGAGGCATCATGCCCAACTCGAAATACACCAGCGACCTGATTATCGCCACCGGCTATATCAATCAGGGCTTCGCAAAGAGTTACCTCGCACCGCTCACAGAGGTGCTAATGTCCAATGAGTTCTGGAAGAACCAGATTGTGCAGATCAATATCCTGCCCGACCTTGGTGTGGAACTGGTACCACGAGTTGGTGAACACATCATCTTCATCGGCTACCTGCCGCAATCTAAGGATGATGCCACCAGAAAGGTGCTGATTACCGACTACATCAACAAAAAACTCGAGCGTTTGGAGAAGTTCTACCAATACGGACTGAATACCGCAGGCTGGAACAAATACCATTACATCAGTCTGGAATTCGACAACCAGATTATCTGCAAGAAAACCGTCAAGAGCATGCCGGTCTATACCCCACCGGCACCAAAGAAAGAAGAGAAGAAAGACTCTACGGCAACCATCAAAAAGGACACCATAAAACAAGACAACAATAAAAAAACAGTATAGCTTATGGCACCAAAGGATTTCATCGTAGCAATTGAACTCGGCTCATCCAAGATGACCGGTATCGCGGGAAAGAAGAACCTCGACGGCAGCATTTCTGTACTCGCCGTGGTTACAGAGGATTCTTCCACGTTTATCCGCAAGGGAGTGATTTACAACATTGACAAGACGGCACAATGCATCTCCAGTATTGTCAAAAGACTGACTGCGACATTGAAGACCAGCATCTCACAGGTCTATGTAGGTGTCGGAGGTCAGTCGATACGAAGCCTCAAGAACGTCATCGTCAAGAATCTTGCTGCCGACACCATCGTCACACAAGAGATGGTGAATGAGTTGATGGATGCAAACCGTAACATGAGCTATCAGGATCAGGAGATTCTGGATGCAGCCACCCAGGAATATAAGGTGGACAACCAGTACCAGTTGGATCCCGTGGGTATCCAGTGTGCCCGACTGGAAGGTAACTTCCTCAATATCCTGTGGCGCAAGATGTTCTACAGGAACCTAAATAAATGCTTCGATCTGGCTGGCGTTCCCATTGCCGAGATGTATCTCGCTCCGCTGGCCTTGGCCGACAGTGTGCTGACTGATGCTGAGAAGCGTTCGGGATGTGCCCTTGTTGACCTGGGTGCTGATACTACCACTGTCAGTGTCTATTACAAGAATATTCTCCGTCACCTCGCTGTGATTCCTCTGGGCAGTAACAATATCACCAAAGATATTGCTTCCCTGCAAATGGAAGAGAGCACAGCCGAGGAGATGAAACTGAAATACGGCAGTGCCTGGACAGACAATGGAGAGATCGACAACAACATGTCACTGAGCATTGATGCCGATCGTTCCGTGAAGAGTCGTGAGTTCATCTCCATCGTGGAAGGACGTATTGAGGAGATCATCGAGAATGTATGGTATCAGGTGCCGTCAGAATATGCTGACCGTCTGCTGGGAGGTATCATCCTGACAGGTGGCGGTTCGAACATGAAGAATATCGAGACCGCCTTCCGCAACCATACCCATATCGACAAGATCCGCATTGCCAAGTTCGTCACACAGAGCATCAGCGCCAAGGATCCGATGATCGCTGCTCACAATGGCACAATGAACACCATTCTCGGTCTGCTGGCCAAGGGTGACATGAACTGCGCAGGTGCTGAGGTTGATGCCAATGGCGATCTGTTCAAAGAGACCAAGGCCGCACCTGTTAATCAGGATCGCGAACCTCGCAAGCCTAACGAGTTAGGTCCTGGCGTAATCCAGACCGAGGCTGAGAAGCAGAAGGCCGAAGAGGAGAAACGCAGACAGGAAGAGGCCGAGGAAGCTGCACGTAGAGCCGAAGAAGAAGCTGCAGAGGCTGCTCGCAAGGCAGAGGAAGAAGAGAAGAAGAAAGAAAACCGCAAAAAGACGGTCGGCAAACTGAAGAACTTCTTCAAGAATCTCATTGCTGAACCCGAAGAAGAGTAACCTCTCCCTTTTATCAATCAAACATTCATTCACCATTAAATAAAATAGCGTTATGATGGACGATAACAGATTCAACATATTAGACTTTGGCGAGCCAGAGAAAGAGAATAGTATCATCAAAGTGATCGGTGTTGGTGGCGGTGGCGGAAATGCTGTAAACCACATGTACCGCGAGGGCATCCACGATGTCACCTTCGTGTTGTGCAACACTGATAACCAGGCATTGAACGACAGTCCTGTACCTGTTCACCTCCAGTTGGGAAAGGAAGGACTGGGTGCCGGTAACAAACCCGAGAAAGCGCGTAAGGCTGCCGAGGAAAGCATCGACGACGTACGTAACATGCTGTCCGACGGTACGAAGATGGCTTTCATTACTGCCGGTATGGGTGGTGGTACAGGAACAGGTGCAGCTCCTGTCATTGCCCGCATCAGTAAGGAACTGGGTATCCTCACCGTGGGTATCGTTACCATCCCCTTCCGTTTCGAAGGTCCGAAGAAGATCGACCAGGCCCTTGATGGTGTGGAGGAGATGTCAAAGCATGTAGATGCCTTGTTGGTTATCAACAATGAGCGTCTGCGTGAGATCTATCCTGAGCTCACCGTGCTCGACGCCTTCGGCAAGGCCGATGACACTTTGAGCGTGGCAGCCAAGTCGATTGCTGAGATCATCACCGTACATGGCTTGATCAACCTCGACTTCAACGATGTAAAGACCGTTTTGAAGGATGGTGGTGTTGCCATCATGTCAACAGGTTACGGAGAAGGTGAAGGACGTGTGAAGAAGGCCATTGACGATGCGCTGAACTCACCGTTGCTCAACGACAACGATGTCTTCAACTCCAAGAAGATCCTGCTGAGCATCTCCTTCAACAGTGACAAGCAGACGCAGACGGGTCTGATGATGGAAGAGATGAACGATGTGAACGACTTCATGGCCAAGTTCGGTAATGACTTCGAGATCAAGTGGGGTCTGGCAACCGATCCTGAGCTGGGCGACAAGGTGAAGGTAACCATCTTGGCCACCGGCTTCGGTATCGAGGATGTGGACGGCATGAGCAGTCATTTCGGTAAGCGCACCCAGGAAGAGGCCGACCGTATCGCTGCAGAGGAGGAGAAGGCTGCCGAACGTCTCGACCGTCGTAACCGTTACTACGGAAAGGATGGTTCCACCACACAGTATAAGCGTCGTCCCCATATCTTCATTTTCCGTCAGGAAGACCTTGACAACGACGATGTGATCTCTGATGTGGAGCAGACACCTACCTATAAACGTACTCGTCAGGTGCTCGATGAGATCCGTAACAAGGCAGCAGGCAATGTCAAACCCACCGAGGAGGACAAGGAGGCCATTCAGGGCACCATCCGCTTTGCCTGACCCTCATTAGGATAACTCTATACACATACATATAAATTATCCTCATTATTTTTTGAACATAATACCTTTACCGCCCTTTCCTCGTGAGAGAAAAGGGCGGTCTATTTAATGGAGTATATTGCTACAGAATTGGGGTTCCTTCCGTCATACAAGTTATTCCCAACGTGGGAATAAAATGTTCCCAACGTGGGAATAAATTGTTCCCAGCGTGGGAATAAATGGAAACCTTCTTGTCAGAACTTGATCCACTTGCTCAGATCAACCTTGTCCTTGAACATTGGAGCTACCTGCACATTCTTTGTATCAGCATCCTTGCCCAGCAGGAACTTGTCGATGAAAGCCTCTACTTCCGGGTATTGTGACTGTGGGAGCTGACAATGACCATGACCATCCACGATGGAATAGCCCACACGGTCGGCTATGCCGAAATACTCCCACACCTTACGTGCTGCATTCATGGACACATAACCAGCCTCATCAGCCAACCACTTGTAGTCGGGATTACCTAACATCAACAAGGCACGCGGACAAACCAAAGCACACAGCTCATGATGGTCGTAAGGCATACGGTACAGACTGTCGCCTGAGAAGGTCGTACGCATGCTCTCCTTGAACCAATGGTAGTCGGTACGCTCCAGACTCTCCACTTCGCCCAATGTCTTGGAAACACGCCAGGCAGCAGCACCACCGCCACCAGGTTCCTGAGCAATGGTCAGTGCCACACGCTCATCGAAGGCACCACACATCAGTGCCATCTTACCAGCGTAGGAGCAACCCGTTACACCAATATGCTTCATATCGATCTTCGTCTTAGCCTCGCCAAGAATCTCCAGACCGTCAAGCAGTCGGCTCAAGCCCCATGCCCACTCGCTGTAGGCACCATTCTCGGAAAGGGCAGGATACAGGCGGTCGAAGTTATGCTCTCCACGCTCATGATGACGACCAAACTGTCCATAGTCATTTACCTGCTTCTCATGGAAAGTCATGGTAGCTATATTCCTGCTGTCGAACATCTGTCGGGGCAGAGAGATATTACTGGTACCGATCATCAAAGGATAAGGAGCCTGTCCGCCCTTCGGGTATCTGATGGTAGAAGACAGATGCAAGGTCTCACCGTTGACGGTTACATCAACAAACACGGTATCACCATTCATCCAAGCCTTTACCTGACTCCTGTCAACAGTTGGCTTCACACCAATACCATAGTGCTGGATTTCGGCAGCAATCTCGTTTCGGCGGCGTTCCCACTGCTTGAACTTCTTCACCTTGCCCTTACCGTTCGACCACTCGAAAGGATTCGGCAGCGTGCGGCACTCACGAAGGTCGTTGTAACCAGGCAGCGCCGGAGCCTTGAAATTCTTTCCTGTGTTCTCTTCTCCATACACCAGAGGGATATCCTTCTGCGCATAAACCGCCATCATGGTCATACTTGCCACTGCGATTCCAATTGTTCTTTTCAACATAACAATATCGATTTTTTTAGTAAATAGTTAACTAATAAGATAGATTCGACCGCTAAATTACGAAATAATCCTGACATATGGGTATAACTTTACCAAGAAAATGAAAAGAATAACAAAAAATAATGATTTTGAAACATATCTTCCGCCTCATTCTCAATTTATTTCCTTTTCTTTTTCTTATTTCATTCTATTTCACTACCTTTGCACCCCGAAAGAAAATATTATTAAATAAGGTATTATGGCAAAGAAAGCGTTATTGATGATTCTCGACGGATGGGGAATCGGACAACATGGTAAGGGAGACGTAATCTACAACACCCCAACCCCGTATTTGGATTACCTGACAGCAGTGAGCTCTCACTCACAGCTCATGGCCAGTGGTGAAGACGTGGGTCTGCCCGACGGTCAGATGGGAAACTCTGAAGTAGGTCACCTCAATATCGGTGCCGGTCGCATCGTATATCAGGACCTGGTAAAGATCAACCGCGCCTGCAAAGACGGCTCCATCGTGGAGAACCCGCAGGTAAAGGCTGCCTATACCTACGCCAAGGAGAACAACAAGAAACTGCACCTGATGGGTCTTACCTCTGATGGTGGTGTTCACTCCAGCCTCGATCATCTTTTCAAGCTCATCGAGATTGGTAAGGCATATGGCTTGAAGAACCAGCTGTTCGTACACTGCTACATGGACGGCCGTGATACCGACCCCCACTCTGGTAAGGGTTTCATTGAGCAGGTAAGCAAGGTTTGTGCCGACAATGATGCAGCCATTGCCTCTATCGTGGGTCGTTTCTACGCCATGGATCGCGACAAGCGTTGGGAGCGTGTAAAGGAAGGCTATGACCTGATTGTGAATGGTACTGGTAAGCAGGCTACTGATATGATCCAGGCCATGCAGGAGAGCTATGATGACAGTGTTACAGATGAGTTCATCAAGCCTATCCACAATGCCAGCGTGAACGGTTGCATTGAAGAGGGTGATGTAGTGATCTTCATCAACTTCCGTAACGACCGTGCCAAGGAAATGACCATCGCACTGACACAGCAGGATATGCCTGAGCAGGGAATGCACACCATTCCCGGTCTGCAGTACTACTGCATGACTCCCTATGATGCGAACTTCAAGGGTGTTCATATTCTCTTCCCCAAGGAGAACGTAGAGAACACGCTGGGCGAATACCTCTCCAAGCAGGGTAAGAAACAGTTGCACACTGCCGAGACAGAGAAATATGCTCACGTAACCTTCTTCTTTAACGGCGGTCGTGAGGCTCCGTTTGAGGGTGAGGATCGTATCCTCGTTCCTTCTCCGAAGGTGGCTACCTACGACCTGAAGCCTGAGATGAGTGCCTACGAGGTAAAGGATAAGCTGGTGGGTGCTATCAATACACAGGAATACGATTTCATCGTGGTGAACTTCGCCAACGGTGACATGGTGGGACATACAGGTGTCTATAACGCCATTGCAAAGGCTGTATGGGCTGTTGACCACTGCGTGAAGGAAGTGATTGAGGCAGCTAAGGCCAACGACTACGAGGCTATCATCATTGCCGACCACGGTAATGCTGATAATGCCATCAATGCCGATGGTACTCCCAATACCGCCCACTCACTGAACCCTGTTCCGTTCATCTATGTGACCAACAACAATTCGGCCACCGTGAAAGACGGTCGTCTGGCTGACGTGGCTCCTTCCATCCTTCATATCCTCGGACTGGAGCAGCCTGCCGACATGACAGGTGAGTGTCTGATTACAGATTAAACATGCACAATAAAGCTCTTTAGTAATAATCCCGGGTGCGGTTTCGTACTCGGGATTGTTCGTAAATTGGCTTTGCCGAAGATACATTGATGCATGTCATTATGCTCGACTTTTCGTAAATTTGGCTTCGCCGAAGATACTCACGTTCGGAAAAACTCAAATATATTTGGTTTTTCGCTCACTTAATCGTATCTTTGTAACCAGAACCAAAAACGATAGATATGTACGACAAGGAACACGGGCTTTACATCGCCCACTGCTCTTCGGGAGCATTGAGTATTCAAGGAAAGATGGCTAACCGCCATGGTTTGATTGCGGGAGCCACAGGTACTGGTAAGACCGTTACGCTGCAGGTGATGGCCGAATCGTTCTGTCAGGCAGGTGTACCCTGTTTCATGGCAGATATGAAAGGCGACCTGTCAGGCATCTCTCAAGCAGGTAAGCTGAGTGGGTTCATCGAGAAACGAATGCCAGAATTCGGTATTGAAGACCCAGTGTTCCAAGGCTGTCCTGTACGTTTCTTCGATGTGTTCGGCGAGCAGGGACATCCTATGCGTGCCACCATCTCACAGATGGGACCGCAGCTACTCTCCCGATTGCTACAGCTGAACGAGACACAGGACGGTGTATTGAACATCGTGTTCCGCATTGCCGACGAGCGTGGATTACTGATTCTCGATCTGAAGGATTTGCGTCAGATGCTTGACTATGTGGCAAAGAATGCCAAGGAATACACCACTAAATACGGTTTTGTCACCTCTGCTACCATCGGCGCTATCCAGCGTGCCCTGCTGCAGTTGGAAGCACAAGGCGCAGACAAGTTCTTCGGCGAGCCTTCGTTCGACATCCGTGACCTGATGCAGGTAGAAGGCGGTAAGGGTGTGATGAATGTGCTGGCTGCTGATAAGCTGATGATGCAGCCCAAGCTCTACTCCACCTATCTGCTGTGGTTGCTGAGCGAGCTCTATTCCACCCTGCCAGAAGTAGGCGATCTGCCATTGCCGAAACTCGTGTTCTTCTTCGACGAGGCCCACATGCTGTTCGAAGACACCTCGAAGGCCCTGCTCGACAAGATTGAGCAAGTGATTCGTCTGATCCGTTCAAAGGGTGTAGGTATCTACTTCATCACCCAGAGTCCTACCGATATTCCAGAGGTAATCCTCGGTCAGTTAGGAAACCGTGTGCAGCATGCCCTACGTGCCTATACACCGAAGGACCAGAAAGCCGTGAAGACCGCTGCAGACACCTTCCGTGCCAACCCGGCGTTCAAGACCGACGAGGCCATCATGAACCTCGAGACTGGTGAAGCCTTAGTAAGCTTCCTCGACGAGAAGGGTGCGCCCAACATCGTGGAACGTGCCAAGATTCTCTTCCCTCTTTCACAGATCGGAGCCATCACCGAAGGTCAGCGCATCGACATCATCAAGCAGAGCTATATCTACGGTAAGTACGACACGCCAGTAGATCGTGAAAGTGCTTATGAGATTCTGATGAAGGAAGCCGAGGAACAAGCTCTTGCTATAGAAGAAGAGGCAAAGGAGATTGAGAAAGAAGTTAAGGGTGCTAAGACCGAGAAGAAGAAAGCCGGTATGATGGGAAAGGTGTGGAAGGCCGTGATGACAGCCGTAACCTCTACCCTGGCCACCATTCTGGGAACCTATGTAAGTAATAAGGTGTCGGGCAAGCAGACCAAGAGTAAAACCTCAGCCAAGGAGAAGGTGGTGAAGAATGCCACTTCGGCAGCTACCCGTACCATTACAAGAGAGCTTTCCCGCGATATCCTTGGTAACCTTATTAAATAAAGGTGAGAGCCTCATAGAAGCGAAAGGAAAAGATGAACGTACAGATAGAGGAATCGTGGAAGCGGCATCTGCAAGAGGAGTTTGATAAGCCGTATTTCACACAGTTGACCCAGTGGGTAAGACAGGAGTATAATACAACCACCTGTTACCCACCGGGCCGATTGATCTTCAATGCCTTCAACCTCTGTCCGTTCGACAAGGTGAAGGTGGTGATTATCGGACAGGATCCCTATCACGAGCCAGGACAGGCACACGGCTTGAGCTTCTCGGTGAACGATGGGGTGATGTTCCCACCCTCTTTGCAGAACATCTTCAAGGAGATACAAGACGACCTCGGAACACCGATTCCGCTGAGTGGAAACCTGACACGATGGGCTGAACAGGGAGTATTGCTGCTCAATGCTACGCTCACGGTAAGGGCACACCAAGCCAACAGTCATGCCCGCTTAGGTTGGCAGACCTTCACCGATGCGGCCATCAAGGCGCTGGCTTCAGAGCGTGAGCACCTTGTCTATCTGCTCTGGGGCGGCTATGCCCGAGGGAAAGCCTATATGATTGACAAGCAGAAGAACCTCGTACTCGAATCCGTACACCCCTCACCCCTATCAGCCAACCGTGGCGGATGGTTCGGCAATCATCACTTCTCCCAGTGTAACGCCTATCTCGAACAAAACGGTCTCGAACCGATCAAGTGGTAGAGAGAGAGGTCTAAGGGATTCAGTTTAAGGTCTAAGGGATTCGGTCTAAGGTTTAAGGGATTCGGTCTAAGGTCTAAGGGGTTCGGTCTAAGGTCTAAGGGACTCAGTCTAAAGGATTCGTCTAATTCGTCTAATTCGTAGAGTAAAAAGATTTAAGTGAACGAAATATCGCCTATTATACAAGTCGGTGACGTATTGTTGTCGAGTGACATCATTACTGAGTATTTCTGCTGCGACCTTGACGACTGTCATGGCGCCTGCTGCGTGGAAGGTGATGCGGGTGCTCCTGTTACCTTGGATGAGGTGATGGAGATTGAAGGGATGCTGGATGAGGTATGGAACGACCTTTCCGCTTCGGCGCAATCCGTCATTGACAAGCAGGGCGTGGCCTATACCGATCAGGAAGGAGATCTGGTGACGAGCATTGTCAACGGTAAGGATTGTGTTTTTACTTGTTATGGGGATATAGAAGTGAATGGAGAGACCATTCCTCACTGTTGTCTGTGTTTGTTGGAAAAGGCAGCCAGAAAGAAAGCCAATTCTCAATTTTCAATTGTTAATTGTCAATTCGTTAAGCCCATCAGCTGCGCCTTATATCCCATTCGTGTGAAACAGTTCAGTAACGGACTGGTAGGATTGAACTACAACCGCTGGAACATCTGCGAAGGAGCCCGAAAAAAAGGACGGGAGCTGAAGCTTCCCGTCTATCGTTTCTTAAAAGAACCTCTCATCCGAAGGTTCGGCGAAGAATGGTATCAAGAACTTTGTGACTTCGCAGAAAACACGTTGTTAAGTAACAAGTAACAAGTGATTACTTGTAACTTATTACTTATCACTTTTTACGATATTCGCTCGGCGACATCCCCACATGCTCCTTGAAATACTTCCCGAGGAACGATTGGTTGGGGAAATGCAGATGCTGGGCAATCTCCTTGATGCTCATGGAAGAGTTCTTCAGCAGCACGCGCACCTCAAGCGTCACGAAGCTATCAATCCACTCATTGGGCGTCCTTCGGCTCACCTGTTTCACCGTCTCAGAGAGATACTTGGGTGTGATGCACAACTGCTCCCCATACCAGCTCACCCTCCGTTCCTGTCGGAAGTTCTCCTCCACCAGTTTGATGAACGAGGCAAAGATAGCCTCAGCCCTCGTCTGCCGCTTGTCATTGATCTGCTGCAGTCGGTAGATGGCATTACTGATATCATAGATCATCGTCATCATGATCGACCGTACCACATCGGTCCTGAAATGATGATCCTTCTCGTTCACCTTATATTTCAGTGCCCTGAAATAGAAATCAATGTTCTTCACCTCTATATTGTTCAAGGTGAACACAGGATGCGTGCGTGAGAAGAGGAACAAGGACGACAGCTCGTGAATACCCTGGATAATCTCGTGGAAGAAGTCGTACGACATCAATATGCCGATACCACTGAAATCAGGACTCAGCATATAGTTATCGAGCACCAGTCCTTCATTGATCAGAATCACATCATTGGGCATCACGGTATGGTCGATGGTATCCACGGAATACTGTGCCTTACCCTTTAGGCACAATCCCAGGATGATGCACCGTGTTCGTCTGGGTGCATTCGGGAATGGTATCTTGGCCAGTTCATCAACCAGCACCAGGTCGTCGTTGAGGTAGCATCCTTTATAGGCCGCCTTCAGACTGCCGATGGTCAGTTCTGTAATACTATTATGCATCTTCTTCTACTTTAAACGGATTACCTTTTTATTCTTTCCTTTGATTTTCAGTTGTTGTTCACGATCGTTGCAGACAAGTGTCACCTTTCGCTGTTTACCGGTCTGATTCCAGATTGTAGCCTCTACCACACGACCCTCTTTCCAGGTCATATCCACCACATAACCGCCACGGGCACAGATGCCCTTCACCTTACCACACGACCATGCCGACGGGACTGCAGGAAGCAGTTCGATACGGTCGGAAGCGCTCTGTACCAACATCTCACAAACACCGGCCGTTCCACCGAAGTTCCCATCAATCTGGAAAGGCGGATGAGCGTCGAAGAGATTCGGATAGGTGCCACCCCCATGACGGTAGTTCGGCGTCTTATCCTGCTCAGGCGCCACGGCCGTAAGCAGCTTACGGTATATCTGGTATGCCTTCTCCCCCTTCTTCAGTCGTGCCCATAGGTTGATGCGCCATCCAGTGCTCCATCCCGTTGTCTCATCCCCTTTCAGCTCCAGCGTGCGCTGACAAGCCTGCATATAGTCATCCATGCCCATCTCGTTGAGATTGGAAGACTTCAGTTCATCAAGTTTCAAGTAATGAAGACCCGGGTAAAGACCAATCAGATGACTCTGATGACGGTGCTTGAAATCCCTGTCATCCCAGTCGTAATACCACTCGTTCAGGTCGCTCATATGACCGATGGTATAGGGATGGAGATGTTCCACAGTTTGTTTATAGACAGTGGTCATATCACCACTTACCGAACTGGCGGCGTGAGTGTTCAGCAGCAGCTCACGGATGATGGCCAGGTCGGCAGTACCTCCATAGCAGGTCACCCCATGATAACCCTTATCCGTGATATACTCGTTCTCAGGTGAGGTGCTCGGTGCTGTGATCAACTCTGTGGGATTCTTGGGATTTTCAATAAGCCACGCCTTGCAGAAGTCGGCCGCCCCTTTCATCAGCGGATAGGCCACCTGTCTTAGGTAATCCTCATCCTGCGTAAACAAGTATCTGTCCCACAACGTGTTCGCCAGCCATGCCCCGCCCATGTTCCAGTTCGCCCACATCGGACTCTCATTCTTTTCTCCTACAGGATTGGTCATGGCCCAGATGTCAGAGTTGTGACTGCTGCACCAGCCTTGGTCTATTCCATAGTAGTTCTTGGCCGTATATCGTCCATTCTCCGAGAGCGCCTTGATGAAATCATCCAGCGGAGCAGCCATCTCAGCAAGATTTGTATTGAAGGCTGGCCAGTAGTTCTCTTCCAGGTTGATGTTTACCGTATAGTTACCCCGCCAAGGCGACCATTTATGCGGCGTCCACAAACCCTGCAGGTTTGCAGGAACGCCAGGAGTACGAGAGCAGCTGATAAGCAGGTAGCGCCCATATTGGAAATAGAGCGTTTCCAGATACGGGTTCTTCTCCCCCTTGTCGGTATAGTCCTTCAGTTGCTGTGCGGTGGTACGCTTACCATCATACACCGCCCCATCCAGCACCAATTCCAAACGTGAAAAGAACCGTCGGTAGTCATTGATATGTCGTTCCTTGATCTCCTGCCACGTGCAGTTCACCAAGTGCCACGCCTCATCAGTAGCGTTGTTGAGATAGTCGGCCCCCTCTTTCACGGGATGTTTGTCGAAACCGTTGAAGCTCGTCTCGTTCACCAGATAGATCGTAGCCTCATCCACGTTGTTCAACACAAGCGTTGAATCAGAATACGACACCGTTCCCCCTTGATGATCCACCCGCAGGATAGAGCAGAAATGAATACTGTTCTTTTCGTCGCCGATGGCGTGGCCCAGCATGGTAAGCTGTTTATTACTTGCCTTCACCCGATGCGGCACCTGTGAGGTAAGGGAAACACTGCAGTTAAGTGCTTTCGTTTGATTAGCCGTAAGATGCACGGCAATCACCTTATCGGGATTGGAAGCCAGATACTCCCGGGTATATTGCACCCCATTGCGTAAATAAGAAACCGTTGAAATCGCACTATCCAAACTCAACGACCGATAATATCCACTTACCGTTCCCGGGTTATTATCCTTTATATAAATCATACCCAACGGCTGGTAGAACTGCGAGTTATGTCCTTGCACAAAGTGTTGCAGCGAGTCGGCCTTGGCATAATCCTCCTCGAAAAGAGCTTTCCTTATCTCAGGAATCCACTTTGAAGCCCCCGCATCCTCATTGCGGTCAACCGGCTGACCCGTCCACAATGTGATATCATTCAGGTAGAGCGAATCAGTATCTGCGCCCCCATAGAGCAGCGCCCCGATCTTTCCATTGCCAATGGGCAACGACTCCTCGAAGAAGTGTGCCGGCTGGTCATACCACAGTTGCATCGGGCTCTGCTCCTGTGCGTTAGCAGAGAAAGGCAAGAAGCAAGAGATGAGCATTCCTGCCTGAACTACGAATCGTGATATTACAGTCTTCATCTAATTTCTTGCTTAACTTCGTTGACTTTTGTCACGACTCGGCCAATCATGCAAGCATGGTGGCACTCGCTGCTCCAAAAGTTCTTGCCTCTTGCTTCTAAAAAAGACCGCAGATGCTTTGTGCTCTGCGGTCTTGTTATTTAAGCATCGATATTCGCGTAAGTAGCGTTCTTCTCGATGAACTCGCGTCGCGGTTCCACATCATCGCCCATGAGCATGGAGAAGATCTCATCCGCCTCAGCAGCATTCTCGATCGACACCTGCTTGAGCAGTCGTGTATTCGGGTCCATGGTTGTTTCCCACAGCTGTTCAGGATTCATCTCACCCAAACCTTTGTAACGCTGTGTATGCAACTGGTTACTGTTCTCATCGCCTGCCACATACTTATCGATGAACGCCTGACGCTGCTGTTCGGTGTAGCAGTATTCGCTCACCTTCTTATACGTACACTTGTAAAGCGGCGGTGTAGCGATATACAGATGACCTTCCTGAATCACCTTCGGCATGAAGCGGTAGAAGAGTGTCATGATGAGTGTGTCGATGTGAGAACCATCGACGTCGGCATCGGTCATGATGATGATCTTGTCGTAGCGCAGCTTGTCGATATTTGCCTCGCGGTCGCCTTCACCATCCACACCAAAGCGAACGCCGATACTCTGGATGATGTTCATCACCGATTCAGCCTCGAACACGCGGTGCCACTGTACCTTCTCCACGTTGAGGATCTTACCACGCAACGGCAGGATGGCCTGTGTATAGCGGTCACGTCCCTGCTTGGCCGATCCACCTGCAGAGTCACCCTCCACGAGGAAAATCTCACACTCCTTCGGATCCTTGTTAGAGCAGTCGGCCAGCTTACCCGGCAGACCGCCTCCGCTCATCGGGTTCTTACGCTGTACGCTTTCACGAGCCTTACGGGCTGCGATACGTGCTGTGGCAGCCAGGATCACCTTGTCGCAGATCTGTTTAGCTTCTTTCGGATGTTCCTCCAGATAGTTGGCCAAAGCCTCGCCTACTGCCTGCTGAACGGCACCAGCCACCTCGCTGTTACCCAACTTCGTCTTGGTCTGACCTTCAAACTGCGGCTCTGCCACCTTGATGGAGATCACGGCTGTAAGACCCTCGCGGAAGTCCTCACCGGCAATCTCAATCTTTGCCTTCTCAATCTGCTTCGAGATCACAGGATCAGCATCAGCATAACTCTTCAGTGTACGCGTGAGAGCCATACGGAAACCAGTAAGGTGCGTACCACCCTCGATGGTATTGATATTGTTCACATATGAGTGGATATTCTCGCTGTAGTCGGTGTTGTACATCACAGCCACCTCGATAGGAATACCCTGTTTCTCGGTCTTCAGGTAGATCACATCATCAAAGAGATGTGTACGGTGGCGATCCACATAGCGCACAAACTCCTTCAGTCCTTCCTGCGCATGGAACACCTCCTTCTTGGTCTTCCCGTCCTCATCGGGACGCAAATCAACCAAGGTAATGGTAATACCGGCATTCAGGAACGCCAGCTCGCGCATACGACGGGCAATGATATCCCACTGATACACGGTGGTGGTGAAAATCGTGGCATCCGGCCAAAACTGCTGACGAGTTCCTCTGAGTTCCGTCTCTCCTACCACCTTTACGGGATACAGCGGCTTACCCTTTTCGTATTCCTGCTGGTAGATCTTTCCGTCGCGGAACACCTGCGACATCATATGTGATGAAAGGGCATTCACACAGCTCACACCCACACCGTGCAGACCGCCTGACACCTTGTAGGAGCCCTTGTCGAACTTACCACCGGCGTGAAGCACCGTCATGACCACCTCCAGGGCCGACTTATGCATCTTCTCGTGTTCATCCACAGGAATACCACGTCCGTTATCCTGTACCGTGATGGAGTTATCTTCGTTGATGGTCACCTCAATATGTGTACAGAAGCCAGCCATCGCCTCATCGATGGAGTTGTCAACTGTTTCGTTCACCAGATGGTGCAGACCTTTCTCACTGATGTCACCGATGTACATGGCAGGACGCTTACGTACTGCCTCCAGACCTTCCAAGACCTGAATGTTACTCGCAGAATAATTACCGTTGTTCTGAATTTCTTCCATTTTTTAGTCTAATGCTTTTATAGTATGCAAAGGTACAAAAAAAATACTAAATACTAAAGTATTTAGATGATAAAAAACAATAAAATTACGAGGAAGGACGAAGGAGGAAGGAGGAAGGAGATAACTTTGGGGGCTACGAGGGCATAAAAAGGGGGCCATCATCCGAAGATGTGGCCCCATAATATTCCTTGGATTGATAATACTATCCCAGTTTGTTGATGTGCTTGCAGAGACTTGACTTCAAGTTTGCAGCCTTGTTCTTGTGGATAATGTTGGTCTTAGCCAGCTTATCCAGCATCTTCTGTACGCTGGGATACAACTTTACTGCCTCTTCCTTGTCAGTCATTGCACGCAGTTTACGCACGGCATTACGCATGGTCTTAGCATAATAGCGGTTGTGCAACGTTCTCGTCTTGGTCTGACGAATTCTCTTCAGTGATGATTTGTGATTTGCCATTTTTTAATCTTTAATTTTTAATCTTTAATTTTCAAGCTGGGTCTTACACAATCTCTGCCGCCCTTGCGGATTCTTGCGAATCCTCCGCCACCTTGTCACGACAGCACCTCATGGGGATCTCTCGTTAGCGCATCGCTGCGCGATGACGGATTGGTAGTCCCTAGGAGAGTCGAACTCCTCTTTAGAGAATGAAAATCTCTCGTCCTAACCGATAGACGAAGGGACCGTTCGCTTTAAAAGCGGGTGCAAAGGTACGCTAATTATTTGTATCTTGCAAATTTTCTCACAGATTTTTTCTCTTATCGCCTGATTTTTACTACTTTTGCAAAGATCTTTCGAAGATATGATAACAAAAACGAGGGCCATTGTGCTCAGGGTTTTGAAATATGGTGAGCAAAAGATGATTATCGATTTGTTTACCGAGAGTGACGGCAGGGTATCTATCGTCACCCATATTCCCAAGACGCCCAAGGGGAAGCTGAAGAAGCAGTATTTCCAGCCCTTGAACCTCCTCGAGGTGGAACTGGATATCCGTCCGAAGACGCAGCTGCAGCATCTTCGCGACGCAAGGATTGCCGAGCCTTACGCTTCCATCCCCTTCGACCCCTATAAGCTCAGCATCGCCCTGTTCCTGGCTGAATTCCTCTATTATAGCACGCGCAGTGAACAGCAGAACGAAGCCCTCTTTACCTATCTGGAACATAGCATCCTGTGGTTGGATGGTTGTAAGGAGTCGTTTGCCAACTTCCATCTGGTCTTTATGATGCGTATGAGCAGGTTCATCGGTTTCTTCCCCTACATCGAGGATTATCAGCAGGGCGACTACTTCGATATGCGGGCTGCCTCGTTCTCGGCTCATGCCCCATTACATACCGATTTCCTCGACCAAGAAGACTCCAGTCGTATCAACACCTTGATGCGTATGAACTACGAGTCGATGCATCTGTTCAAGATGAGTCATGACGATCGCAACCGCATCATTGATGTCCTCATCACCTATTACCGTCTGCACGTTCCCGATTTCCCTGAACTGAAATCGTTGGGGGTAATGAAAGAGTTATTTCAATAATCCTCCATGATCTCCTTCATCTTCTTCGCCCGTTTCTTGTGCTTCCTTCCCTTGAAGTCGATTAAATCGAAGAAATCAAAGGAAACGGATGCACCACTGCCCGAAGGTGTGTAGTTTTCCGCAGCATATTTGCGTATATCCTCCGTTGAAATGGCCATTTTTGGCGCATGACCAATCACCACGACCTCGGCCAGTTGCTGACCCGAAGGCAGCAAAAAGATGGTGTCTGGAACCCCCTCTTTTTGTTCGATTACGCGCGTGAGATAGCTGGGATGCGTAAGTGTCATGGTTTGGAAACTGTCGTTTTTCAATACAAAACGCCCTCCCCACTCGGTCTGCACTTTTTCCTTACGACGGTCCAACTGAATGGTAACGTTCTTCAGCGGCTTCCTGGATTCAATGTCAGCCACCCAGATTACACGATGTTTAGGCTTTTGGGTAAGCGAATCGGTTGTTTCACCCTTCTCCTGTGCCTGAAGAAGAGTGGAAAAAACAAGAAGAAAAAGCACCAGAAACGGTCTGATGCTCTTTCCTCTTATCCCTATGGTTACAACCTTTTTACGCATATTTGCAGATTTTCGCTGCAAATATAAACGATTTCATCAATATTTACTAATCCTTTGACGTTGATTAACGAAGAATAGGATTCGATGATGCTTGTATAATGTTGTAATATTTCGTGAAAACGTGTTATTCGCTCACCATGGTCTTGATCTTTCCCTCCTCATCATACTCCAGCGGCATGACTTTCAGTGAACGCAGGTGGGTGATGTCGTTAGAGGGCACGCAGTCGTGGTGGAACAGATACCACTTACCTTTGTACTCCACGATACAGTGATGGGTTGTCCAGCCCACCACAGGCTCCAGGATCACACCCTGATAGGTGAAAGGACCGTAAGGATTATCGCCAACGGCGTAGCACAGCAAATGACTGTCGCCTGTTGAGTAGCTGAAATAGTACTTACCGTTATACTTATGCATCCACGAAGCCTCGAAGAAACGATGCGGGTCGCCTGCCTTCAAGGGCTGTCCGTCCTCGTCGATAATAACCACCTGACGTGGAGCCTCAGCAAACTGGAGAAGGTCGTCGTTCATGCGAGCCATCAAGCTGGGCAGTGCCGGCATATCGGGAGCTGTGTAGAGCTGTGTCTTACGATCAGGAGCAGGACCCAGGTCAATACCTTCCTTCAGCACCTTCTGCGGAGCCACGTTCCACTGCAGCTGACCGCCCCACAAGCCACCATAGTAGCAGTACACCTGTCCATCATCATCCTTGAACATACAAGGGTCGATGCTGTAAGCACCGCGGATGGGATGTTCCTGCGGGATGAACGGACCCTCGGGACGTTCGGCAATGGCCACACCGAGGTGGAACACACCGTTGTAATCCTTGGCTGAGAAAACCAGATAGTACTTACCGTCTTTCTCAACCACGTCGCTATCCCACATCTGCTTCTCTGCCCAAGGCACATCCTTCACATCAAGGACCACACCATGGTCGGTAACCTCACCTTCCATCACATCGTCCATGGAAAGAACGTGGTAGTCTTTCATCTGGAAATGACCACCGTCATCATCGAAGGCTGCGCCAGCCTCCCAGTCGTGGCTGGGATAAACATAGACGCGTCCGTTAAACACGTGGGCTGCAGGATCAGCCATATAATCGCTCGGGAATAAATATCTTGCTTTCATTGTTATTTAAGTTTAAGTTTATAATCTTACTTTGCTCTTGCCTCAATCTCGCGGCTCATCTCATCCAGTCTTTCATCTGTAAGAGGATACTTATAAATAAGGTAGCCCACAATAACCAGAAGGATGGCAGGAATGATGGTGGTGAAGATCAGGATGGCATTCTGTGCGATGGCTGAGTAGTTAGCCAGCTTGGGATAGTAGGCGTTTACAGGAGCGCTGATGAATGAAGCCAGGAACACCACAACGAAGATGCCCAGCACCAGCTGCAGACACTTGTTTGCCTTGAACTCCTGCCACATCTCACCGAATGAAACGGGCTTTTCGGGAGTGGTGGTGATATTCTCCTTACTACCCTTGAAGCAGAGCATCAAGAGGAAGAAGCCCACGATGGCAAACACACATGTCACTGTGAACCATGCCATAGGATCGGTAGCCAGAGCCGACTCCTCGCTGGCGAAGTTGAAGCCAATCCAACCCATTACCAACGGAGTGATCCAACCAGCGATAGAGAAACCAGCCTTGAAGGCCACACCAGCCAGGGCGTTTACCGTAGCGGCCGGACGGTTTCCTGTACGGTATTCAGCCTCGGTGATTACCTCAGGAACAAGTGCCCACATCAGTGAACCCACGAGCAGACCCACACCAGTCATCACCTTAGCGGTCTGAACAAGTGTATTCAAGCTTGCCACATCGAAGAACTTACCGATGACGAACAAGATGGCAAAGCCTACCAAGCCGATGGCGAGAAGAGTGTAATACAAGCCTTTCTTACCCAACCATTTCTTCAATGCAGGCAGAGAAGGCAGGATGATGAAGGCAGGAATGGTACCGATGGCCATGAACGTAGCCTGGTTCCAGTCGATGGCTGAATGTACACACATGGCAAGACCGATGGGGAAACCAGCCTGAACGATGATCTGACCCAAGTTGGCGCATACCATACGGGTAGAAGTAAGGATAAGCACCTCATCGTTGTCACGCGTCATACTGGCCATGATAGAGCCGTAAGGTATGTTCACCACTGAATAGATCATGCTAAGCACGGTATAGCTAAGTGCAGCATAGACCATCTTCATGGGCATTGACCATGTAGCAGCCTGGGGAAGCATCAGCAGACAGGCAGCAACAGTGAGAGGTATACCACCATAGAGAAGATAAGCACGATACTTACCCAACTTAGGATTGCGGTTATCGATATAACGCCCCACTACAGGACTCCAGAAACAGTCGATGAGACGAACCGTAAGGATCAGTCCGCTGACAAAGGCAGCATTGATCTTCAGTACTGTAGTAAGGTAAATCATCAGGTAGGTTGCTACCGTCTGGAAAATAAGGTTCTGCGCCAAATCGCCGGATCCGAATCCGATGCGCTGTAACCAAGAAAGCTTGTAGAAGCCTTTTGCTTCCTGCGTATTAGAAAATGATTCCATAAAAATAGTTATTAATTAATTGTTTCATGTTTGTCAAAAAATCGAGGTATCCTCCTATTTCATCATCGATGCGGCATACTTACCCATGGCCTCATAGCCTGCAGGATTCAGGTGGAGCCAGTCTTCCGAGTACTCCTTCTTGAGCTTATCCGGTTCGTTCTCGTCTCTTACGAGTTGGTCGAAATCAATGATTCCATCGACTCTTTTGCAATTGCGGATCCAATCGTTAATATACTGGCGACCGGCTTCGTGGTAGTAGGAATGGTAGCCATTGCCCTTGAAAGGTGTGATGGTGGCCAGATACACCTTCATGCCCTTATCCTTGGCCTCCTTGATGAATCGCTCGTAGGCATTAACGAGTTTCGCGGTGGTCTGCTCCACATGACGACTGTTTCCAAGGTCGTTCACACCCTCGAAGATGATCAGGGCGCTCAAACCACTCTGGTCGAGGATATCACGCTCAAAGCGCTTCACGGCAGGTTCACTCAAGCCGCCCTCAACCACGCTGTTGCCACCGATACCTAAGTTCAGCACACCCACCTGTCCTTGCAATGCCTCAGCGAGGAAGTCGGGCCAACGGTTCTGCTTGTTGGTAGTGCTGCCACGACCGTCGGTAATCGAGTTACCCAACACAGCCACGCAAGGTAGCGCACCTTTCACGTCGAGCGCTGCGATATTGTACCAGTGGTCAACCTTCTCACCCTCGGCAAAGCTGCTCTTGGGCTTGGACACACCAGGGATGATATACGAGGTGGTGCGTGAACCACGGTGAGAGGTGGCATTTACGGGAACACCCTGACCGTAGTTGATAGTAATGGACAACCGCTGTAGCGGCTTCAGGGAATACTTGATGACATCCGAATAAATGGCCTTACCCGGTTCGATGGTCACATTCTTCTTTCCACCGAAGGTAAGATATTTGGCCGTCTTGGTCTGAATCTCCCACCCCTCCAGCGCATCAGCAATGTAAAGGGAAAGGATCTCGACGGGCTCCTTACTGAATTCGTTTGACAATTTCAGACGTAATTCATTGCCTCCGAGGGAGACATGAATGATTTCACGTAATGAACGGTTTGCAAGCGTACTGGCCGGCATATCGCCAGGACCCGTGAACTCAGCGGCAGCTGCCCAGGTACCTGTCCACTGAGCATGGACCTGCATGGACACTGTCATGAGAATCGCTACAATGATCTTTTTCATAAATTTCATCAACAGGGTTAGTCTTTTACACCTGCAAATTTACACACTCCTTTCCAAAATCACTATTGATTTCGTAACTATTATATTTCAAAATGTATCATTGAGACATATTTTATCGTATAATTTTGAAATATGACGGCTTTTTTCTACTTTTGCAGAAGAATTTAAGACCAAGATATGAGACTACCAAAACAAATCGCACTCCTGATTCTATTCCTGATGACCGTCGGCCAAGGATGGGCTGACACGGGAAAACTGTACACGTCAGGCAAGCTCTCGAGCAGTCTCATTGAATGTATCTGTCAGGACAAATATGGTTACCTCTGGATAGGAACGGAATATGGATTGAACAAATTTGACGGCTACCGGTTCTCGACTTATCTCTATGAAAAGGACGATACCACGACGATTGTTGACAATGAAGTGGTGAAGCTGCTGTGCGACCAGGATGGAAGGTTGTGGGTGGGATGCAGTAAAGGTCTTGCCCGCTACGACTATGAGAACGGTAATTTCGTGAGATATGCTTTCCCCGACAGCGTACAGCCCAGGGTGAGTGCACTGGTGCAATACAGCAATGGGGATATCCTGATTGGTACTGCGGGTTACGGACTGTACAGCATCCGCAAGGGAGATGACCATATCACCTTGGAAAAGGCTTTCCGTATACAGAAGACCGACGATTTCTTCAGTAGGATATTCGAAGACGACCAGCACTGTATCTGGCGAAGCAACCACCTCACCACCTTCACGAGGTTCAAGGTGAATAACCGGAAGCCGGTGGAAGTGAAGAACTACGAATCGCCTTGCGGCGCACCAAGAGACTATATCAGATGTAGCGACGGAGGATTCCTGATTATCTGCGTGTATGGTATTCTGAGATACGACTATGCCACGGGGGAGGTGACAGACGCGGGATTCGACCTTTCGGCACTGGACAGCAAACTGCCGATGCGGGAGGCTACGCTGAGCAGAAACGGGGATATCTTCATTGCCACGGCAGGACAAGGACTGATGGTGATTCCCCACGATTCGAAGGTGCTGCGCCCTGTGGATTCACAGAACAGGGGCTTCAATCTGGCCAACGCGAATGTGAGTGATGTCTTGGAGGATAAGGATAACAATATCTGGATTGGCTGCTACCAGAAAGGGCTCTACCAGTTGAATCAGGAGCAGGATGCGTTCAAGAACTGGAGTTTTGCTGAACAGAACTATGCGGTGGGCACCAGTGTTTCATCGCTGGCCTTGGATGCCAACGGACAGGTGCTTTGCACGATTCAGAACACCGGAGCCTATCGTTTCGATCAGCAGGGAAGAATCGTTGCGCAACTGAAAACACCTGTAAGGCCACATACCATATACACCGATAAAACCGGGCGTTTTTGGCTTTGCACGGAAAGAATCCTATATAGCTATAACCCTGAGACGGGAGCAAGTGTTCCCATGGTGTCGGGCAGTGGATGGGGACTGAACTGCGTGACCGACGACGGGAAGGGTACGATGTATATCTGCGACTATGGTAAAGGTTTGATTGTCTATAACTCCAACACAGGGGAAAGCACCGTTTACAGCATGAACCAGGACGGAGGAAAGCTGGGCAGTCTGCCGAACGACTGGATACGGGCTTTGTTCATCGACCGATACGGTCTGCTGTGGATCGGAAGCGCCGATGGAATCGCGTGTATGAACCCCGAAACGCGCAGTTTCAAGCAGTATGGCTGGAACAAAAGACTGCCAGGTATTCAGTGTAATGCTTTCTGTGAGCAAAGACAGGGCAATATCCTGATCGGTACGAATGCAGGACTCTATATCTTCGACCGTATCAAGAACGAGATTAACCGCTTCCCGCATTCTGATACGCTGAACAACAAACTCATCTACGGAATTGTTACCGACCGCGAAGAGGACATCTGGGTGAGCACGTCGATGGGTATCTGGCAATACAGCTGTCAGGCACAGAAATGGATCGGACATATCAATGGTAACGGACTGAACAATAAGGAATATGTGCTGGGCACGGTGTTCCAAACCCCCGATGGAATGATTGGTTTTGGCACAAACGATGGTGTTACGACCTTCTACCCCAGTGATGTAAAGAACAGTGATGTGAAGATGGGGGATGTGTTCCTGACGAACCTGATAGTTGACGGAAAGAGCAGGAGTACCATGAAAGACGATTTCACCGTGGCCTACGACGAGAATTCGTTCATCATGGAGTTCTCGCTGCTTACCTTCAAGAACACGGATAACATCACGTTCCAGTACCGTATCAACGGTAGCGACGACTGGCTCTCGTTCAACGAAGGAACGAATGCCATCTCGTTCAACAAGATGAAACCGGGGAAATATGTCATCGAGGTAAGAGCACTCTGCAATGGTATCTATTCGGAAAAGACCAAGACCATTACGGTTAGGGTGAAAGAGCCTTGGTATGCTTCTCCACTGGCCTATCTGATCTACCTCCTGCTGATCTTAGCGGCGGCTGCCCTCACCTTCATGATGGTTGAGCGCAGGAACAAGGAGATGCTGGAGGAGTCGAAGATGCGGTTCCTGATCAATGCCACACATGATATCCGTTCTCCGCTGACACTCATCATGGGTCCGCTGAAGAAGCTGAAGGCGCGGATTACCGATCAGGAGAGTCTGGAAGATATCGATACCATTGACCGCAATGCACAACGCCTGCTGTTGCTGGTGAACCAGATTCTCGACGAAAGGAAGATCGACAAGAACCAGATGAAGCTGCACTGCAAGGAGACCGATCTGGTGCCGTTCCTCAATGGTATCCTTACCTTATTTAATTATAATGCGCAGCAACGCAACATCAGCTTTAACTTCATCCATGAAGACGAGCAGCTGATGGTGTGGATAGACCGCATTAACTTCGACAAGGTGATCAGTAACCTGCTGAGTAATGCGTTCAAATACACCTTCGACAACGGTCAGATTGATGTAGTGCTTACCCACGACGATAAAACATTCACCGTTAAGGTCATTGACAACGGTATCGGTTTGAAGGAAGACAAGCCCGAACGACTCTTCGAGCGGTTCTATCAGGGCAGTAACGCCCGCGACCTCCACCTCGACGGCACAGGTATCGGTCTGAACCTGAGTAAGGCGATTGTGAACATGCATAGCGGTACTATTACAGCTGCCAACAGGGAGGATGGTATGCGAGGAACGGTGATTACCGTGCAGATGCCGCTCGGGAACAATCATCTCAAACCCGAGGAGATCGAGAAGGAAGAATCCACCACCGCCTCTCATCCGCAGGGTCGCCAGGCTTGTAAGAACTTCAATATCCTCATCGCCGACGATGATGTGGAGATTGCAAACTATATCCGTAACGAACTGGGCAGATGGTATCGCTTCGATGCTGCTCCGAACGGAAAGGAAGCACTGAAGGCATTGCTCACCAGCGACTATGACTTGGTGATTTCCGACATCATGATGCCCGAGATGGATGGTATTGCCCTGCTGAAGAGCATCAAGGGGAATGTCAACATCAGTGATATACCCGTTATCTTACTAACGTCTCGTTCGGAAGTAAGCGACCGTCTCGAAGGACTGAAGCGTGGTGCAGATGCCTTCATCGCCAAACCGTTCAACATGGAAGAGCTGCACATCCTCATCGATAACCTCATCGACAACGTGCGCCGCCTGCGTGGTAAGTTCTCTGGCGCCCAGACTCAGGAAGAGAAGGTGGAGAAGGTTGAGGTGAAAGGCAACAACGATGTGCTGATGGATCGTATTATGAAATGTATCAACGAGAACATCCAAGATCCCGATTTCAACGTGGAGAAGCTCACCGAGAAGGTAGGTATCAGTCGTGCCCAGCTGCACCGCAAGATGAAGGAGATTACGGGTATCTCTACCGGTGATTTCATCCGCAACCTCCGACTGGAGCAGGCTGCCCGCCTCATCCGCGAAAAGAAGATCAACGTCACACAGGTGGCCTACGCCGTGGGATTCAATAACCAGACACATTTCTCCACCGTATTCAAGAAACATTATGGAATGACTCCTACGGAGTATATCGAAAGAGGGGAGAAAGGCGAGGAGTGAGTTTTTGTGGAGTGTGGAATGTGGAGTGTGGAGTGAGAATAGTACTGAGATAAAGTATTCGTATATCAAGCCACTTGTACTTGTAATCATATCTCACTCCACACTCCTCACTCCACAAGAATTTCACAGTTCTATACTATGAAAGACATTATTTAACAGCAATGATACATAAAGAAATGAGACATTTGCGCTTTTTACTTACTTTTGCAGCGACAAATCTTTTTTTATTATTATATCTAACTGTATGAAAGTAAACCTAAGAAAAAGAATGCTCTGTATGGGATTGTGCACAGTCATCGGACTGACCCTTTCCACACAGGCCACAGCAGCTCCGGAGGGGAACTCCGTGAATGCTGTTCAACAAGCAAAGAGAGTAACTGGTACGGTGAGCGATTCCCAAGGACCGCTGATTGGTGCCACTATTCTCGAAAAAGGAACCTCCAACGGTGTAGTAACCGATTTTGATGGTAACTTTGAGATCTCGGTGAAGCCAGGGGCAACCTTGGTCGTATCTTATGTGGGTTATGTCTCACAGGAAATCAAGGTAGGCAGCGAGTCGAACATTCCTGTTATCTTGAAAGAAGAAGGACACAGCCTGAACGAAGTGGTGGTAATCGGTTACGGTACCCAGCGTCGTGAGGCCGTTACTGGTTCTGTGGCCAATGTAGGTGGTGAGAAACTGAACCAGATTGCAGCTACCAATGCCGCACAGGCCCTGCAGGGTCGTGTTGCTGGTGTGCTCATGACACAGACCTCTTCCAAGCCGGGTGAGGAAATGCAGATCCGTATCCGTGGTCAGCGCTCTCTGAGTGCTTCTAACGACCCGCTGATCGTGCTAGACGGAATCCCCTTCATGGGAAAGCTTTCTGATATCAACCCCACCGATATCAAGTCGATGGACATCCTGAAAGATGCTTCCGCCACCGCTATCTACGGTTCTCGTGGTGCCAACGGTGTGATCATCATCACAACAGCCAAGGGTTATCAGGGTGCTCCCGCCAAGGTTACCTATAATGGATATGTGAACTTCAAGACCGTGTTCCATAAGTATCCTATGATGGACGGACCAACCTTCAACCAGTTCCGTAAGTATGCTGGCTTGTACCAGAACTCATTGGACGAGAGCGAAAATACCAATACCGACTGGCAGGATCTGTACTACCAGACAGGTATCAGTCATAACCACGACTTCAGCGTTGCTGGTGGTACCAATGGCGGTAGCTACAGCTTCGGCGCCGGTTACTACCATGATGAGTCGGTTGTTCCTACCGAGGGTTACGACCGTATCTCTGTTCGCGGTAACTTCGACCAGATGGTGGGCAAATGGTTCCGCTTCGGTCTGAGCACCAACAACAGCTATCGTAAGAACCAGGGTGTGAACGATATGTATGGTGTATTGAGCAAGAGTCCGCTGGCCAGTCCGTACGACGAGAATGGTAACCTGAAGCGCTATGTATCCCTGCCCGCCGACGATCAGGCCGTGGTAACCAAGGAGACCGTGAAGCGCGACAAGGATGTGTGGCTGAACGAGAACAAGGGTATCGGCTCTTACAACACCCTCTTCGGTGAGGTGAAGTGCCCTTGGATTGAAGGATTGAGCTATCGCATCAACATCGGTTTGAACTTCAGAAGCTCAAAAGGTGGCGGTTTCACCGGCACTGGCGTGAACAACAAGGATGCCAATGCAGTGAACAGCGGTAACATCTCTGAGAACCAGACCTACAACTGGGCTGTAGAGAACCTCGTTACTTTCGAGCGCACCTTTGCTGAAAAGCACAACCTGAATGTAGTAGGTATGTACTCTGCCGAGCAGACCACCTACGAGTCAACAGGTGCCAACGCACAGGATATTCCTGCCGACTACTTCCAGTACTATGCACTCGACAAGGCCGTTGGTCAGGCTAACCTCGCCGGTTACAACTACTGGCAGAGCGGTCTGCTTTCTTGGATGGGTCGTGTGATGTACTCTTATGATAATAAGTATATGCTTTCTGTTGCCCTCCGTTCCGATGCCTCTTCTCGTCTAGCTAAGGGTCATCAGTGGCACACCTATCCCGCTGTCAGCGCTGGTTGGAACATCGCCCGCGAGGCCTTCATGCAGGACCTCACCTGGATCGATAACCTGAAGCTGCGCATTGGTTATGGTGAGACCTCTAACCAGAGTATCAACCCCTACTCTACTCTTGGTGGACTGGCCGTTCGTAACTATAACTTCGGCGATGTTTATAAGGCTGGTTACTATGTGAACGCACTGCCTAACCCCGAGCTGGGTTGGGAGTATTCAAAGACCTGGAACTTCGGTCTTGACTTCTCACTGTTCAGCGGTCGTCTGTCTGGATCTCTCGAATACTACATCCAGAAGACCAACGATATCCTGCTCGACGTATCTCTGCCTTCTACCTCTGGTGTAAGCAGCTATACTGGTAACATCGGTAATACCGAGAACAAGGGTTGGGAGCTCACATTGAACGGTATCATCATCGACAATAAGAACGGTTGGAACTGGGAGGCTGGTATCAACCTCTATCAGAACCGCAACAAGCTGACCAAGCTGACTGGTGCTGTTGATGAGGACGGAAAGCCTGTACCTGATGAGGCAAACCGTTGGTTCCCCGGACATCCTATCGATGTGATCTACGACTATAAGTATATCGGTCTGTGGCAGCCCGGAGAAGAGGCAGCTATGAACATTCTCGAGCCCGGTGGTAATGTAGGTATGATCAAGGTGGCTCACGACAAGGCTCTCGACGCTAATGGTAATCCTACCCGTCAGATTGGTGCTGAAGACCGTGAGATCATGAGCATGGAGCCCGATCTCATCGGTGGTTTCAACTCAACAGTAAGCTACAAAGGCTTCGACTTTACTGTAATCGGTGCCTTCCAGGTTGGTGGTAAGCTGATCTCTGCTATCCACTCTGCCAACGGTTACCTGAACATGCTGACCGGTCGTCGTGGACAGCTGGATGTTGACTACTGGACAGAAAACAACACTGGTGCCAAGTACCCGAAACCAGGTGGTATCCAGAGCGGTGATAACCCCAAGTACGGTTCTACCCTTGGTTACTTCAACGCCGGCTACCTGAAGGTACGTGCCATCACACTGGGTTACAACTTCGACAACCTGAAGGTTGTGAAGGACTTCGGAATCAGTCGTCTGCGCCTCTACGCAACGGTTCAGAACCCGTTTGTGCTCTTCTCACCGTTCAACAACGAGTGCGGACTTGATCCCGAGACCAACTCTTATGCTACCCAGAACACAGCTGTTGGTATTGACGGTTACACTGGTAAGCACAGAATGCCTATCGTGGGTTACAACACACCTTCTACCCGCAACTTCCTGTTCGGTATTAACGTTACATTCTAAGATTGAAAAATTGAAGAATAGAAGAATTGAAAAGAAAAAATTTAGAGTATGAAAACTAAAAGTATCAAATATATCCTCGCTGCGGGTCTTCTCTGCTGTGGTCTTACCACAACCATGACCTCCTGCAACGACGTGCTCGACGAGCAGCCTCGCAGTCAGTTCGACCCGACGTTCTTCACTACGAAGGCGGGTATCGAGGGCGGTCTGACCTCACTCTACGCTCACTTGCGTTATTTCTATGGTAACGGCTACTACCTGAACAGTCTGGAAACCGGTACCGACGAGTATACCTATGCACAGAGTGCTGATGGTAACTTCAAGGATGCCGACCTCTCAGGTGTTGGCTCTATGACACCTAACAACAGTATTGCCGGTGGTTGCTGGGGTTCAGCTTTCGCCAATATCAATACCGCCAGCGGTATCATCGAGAATGGTGCAGAAGCTGGTATGGATGCCGCGCTGTTGGCTGAGGCTTATTTCTTCCGTGCCTTCGACTACTTCATCCTGGTGCAGACCTACGGTGGTGTGCCTCTGGATCTGGGTGCTGGCGAACTGAAGTTCAACACCTCTACCGTTCGTACCTCTGTACGTAACACCGTACCTGAGGTGTATGCTGCTATCTTCAAAGATCTTGAGAAGGCTGTGGCCGATCTGCCCGAGAACCCGCGTCTCACCGGTACAGCAACGAAGAACCTTGCTCGTTTGTATCTCTCCAAGGCTTACCTTACTTATGCTTGGTGGCTGGAGAACCCGAACAATATTCCTACCTATCCTGAGTGCAGTCGTAATGCTGGCGAGGCTAACAGCTACTTCCAGAAGGCTTACGATACAGCTATGCAAGCTATCAACAATCCTGGTCCGTATGCCCTGCAGCCCACTTTCTATGATGTGAACGTGGCTACCAACGACCGTAACTCTGAGATCATGCTCTACGCTGATCACGATGAGGACGAGAAGTTCGGTAACGGCGGCGCTGGCTATGGCTGGGGTAGCGGTGGTTCTCCTGAGAACTTCGCTTACTGGATGGAGACATGGAACTACACAGAGATGACTGCCAAGGCTGCTTCTGGTGCTACCATCAATCCTATCCAGCGTGAGGCTGTGCAGGCCCTCGGTCGTCCTTGGACCCGTATGGCTCCTATCGCCGACAACTTCATGGAAGGTGGTGTTTGGGAAGATGCTGTAAAGGCTATCGACTCACGCTACGATGCTACCTTCACCCTGCGCTACCACACCAACTGGCAGAAGGCTGGTGGTACTGAGCCTTATGTGTTCGGTGCTAACGGTATGCAGGTTGGTCCTAACGAGGTTTACTTCAGCTGGGTTCCCGAGAGCGAGGACAGCAAGATCAACTACACGGGTGCCGACGGTAAGCTCGGCTTCGGTGAGATGGAAGGACGTCCCGACTTCGTTGTAGCCGTGAACCATATCAGTCGTAAGAAGTACCCCATCAACTGGAAGATCGGTATCTACCGTACTGACAACAATGGTGGCTTAGGCTCTAAGGTGAATGGTGGTAGCCCACGTCCTTGGAATGTGGCTAAGTTCTCTGAGTTCTACCTCATCGGTGCAGAGGCTGCTGTGAAGCTGGGTAGGAACGCTGAGGCCAAGACCTTGGTGAACGTGCTCCGCGCCCGTGCCGGTAAGCAGACATTCTCTCAGAACGACAACGTGGCCGTTACGGTTGACAATACCGAGGCTATGCTGGCTGCTACTCCCGATGTCATCACCATCGACTACATCCTCGATGAGCGTAGTCGTGAGTTCTGGGGCGAGGGTTACCGTTGGTTCGACCTCGTTCGTACGCAGAAGTGGGCTGAGCGTGCAAGCACCTACCGCATCGCCGGTAGTGGTTACACAGATAAGGATCTGCAGACCTTCACACGCGACATTCCCGCAGGCTATTACATCCGTCCTATTCCGCAGGGTCAGCTCGACGGTCTGATCATGTCGAAGGAGGAGAAGGCAGCCTACCAGAATCCTGCCTACAGACAATAGTCCATAAACCTCTTGTTAATACAGTAAAGGAGGCTGGTACCGCAATGGTATCAGCCTCCTTCTTCTTACTGCCCTTCCACATTCCTCACTCCACATTCCACATTCCTCACTCCACACTCCTCACTCCACACTCCTCAATAAAGTTTGCACAAGAATGTGCAAACTTTATTTTGTTTTGCGCCCAATTTACATTATCTTTGCAACATAAAACCTGAATTTATCAAAATATGGGATTCATTGAACAACATCTTACAAATAATGAGCAGATTGTCCATAAGGGACATCTCCATTGGTTTGCTTATGCCGGAGGCTTATCCCTGATAGCCATTCTCTGGGCTGTGGCAATGATTATTATTGCTTTTAACCTACCCGAGGTGTGGGCGTTTGTGGCGGTTACTTTATTGGCCTTGCTGATAGGCTATATCTATGTATGGCTGGTGTCCAAGAATACGGAATACTACATCACCAGTAAGCGGCTCATTGTGAAGAAGGGCATTGTGCAACGGAACACTTCTGAGCTGCGACTCGTGAAATGCGAGGGTGTGATGGTGGAACAGAGTATGCTCGGCCGTTTGTTCAACTACGGCACCATCAAGATTACCACAGGCGAGGTGGTCAACACCTATCAGTTCATCGCCAGTCCTATCCGTTTCCGCACGAAACTGAATGAAACACTCGACCAACTGGATATCTCCAAGAACTTGGAAAATAATCTGTAAGGCGAAGAATACTGAAGATGAAACCACGTGCTAAGGTAGTCTATACCTTCCTCGCAACGATGTGTTGTGCCACTATGCTTGCCATTCCTGCTAAGCGCGGGCAATGGAAGACCATTACCCTGTCGGACGGACGACAGGTAAAGGTGGAACTGCGCGGTGATGAGAGGGCGCATTGGTGGGAGGATTCCCTTTGTCAGAGATACGTTCTTCGTGGAGAGACTCGAGGAGTGTGGAGTGAGGAGTGTGGAGTGAGAAATGATGATGAGACTCGAGGAGTGAGAATTGATGATGAGATATGGGAAAAGATGGAGGAAAAGGATTGGAGTAAAATGCTCAAAACCCGAAGGTATTCTCACTCCACACTCCACACTCCACATTCCACAATCCACACTCCACATTCCACAACCCCCGTCCCTATAAAGGGTTCAGGTGTCTCCCCCCTCCACCGCGGTCTCATCATCCTCGTGGAGTTCCCCAACCAGCGGTTCAGGGAGGAGAATGATCTTTTGTTGTTCAGCAGGATTGCCAACGAGCAGGGCTTCAGCGAGCGGGGCTTCAAGGGCAGCGTGAGTGATTATTTCCACGACCAGAGCAACGGACTGCTGCAGCTGACGTTCGATGTGGTAGGACCGGTTCTGGTGAGTAACGACTATGAGTATTACGGAAAGAACGTGCCGCCAGACGACTATGATGCGCACCCCGACGAGATGGTCGTGGAGGCCTGTCAGCATGTGGACGAAGAGGTGAACTTTGCCGATTACGATTGGGATGGCGACGGCTATGTGGAACAGGTAGTGGTGATCTATGCCGGTCAGGGCGAGGCCAACGGCGGTGGCAAGACCACCATCTGGCCCCATGAGTGGGAGCTCACCGAATCCGACTACGGTAAGTATCTGCAGCTCGACAAGGTGCGCATCAGCACCTATGCCTGCTCATCTGAGCTCAGCAGTCCGACACGCATCGACGGCATCGGTACCATCTGTCATGAGTTCTCCCACTGCCTGGGTCTGCCCGATATGTATGATGAGGACCAGCGGAACTACGGTATGGGCTACTGGGACATCATGGATAACGGTTGCTACAACGGCAACGGCTTCCAGCCCGCAGGGTTCACCGCCTACGAGAAGATGTACTGCGGATGGCTTGAGCCTACGGTTCTCTCAAGAGATACGCTCATCAGCGGTGTGGAACCCCTGAGCGAAGGCGGCGAGGCTTTCATCATCTATAACGATGCCCACCCCGATGAGTTCTTCATGCTCGAAAACCGTCAGATGACCAGCTGGGATAAGAGTCTGCCGGGCTCCGGACTCCTTGTTTACCACGTTGACTACAACGCTGATGCGTGGTTCTGGAACGTGGTGAACTCCTACACCACCTATTACGACATCTACAACAAGGAATACAAAAACGACCATGAGCGGTGCTCGGTGGTACAGGCCGACAACAACAAGAGTAAGCTGCCCAAAGGACTGGCCGGCGACACCTACCCCTACCAGCTCAACGACAGTCTTACCGCCTTTTCCAAGCCCGCCACCACCCTCTTCCACGAAGACCTACAGGGAAACCAGAAGCTACAGGTGGCCGTCATGAATATCAGGAAGAACGGTAACAAGACCATCTCTTTCGACTTCTTCCAAAGAGCAGGCGAGCCTTCCGGCATTGTTCTTACAAGAAAGGAAGACGCCTTGCCAACCGCGATATACAGTCTGCAAGGCGTCTTCTTAGGGAACAACCTGAATAATCTTCCCAAAGGTATTTATTTGATCGATGGGAAGAAGGTCATCAAAAAATAGTTTATTTCACCACCTTTCTGCCGTTACTGATATACACACCCTTGCGCAGCGTAGCAGCGTTGGTGCCCATGTAACGACCGTTCAGGTCGTATATGCGTGCATCATTCTTCTCGTCGGCAGAAACAGCGCTGATGCCTGTGGCGCCGAACTTGAATGTCTTCTCCTCGCTCCACTGTGAATACGTATTCTCCTCACCGAGGGCACGCACGCGGTAGATAAAGCGACTCTTCGTGTTCAGATCCTTCAGCGTATAGCTGTTCGTATTGGTGGGATAGGTGGTCACCGTTGAAGCTCTGCGCGGGCCCTGACCGTTCTGCTTGGCAGCGCTGGCCGAAAGCTGCTCAGCCGTCCAAATACCATCATAGATAGCCAGGTAGTCCATATACATACAAGCATCAGGACGGATCTCTATCCAGAACAGATTCTTACGAATGGCGAACGAGAACACCATCAGTCCGTCCTCCGTCAGCTCAAACGTCTGCTCCTCGTACGTAGCCGCATCACCCTCGTTACCGAAGGCCACACGAATCTTACCTTTCACGGGCGTACCTTCCTTGTAGAGCTTACCCCTAATGGCGATGGTCATCTCCGACGACTGCGGTACGTCCCATGTAGCGGTGCGCACATAACCTGTGGCCGAAGAAGTACCGATGCGCAGGCGGTTCGGACTGGTGAAGAGCTTGCTACCCGTCCATCTGGGCAGACCATAGTCGCCCATCTTCGTAGATACATCGGTGAAACCAGCCGTCTTCGACTCAAATTCCTTGAAGTCGAACGAGCGCTCCAGCGCCTCGGCAGGATTCTCCGAAGCCGATCCTATCTCGGTCACCTCCAGCTCATAGCTCGTAGCACCGGCCACGGCAGGCCATGTAACGGTGAAGGCAGCCTCTCCGGGCACCTCCGTACCGCCATCCGGCTCAGGAATAGCCAACTCCGGACGACAAGCCACGAACGAAATCAGTCCGTCGGCACTCTCCTTGATATTGTCGATAGGCTTACTCATCAGCTTCTTTCCGTCCACGTTCTCGTTATAGAGCGTAGCGGCAGGAGAAGTATAGTTGGTGAGCTCTGTCACGCCTCCCCTACCCGGGAACGGATCGCCGCTCTCGTTAGAAAGAGAAGTCTTTCCGTCGGCAGGGATAATCGTCAACCGCTGTCTTGAAGCGGCCGCGTTCACCTTGTTGCTGGCCCACACCTCCTCATCGTAATCCACGTGCAGCACCAGAAGTCCATGACCGTATAAAGCCTGGTCGAATCCCACCTTCTGACGGTTTTCCAGCAGGTAGTACTCGTTCTTGTTGTTCTCGTTATAGAGGATATACGCCTCGGGCGATTCCGCAATCGGCTTCATGCCCTCTATGCGCGTCATGTCTTTCAGCTCTATCGGTGTGATCCATCCTGCGAACATGCGCTCATACGACGTGTAGCCGGCAGGGATACATCCGCGGCCTTCGCCGTTATACGAGCCACTGTCCATCACGTCCCATGAACCCATACCGTAGTTCACCTGACCGTTCGTGTCGTAGAAGTCAGGCAAGCCCAGACAATGACTGAACTCATGGCACGCCGTACCGATACCCATGAGCGTTTCGCCCTGCGTGCCATACAGCTCGCTCGAGCAGGCATAGGTGTCAACCGTCACGCCATCAAGCTTCAGACTGCCGCCGTGATACCTCAGAGCCGACTCATGCGGCCAGATCAGGTTCGGGTCGGCTCCCGTGTAGTTCTGTCCATGACCGGCAAAGATCACGAACACCTGGTCAACCTCGCCGTCACCATCCCAGTCGTAGTCGGGATAGTTCACTTCAGCCTCAGCCCTTTTCACCACCTCCGACACCATCTCATACGGGTTCGTATCGTTACTGTCTTCAGTGGGCTTACCGTAGTACGACTCCTTTTGCGACATAACGTACGGTCCCACGATGTCGAAGTCGATTTCCAGCTTACCGTAGCTCTGTGCCTTGAAGAAATCCCTTACCGATCCCTTCATGCCGAAGTCGCTGTATCCCTCCTTGTTGAAGAAGTCCTTAAACACCGCCACCGGGTCTTCCACCGAGAACTTGATGTCCTGGAACTCCACCAGAATCACCAGTCCGCGTTTCTTTCCCGTCAGTGCACCCGAAGGTGTACCCACTCGTCGTGCGCGACTCCTGTTGATTCTCGCCTGGTTTGCTTTTTGCAGACGTTCGCCCCAGATTTTCTGCACCTGTTCCAAGTCAACACGCACATAGTTACCCGTTGCATCCATGCGGTACGCCCTTCCGTCCTCGTCGGTGTAGAAGCTGTAGTGCTCATCACCGCGTAACATCAGCGTAACCGTTGTTCCGTCACTCAATGTAACCGTCTTTTTTGAGGGATAGGCCGGAATGGCCTTGGCAGCCACGCAGCAAAGCATCAGCATGGCCAGAATAAGCGTTTTCTTCATCTTTCTTTTTACCTCCTTAGATAATTGTTTTTACCAACAATAAGGTGTACCCACGGTACACCTTATTGCTTATTGATTCCTCCCCCCTCCCTCTAAGGGAGGGGGTTAGGGGGTGAGTCTTCTCTTAATCTTTAAACACCTCAGCCTTCACAGGAGCCATCCTGTTAGTCTGGATGCGGATCTGCTTCATGCTGTAGCCCTTAGAAGCAACATGCTTCTTCAGTTTCTTCTCGAAGCTGATAGCACGCTTCATAGACTTAGCCTTTGCGCGTGCGCTGGCAGAAACAGCCTCGGGCAACACGAGCTTGAAGGCACCGTTAGAACCTGCATAGTAGCCGTCGGAGCCCATGTACACCAGACCCTGATAGAGGGCAGTGGCGCCATCGCTGGTCTGACGCTCGAATACCGGCAGTGTGATCACACCGTCCTTCAGTGTACCCATGTAACCCTCAGCCTTCAGTTCATCCATGCTGTTGTTAGCCACGTAGCGTGCGCCCCAGCTCATGATAGCCATGGCACCGTAGCCATAGTCAATACCGATGTCCTGAACAGGGATATATACACCCTCGGGATCCTCAGCATTGATCTCTATGTTATAAACCGAACTGGCATCCCAGTCACCCTCTTCGTTATAGGGGTAGATCTCACCATAAGGATAAATCATACGATACACGCCCGGAGTCTCGGTGTTCTCCTCGATCTCCACCTCATAGGTAACAGGATCCAAACCGAACAAGCTTGCTACGAAGTCTTCCGTGTAGAGACCCTTACCCAGAGATACCCATGGGTTAGCGCCGCCGCCGTAGTATTCGAACGGAGAGCTGTAAACACCCTGGATAGCCTTGTCATCGTCAAGCACCACTACAACCACCTGCAGCTTACCGGTCTGGCCTTCTGCGATGGGCACGTAGATATGTCCTGCCTCCACCGGAGTAGCCTCCAGCTCGCCAGCAGCGATAGCGTCGGCAACAGCATCAGCGTCATCATCAGCAGAAACAACCACTGCGCGTACATCCTTTGCATCAGGACCCAGCTCGAGCAGACCCTCAGCGAATACGCTGCCAGCCAAGTCGGTGAACACACCTGTGCAAGCGAATGCAGCACTGTAGTCCTTCGGCTCATATCCCGGGAAGGTAATGGTGATCATACCATCATTCTGTGTCTTGTTCCAACCGCCAACGCCGTCCATGTAGTAGAACGGAGCCAACTGGATCTCACCCGGTGTGCCATCCTCATTGTAAGCCACTACCACATTGTGGAGCCAGTTCTCAATAGGACCGGTAGAAACGAACTTAGAGGGGTGATACCACATGATGTCGGCATCGTAGGTAGGGTGATGGTAACCCGAGTTGAAGTCGGCAAAGTAAACCAGGTTCTCACGGTCAACCGTCTCACCGCGTACCACATCACCCGGCTGCAGCAGAGTGATCTCCAGATACGGAGAAGTATTGTCGGTAACAATGTCAGGATGAACAGCACCATAGATACGGTACATATTCTTGTTCTCCTGGTTCTGCATGATGCTTACACCAACTGTATATTCCCAAAGGTAGCCCTCGGTGAGCGTACCGTTACCGATAGGAGCATAGGGTGACAGCACACCAGCCTTGAAGGTGTACGAAGTAGCACCGTAGGGAGTGGTATAGCCGGCATCGGCGATGCTCAGTGTAGCCTCCTTGAACTTGTCGTAAACCAAAGCCTCGGGATCATAAGAGAGCACCAGGTCGGCAGTAGCCTGTCCGGCAGCGAATGCCACTGAGCCGGGAGCGCTCAGGAAGTTATCCTCGCTGGTCAGTGTTACAGGCACCGTGATAGCCTCATCAGTCTTCACACGATTTACAGGAATCGTGAACGAATTGGTCTTGTTTGAGATGTTCTGCTGAGCGGGCAGATCCTTGCTGAAATACACCTGAGCGTTCGCAGGAACATCAGCCCACTTGTAGTCTTCGCTGTCAGAGCAGGCGGTGAAGCCAGCCAGGGCGAAGATGGCTAAGAACAAGCTATAAATATTCTTTTTCATAAATTCTTCTTTTTACAGTTTAACTATTCTTACCACTCAAACGGAGTTGAGTCTGTAGTAGGAGCATCCGGAGTACTGTTGTTGGTACAAGCGTAGTTGTAGTTCGTCTCCGTCTGCACGATACACAGGTTCATCCACTTCGGATAGAGGCAACCATTCTCCTGGTTCACGAAGTTCCACTTGTAACCTTCCAGGTGGTTCGTGTTCGGATAGTTACGGATAATGGCCTTGTTCAGACGCTTCATGTCGAAGGTAGCGAAGCCCTCACCCCACAGCTCCACGCGGCGCTGCCACCAGATCTCGTTCTGGAAGGTGCTGGTGCTGGTGTTACCGTAAGCATCCTGGTGTGTACCATATACATAGTTAGCATCGCGGGTCTTGGCGAAAGCCTCGAGCAGCTGCTGTCCGCGGCCTGCATCCTGCATACCGGCAGCCTCTGCCTCAATCAGCTTCATCTCCTCCACGCGCATCAGAGGAACAGATACCACCCAAGCGTCGTACTTGGTGAAGTACTTACCAGCCTGCGGACGGAACTTCAGCTCCATACCACCCACACCGATCTGTGCTGAAGCGGCCGAAGCGATGATCTGCTCAGCATGGTCGGTATAGTTTCCTAAAGCCTCGATGGCTGCACTCTCGCTCATATCGTCGATGGCGAAGTCAATCCATACGTTCTTACGGAAGTCAGATGCAGGGATGGTCTCATAGAGGTGACGGTCGATCAGCATCGGACCGCCGTAGTTGGCAGCGTAACCGCACTCGAAGCCGTTCTCCAGAATCATGATAGAACCCCAGCTGGAGTCACCATCATTATCAGTGATGTTCGGGTCGGTGTCGCGGAAGCGCAGACCGAAGATCCATGAGCTGTTCGGAGAGTTGAAGCCGTGTGAACGACTCAGGTACTCATCCTGTGTCATCATGCTATAGCCGTTCATAGCCTGCTTAGCATACTTCTCGGCGTTTGCCCAGTCCTGAATCTCCAGGTAGGCGCGAGCCTTCAAGCCATACACCACGTTTACGTCCGGCTCATACACGTTAGCACGCTTATAGCCAGCCAGCAGCTTCTCAGCCTCGTCGAGGTCGGCGATGATCTGCGCATAAGCAGCGGTGAAGGTAGCACGTGGGTTCTCGGTCATGATCTGTGAGTCGTCGAGTACCAGAGGAACGGTCTCGGCATTGGGATCCAGCGCGTAAGGCTTGGCCGCATACATACGTACGATATCCTGGTAGAACATAGCACGCAGTGTGTAGGCAACACCAGCACCTACCTCACGTCCCTCGGGAGCTTCCTTATACAAGGTGATAGCCTTGTTACAGTTGTCAATCCACTTATAATAGTATGTCCAGGGCACCTGGCAACGAGCGTAGGTGGGACCTAAGGCGTAAGAAGCCTCATACCATGTAGAATACCAGTTATTGGTACCGGCAGTCACCATATCCTGTCCCAAAGCGTCACGCTGCAGGAAGAACGAAGGATAACCGAAGTCGTACGGATGGTTGTCCGATCCGCTATAAGTGAAGTTGCCATTGAGATTGGAGATCAGCGAAGCCACGGAACTCTCGAAGAAGCCCGGAGTCTCAGACGCCTGCTTCTGTGTCACGTAGTTTGTCTGAGGATCAATCTCTTCGATGCAGCTGGTGAGCATAGGCATTGCCAGCGCAACAGAAACGATGGATAAAAATATCTTTTTCATATCTTATTTCTTCTTGATGTTAAATTAGAAAGTAACTTGTACACCACCAGAGATTGTGCGGACAGGAGAGTAAACGTTCGTGTCTGCGGTCTCGCCGAATGAGTAACGTGGGTCGAAGCCCTTACGTACACTCCAGAAGCACAGGTTCTGACCCTGTACATAGAAACGCAGCTTGTCCACAAAGAACTTCTTGGTCAGTGACTTCGGTACGGTGTAACCCACCGAGAAGCTCTGGAAGTTCAGGTAACGTGCATTGGTCAGGAATCGGGTAGAACCCAGTGTTGTATAGTCATCACCATACTGGAAGCGTGGGATGTCAGAACCGGTGTTCGAAGGACTCCATGCGTTCAGTACGTCAACATGGAAGATACGTGCTGATACAGAAGAGCCAGACTCCGGACCCATCAATGTCTGATAAGAGCTGTCGAATACCTTACCACCCAGCTGATAGTCGAATACGGCGCTCACGTCGAAGTCGTAAACCTTCAATGTGGTATTGAAACCACCGGTCACTGTCGGCAGCGTACTGCCCTGAGCGTAGCGTGAAGCATCAGTACTTCTGGTAGTAGCGTAGTCGTGGTTCTTACCGGGCTTAGAGGTGTTCATTGAAACGAAGTTACCCTCCTCGTCTTTCTGCCACAGACCCTTGTCGCCCCAGTACATGGCCAAACCAGCCTTAGTCGGGTCGTATTTCTCGTCCTGTGTCAGCTGCCAGGTGTTCTCGGTATATACACCAGCATACTCATAGATGAACGCGTTGTTCAGGTCGCCACCCTCTTCATACCATGCGTAGATACCACCGAAGTCAGAGGTAGAGGCGAAACCGCCGTTCTGCTTGATCTTGCTCTCGGGCAACTTCAGGATCTTACCCTTGTTGTGAGAAGCGTTGAAACCAACGTTCCAGATAATGTTCTTGGTGCGGATAATGTCAGCATTCAAGGTCAGCTCAACACCCGTGTTGCGGATGTCGCCGATGTTGTCGTAGTAACCACGTGTACCGTAGCTCTCAGGAATATTCAGCCAGAAGAGCAGGTCGGTGGTCTTCTTGGTATAGAAGTCGAAGCTACCGGTGAGACGACCCTTCCACAGGCTCCATTCCAAACCGGCGTTGAAGTTCGTGGTGGTCTCCCAAGTGATGTCCTCGTTACCCAAGCGGTAGAACGAAGGAACGATGCTGGTGCCTGAACGGTTCAGTGAGTAGAGGTTCGTGTAGTTCCAGTTACCGATACCGTCGTTACCCTGCTGACCGATAGAGGCCTTGATCTTCAACTGGTCGAGCCAGCCGGCTGTGTTAGCCATGAACTCCTCCTTAGAGATGATCCATGCACCACCAACGCTCCAGAAGTCACCCCAACGGTGATCCTTGGCGAAGGTTGAAGAAGCATCGCGACGGTAAGAAAGCTGTCCGAAGTACTTCTCATCATAGTTGTACATGGCACTTCCGAAGAAACCTTCACGGTTGAAGTCAGTGGTGTAAGAAGTAGAGTTGTAACGGTCGCCGAAGTTGTTGATTTCATCTACCTCGGTAGAGAAACCGTTACGGGCGTAAGCGGTGAGACGCTTCACGCTGGTCTTGTTCCACTCATGACCTAACATCACCTGCAGGTCGTGTGCACCAAACTGCTTCTGGAAGTTCAATGTCTGGATATAGTCCTGACGATAGTTAATCTGCTGATACTTGGTCAAGCTACCGTTATCGGCCTTGGTCGGACCCTCGAACGGGTTGCCATACGATGTATAGGTGGTATGACCCAAGTTGATGTTGTTCGTAGAGTTGAAACGCAGCCAGTCGGTAATGGTCACGTCGGCTGTGTAAGTCATGTTCAGCGAGTTACCGATGTTGTACTCACGGTTGTAGCGGTTAGAACCCAATGGGTTACTGGTTGACATGAAGCCACGAACCGGGGTATCCACGTAGTTGGCAGCCGGCACACCGTAGTCATACTGCGGATGACCATAAGAGTCGGTGCGGATCACGGGCTGACCTGTTGCGGGATCAATCACGCGCACGTAGATCGGGTAGATCGGAGCGATGAACGATGTGGTGTACATCAGGTTGGTAGCACCCCAAGAAGTATCCATGTTCGGGTTGCTGTCCTGCTTGCTGTGTGTGTAGCCGATGTTGGCACCCACCTTCAGCCACTTCTTGGCCTGGTAGTCAGCCTTCAAACGACCTGTGAAGCGCTCGTAGCCGGAGTACTCGATGATACCGTCCTCATTCAGGTAGCCTGCACTGGCATAGAATGACGACTTGGTTGTACCGGCGCTGATGTTCACGTTATACTCCTGACGGAGGGCGGTGCTGTAAGCAGCCTTGTCCCAGTTGTCGGCAGTGAGGTAATAAGTCTCACCGTTCGAAGCGGTATAGGTGCGGCCCAGTGTAGCATTGGGGTTCAGCTTACCGTTTGTACCAATCAGGTACTGTCCCTGCGGAAGGTTGAACACGTTGTAGCCCAGACGGTTCAGAGTGGCATTGTTTGCCGACACGAAAGCGTTGTACTTGATGGCCTCCCTCATGGCGTCGGTCACCGACTCGTCGTTTGAATAATAACCACCGTTGTTCAGGTAGTAGTTGTTCATCATCGTGTAGTAAGCCTCGTAGTACTGAGCCGGATCGGTGATGCGGTCATACTCCTGCACACTACGGCTGTTAGCACCCAGGCGAACATCCACATTGATTACGGCCTCCTGAGTCTTACCCTTCTTGGTAGTCACCAGGATCACACCGGCAGCACCGGCAGCACCGTAAAGAGCGGCAGAAGCAGCATCCTTCAACACCGTTACACTCTCGATATCGTCAGTAGCGATATTCGTCAAGCTGGCATAGTAAGGAGCGCCATCCACGATGATCAGCGGGTCGGTAGATGAGTACAGTGACGAAAGACCACGAATGTACATGTTACCGCTGCCAGCACCAGGAGCACCGCTCATACCAGTCATCTGCAGACCGGGAACGGATCCTACCAGGGCGTTAGCCACGTTGGCAGCCGTCTTCTTCGTGATGTCTTCCGAATTGATCACTGTGGCCGAACCGGTGAAGGCAGATTTCTTTGCCGTACCGAAAGCCACGACGATCACCTCATCCAAAGCCGTACGATCGCTCGTCAGCTCGATGCGCATGTTCGGACTTGCTGTTACTTCCACGGGTTCCATACCCACGTAGGAAATGCGTAAGTTCTTCCTTCCAGCAGGAACTGCGAGTGAGAACTTACCGTTGATGTCGGTTACCGTTCCCGTATTGGTTCCCACCACCATGATACTCGCACCCACAACGGGTTCGTTATCATCCTGAGACACTACGGTACCTGTAACCTGCATTTGCGCAAACGCTATTCCAACGCATAGGAATAGATTCGCCAAAATCAAAGCTAGTCTTTTTTCCATAAATATCCTCTCGTTAGTTATTATAAAATTAAATTAATTAAATAATCTCTATTGTTACAATTTGCAAATATAAGGAGAATTTTGTTATACACAAAACATTCTGTTGAAAAATTGCGTTTTTTATTAAAAAAAGATGAAAAAAGGGGGCGATTTGGTGCGGAAATGACAACACCTTATTATATATATATGCACTTTTTAATGAACTCTTCGTATTATTTTTTGACCGTTTTGGATGTACATTCCTGCCTTCGCAGGCTCTCCTTTGAGCTTTCTTCCATCTGGCGTGAACCACCCTTCACGGAACTTTCCATCTTTGCTTTGGCCTGTTCTTTTGTTAACGGAATTTAATGGTACGCTATCAGCATTGTCTGTCGTTATACCACCTTGCTTCCTGATCATCACTTCATCCAGGAAGAATCGTTTGTTGTTCCCGTAGAATAACAGCTTTACCCAGCCATGACCAGTAATCGTAGTATGATGTTCGTTCCATTGCTGACTTTTCATCCTGTCGAATACATGATTTGCTATGGTTGCCGTACCGCTTTCAACATCGAGCCAGATGAAGTTCTCATCATTGTTCCAAGGCGCGGCCAAAAAGGATAGTTCATACTCACCGTTCAGGTAGATCGACGGAGTGATGGCCACACCATGGTCAGAAGTGGTGCCGAACTTCGCACACTGGTTGGCACCAAAAGACTTGATTCCCGACCATCCTTCATTATCGGCCTTGAAAGCAGCCAGTGCAATATTCCCACTCCACTTACCGTCGTTTCCTCCTTTTCCGGCACAACCGTTAAAATGCTCATGGAAGATGATTCCGTCGGAGTTGACCACAGTTGCTGTTGTTTGATATTGAAAGGAAACACAACCATTCTGTTGGGCGATAGACGTGATGGCCATTGGCATATAGTAATCTCCTCTCACGCTCTTGTTAAATACTGTAGCTGATGGAGTGGAGAGGGCTGTCAGACTATTATTGTCGTTATAGGGATAAGGATCGCCGTGGAGTTGCAAAAGAGAAGTGCCACTTTCATTATCGGCATGGAAGATGGTACAACGAGGATGATTGGGATCTGTGTTTACCCTATTCTCCATCCATGCCCCTTCATCTTCATCGACATGTAAAACGAGTAGTCCGCTACCAGGCAAGGCTCTATCCCACCCCACTTGTTGGCGGTTCTCTAACAGGTAGAACTCGTTGGGACTGTTCGCATTATAGATAATATAGGTGTTTCCACCATCTGATAAGGGCTCCATGTTACTGATCTCTTGGTCATTGGTAAGCACCACTGGCTGTTTCCACCCACATATCATACGCTCATAACTGGTATAGCCGCAGGGAGAGAAACCATTGTCGTTATAACAGCCGTAATCCATCAGGTCCCAACGAGACATACCGAAACAACCATGATCTTCCGTATCGTACATATCAGGAATGCCCAGACAATGAGAGAACTCATGACAAAGCGTACCGATGCCATCTATCGTTTCACCAAGTCCCAACTCCGAACAACACGCGTACGTAGATATCGTAACATTGTCAAGACGTAACGTACGACCATAATCACTGTCTTCCAACAGATATTCGTGAGGCCAGATGGTGGCTGCATCCTCGCAGCAATGCTCCCCTTGTCCGGCAAAGAGCACCACTACCTGCTCCACCACACCATCACCATCCCAATCGTAGTCGGCAAAATCCACTTCCTTTGCTGCCAGTTTACAGGCCTCTGCTATCATTTCCCCAGCACGAAGGTCCTGGCCATCAGCATCGTTTTCTCCATAGTAGGCATAATCGAGCGACAGCTGAACAGGGCCCACCACATCGAAATCCAACAGGAACTGTCCGTCACTCTGATCCTTGAAGTAATCATGAACACTTCCCTTAAAGCCCAGTTCATGCACAAATCCCTCTTCATTGGCAATCCGCTCATAGAGTTCTTTTGTATGCTCATTCTTAAAAGAACGGTCGGCGAATGATGCAAGAATGATGAGACCACGGCGGGGAGAGGGAGCCACCCCTGACCCCTCCATAGGGAGGGGAATTGTGGAGTGTGGAATGTGGAGTGTGGGGTGAGAATACCTTCGGGTATTGCGCCGTTTGCTACAATCCTTTTCCTCTATCTTCTCCCATATCTCAGTATCATATCTCCTTCCTCCCTCCTCCTTCGTCCTTCCTCGAGAAAAATTCGTCCTTCCTCGGGAACAATATCGGTTCCCAATAGAATCCTCCCACCAATGACTATTCTCATCGCCTCGCAGCTCCACCCTTACCATGGAACCATCAGTCAAATGAATCACCCGCCATAATCCGCGTTGCGCTGGTACAGCCCATGCAGTCATGACTAACACTATACACAAAACAATGAATGCTTGCTTTTTCATAATACAGATTTTTAATATGGTGCAAAGGTACAAATAAGCGAGCAAAATGCAAAAGGAAAGTTTACTTTTCTTTTCATTTCCGAGCGGGAGTACCTTCGGCAAAGTCAAAGGTACGAAAAATCTGAGTAAGTGAGAAGGAAACAAATATATTTGTTTGCTCGAACGCGAAGATTTTATGCAATAAGCGAGCAAAATGCAAAAGGAAAGTTTACTTTTCTTTAGGCGAAACGGTCACATGGTCACAGCTGTGACCATGTGACCAATTTGCTCTTTTATTATTCGTACATTAGCTATAAGTAACTAATAATCAAAATCTTACTGTTATTTATTATCTGTATGCTAACCCCTGCGGTCACATGGTCACAGCTGTGACCATGTGACCATTTGCTGTCAACTTTCTGTATAAGGCATATGTTTTGGAGGGTCTTATCATAGGAATTACAGGCCAAAACCATAAGGATTTAGGGAGAAAACGGCCGTTTTTCCATCGATTGCCTATACGCAAACGATCATGCGCCTATACCCAAACGATCGTTCTCCTATACCCAAATTGAAACGCATAGAAGGAGTTATTTTATCTGATACCCCTTGATCTTCTCCTGCAAATACTTGATAAACTCGGGTGAACCGAGTACTTCGATGTCCTCGAAGAGACCGAGTACGAAACGACCGATGCCGGCATAGCTGCAGACTTCCAGGGTGAGGAGCCAGTGCTTATCGTCTTCCTGCGTGAAGTGGTTAGAGGAGAGGGGGTATTCCTCGAGCATGAGGTTGTGGGCTAAGGTGCCCATGCGCAGCTGGACGGGCAGACGTTCCTCGCCACTGAACATGAAGAGATCGGTGAACATGCGGCGGTGGTCGGCTTCGTGCTGCCAGTTCTCACTGAGCAGCTCCACCTGTTGGATGCGGGCAATCTTAAAGGTTTTGTTCATGCCCGAGGCGGGTTCGTAGCAACGCACCTCGTTATTACCGTTCATCAGGAGGAAAGGCTCTACGAGTCGGTCGCGCTGGGTGCGCCCATGGGGTGAGGAATAGCCTTTGAGCACGGCCATCTGCTTGAATTTAATAGCCTCGTGCAGCTGACTGATGATGAAGGCCTGCTGGTCGTTGGTGGTGCTGGAGTTGAGGATCTGGTAATCCATGGCTGCGCCTAACTTCTCCCTGAGCTTCTCCACCACGGCGTTCTGACCATCGACCTTGTCCACCAACCGACGGAGGATGATGAGCTCGGCCTCAGTGAACGAGACGCGCTCGATGAGACGTTTGAAGAAGGGTGACTCACGGTCGATGCTGTACCTTCCACTTGTTTTGTTGACGATGAAGCCGCAGTCGCGGAAGAACTCCATATAGTAATAGAAATTGCGGCGGGAGATATCGAGTCGTTCGCAGATATCTTCCACCCGCATGCCTCGGCTCCCTGCCAGGAGGAGCATGAGGTCGAGCTGACGTTCTAGTTTATCGTGGCGCATTTTTATTTACGAGGAAGAAGTAGTTTCGAGGAAGGAGGAAGGACGAAGGACGAAGGAGATATGCTTCAAGGCTAGCGAAGCAAGAAGCAGGAGGCAAGAAGCAAGAGATATGCTTCAAGTACAAGTGGTTTGTTGATGTATACTGCATATGATCCTGTATATAATGCCTGTATCTCAGTAGTTTTCTCCTTCCTCCCTCCTCCTTCCTCCTTCCTCTCTATTCATCAAAGTTCAGGGTGAGCTGCGTATCCCCAAGGAGGTTGAAGGTGTGGCGGTGATAGGGGGTGATGCCGTGGAGCTTGATGGCCTCACGGTGCTTCTTGGTGGGATAGCCCTTGTTGCGCTGCCAGTCGTACTGCGGGTACTCCTCGGCCAGCTTGTCCATATAGTCGTCACGGTAGGTCTTGGCCAGGATGCTGGCGGCGGCAATGGAGAGGTACTTGGCGTCGCCTTTGACAATCGTTGTGTGTGGAACGGGGGCGCGGGGAGGTAATTGCTCTCCCCCTTGAGGGGGAGCAGGGAGGGGGTCTTTGTAGGGCTTGAAGCGGTTCCCATCGACGATGATGGCCTCGGGGCGCACCTTGAGCTGATCCAGGGCGCGGTGCATGGCGAGGATAGAGGCGTTGAGGATATTGATCTTGTCAATCTCCTCGGGGGTGACAATGCCTACTGCCCAGGCAAGGGCATCACGCTGAATGACCTCCCGCAGCTCGTGTCGCCGCTTGTCGGTGAGCTGCTTCGAGTCGTTCAACGCCTCATTCTGATAGTCGGCTGGGAAGATCACGGCCGCAGCATAGACACTGCCTGCCAGACAGCCACGACCTGCCTCGTCGCAGCCTGCCTCGATTTTACCCTTATGATAATAACTTTGTAACATTAAACATTAAACATTAAAGATTAAAGTATTTCGAGGAAGGACGAAGGACGAAGGAGGAAGGAGAATAGAACTGTGATACGGTATCTCTATATCATTTCTCTTGCTTCTTGCTTCTTGCCTCTTGCTTCTTTGAACATTAAAGATTAAAGATTTTTATAGAAAAACGGGGAATTTGTGAACTTATTGTGCACAAAGGGGTGGTAATTTTGCAGAAAATAAAAGAAGCAAGAGGTGAGAAGCAAGAAGCAAGAGAATAGTAATGAGATATTGTATCTCTGAATCATTTCTCCTTAACTTCTAAGACTTTTTCCTCCTTCCTCGAAAAAATTTAATGTTTAATGATAAAAAGACTAAGGAACCAAAGGTAATCATAAAGTTCAATGTTCAAAGTTCAAAGTTCAAAGTTATGAATAAGGAAATGGTGTTGAGCTGCTCACGAGGTGGGCGCTTCGTAGCAGAGATGATGAGTAAGGTTACTGAGAGCGTGAACCGTCCGGTGAACCTTTTACGTACGTATTACGCCCAGGTGCTGGAGCGCGATTTGAACATGCACCAGACGTGGGCGTTGATTGAGGCGCAGGTGGCGTTCTTCTTGGGGGTGATGCCCGTGGGCTACGCCTTTACACTGCGTGCCGTGGCACTGCTGTGGCTGGTGGTGGCCGTGAAGAAATGTCGCAGACTGCTGGCTTGATGATGCTCTCAGAACATCTTTCTGACGCGGTCGAGGCCTGCCACCAAGGCATCTACCTCTTCCTTCGTGTTGTACAGGGCGAAGGAGGCGCGGACGGTTCCGGAGATGCCGAGACGGTCCATCAGGGGCTGCGCACAGTGATGACCAGTGCGGACGGCGATGCCGAGGCGGTCGAGCAGGGTGCCAACGTCGAGGTGGTGGATGGTGCCGAGGTTGAAGCTTACCACTGCGTCACGTTCAGTTGACAGTTGACAATTGACAGTTGACAGTTGGGGTCCGTAGATATGTATATCAGGAATGGTGAGGAGCTGTTGCATGCAGTAGCGGGTGAGCTCCTGCTCGTGCTGCTGGATGGCATCGAAGCCGATGGATTGGATGTAGTCGATGGCGGTGGCCAGACCGTGGGTAGCCACGAAGTCGGGCGTTCCTGCCTCGAACTTAAACGGCAGTCGTTCAAAGGTGGTCTTCTCCCATGTCACCTTGTCAATCATCTCTCCCCCTCCCTGATACGGCGGCAGTTTCTCGAGCCATTCCTCCTTTCCATAGAGTACACCGATGCCGGTAGGTCCGTACATCTTATGACCGCTGAAGGCGAAGAAATCACAATCCAGATCCTGTACATCAATCATCATGTGGGGAGCACTCTGGGCACCATCAACCAACACTGGAATACCATGTTCATGAGCCAACTGGATAATCTCCTTCACGGGGTTCACCGTGCCGAGGACGTTGCTGACATGAGCCAAGCTAATAAACTTGGTTTTAGATGAGAGATGAGAGATGAGAGATGAGAGTTCGAGTTGACCGTCGTCGGTGATGGGGAGGTGTTTGACGATGATGCCACGTTTCATGGCCTGCAGCTGCCAGGGCACGATATTGGAGTGGTGCTCCATCTCAGTGACCAGTATCTCATCGCCTGCCTGCATCTGCGACTCGCAGAACGAGCTGGCCACGAGGTTGATGGCCTCGGTGGTGCCGCGTGTAAAGACAATCTCCTCGGTCTTACGCGCATGGATAAACTGGCGCACCTTCTCGCGCGCCGCCTCATGGAGGTCGGTGGCCTGCTGAGAGAGGTAGTGCACACCACGGTGCACATTCGCATTCACATTGAGATACTCATCGCGCATGGCATCGAGCACGCAGAGCGGTTTCTGCGTGGTAGCCGCGTTATCGAGATACACCAACGGCTTACCATACACCTCGCGAGCCAGAATCGGGAAATCCTCCCGTATCTTATTGATATCGTACATCCTTGTTCGTAATTTGCTGCAAAATTACTATTTTTCTACGACTTAGGCAACCGATATCTCCAAAATCTTAAAGAAGGATTATCCTGTAAGGCATAATTATCTCTTTTGAGCCTTGGTGCAGTGTTGACAGAGGAAATCGTAAACGAAATCGAAGTCCTCGTCGGGCACGAATACGCGGTTCTTGTTCAGCAGTTGGTTGACCTTAATTAGGTGGAGACGACGACAAGGAATAATACGGGCTACATCGGCGAGGAGGGAGGTAGAGGTTGAGCGTGAGGCGGAGAGGATGCCCGTACCCACCACACCAGGCTTGCCCGCTACTGCACCAACCATTGCTGTCAAGGCACCAAGGACGGTCGCCTTTTTTACCTGACGGGGCATCTGCTGATGAACCACCTCTTTCTCGTCGAGCGTGAAGAGCACAACGTATTTCCAGCTATAAGTCCAAGCCACGATGACATAAGCGATGTAGCCAATAACCAAGAATACACCCATCAGCACAAGGAAGCCGGAAGTGACACCCCACAAACTCTTGAGGGTATAGCCTTCCTCACAGCCGATGAGCAGCACATTAAACAACCACACAATGCCGAAACTGATTCCCAGCACCTTGTACACATCGAACAGGATGCTGGGATTCTTCAGCATCGGCACCTCATACACCCAACGGTACTTCCCGTCAGGGCAGAGTGTCACGCGGTTATAAGAATCGCTACCATTGCTGATAGCGATTCTCTGTTTAATGGACTTATTCAGATTCTTCTTGAATCAATTTCTTGATGAGTACTTTCTTTCCGTTCTGAATATAGATGCCTGAGTTTGTCGGCTCCTTGACATGACGACCTTGCAAGTCGATGAATTCACTGTTTTCAGGATCATCCATAAGGGTCGTACTGATGCCTGTTCCTGTGGTCGAGACTTCAACCTCAGGCTTCAAGTCCTTCGCCTCATCCCAGCCAGCATTATCGGTAGCGATGACACATAAGCCATACTTTGTACCTGAATCACAGGCAAAGGTTGCCTTCTTACCCGAAGTAATCTTAGCCACCAATTCTGCTGGACCGTTGTTCTTGAAAGCATAAATACGGTAAGTACCTATGCCAGATGTCGCATCCGAACCGCTTACAGTCACCGTTAGCTTACCCTTCTTCTCTTCCACCTTTGTAATCTTCGATGTCGGATAGTCGGTGTCGAAGGTGTTCACGTAGGTATTGGTCACTATCGGATCATTGGCATCAAAGACGATGGTGGCCTTGTTCTTGATGGTCGAAGCGTTAGCGGGATTTGCCTTATGCTCCACAACGAAACTGACGAAGCCCTCACCTACGCCTTTGCCATTGTTGGGCAGGAGGAAGCCAAGGTCGGGATCATCGATCTCATCGCCATTCTTCTTCAGTGAAACAAAACTCCAGCGAATGGTACCTGTACTCTTGTCAAACTGTCCGCTGACACGCACCAGGATATCCTGTCCCTTCACTTTACAACTAATATCACGTGAGAACTCCGTGGTATTGCTACCACCGACGGTATATGAATTATCGGCCCAGCCGAAGCCCGTGAACGAGAAGGTTGACAGATTATACTTCTTTTTGTCGAGAATATCGGTGATATGCACCTCGTGTGCCGGAGCCGTAGCAGTTGACTTGTTCTCGAAGGTAATGGTGTAGGCCATGTTGTGTATGGGTTTGATGTAATGGGCGTCGTCATCATAGCCTGCAGGACCAATCATCTCGTTCGGGTCGTAGCTACCCACTGCACGTGACTTCTTCTTGTCGGCGGGGCCTTTCAGACAGTCCTCGCGGTTCCAGTAGGTATTCATCGCACTCCAACACATCGAACCAATAATGAACATACATTTACCCACAGCACCCACACCAGAGATGTCGGCGCCACAACTGAGCGCCGCACTGCCGAAGTTCTTGCCGAAGTTCACCCAACCATCGGAATTGCGGTCATAAATGTCCATGGTGGCCACGACCACTGTCTTGCCAGCATTGTAGATACAGCCCGCAACAGGTATCTGGCCCACGACGCCGTCTTCCAGCAGTTGTTGTCCGAAGCTCTTGGCCATACACTCCATCTGGTCCAAGGTGTAAAGTCGCCTTGGCGGGCGGGCGTTAGCTTTCTCTCGCTCCATGCCCCATGGTTCCTGGATCATATAGTACATGCTGACCTCGTCGAGATTCGAGTTGCCGTCTGCGGGTGCCTTGTAGCGGATACGGAATGACTTGTTGCCGGTGCTCTTCGGGCCGATGTAAGGTATCAGCAGCATATAGCACATAATGGAATCGCCCGTCTGCGGGTCGTAGGTCATCATGTAGTCGGTAGCTTGTTTGGCCAAGGCTTGTCCGCTATCGTCGAGATAGGGGCTGATGGCACTGATGTCGTAGTCGAAGTACACATCCACATTGCCTTTCATGCGTGGCACGCCAAGGATGAATGGCACGTTATAGGCTGGAATATTCGAACGGTTGCCATAGGTAATGGTGTATTGCTGGTACCTGTTCCACAGCATCTTGTCTCGACCGTTCACCTGCACCCACAGGTCAGGCGTCCCCGCTTTCTCTACGGTGAATGCTTTGTATAGCGTATCATTACCCACGATGACGTCGTATTTCCCTTTGGCAGCCTTGCTGAGGTCGAACTCGGCAGGGGCCAGTTGGTCGATGGAGGTCACCTTAGAGGCATCGTAGTTGCGATCCAGGAGCCATTTTCCCTCAATGTCACCGCTGGCACCATGCAGTACTACACGTGGTTGGTTGTTATATGTGAGCTTGTAGCCACCCAGGATATGCAGGGCCACACCTTCTGTCTGTCCGGCTACGGTAGGATAGACACGGCTCAGTCCGCCGATAGTGATCGTCTGCGAAGAGGAGGCATAGGCATTGTATTTACCCGTTCCCTTGGCCACCAATGTATAGGTATAGGTACCGGGATTGCGACTAAAGTCCTGTGATACATGGCGTTTTTCGCTGGTCATGTATTTATCAGGATATTCAGGATACGGAAGTATCCACCAGCAGCCCACACCATCTTGGGTCATGTCGCTCACACTGACCTTCTGCCCATTCATTTCTTTAGCCATGGTGAATTCGGGGTGTGGCGGACGGATGGCTTCGTGTTTTGTAAGAACGGCATCCATCAGCGGCGCAGGATCATTATGATACTGGCTCTGGTCCTGTAGCGAGCCGTCGAAAGTCAAGAGCAGGCGGCAATCCTCGTCCTTGGCGTCAGGTGTATTGTAGATATGTGCCTGTATCTCCTCTTGCGTGAGAGCACGACTCCAAATGGCAAAGTTATCGACCAATGCTTTCTGTTTATCGCCATATGTCGTAGTTCGTCCGATGACGATAGGATTATTGCCTATTGCTATCTTGCCCTTCTCGGTGTTTGTACCCATAAGCACACCATCAACATAGAATTTGAGGTTATCCTTTTCCTGTTTAGAGTCATAGGTCAGGGCTACATGGTGCCAATATCCGTTGTCTTTTATCTGATAACGCCAGCGATCCCATACCTCTTTCCCTTTTCCATCAATAGAATACTCAGTACTCAAGCCTGCATAGAAGTTATACCAGTCACCATTCTTACTTGCATGAATATACCAGCCACCATAGTATTGACCTCCACTATGACTTGTAGAACTGTTAGTCACACTTGCAATCTCAAAAGAATAGTCTGTCTCATCTACGCGCACCCAACACTCTACGGTGGTGGCTTCTTGAGTAGCCATAATACTTGGAGTTATAGGTATCGTGATGTCATTCAAAATTCTTTGCGTTAGCTCTGAATACACTTTCTTCGAGATGTTTAATGCCATCTCCTTACCCGTAGTAGCAGAAGCCGGGTCATTACGCCGATAAACAATGTTCCAGAAGTAGGGATCGAAATTCTTATAAGGTGGCTGGTAGTCCATAAACCAATGTTCAGTGCCTTCGCTGTCTAACAGCACAGTCAGAGAGTGGTTGTTTGACCTTCCACCATACCAAGACTCCGTACCAAGACTGAAAGTACGATCAACAGAGCGGAAGCCGTCTTTCGATTCCACCAGCAAAGCACGACAGCCTGTCAAATAGACATGCTGACCTGAATCATCATCGGGCGCGATATAGAGTTCATAGAAATTGGAGAAGCCGTCATAGCGACCAGTCCAGTAGCAACGTTTCTGGACATCCCAGGTTTTTCCACCATCGTGTGAGTGATGTATGACAGGACCGTTAGGGGTCTGTAACACGTAGATGTGGTTACCTTTGGCTGCAATAGCTCCCTCAGAACCATTAGTTTCTGGGATATAGATGGCTTTCGACCACGACTTACCGCCATTAGTAGAGCGACGGAAGATGGTGTGGTTGCGATCGTTGGTAGGCTCCTTGCCTTCCTCCAACTTGGCACAGCCGCGGAAAATGACGTTAATCGTATTGCCCTCGAGCGTCATCTGCGGGTGATAGTTAAATGACGCACCGTTGAATCCCTTCATGTATGTCAAATCACACCACGATTTATCCTCCTTCACTATTGGTGCAATATTCTGGGTCGTAATCGTTTCACCACCATCGGTAGAAGTGGAGACATAGACATTACCCCAAATCATATTGTAATTCCAAGACAAATCATTGCCAAGTACTGCCCACCGTTTTCCGGAGACCTGTACATCAACCAGATCCTGAACTTTATCAATCTCCTTGTCTATGAAATTTGTGCCACCGTCAAAGGAGGTCAACACACGTGTCTTATAGTTGGTGTAGTTATAACGTGAGTGCTGGAAGGCAATGACCAGTGTTTTACCATCGCTTACTACATGTGGCCGTCCGTAAAAATAATGACCATCACCATCGCTGCCCTTTGCCAGAACGCGTTGCTTGAAGGACTTTCCCGAGTTGGTCGAATAGGTCAAGAGCAACTCACTACTATTTCCATCTTCAGACTTCACTGGAGTGACAATCTGGACGTTCTTCCCTTCAACGTTATACCATTTGGCATTGCTACCGAAGCTGCCTCCTACGTAGTTGATATCAGCTAATGACATGTTTTTAGACTTGACGATAGCACGCGCATCTTCCCATGTCTTACCGGCATCGGTGCTTCGGCGGTAGTAGATGCAATATTCACCCGAGGCATTGGGCTTCCAGTCGGCCCAGAATACGTGGACGGTTTTACCGGAAACAGCTGCCTGCATAGGTAATGGATCGCTGGTGTAATACGTGATGTCGTTCACACTGGCAGACAAGTTCTGCCATCCTCCAAAACTTGAAGGAACATATTGCTGCTTAGTGTCGGCAGCCATGGCCGCCATGGCGGTCAGCATGAGTGCCATCATGAATAATAGTCTTTTCATAATTCATGGGTTAGTAGGTTATTATGCCGCAAATATAGATAAATATTATGAAATAGCAATTCTCAAAATCACAAAAACTATTGTCAAAATCACAATTTGACAATCTCTCACCTCTTGCTTCTGCAAATATTTTACTCCTTTGACCGAATCCCTTCGACCAAGGCCCTTTGTAACTTCGTAACTATGAACTATGAACTATGCACTATGAACTATGCACTTTATTTGCACAGCTTGCACCCTTCGCACTTGCTGAGTTCTCCGCGGAACCGTTTTTCGACCAGGTAGTGCAGGCGGTCGCGCAGGGGTTCGAGTTTCATCTTGTCAATCACCTCGTTGATGAATGCGTTCTGCAACAGCAGACGGGCTTCCTCGAGGGGAATGCCGCGCTGACGCATATAGAACAGGGCCGCATCGTTGAGCTGTCCCACCGTTGAGCCATGGGCGCACTTCACATCATCGGCATAGATCTCGAGCATGGGCTGCGTGTACATCCGTGCCTCCTTCGTGGCCGTGAGGTTCTGGTTAGTCATCTGCGAGCTGGTCTTCTGTGCCCCCTGCTCCACCAGTACCCTACCGGCAAAGGCGCCGGTTGACTGCTCGTCGAGCACATACTTATACAGTTCGTTTGAGGTGCAGTGCGGCACCTTGTGCGTGATGAGCGTGTTGTTATCCACATGCTGATGCTTATCGGCAATGACACATCCATAGCAGTCGCATTCCGCCCCCTCGCCCGAGAAGGTGAGGTCGAGCTTGTTACGGGTGATGCCGTTGTGCAGGGTGATGACGTTGTGGTTGACCCGACTGTTGGCCTGCTGGTCGATATATACATTACTCAAGCGCACGTTCTTGGCGTGCGTCTCCTCCATGCAGTAGAGATCCAACGATGCGTTCTCACCTACATAGGCCTCGATGACCTGCGTAGCCAGGAAGTGGCAGTCGTCGGCAGTATGGTCGCAGAAGAGCATTTTCAGCTCAGCCCCTTCCTCCAAGACAATCAGTACACGACGGTTTACCATGAAGTGTGGAGTGTGGAGTGTGGAGTGAGGAGTGAGATTAGCGGGGGATTTCAGGATGTTGATGACTTGGATGGCCCGATCAACCACTACCCCTTTGGGAACATAGACATAGAGTCCGTCCTGTGCCAGCATGGTATTCAGATTCGTCACCGCATCATGATCCTTCGAAGCCAGCTGATGGTAATACGTGGTGGTGGCAAAGTCCTTCAGGGAGCCGATGATAACTCCGTCCTTCGGAGGTACGGAGGTACGGGGGTACGGGGGTACGAGATTACCCTTTTCCTCGAGTGTATTCTCGCGCCACCGCGCCACCGCGCCACCGCTCTCCCGATAGAACATATCGTTCACCACGAAATACAACGAGGTACTCAGGTTTGGCACGTCGCAGCGGAAGGCATCGTAGGGGTTGACGGGTATGTCGAACCGATTGAGGTTCAGTCCGTAATCGGGCGCGAAGAGCTCGTTGATGTCGGTATATTTATAGCGCTCCACCTTTCGGGTAGGGAAGCCGCTGGCAGAGAACTCCCGGAAGGCCTCCTCGCGCACGGCATTCATCACGGCACTGCTATGCCTGCAAATCAGCTCGCGCGACTGCTCATAGAGGTCTACATACTGGAGACCCACCCCCTCCCTCTGAGGGAGGGGAGTAGATACACTTTCTGCCTGTTTATTTCTATCCATTTCTTTTCTATTCAAGAGGTAATTACTCCCCTCCATTGAGGGAGGGGTTGGAGGAGGGTCCCTTTTTTATCCAATCATACCCTTGCTCCTGTATCTCCTTGGCCAGCTCAGGGCCGCCTGTCTTGACGATCTTACCCTGGTACAGCACATGAACAAACTGCGGACGAATCATTTCCAACAAACGGTCGTAATGGGTGATGACGATGCAGGAAGTATCCGGTGTCTGAAGCTTGTTCACACCCTCGGCCACAATGCGCATGGCATCCACGTCAAGACCCGAATCGGTCTCGTCGAGAATGCTCAGCTTAGGTTCGAGCATGGCCATCTGGAAAATCTCGTTGCGTTTCTTCTCACCACCGCTGAAACCCCCGTTCACGCTGCGGTTACTGAGCTTGGAATCCAGCTCCACCACCTTCCGCTTCTCGCGCATCAGCTTCAGGAACTCAGCCGCATTCATCGGCTCCAAGCCCTGGTACTTACGTTTCTCGTTGATGGCGGCACGCATGAAATTGGTCATCGACACACCGGGAATCTCCACGGGGTACTGGAAACTCAGGAAGAGTCCTTCGTGCGCCCTGTCCTCGGGTTTCATCTCCAGCAGGTTCTTCCCGTTGAAGAAAGCCTCACCTTCGGTCACCTCATAGAGCGGATTACCCACGAGGACGGCACTGAGGGTTGACTTCCCCGAGCCGTTCGGACCCATAATGGCATGAATCTCACCATCGTTGATGGTAAGACTGATACCTTTTAATATCTCTTTATCGCCGATCTTGGCGTGCAAGTTTCTTACTTCTAACATATACTATTTTAATTATCGAGGAAGGAGGAGGGAGGAAGGAGATTACCCTTTGACCGAATCCCTTTGACCCCAAATTTTCAATTTTCAATTTTCAATTTTCAATTGCTTTCACCCCACCGTTCCTTCTAATGATACACTTAACAGCTTCTGGGCCTCAACGGCGAACTCCATGGGTAGTTTGTTCAGCACCTCCTTGGCATAGCCGTTGACGATAAGACCGACGGCCTGCTCGGTGGGAATACCGCGCTGGTTACAGTAGAACAGCTGGTCTTCGGAGATCTTCGAGGTGGTGGCCTCGTGTTCGAAGATGGCCGTTGGGTTCTTCACATCCATATAGGGGAAGGTGTGAGCACCACACTGGGAGCCCAGCAGCAGGGAGTCGCACGAGGAGTAGTTACGGGCATTGTCGGCTGTTGATGCAGCACGCACCAAGCCACGGTATGAGTTCTGCGAATGACCAGCGGAGATACCCTTCGAGATGATGGTACTCTTGGTGTTCTTACCGATATGAATCATCTTGGTTCCCGTATCCGCCTCCTGGTAGTTATTCGTTACCGCCACGCTGTAGAACTCAGCCACCGAGTTGTCGCCTCGTAAGATACACGAAGGATATTTCCACGTGATGGCCGAGCCCGTCTCCACCTGCGTCCACGACAGCTTCGAGTCGTTTCCGCGCAGATCGCCACGCTTGGTTACGAGGTTCAGCACACCGCCCTTTCCATGCTCATCGCCCGGGTACCAGTTCTGCACGGTGGAATATTTCACCTCGGCACGTTCGTTCACGATGATCTCCACGATGGCCGCATGCAACTGGTTCTCGTCGCGCATCGGAGCCGTACAGCCCTCGAGGTAGCTTACGTACGAATCATCATCGGCAATGATCAGGGTGCGCTCAAACTGACCCGTGTTTCTTGCATTGATACGGAAATAGCTGCTCAGCTCCATGGGGCAGCGCACACCCTTGGGGATGTACACAAACGAGCCGTCGCTAAACACCGCACTGTTCAGGGCTGCATAGAAGTTATCCCGATAGGGAACCACCGTACCGAGATACTGCCGCACCAGGTCGCCATGTTCCTTGATGGCCTCGCCGATGGAGCAGAAGATGATACCCTTCTCGCGCAGTTTCTCCTTGAAGGTGGTCTTCACGGAAACGGAGTCCATGATGGCATCTACAGCCGTATTACCGCTCAGGGCCAGTCGCTCCTCAAGGGGAATGCCCAGCTTGTCGAAGGTCTTCTCCAGCTCGGGGTCTATCTTACCCGATGATTCTTCAGATACCTTTTTGGCAGTGGGATCAGCATAGTAGCTAATCTCCTGGTAGTCGATGGGCGGCACATGTACATGTCCCCATGTAGGCTCCGTCTGCTCCTTCCAGTAGCGGAACGCCTTCAGGCGGAACTCGAGCATCCACTCGGGCTCCCCCTTCTTCGCAGAGATGAGACGGACGATATCCTCGTTCAGTCCTTTATCAATGATCTCTGTATGCACATCCGTAGTGAAGCCGAACGCATATTTCTGCTCGGCTATACGGCGCACCAGCTCATTATCGTTTTCCTGTTCCTCAGGTTTATTGATCTTTTCCTTCATGTGTGTTCGTGTATTTGATGGCGAGCATGGTCAGATCGTCGCTCTGCTCGGCTCCGCCCACAAAGATGCTCACGGCCTCATCCATCCTCTTGACAATCGTGGTGGGTGTGTTTTCACCCTGTGCCTGTAAGGTGGCCGCCAGCTTCATGATACGCTCCAGTCCGAACTGCGAGTGGAGGAAGTCCTCTGCCTCGTTCAAACCGTCGGTATAGAGGAAGATGGTGGTATCGGGATCAAGCATCATCTCCTGCTTACTGAACGTCATGCCCGGCATGATACCTAAGGCGAGGTTCGCATCGCAGGGCAGCAGAGCCACCTCGTTACCGATGAGCAAGGATGAGCCATGACCTGCATTGCAATAGCTGAGATTACCCGTGGCCAGATCGATTACGCCGATGAACAGCGTTGCGAACATGTTCGTTTCGTTTCCTTCGGCCAATGCCTCGTTAAGGGTGACGGCAATCTGGTCGGGCGATGAGGTATGGGCCGACACGTTGCGGAACAGCGAGCGCGTTACGGCCATGACCAATGAGGCAGGCACGCCCTTGCCCGACACGTCACCGATACAGAAGAACAGCTTGTTCTCGCGGATGTAGAAGTCGAACAGGTCGCCACCCACATCCTTGGCAGGTGTCAGCATACCATATATATCTATATCGTCACGCTCGGGATAGGGCGGGAAGGTCTTGGGCAGCATCGACATCTGGATATCGTGTGCCACCTTCAGCTCGTTCTCAATGGCCGCCTTCGAAGCCGTGGTGTCCTTGAGCTCATCGATATAAGTCTTCAGAGACGACTGCATTCCCTCGAACGAGTCGCGCAGCTGGCGTATCTCGTCCTTATGCTTAATTTGGGGCAAGGGGGCGTTGAAGTTACCCTTCGCCACCTCGTCGGCCGAGGAAGCCAGCTGGTTGAGCGGCTTGGTAGCCCGTCGGATTACAAACCGTCCTACAAGATGGGCCACCAGCAGGGCCAGAGCGATAAACACCAGCATGACAACACCGCTGCCAATGGCCAGACTGTCGACCATGATGCGCGGTACGGCAAGGGCTATCGACCAGCTGGTGTCCTCTACCGGTTGATAGAACACATAACCCGACTGCCATTTGATGTCGAAGAAATCGAAATAGGCGGCATTACCATCTTCCATCCAGGTACCCTTTTCACCTTCCACCATCTGTCGTCCTACATAGTCGTCTATGGTATCCGTCGTTTCCTTGGCCAGCGCAAAATAGTTGTCGTTGACGACACGATTGCTGTCGGGATGGACAAGGAACGTTCCATCCTTGTCGATAATGAAAGGATAGTGGATAAAACGCCAGTTGATGGTGTGCACAGTGGGTTTCTCGCCACCGTTTTCCTCTATTAACGCCAGCGAGTCGTTTTCAATAGCACTATTATAATTATATTTGATGCTGTCGGCTGAAGATATGATATTTGTCTTTATGTGCTCACTGATCATCTTCAGTGAGATATCCGTCCCAATGACGGCAACGGTTTTCCCCTGTTTGTTGCGGACAGGAAGAAGATAGGCCACCAGCGGTATGGAATCGGTGGCGTCGAAGAACGCCTTCGACCAGTATCCTTGCTTGGCTTTCAGCGCTTCGGTGAACCATTCTTCTTTCAGGTAGTTATGACGACTGTTGCCGATGACGCGCTGCTCAATGGTGTTTTTGTCGGTCCGCACAGCATAAGGACAGTACCAACGACCTTTCTGGGGATAGTAGTTCTCCACGAAGCTGATGCCGCAGCCACGAACGCTGGGGTTCTGCTCCACGATCTCTTTCACGATGGCAGCCATCTTGTCGGCCTGCCCGATATTGGTCTCTATCTCCGTCGCATGGTTCAGGGTAGCCACACGCACCTCCGAGAGCATGCGCTGCACGTTTTGGCTTGTAACCTCCAGATAACTCTCGTAAAGACTGGTTTCCTCTGAGCGTACAATCGTTTTAGACAGATTGTAGATCATATACGAAACCACTCCCATCACTATGAGCTGCGTGAAGATAATCCAGCGCGTCAGTCGTCGGGCAAAAGAGTGTACCTTACGTTTCTGTTTCATCGTCTGTTCCTTTCATTTCTACTTTTCAGTGGCACAAAACCGAATGGCCAACATGGTCAGATCATCGCTCTGCTCAGCCTCGCCCACAAAGTCGTGCACGGCCTCTTCCATCTTTTTCACCACCATAACGGCCTCTTCTTTCTGCAAGGTGGCAGTCATGCGCAGGATGCGCTCCTTTCCGAACAGCTCGTGGAGGGTATTCTCCGCCTCGCTAAGACCGTCGGTATAGAGGAAGATGGTGGTATCGGGATCAAGCTTCGTCTCCTGTTTCCTGAACGTCATACCCGGCATGATGCCCAAGGCAATGTTCGCATGGCAGGGCAGCAGGGCCACCTCGTTACCGATGAGCAAGGGTGAGTCATGACCTGCATTGCAATAGCTCAAAGCACCCGTGGATAAGTCGAGCACACCCGCGAAAAGCGTTACGAACATGTTCGAGTCGTTTCCTTCGCTCAACGCCTCATTGAGGGTTGACATGATCTGGTCGGGCGATGAGGTATGGGCTGATACGTTGCGGAACAGTGAGCGTGTTACGGCCATGACCAGCGAGGCTGGCACGCCCTTGCCCGACACATCACCGATGCAGAAGAACAGCATGTTCTCGCGGATATAGAAATCGAAGAGGTCGCCACCCACATCCTTGGCAGGGGTCAGCACACCATATATATCTATATCGTTGCGTTCCGGGAAAGGCGGGAAGGTCTTGGGCAGCATCGACATCTGAATGTTATGCGCCACCTTCAGTTCGTTCTCGATGGCCGCCTTCGAAGCCGTGGTAGCCGTCAGCTCGTTGACATACTGCTGTAACGACTGCTCCATATCCTCGAACGAATCGCGCAGCAGGCGTATCTCGTCGTTATGCTTGATATCAGGAAGGGCTGCGGCGAAGTTCCCTTTTGCCACCTCATTGGCCGAGGAAGCCAGTTGCTTCAGCGGATTGGTAGTCTTCCTGATGGAGAAGCGGCAAACCAGCCAAGTCAGCACAATCGCAAGCAGCACGAAGAAAGCCAGCAGTCCGCCCAGGAAATAAGACAAGAAGTCAATGGTTCTTCCCGGCACGAAACTCATCAATGTCCACCCCATGTGCTTGACGGGTGTGTAGAACAAATAGCCTGACCTGCCGTCAATGTCCACACTGGTGTAATTATTCTCTTCGGTATGTCCGAAATCGGTGCTGCCTTTACCCTCCTTGATGCGTTGTACAATCACAGCCAAGGTGGATGACTCATCTACCGTCTTTGCATAAGAGCCGATGCTGTCGCGGGCAACACGTTTCTCGTCGGGATGAACAAGGAAGACACCCTTCCGCGAGACGAGCATACTATACGACGCCCATTTCTCCTTCCGGCGATCCCGTCTTTCCTCGTTCTCGCCCATCAACTGATGAGCAAATGTTTCTTCATCGGCTCTGTTCATCTTCTCTCTCAGCCAATGGAGCGAGATGTCGGCACCGATTACCGCAACTGTTCGTCCTTGCTTGTCGTGAATGGGATGAACATAAGCGATGAGGGGCGTGAGCGAATCGTTCTTCGCAAAGAACGGCTCCGTCCAGAAGCCCTCGTTGGTTGTCAGCACTTCCTGGAACCAGTCGTCTTGAAGATAGTCGTTTGTTGCACCGAGGTCAGCAACGCCAATCGTCGTACTGTCCTTCCTGGATGCAAAAGGCATATAGGCTCGTCCTTTGCCGGGGTAATAACCCTCCACAAAGCTGATGCCGCAGCTATGGATACGGGGATTCAGGGAAACGGTGCGCTCCACCAGCTTCAGCATGCGCTCAGGACGGTCAAGACTCTCTTCTATCTCGGGCACCTGGTTGCACACGGCCACATAGACGTCGGAGCCTACCCTACTGAGGTTTTCTGCCGTCACATGAAGAATACCCTCATAACGATAGATTTCCTCATCATTGGCAAAAGCACCACCCAGTCCGAAAATCCACAAGGCGGTTAGGCCCATGATGACCAGCAGCACGAGCACTATCCGTCTTGTAAGACGTCCGGCAAAGCTGTGTAGCTTGCGCTCCTTTCCCTCCATTCCTTACAGTTTCTGTTCCACCTCGATCTCGGTGAAGGTCTCGATGATGTCGCCCACCTCGATGTCGTTGAAGTTCACCAGACTGATACCACATTCCAGACCAGTGGCCACTTCCTTGGCATCATCCTTGTAGCGCTTCAGGGCATCGATAGGAGCAGTATGGATGACAATACCATCGCGGATGACGCGGGCCTTGTCCTTGTTGTGTACCTTTCCGTCGATAACCAGACCGCCGGCCACGGTACCCACCTTCGAGATCTTGAATACCTGCTTCACCTCGATCTCGCCGGATACAACCTCCTTCTTCACCTTGTCGAGCATACCCTGCATCGTTGACTTCACCTCATCGATGGCGTCGTAGATGATAGAGTATGTATTGATCTCCACGCCTTCGTGCTCAGCCAGCTTACGGGCATCGGCACTGGGTCGTACCTGGAAGCCCACGATGATGGCATCAGAAGCACTGGCCAGCATGACATCGTTCTCGGAAATCTGTCCTACAGCCTTGTTGATGACGTTCACCTGCACCTTCTCGGTAGAGAGCTTGATGAACGAATCGCTCAAAGCCTCGATAGAACCGTCGGTATCACCCTTCACGATGATGTTCAGCTCGTGGAACTCACCCAGGGCAATACGGTGGGATATATCGTCAAGACCCAAGGTCTTGGTGGTACGTATCGACTGCTCGCGCTGCAGCTGCACACGCTTGTTGGTGATGTCGCGTGCCTCCTGCTCGGTCTCCATGATATGGAAGGAGTCACCGGCAGTGGGAGCACCGTTCAAACCAAGGATGATAGCAGGATCGGCAGGTCCGGCCTCGGTGATGCGCTGGTTACGCTCGTTGAACATCGCCTTGATACGACCGTAGCTGGTTCCTGCCACCACGATATCACCCACACGGAGCGTACCGTTTGATACAAGCACCGTAGAGACATAGCCACGACCCTTGTCGAGCGAGCTCTCGATGATACTACCCGTAGCCTTACGGTTGGGGTTGGCCTTCAGGTCGAGCATCTCGGCCTCCAGCAGCACCTTCTCCAGCAGCTCATCCACGCCAATACCTTTCTTGGCACTGATCTCCTGGCACTGGTACTTACCACCCCACTCCTCTACGAGCAGGTTCATGTTAGCCAGATCCTCACGAATCTTATCCGGATTAGCACCCGGCTTATCAATCTTGTTGATGGCAAACACCATCGGTACGTTAGCTGCCTGAGCATGAGCGATGGCCTCCTTGGTGGTAGGCATCACCGAGTCGTCGGCAGCAATGATGATGATGGCAATATCCGTTACCTGAGCACCACGGGCACGCATGGCGGTGAACGCCTCGTGTCCCGGTGTATCGAGGAAGGTGATCTGACGACCGTCTTTCAATTCCACGTTGTAAGCACCGATGTGCTGGGTAATACCACCAGCCTCACCGGCAATCACGTTCGTGTTACGGATATGGTCGAGCAACGATGTCTTACCATGGTCAACATGTCCCATCACCGTTACAATCGGAGCGCGCGGAACGAGATCGTTCTCATCGTCCTCCTCCTCGGTAATGGCATTCTGCACCTCGGCACTCACATACTCGGTCTTGAACCCGAACTCATCGGCCACGATATTGATGGTCTCAGCATCCAGGCGCTGGTTGATACTCACCATGATACCGATAGACATACAGGTACCGATAACCTGGTTCACACCCACGTTCATCATGGTAGCCAACTCGCTAACCGTTACGAACTCAGTGAGCTTGAGCACCTTGCTCTCAGCGGCCTGTGAAGCCATCTCCTCGTTGAGCTTCTCCTGAACAGCGTCACGCTTCTCCTTACGGTACTTGGCGCCCTTCTTGTTCTGGTTCTGCTTGTTGGTGAGACGAGCCAAGGTCTCCTTTACCTGGCGTGCTACATCCTCCTCGTTCACCTCCAGCGGTTTCTGAACACGTTTCTTCTTGTTCTTCTTACCGCCGCCGGCGTTGTTGTTATTGTTATTATTATTGTTCTTACCGCCACCTTGCTGCATCTTACCCACAGCCTCGATGTCGATCTTCTCCTTACCGATGCGCTGGCGTTTCTTCTTCTCACCATTGCCGCCTGCAATACGGGCTTTCTCCTCACGCTCACGGCGCTTCTCCTCCTTGGTCTTCTTCTTCGGACGAGTGCTCTGGTTGATGGAGTCAAGGTCGATCTTACCCAGCACGTTCACCTTCGGAGCCAGCTTCTGCTCACTCTTCAGTGTGAACACCTCCGATTCCTTCTTCTGGGAATCATCCTCGGCAGGTTCCTCCGAGATGGGCTCCTGCGGCTCGGTAACCTCAGGCTCAACCACCTCTGCCTTCGGCTGCTCCACAACAGGCTCTTCAACCTGCTCGGTCTGCAAGGGCTCGGGGTTCTCAACAGTCTTTGTCTCGGGCTTCGGGCTCTCGGCAGCAGCCTTCGGCTCTGGTTCGGCAGCAGGGGCAGGAGTCTCAGCCTTCACAGGCTCGGGTTTCTTACCCAGACTGCTCAAATCGATCTTTCCCAGCGGCTTGAACTGCTGCTTCTGCTCCACAACAGTCTCCACCTTGGGTTCCGGTCGTTGTTTCTTCTCCTTCTGCTTCTTGGGGTACAGTTTCTCGGCAAGACCCTTCTGTTCCTTGTCCTTCTTGAACTGATCAACGAGCGCACCATACTGCTCGTCACTCAGCTTGAAGTTCAAGTCGCCTCTCACTTCCCCTAAGTCACTTCTCTTCTCCAGGAATTCAACTGCCGTTTGAAGTCCTATGTTCAGCTCTCTTATTGCTTTATTTAATCTAATGCTCATTCTTCCTTATTGTTCAAACTCTGCTCTTAATACATTCAACATATGATCAACGGTCTCCTCTTCCAAGTCGGCTTTCTCCACCAGCATCTCACGCGGTGCGTTCAGCACAGCCTTGGCGGTATCCAGACCAATAGCCTTCACGGCATCGATCACCCACTGATCAATCTCATCAGAGAACTCATCCAGGTAGATATCCTCGTCAGCCTCGTTTTCATCCACCTCACGGAATACGTCAATGGTATATTCAGTCAGCATACTGGCCAGCTTGATGTTCAGACCGCCACGGCCGATGGCCAGACTCACCTCCTCGGGACGCAGATACACCTCTGCCTTGTGGTTCTCCTCATCCACCACGATGCTCGACACCTTGGCCGGGCTCAATGCACGCTGGATGAACAGCTTGGTGTTGGCGGTGTAGTTGATTACGTCGAGGTTCTCGTTGCACAGTTCGCGCACGATACCGTGTACACGACTACCCTTCACACCCACGCAGGCGCCTACGGGATCAATACGGTCATCGTAGCTCTCCACGGCAATCTTTGCACGCTCTCCCGGCATACGGGCCACACGACGGATGGTAATCAGACCATCGTTGATCTCAGGAACCTCAGCCTCGAGAAGACGCTTCAGGAACTCAGGACTGGTACGACTCAGGATGATCTTCGGGTTGTTGTTCTCGTTGTTCACCTGGTGAATCACGGCACGGACTGTCTCACCCTTGCGATACTGGTCGGCAGGGATCTGCTCCGACTTCGGCAGGATCAGCTCGTTGTTCTCATCGTCAACGAGCAGCACCTCACGCTTCCATACCTGATAGACCTCTCCGCTCACTACCTGTCCTACACGATCCTTGTACTTGTTGTACAGACTGTCGTGTTCCAGTTCGAGAATCTTCGAAGCCAGGGTCTGACGGAGGTTCAGGATGGCACGACGTCCGAACTTGGCAAAGTCCACGCGTTCAGACACTTCCTCGCCTACCTCATAGTCGTCCTCAATCTTCTGGGCATCCGAAAGACAAATCTCCTTGTTCTCATCCTCCACCTCACCGTCGGCAACCACCACACGGTTACGGTAAATCTCGAAGTCACCCTTGTCGGGGTTCACGATGACATCGAAGTTCTCATCGCTACCGAAAATCTTCGCAATCACATTGCGGAAACTGTCCTCGAGCACACTCACCAAGGTGGTGCGGTCGATCTTTTTCTGATCGGTAAATTCTCTGAAGGTATCGACCATACTGGGGGTCTCTACATTTTTTGTTGCTGCCATAGCTTATTTGAAACTTATTAAGTATTTAGTATATTTCACTTTGTCCATCTGGAAAGTCTTGTCCACATCCTTCAGTTCGGGACGTTTCTTTCCTTCCTCCTTCACCTTCTCTCTGACGGTCACCACGAAGTCGTTACCGTCCACGCTCTTCAGGATTCCCTTCACCTTCTTTCCGTCACCGTCGAGCACTTCCACTTCCTTGCCCACGAAGTTGATATACTGCTGGGGCACCTTGAACGGCTGTCCGAGTCCGGCTGATCCTACTTCCAGTTCATAATCCTCCTCATCACGGTTCAGCCGATCCTCGATATAACGGCTCAGCTCAACACAATCTTCAATCCACACGCCATCGGCGTGGTCAATCTCGACAACAATCTTGTTGTCCTTACTAATCTCCACATCTACGAGGAAATACTCCTTATCATCGAGCCACTCCTCAACTAAACTTTTTACAATGCTTTTATCAATCATAAACCTTGAATATAAATGAAAATGAGAGACTCTCGGAGAGTCCCTCATTCCACTGAACGGGTGCAAAATTACGAATAATTCTGCACACTACCAAATTTTTTCCACATTATTTAATAGATTTCGGCTCCAACAGCTGTTTATACCTACTCAGGTCGTTGAGCAAATCACGGGCTGCAGCCATCTGTTTGTCATGTTTCAGATTATACTCCACCGTTCCCCGTTGGTAGTAATAAGCGGCCACGATATCCGACGAGATCATCCGTTTCAAGGTCTCCTTATGCAGGTCGAGATCGTGCGACAGATCATGCTGCAGTTTCTTCTCCAGTGCCTCGAACTCGGGTTTTGCTTCCTCGTAGTAACCCTCAAACTCCATGATCTTCTTCAGTGCCTTCATGGCTCGGTCGCTTTCGGGATCATAGGTAAAGCCGTTGGCAATAGCCCGCTTCTTGAAGTTCTCATAGTCGGCATCGGTAATCTCGAACGAGGAAACCGGACCGATGGTAGGATGACTGGCCAGATAGTCCACCTCGTACTCGAACATCGTTTCCGTGGAATCCCTTCCGCTCACACCCAGGTAATAGGCAATGTTCGGCAGAGAGTCCGGCTTCACCACCAAGTCGGGAGTGATTCCTCCTCCGTCGCGCACCTCTCGTCCGTTGGCCGTATGGAACACCTTGGTGAGCGAATCGGGAATATGCTCCTGATACACCCCTTCGCCCTGCTTGTAGTTAATGGCCTGGATACAACGTCCGCTGGGGATGTAATACCTGCTGGTAGTCACCTTCAGCTGCGCATTATGGGGAAGGTCAACAGGCAGCTGCACCAATCCCTTGCCGTAGGTTCTCGTACCCACGATCACGGCACGGTCGAGATCCTGTAAGGCACCACTGGTAATCTCGCTCGCCGAGGCCGATTCCTCGTTCACCAGCACCACCAGCGGAATCACGGTATCGATGGGTTCCACCGTTGTCTGGTAGTCGTGATTGGCCCTGCGCAGCTTACCGCGGTTAGAGGCCACCGTAATGCCCCGTGGCACGAAAATATTCACCAGATGGGCAGCTTCCAGCTCACTACCGCCACCGTTGTTACGGAGGTCGAGCACCAACTTCTGTATGCCCTGTTTCTTCAGGTCAAGAAAGGCACGCCTCACCTCTTGGGCACAACCCTCGGTAAACTGTGTCAAGCAGATATAGCCAATGCCGTCGCCCTGCATACCGTAATAAGGAATCGTGGGTGTGGCACTCAGCGAACGACGGGTAATCTTCATCTGCATCACCTTGTTCGTGCTGGGACGCCGAATCTTCAGTGCAAAGGTTGATCCGGGCTCACCTCTCAGATGCTCCCGCACATACTCAATACCCTTGCCCACCATGGTCGTATCATCAATGCTCAGGATGATGTCACCCTTGCGCAATCCGGCTTCCTGGGCAGGTGTATCCCCCATCGGCTCGTCAATCACCGTGGTCTTCTCCTTCATGTGATAACGAATCAGCGCACCTATACCCCCGTACTTTCCTGTGAGGAACGATTTCAGCTCACTGGCTTTCGGGTAATACACCGTATAAGGATCCAAACGCTGCAGCATGGCCTTGATGCCCGCTCCCACCATCTTGTCGGCTTCCAGCGTATCCACATACAGCATATCCAGCTGACGGTAGAGGGCATTGAAGATCTCCAGATTCTTCACCACCTCGAAGTTATGATCCTGCTCGTTCTGAGCCTTTATCGGCATTCCCACCATCAGTAAGAACGCCATCCACAGTATAATTCTCTTCATAGATTGATGCAAATAAAATAAATCATGCACAATAATCGGGTACAAAAATACATGATTCTCTCGGGATAACACGCAAAAACCCGCAAAAAATATCGTAATTTTGACGTTTCTTTTATTTTTTCTCAAAAAAGTTTGGTGATTTCAGAAAAACAATATACCTTTGCACCCGCAATTAAGCAAAACCTGCTTCAGTAGCTCAGTTGGTTAGAGCACCTGACTGTTAATCAGGGGGTCGTTGGTTCAAGCCCATCCTGAAGCGCATAAGTCCCAATCGAAAGGTTGGGACTTTTTGGTTCTCTAAAATCTTTATTTTCAAGACTTTACATAATATCAAGAAACCCCTAATACTACAGATTCTTAAATTCTCCAAAATTTCCAGATTCTCAAAATCAGCGCATTTTTAACCAAAAGTTTACCTCTGGTTTACCCGAGGTTTACCCCAAAATCATTAATTGCTATGCTGACAATCAGAGCAGAAGTCCTAAAGGACAAAAAGAGAATGGATGGAACGTACAACGTAAAAGTACGATTTATCAAGGACAAAAAGGTAAGGCGAATATCAACAAACTTATTCGCTACAGAGGCAGACCTAACGACAGACATGAAGTTGAAAGAGAATTCCATTGTTAAACAGGAGGCAGACCGTCTTGTGCTACACTACAGGATGATGTTTGCATCCCTGCATCTTGATTCTGAGAATTATGATGTTATTGAAATTGTGAATCGTCTGCTTAACAAAGAAGAAGCTGAGAAACCCATTGATTTTATCGCTTTTAGTAAAAATTGGATTGCTGCTGCTCCGATTAAGAGCAAGGACACTTACACAACTGGCCTCAATGCCTTTATTCGTTTCCTTGGCAAAGAAGAGTTTGACATCAAGAATATCACTGTTGACCTATTAGAGCAGTACCGCGACTATATAATAAAGGAACGAGCAGAGAGAGTGAAAAAAATAAAAGAAGCAGGGAAACGCGTACCATCTAACCGCTGTTTGTCTCTCTATCTAATGATTCTACGTCATCTCTTTAGCGAGGCTCAAAAGTTCTTCAACAAACCCGATAAAGGACTTATGCGCATCCCTCACACTCCGTTTGAATATTTTAAGATTCCCAAACAGGAGGCTACCCGTAAGCGTGCTATCCTGCCTCAACAAATAAAGGCTATCTGGAAAATGCCATACCAGAATATCCATAAGGGAGCGAAAAGCACATGCCGTTTCGATCTTGCTAAAGATTGCTTCATTCTCTCGTTCTGCCTGATGGGAATAAATTCTGTTGATCTATATAATGCCACAGATCTAATAGGCAACCGACTTGTTTACAACCGTACCAAAACCAAAGACCGCAGACTTGATAAGGCCAAGATGGAAGTGATCGTTCCTAAAATGGTGCTGCCCATCATAGCGAAATACCGTGACCACACAGGCAAACGTCTATTCAACTTCTATCAATACTACTGTGACCACAAGGGATTCAACAAGGCTATCAACAAGGGGCTGAAAGAGATTGGGGAACAGTTGAAGATAGACGATCTGGAATTCTACGCAGCACGTCACTCATGGGCTACCATTGCTCTTAATAAATGCAGGATCGATAAGTACACTGTTCATGCAGCCCTCAATCACGTTGATGAGTCCATGCGTGTCACAGACATCTACATTGAACGAGACTTCGTGAACGAGAACAAGGCTAATGCCAAGGTCGTAAAATACGTTTTTGGCAAATGAAGACCAACTTCTCCCACTTATACTTGTGTAGGTGGGAGATTTTTTATACCTTAGCACAAAAATAATGACATGATGGAATTTCTGAAATTTATGCTTGAACGGAATAATTATATGATTGATCCATTATTCGATTATATAAAGGAAGTAACTGACGAGTTTTGGCCAGAAAATTACCCTTTAGAATTTGCCGCACGATTTATCTGTAATAAAATTACAAATAGCAAATATGAAGAATACTTAATTGCAGCTACTGAGGAACATCAATTTAAACATACGCCCTATTCTGAATTCTACAAAGATGATACGATTATTTCTACTCCAAAGAGAGAAATAACATATTCAGGTGAAATTGCAACAACGCTCAAAGCCTATGGTTTGGACGTAACTAAATTCTGGCTTTTTTGTTTAATGATCAAGGATTATGTAGAGGGCGGAACAAAAAAAGGGTGCATAATAGCAGACGCTACTCATAGGAGCATAATAAATGAACTTATCTCACAATTTGATCAGCTAAAGCCTAATGATTATCCATATCCCTCTCCTCTTAAACCTTGTGATGTAGAGATAGAGTTGTGTTTGAAGATCAAAAAGAAAGGTAGTAAAAATGCAAAGAACAAATCAATTACAAATAATAGTTATACCCTTTTAGTAATTAAGGAGGCATTAGAGTCGTTCTTAAATTCGAACAAAGAAAAAACCTTCAAACTGGATAGTCCTGCTGTCAATCTCAAACGTTTAGAAACCTTAGAAGAAGACCTAATCCCACCTAAAAAGATATCCCTTTTCTATCGCTACCTGAAGAGGTTCCTAGATAAGCGAGTAATTGATAAGGAGTTTGTCAACAACAACAAATATTTGGTTTCAACGAGCAAAAACTTACTTATTACAAGAATGGCATATTTTACTGGCCTAACGGATAATGTTAATTTTCTTACAAAGGATGGTTCTTACGTGCGTACATATATCAGTGGCTACGAAGAAGTAAAAGATAATACAATCAACGCATACTATGACATGTCTGATGAGTTCAAATTACTTATTGAAATGGTAGATGCTATTAAATAACCCCACATCTTTTAGTAAATTTATTGATTATCAGAAACTTGGGAGAATTTTGCCCAAACCATCCCAAGATGGATTATATTGAATTGTTTCGGGTTATATTCTTTTTTAGTTTTCTTTGCACCCAGAACAAACAAGTTGCGATCGGACTTGAGTAGTTCTGAGGTAAAGATGCCGCCTCGCATAAAGCAAAGGGCAATAACTAAAAATATAAATAATAATGAACCTGAAGTTCGATTTCGCCTCACTGCAAGGCGTTAAACAGCAGGAATACGATAATAACGGTGCTTATGCAGAAGTGATGAAGATGATGAAGCGGGGTGACAAGTTCTCCGTGAGGTTCGGAACAACAAAGACCCAACACCCCTACGCTTGGGTAGAGTCCAAGACGGTAGCAGGTTTCAAGTACGAGTTGGATGAAGAGAGGACAAACAACCTTATCCACTACATGGTGACAGGTGAAATCATTGAATACGCTGGCGATCCAATGCAAAGCTACACAGTGGAGGCAGGCGAAGACTACCAGTTTGAAATCATGAAGCTGTTCATCGAGAATGGTCAGACACTACAGTATGTCCCACCCTTCCGTGAGTACCCAGACAGGATTTCTGCCTCGAAGGCTATGTTCAAAGGTACAGTGTTCTTCCGCATTCCTCGCACGCCTGAAAAACTTGACTACCTGCGCGAACACAAACAGAACATCTAAGTTAAATCGTGGAGGGGGAGAGATCTCCCTCTACAATTATTCATGTTAATATGAAACAGAAGAAAATTATGATTTCTAAAGTGAATGGTAAGGTACAGCATCTCAGCGACATCTACCCTGTGATTGAGACCAATACCATCCTCAACAAGACCATAACGGGAATCGGTGCTACCTACTCTGAGATTAAGGCTCCCAGACATTCAATTATTATTGAGCCTACTAAACCAGTTATCTACGGCAAGACGCACGATCCGAAACATAAGGCCGACAATATATTAGGTGTCTGTCAGGGTGTCTATCAAGACGATATAGCAGATTATATTGAGACTAGCCTCAGTCAGCATAAATGGATTAAGATTCTGACCACCCCTGAAAGCTTCAGAAAGGTGCAAAAAGCATTTGATGACCTCGACATTGATATACGATTCGATGGCTACTTCCTATTGTTCGACGAATGTCAGAAAATGGTAAAGGACTGCGACTACAGGTCAGACATCACTTTACCGATGGATTTGTTCTTTCAGTGCAAAGATAAGGCTGTTGTCTCAGCGACTCCACCGACACAATATGCTGACCCTCGCTTCAACGATTTCCAGATAATCAAGCTCGTTCCTGATTATAACTATAGAATGGACTTGCAGCTATACACTACTAATAATGTGTTGCAGAGCACACGGGAACTGTTGGAGTCTTTGGCATCGGACGAGCGACCTGTTTTCTTCTTTGTCAATTCCACCGATATGATAATATCGCTAATGAAGCAACTGGGAGTCATGGATGAATCAGCAGTGTTCTGTTCTGAGAAGAGCGTTGACAAGCTGAAATCCTTCAAATTCAGGAATGCCTACGAGGAATGGAAAGAATCAAGGATCGCTCGCTATAATTGGATGACGAGCAGATTCTACAGTGCTCTTGACATTGAACTGTCCGAAGCTCCTAACGTGGTAATGCTTACAGACTGCTTTACGGCCGAATACACGATGATTGATCCGTACATGGATGCCGTTCAAATCCTAGGCAGGTTCCGTAATGGTGTGAACAGGATATATCACATAAGCAATTGCGACAAACGTAACCCGATAAGGAGCAGGGAGCAGATAGAAGAGTCCTACCGCGCCCAAAAGTACGTCTATGAATACATGGGTACAATGGCTCGTTCAGCGTCAACCGCAACACAACGGGAAGAATTCTACAGAGCGCAGGCTACTATACCCTTCACTCGGTTTCTTGACGAGAACAATAAGATTGACCCGTACAAGGTTGATAACTACATTGACGAGGAAACGGTGAAAGTTATCTACAACAATTACAGTAGTGTACTGCAAGCATATCAAGAATGCGGTTACTTCAATGTGACTCCCATCTCTCAATACTACAAGTTCGGAGATTATGAACGTTTGAAGATTGAGTCCAAGGCAGCATCTATCCGAGAAAAGCGCAAGGAAATAGTTGCTCAACTGGAAGAACTCGGAGTCTGTGAAACAGAAGCAGAATGCCAATATAAACGTGACTTAGCTTTTGCTGACCCATTGATAGTCGAAGCCTATGACCTACTAGGTAAGGAGAAAATCGAGCAGCTGAATTATTCCGTCACAAAAATACGTGCGGCTATCATACTCAAAAAGCATCAAGAGAAGGCTCATGCTACAGATGCTATTCAGCTGATAAATGCAAACTTCTTACCGCAGCAGTGGTATTCAGCCAAGACGATAAAGGAAAAAATCAAGGATATTTTCACAAAACTGAATATTCCTACTAACAAAGCAGTTACTTCACATACCATCAATGAGTTTTTTGTTGCCAAGGAGCAGAAAAAAAGAATTGGTCGAGGATATTTCCTGATAGCTCCAAGATTCACTTAACGGAGACATTTTTACAAAAAAAACAGTTTTATATACCTTTTTGCGTTTTTGTCACTGAGCACCCAGATATATTAATTTAGCGGATTTCTTCGGAGTCCGCTTTTTTATATCTCTACCAGTTCCACAAAACACCCATTCCCATTTTAGTTCTACGCATACCACTTTACCCACTTTTAATCCCCCCTACCTTTTAAATATGAAAAAGTAGCCTGTAATATATTTGGTAAAAGAGCCCGTAATTTAAATGTAAAGTAGCCTGTAATAAAACGTAAGTCAGGTGTAACAGAACTGTATTTCTAAGAGGTAAGAACAGCAGTTCACTCTATCATTATTAACCATCAAATTCATTTCATTATGGAGCAAGTTTTAATGCCAGCTGTGGCCACAAACAGCAACCGTTTTGAGTACGCTGACTACGAAGAAATCGTTGAGCAGCCTGTTACCAGTTCTTGTGTGAGTTTCTTGGATGCTAACACCAATGCAATCACTATGAACGAGTTAAGAAACCTCTGTGTAGTTCCTACGTGGGCGAATCAGGAGCTAACTATTTCACATCAGGACTTCATCGACTGTGTGCATGATGCAGCCAAGTCTTTCTATCAGGGTGAAACAATTTCCACTCCTTCCATCAGGGTTTCCCACATCGTCAGGGGCAGAACTCCAGACGCATTAGGAAAGAAAGCATCTGAGCTGTTGGAATGTGAGAAGACACAGTTCTACCAGAGACTGGCTTTCGCTTTCACCATTCCTACCATCTATGAGACGATCAACGGTCAGAAACTGGAGCTCTGCATCGGAGGTGTCAGGAACTACAATGACCTGAATCTCTATAGAGCATCTAAGGGCGTAGAAAAGTTCTCTGTCTTTGTTGGCTGGAGAGTGCGCATCTGTTCCAACCAGATTCTTACAGGGCAGGGTGTGAAACTCTCTATGGAGGTAATGGAATTGAAACAACTATACGAACAGGTAATGGAAATGTTCTACAGTTTCAATCCTGCTAAGGACATTCATTTGATGCAGCAGCTATCCAATTCCTACCTCACAGAGACACAGTTTGCACAGATTATTGGAAGAATGAGACTCTATCAGGCTTTGCCAACGGGAGCTCAAAAACGCCTGCCTCGCCTGATGATTACTGACTCACAGATAAACAATGTGTGCAGGGATTACTATAGTAGTCCTGATTTCGGAGGGAAAGGAGGTGCTATTTCCATGTGGAACTTCCACAATCTGCTAACTGAATCCAACAAGAGCAGCTACATTGACAGTTACCTGCAACGTGCGGTCAACGCTACGGAAGTAAGTGTTGGCATCAACAACGCACTGCAAGGTGATTCAACATACCAATGGTTTCTTGGTTAGTTGATAGAGTGGAGGGCATCACCTTATTATATATGGGTGGTGTCCTCTTTCCTTTTCCAATGTGTTCAATTAACGAGTGTGTTCAAATAAATCTCTGAAGGTTTACTGGGCATGCTCTTTTCTGTTACCAACCTAATCTTTGATTAAAATGAGTACAACAACAGCAGTTATCTACGCCAGAGTGTCAAGCGTAGGAGACAGACAAAGCACAGACCGCCAGATTTCAGACCTCCTTGATTATGTGGAATACCAACATTGGGATATTTGTAAGATCTACGAGGAACACATTTCTGGAGCAAAGAAGAACACGGAACGCCCCGTCTTGCAGAAGGCCATCGAATACTGTAAGGCCAACAGTATTTCCATCCTGTTAGTAAGTGAGCTTTCCAGACTTGGAAGAAATGCCTTTGAGGTTCTGGCCACAGTGAAAGACCTCATAGATAATAGGATCAACCTCTATATGCAGAAAGAACAGCTTACCCTTCTTGATAATGAGGGAAAGCCCACCATGTTCGCACCGATCATGATAGCGACACTCTCAACATGTGCACAACTTGAACGAGAGAACATCAAGTTCCGTTTGAATAGTGGCCGTAAGCTATATGTTGAACGAGGTGGTAAACTTGGTCGCAAGGTGGGTAGTGTCAAGACTACAGAGCAGAAGAAAGAAGAGCATAAGGATATTATCTCTTACCTGAAACGTGGCTACTCTGTGCGGAACGTGGCCAAGCTTACTAACAAGGGGATCAGTACAGTACAAAGAATCAAAACAGAGTTCAATCTATAGGTGACCTATCCCTTTGGTTTCTAACTGCTTGAAGATGGTGTCAAGTGTACTGGATACATTTCTTATTAAATCTTAAATAATAAGCAAGTTCTTGCACAGTTAAACGTCTTTTTACTATCTTTGTAATGTCAAAGCGGCTCTTAGTAGTTAGCTGAGACAGGGCGTTTAGCAAGTTGCCTCTCGTTGGAATCTGGACAATTCACGGCTGAGGGTGATGAGCAAGAACGCCCACGCAGATGATATTTTATACCCCGAAAGGGATTTTTATATCATTGTGGCGTGGGCTTTTGCTTATTATTCAGCCAAGGCAGTCCAGAGCCGCAATGAGGTAATAAGTTAAGAGTTCCCACGCCTTTTACTATGTTTAACTGCTGGTTTCTGGGGATTGGTTAGCTCATTAGTGTTCAATTATGAGAAGGGTTTATCTAGTTATTTGTGTGTGTTTCTTTATTAGCATGTTCACATCTTGCAATGAAGAAAGTGAATGGCAGTTTTCTTGTTCTGTCCATGCACGCTTCGATGTGCCTAACGCCTATGGGGTCTTTGATGAATACGACATTGTTGTTGATGTTTATAAACAGAAGAACAGAGACCAAGTATATTACTCCGTGTTGAATGAGGACGGACTAAGATACAAAGCAGACCGTCCTTCGGTAATACCAGCAGGGTATTCACATAAAATCGTGAATTTCAGAAAGGGAGATAAAGTTGGAAACCTATACTTTAATCCATTTTAAGACTTAGCAATAACTAACAAAACAAAATTGAGTAGACGATGAAAAAACTAGCGTTATTGTTATTATTGATTACTATATCTATAGTATCATATAGCCAAACAACATTCAGACCTGTGAAGGCCACCATATCGGATAGCGAAGGAACATTTTCTTCCTCTTCTTTTAATTGTCCGAATATGATCGTTTACGATAAAGGTCATACGGTACTACTAACATGGGGAGGGGAAAGCATCTCTCTAAATAAGAGCAATAGCCCAGATACTTATGTAGCATCGCAATCTAAATCCGGAACGATCATAAGATTTGTTGCCTACAGGAGTTCCAGTACAAAAAGAATCTATCTGGTAATTTGTACAACAAAAAGTAATGGTCAAAGTGTTGTTATCAATTTCAAACCATAACTAAATACAATAACAATATGAAAAAGAATCTATTAAAATGCTTCTATAATATTAGGAGATGCATGTCAATGACTGCTGCATTGCTATTATATAGTATACAATTAATGGCTGCGCCATCTGATCATGGAAGATGGTATTCTGATGATGACTCTGGACCATCTTCTCATTCGCCAGGCTTTTATATTTTTACGTTTATCATAGCTGCAATTATTATTTTTTTTATTATTGCATCAACTATAAAGGACGATAAAACTAGTAGTAAAGATAAAGGTTGCACTATCGTTTTTTTCCTGATACTTCTTGTTATTGGTTTTTTGTGTGTGGCATCATTATGTAAATAAGCAGACGTGCACTAATGCAAGAACTACTATCTTCGTGGACTCCTGCAGAAGAAAAACAATTCATTTCGACTACATTAGGATTTGGTTAACTTTTTATTGGGTAAAGACTGAAAGAATGCTCTGCTGCTTAGTGACTATTTCATAGGAAAGGTTTGTTATTATACCTTTATGTTAAAATGTCACTACAGATTTGCAGCGTTGGGTATTCTGGCTTTGCATATCCCGTTATAATAAAGGCTTTTCGTAACAAAGATCGCTTGTCCCACACAATACAAGTGAAAAAGAACCCATAACCGCCAGATACATTTTTTTCGGAATCAGCCTTGTTTCTTAAATAAATAATGATTATCATTGTAACAGTTAGGATAGAGAATAGGGAATCGTCTTTATGGGGCATTCCCTTCAATTTTTACGGGAACAGAACAAATTTTTTCAGATATACTATTCAAAAGCATGAAAAATATTCTGTACCAGTTCTGTACCTTTAAAAAGAGTGCAGCAACAATCAACTGACAACTTGGACTTGATCGCTGTGAGTCATTAAAAAGTAATATGACAAACACATAGAAAGTGACAAATAAGTTCTCCAGATAACATGCAAGAATGAAATAAGTCCCTTTTGAGGCTTCTAGAACTCTATAGGGCTACTGAAACAGATACAGTTGACAGTTTAGATTTAAGAAGTAAGATAATCGCTATATTATTATCAGATATATGGGGAAATAAGAGGCGCATGTCAGCGTCTTTTATTTTCCTCGTAGTAGAACGGTTTTTTTCAAGGCTATCCTATAAATGCATGAAAAATATTCTGTTCTAAAAACATAGATAAAAACAGAGTCAGTAGATCATTCCTAAATAACCTCATATATCGTTTATAAATGATAAAGACTATTTATGCAGGAAACGCTCGTTACCTTAGCGAGCTTTCTGAATTTCAAGACGGATTGCCTCATGGCATAGTCAATAAGACAAAAACAGATGTTGGCGGTACATTCTGTGCCGTAAATTGTAGATACAATTACATAATAGTGTGTCCATTCAGGGACTTGGTGGATAGCATTTCAGCTGATAAGAATAACAAGTACGCAGTATTCAAGTGCTATGGTGGCGTAAGAGAAAACCAGTTCCGAAAGTACATCAAAGACCACAAGATATACAAGATTGCTGTTACCTATGACAGTCTAGATAAACTCTTAAAGTGGATTGGGAACAACACTAATGGTTGGAAGATTCTAATAGACGAGTACCACCTCATTTTAGAAGATATGGATTATCGAGAGTCTGCGATCATGCGAATGTGCTGGAGCATACATAAGTTTAACCATTATACATTTCTCTCTGCAACTCCGATAGATGAAGATTATGAAATCGATTTTTTCAAGATTTTACCCCACTACAAGGTTGTCTGGCCACAAGGTTTACCCATAACAGTAAAGAAGATCAAGGCAACATGTTTACCACTTGGATTGGCCAAATATATTCGAATGTTTAAAGAAGAAGGTATCTACCTGCCAGATGTTAATGGAGAGAGAAGGAGGGTTGAACAGCTATTCATCTTCTTAAACTCAGTAACGACAATAAAGCAGATCATTGACACACTTGAACTAGAAGAAGATGAAGTAAAGATCTGCTGTGCACAAAGACAACGTAACAGACTTATCCTAGGGAGATTCAAGAGAGAGTCCGCTATATCACCAAACAAGAGGATAAACTTCTTTACTAAAAAGAGCTTCCAAGGATGCAACCTGTTTTCTAATAATGGTCTTATTATTGTGGCTAGTGACGTACATAGAACACAAACGTTAGTGGATATAACTACAACAATGGAGCAGATTAGTGGTAGGCTCAGAGAGAATGACGAGTACCACAATATCTTCCGAAACACAATGGTACACATTTACTCTACCAATAATAACATCTTGTCTCAGGAAGAGTTTGAAACTGTAATGCTTAGAAGGGAAGAGGCCGCAACTCATCTATTGACACTACAGGCAAAAGCAGATAAGGAAGAGTTGAATACTCTCATCAAGAGGGTCAACATCGAAAATGACATATTGTCTATAGAAGAAGGCCGATTAGTCCGTAATGAGTTAAAGAAGAAAGCATTTATCAGGAAACAAAAAATTAGAGAGGCATATAAAAACGGAATTAATCTGAGAGCAGCCTATAATAAATCAGAGAAGTTTGTGCAGACAAAACAAGCATACTGGGATGAGTTCGATTTACAACTAGCACGCGCAGTAACAATTTCCTATGAGAAACTACTAAAAGACTATCTGGAGCATCCTTCAGAACAATACGAAATAGAATATCCAGAGTTCAAGGATTTTAGGCTATATCTCAAAGAGACTGAGATGAACAGCCTTAGATGGAACAAAGAAAGAATGATGAAAGCAGTGGAGGATAACAAGAAACTCCAGTAGGCTTTCAGGGCAATCTACAAAAGGGGAGCTTTCATCAGCAACAAGGATATGAAACTCTTGCTAACAGAACAGTTCCAGAGACTTGGTATCTCTTTGTCACCCAAAGCAACTTAGATACTGAAATGCGACATCTACAGCGTAGAAAGATCTAGCTAGTACATAGATGGGAAGAAGGTGAATGGTTATCTGATGGGGGATCCCCTGTTTAACTTAAATATCTGATATGATATACTTCATCAAGAGTGGTAACTACTGCAAGGTTGGCTATTCAAGAGATAAGGTTTCTTTCTTCAAAAGGATGAGAACCTATCTTACACATAATCCTTCGTTCTAGGTTATGGATCTGAGAAAAGGAGATAAGATAACTGAAAAAAAGATCCACACACTGATTCCTCCAGAGCTATATCATTACGGAGAATGGTGTGTTTGGAATAAAGAGATAGCAAGGATATGGTTACAATACTATTAGATAGAAATCGAAGGATCTTTAGAAGATTACTTCATCAATAGAAACAAGTTACTAAACAAAGCGATTGTCAATGAATACAAAGACTCACTTTACTTGAACTTCATTAGATATTTCAACAAGGAGTCAAATCTGGATCTGACAGAACCAGATGAAACAGAATGGAGAGCTCCTTAATCATAGTAAGTGGTACATCAAAGAGGCTATTCTCGATGGTGTGCCACTTTCCTTTTTTATATAAACAACGATACAGAGGAATGGTAATTTCCTAAGATTTGACAATACTTGATTATTTACATATCGCCCACAAACTTTTCTCAGTTCACATTCTTTTTTCTCATTAAAAATGACTATCTTTGTGGTGTAATTTAAGGAAAAGTTGACCTATAGTTGACCCCGAGATTACACAGAGATCATTAACTTGTTGATAATGAGTCCACTGGAGATAATGGGGATAAAGCCTGTTAATCAGGGGGTCGTTGGTTCAAGCCCATCCTGAAGCGCCCATCCTCAACTTCGGTTGAGGATTTTTTGTTTTATGGCTTCAGCATCCTCATTCCGTTCACATAGAGGAATCCAGACTTTTTGATTCCCAAATGTTAATAATTATTATTCCAGTGGAAATATTTGCAAAATAATTTGGTTTATATTATAAACTTATTTATCTTTGCAGCGCAATCCGGATGAATTGTGCCTTTTCCTTCCTTTCTGCAGGAGGGAGGATGGGCGCAAAAGAGCGTTAGTCAACATCTTTTCAAATCATCAAAAGCAAAACAACAATGGAAGAAAACAACAACATGACTGCCGAGCGCAGTCTGGAGATTATCACAGAACAGATAGAGCGCAGTCAGCGCACGATCACCAAGAATGCTGCGCTGCCCTTGATGTGGTGGGGCATCTGCATCGTTATATTTGCGCCACTGATCGCTTACTTGTGGAAGAACCATGGCGGACCTATCTGGAATACGCTATGGGCTGCCATGTGGGTGATTGGCTTTATCGGTAATTGGATCATCGACAAAAAGAAAGAAACCGTTCCAACAACATTCGTCAGCAAGACCTTAGGTCATGTATGGTCCACATTTGGCCTGTTCTGCGGAAGTATCGGTGTATTGTTCAGTCTGATCGGCACCGGTGTTCTGCCCTTGAAGCTGGTCATCCCCAATGAATATCTGTTCAGTTGCATCACGAGTTTCATCTCATTATGCTTCGGTATGAGTACATGCATCACGGGACGCGTCGTCAAAAACCGTCTCATCGAAAGATGTGGATTCATCGCAGGTTTGGGAGGATTCATAGCCGCCCTGTTCTTCTCTTCTTATCAGCAACTTTATGTCATGGCAGGCGTTACCATCATCGCTCTCATCATTCCAGGAGTTGTGATTCATTTACAAAACAAGAAATAAGGAGGACCGTCTATGTTCCAACCCTTAGACCCACTTCTGCACGCTGAGCTGCGACTGGCCGTCATGTCGCTGCTCATCAGTACCGACGAGGCCGAGTTCCCGTATATCAAGGAGCAGACGGGAGCCACGGCGGGCAACCTGAGCGTGCAGGTCGACAAGCTGTCGGCAGCAGGTTATATCGAGGTCGAAAAGACCTTCAAGGGCAAGCGCCCTTGCACCATCTGCCGCATCACCGACAAAGGACGGCAAGCGTTCAAGACATACATCGAGGCGTTGAAATCGTATCTGGAGGTAAGTAAATCGTGAAACGCCATAAAGAATAAAGGAGTTACGGGCAATCGCAACTCCTTTTTCCATCTCACTGACCACTGGCCTCGGCTTTCACCTTCCTCACGTACTGCATGAACCTGTCGATGAGACCTATTCCCACCATGTTCGGTGTTTCAATGAGCGTAGCACCGTTGTTGAACTGCATCACGGTCTTCTTCCCCTCCTCATACACAGGCCATTCAGGCAGTCCTGGTCCATTGGGATTCAATGTCTTGGCGAAGTTCACCCAGTACTGCTGCATGATTTCCGAAACGGCTGCCTCCTGGGGATATCTCTCAGCATCTTTCAGGAAGGAACCGTTCAGGTACATAATATCATCCGCATGTGCAGCCCCGCGACGGTTACCCTTGGCATAGACGGTACGATCCGATTTCTGCGCAAGGTAGGCCGAATACACCGCACTCTTACCCGTCTTCTTCTGCAGTGTTGCCCAGGCATAGGCGGGCCACCCGAAATTCAAGTCGCGCACCACGTCGCGCACACTGTAATACGCCTGCTCGTCGGTATCGGCGGGATAGATGGCCAGTACGCTGTCCACATAGTTCTGGGGCAGACCGTTCATCTGCGCCTTATACTGCTCAGCCGTTTCAATCTCCACCACAGCACCCTCGTCGCTGTTGTACATCAGCATCACGGGAACATCAGCATATTGACCAAGCTCATAGAGGTTATATACCTCATCCGTCAGCACCTTACCGTCGATGATGGGCGTACAAGCCATGAAGTTCACACCAGTGCCCGTGAGCGACTTCGCATCCATCGCACGCAGTTCGGCAATGGAGCTTTTCTGAAGCTGCTGCACGAACATACTGCCCAGCATCTCTGCCTGCTGCTGCGTTACCATACTCATAGACGACATAAAGGCGCCGCTCTGACTGATACAAGCGCGGAAAAGACCTTTAGCCATGGGCGAGGCACAAAGAATGTTACAGTTCATGGCACCGGCCGACTCGCCGAAGATAGTCACCTTCGAGGGATCACCGCCGAAGTTCTTGATGTTCCGCTGAATCCACTGCAAGGCGAAGATCTGATCCAGAAGACCGTAGTTGCCTGAAGTGCCGTCAGCCGACTCCTTACTCAGCTCAGGATGTGCCAGGAATCCCAAGGCACCCGCACGATACTCAATGCTCACCGTTACCACGCCCCTACGCGCCAAACTCTGCCACAGCTCTGCTCCATAATGCTCTGTCTTCCAACTGCCGCCGTGGATATACACCATCACGGGCAGTGCATCGGTAACCGACTTAGCAGGAGTAACCACACTCAGGTACAAGCAGTCCTCGCTCATCATATCATACGTCACGTCATCACGTTCCGGTTGCGGAGGCCACTTGGCACACTCCTCTGCCTTCAGCACCCCTTCCCACGGTTTCGCCGGCTGAGGAGCCTTCCATCTGAGTTCACCCACTGGCGGAGCTGCAAAAGGTATCGCCTTATACACGGCCAGATCTGTTCCATCGAGGACACCCTCCACATCCCCCGTTTCCACATGCGTTTTCAATAAAGGCTGAGCCTGTGCAGCCACCACAACAAGCAGTCCGCAGACCGCAATGAATAGTTTTTTCTTCATTTAAGTAATCGTATTTGAAATTATCTTCTGTGCATTAGATGCACTTTCTTGACAAAAAGTTTCAGAAAAAGGAGAAAAATTTCTTGCAGGGTTAGGGTAAACATTCAACTTTTGAGTGTTTACCTCTATTAAATCTCATCTATTGTATTGAACATTAATAAGTTTATATCCATTTCTCTGTCTACTTTCCCTCCACCTTGCTTCTATCTCTAAAACTGATTCTCATAGCATTATGTTTGATTTTGAATAAGATTTTGTTGGATGTCTCGCCGAAGGCAATCAAAAAAAGAAAGCGAACACAGATTCGTGTGATCAGTGTTCGCTTTCTTTATAAACAATTACTTGACAATCCATTCAAACAACCCTGCGGCATTGTCATCAGGCAATTCCACCTCTAAGCGCAAGGCGCTGGTCTTGACAGGATTGAAGTTCACGGTGCAGGCAGCGCCCTTTTCCGTGGGGTAGCCATCGGCTCCGCTTACGGGTTGCCACTGTCCTTGGGCATCCCGATAGAGAATACGCCACGACTTAGGTACACGGCATCCGCCCCAAGGACCATCGTCGAACCAATAGACAGTGGCACTTTGTACTGTTAATTCCTGTGGGAACTCATAGGCGAGCCACTCGGTACACGCCTTTTTAGGCCACCAATGCGTGTAGGGAACAGAGCGGTCGTTTTCGTCTTTAGGTACCAGACGGTCGTTGATAGATGACAAGGCAGGCACTTCTGACGAAGTGGTTACCTTGCTCTGACTGGCCAGTGTGGCAGGTTGTGAGGGATTGGTAGCATTCAGATCCTGTGGCAGCCAAACACGCATCTTTCCACTGCCACGATGACACCAAGCATAGTAGGGAATGAGTGTCAAGGTCTGGTCCAACGCTTCCAGTTTCCCCTGCTTATTGAAGTTCAGGGTCTGGGCACTGGTGGTCAGGGTTTGTATGGGTGTGCCTGCAATCTCACCCTTGCCGAGGATGAACAGAGGAGTCTGGTTAAGTAGTGCCCCCATGATATCGAAGTGGTTGTCGGGGTGCTCAGCACAATAGACCAGCGGACCACGTTCCACGCTCACCATACCACGGTCGGCCTCCACCTTATTATTGGCACGAACGGTTCGAGCCTCCATGTCAAAATGAATCTGCACCTTGTCGCCCTTCTTCCACTTACGACTGATGGTATAATAGCCATCAGCGGACATGCTGCCGACTACAGAACCGTTTACCGTAATAGTATAGCCGAGACGTTTGTTGTCGGAATACTGATAAAGATTCGAGGGTACCACCTGATTCCTCACCCAGCCCGGAACACGAATTTTCATCGCGAATTGTCCGGCAGTATTCTGATCTACCGTCACCACGATATCACCATTCCAAGGGTATTCCGTTGCCTGACTCAGCACTACTTTTTTACCAGCGACACTGAGGTTGCCCTTGTTGGAGAGGAAGAGGTTTACATAGACGTTGCGATCCTTCACGGCATAGACATATCCTGGCAGTGAGGGGATGAAGCGGCAGATATTGCTCGGACAACAAGCACAACCGAACCAAGCCTGACGCTGGTGCTGTCCCATCGACTCCAAGGGGTTCGGATAGAAGAAACCGTTCCCTTCAAGCGAGACACCGCTGATGAGTCCGTTGTAGAGTGTACGCTCAAGCACATCGTAGTATTTGGAATCGCCGTGGAGCAGGAACAGACGATAGTTCACATACACGTTACCAATGGCCGCACAGGTCTCGCAGTAAGCACTCATATTAGGCAGTTCATAGTTCTTGCCAAAGGCCTCCCCGTTGGAGGTAGCACCGATACCGCCTGTGATATAGAGTTTCTTGGAAACGATGTTGTCCCAGATGGCATCGATGGCCTTGATGTAGTCCTTATCGCCTGTCAAGGCAGCCACATCAGCCATGCCGGCATACATATAGGCGGCACGTACCGCATGTCCCACAGCCTCATCCTGTTCGATGACAGGCTTGTGAGCCTGCGAGTAATCATGTACGATGGTGGTCTTTCCACGGTAGTCGAGGAAGAACTTAGCCTCGTCGAGATACTTCTTGTCACCCGTCACGAGATACAGCTTTGCCAATGCCATCTCTGCAATCTGATGCCCTGGAACCACACAAGCCTGTCCGGGGTTCGGTCCCACCTCACGGCACACACAGTCGGCATAGCGAATGGCAATGTCGAGGAACTTACGGCTGCCCGTGGCCTGGAAATGAGCAATGGCCGCCTCCACCATATGTCCAAGGTTATAGAGCTCATGACTCAAGTCCTCCTCCTTGCTCCAACGTTTGTCGCCAGCCCACTCATGGGGCTCCTTCGGGTTCTGGGTACGAGCAGTGTAGAGGTAGCCGTCAGGCTCCTGTGCCGAGGCAATCACATCCAGCACCGAGTCGATATACTGCACTAACTTCTTGTCAGGATAGGTCTGCAGTATATACGAGGCACCTTCAATGGTTTTGTAGGGATCGGTATCATCGAAAGAGAGTCCCTCCACCTTAAACACCTTTGAAGGGTCCTTCAGATGCTGGGCGGCATTCGAGAAGTTGGTGTAGCGCCCCGTCTCCTCACATTTCGAGAAAGCCAGTGGGATGGTTACCTTGCGACTGGCTTCCAGACGTTGTCCCCAGAATGTACCCGGGGTCACCTTCACACTTGTAAACGGCACGGGGTTAATGGGGTAACCATGAGCCGAAGTCTGTTTCTTCCCTGCTGAGGCAGTGAGTGTCATTCCTGCCACCAGGATGATGGTCAAAAAACTTTTCATTGTTTTATTTCACAATTTTACTTTTTTACAATTTTACGATTTCATAATGCATTATTCATTGTGCATTATTTTCACCAAGAAGCCACCACCCGAAGCGAGTTTGAGCCTTATCTGCTCACCAGATACAAGTGACGTTGTTTCTACCTGGTAGTCCTCGGCGTTGTGATTGGCATTGATACCGTCGGTTACGATGGTAGTATGATAGGCTGTGCCGGCAGGAAGGAAGTCGAGCGAGAGCATGATTTCCCTTTCGTCCCAGTTGGTTTGACCAGCCACATACCAGTCGTTGCCTTTGCGACGGGCAGTCACGATATAGCTACCCATTTCTCCCTGAAGAATCTTCGTCTCCTCCCATGTATCGGGAATAGAGGTGATGATGTTCACGTATTCCGGTTCCTGCTCATAGTTAGTAGGAGCATCGCAGAGCATCGTGAAAGGAGAGTCGTGAATGACGTAGCACGCCAGCTGATGACAGCGTGTTCCCATCGATACTGGGTTCTCGTAACATTCCACCCAGTTCGTCTTCGTCCCGTTGTGCATGGCCCCCGGCGTGAAGTCAACATTACCTGCCATCATACGAATGAAGGGGAAGGTGACATCATATTTGGGCATGTCGGTTTCTTTCTTAGCCCAGCGAGCCTCCTCCATTCCGAACACGCCCTCGTAGTTTAGAATATTGGGATAGGTACGGTTCATTCCCGTAGGCGTAAAGTAGCCATGGTAATCCACGAAAAGTTGATACTGCGCACAGGTCTTAGCCAATCTCTCTGCCATCTCCACCGCCGTTTGGTCGTTACGGTCCAGGAAGTCGATCTTCCAACCTTTAATACCCATCTTGGCATACTTCCCGCAGGCTTCCACCAGATGCTCATCCAACACGTTGAAGACTGTCCATAGAACGATGCCGACTCCCTTCTGCCTACCGTAGTCAATCAGAAGCTGCAAGTCGATATTGGCTATCGGGTTCATGATATCCCCCTTTGCCGAGTCGTACCATCCTTCATCGAGCACCACATAGGGTATTCTGTTCTTGGCGGCAAAGTCGATATAATACTGATAGGTACGTGTATTGATACCCGCCTTGAAGTCCACCCCCTTCAGGTTCCAGTCGTTCCACCAGTCCCATGCCACCTTCCCGGGTTTAATCCATGAGGTATCACCTATCTGATTGGGTGTGGCGAGTGCATACACCAGATTGTTCACCGGCATCTCCCTGTCTTTTTCCGTAATCGCCATCACGCGCCAAGGATAGGTCCTTGCACCTGTCGATTGAGCAATGAAATGCTCGGTTTCATCAACATAACTCATACCCCTCCAAGAATAATAAGCCATCTTCTTGGGATACTTTGCAAAGGCTGCAGAGAGAACTGCACCACCTTGAGTTTTTTTCAGGAACATTCCCGGATAGGAGCGGAGGTCGGACTCAAGTATCGTTACTTTCACGTCACCGCTTTGGATGGTGGCAGGCAGGAAAGCATATTGATTCTTTGCTTCTGAGAGCAACGTCTCTTCATATACATTTTGAAAAGCCATGGCAAAAGGTTTCTGGTCGTTTGTCGAGTAAGCAAGCCATGCCTTGCTATGGTCAGGGAAAAGGAAGTCGGCGGTCTCATCCACAATCATGGTTTCCTTCTTATTCGTGGTATAGAACCGATAGGCCACGCCCTCATCGTAAGCCCTTACCTGCAATCCAAAACCGCCACCTAACTTCAGGTCCGCCTGCCGATAGGTCATCGTCAATGATTGCTGGCGGTAGAAGGGAGCAGAGATGGTCTCGGTAACCTTTGTTGTTCGGACACTACTGAACTGCACGTCCGACAGGGCAGACAGTCCTGCTTTCACCTTCACCACCGTTTTGTCATTGTGGGTGATGGAAAGGGTGATTCCATTGCTGACAGTCACCTTGTTCTTGCCATTAGGTGAGCATACGGTATAGTCTTTAGCCGTTGCTCCGCTACCTGCGATGAATAACAAGGTAACGATAGTTAGTAGTTGTCTGAGCATCATTTCCTATGTTCTTTACTTTTCTGCTGCAAAGATAGTTATTTTCCATGATAACAGATAAAACAATCGTCCAACTCCATAACAAAATCGTCCAAAAAACACCCTTTGTACACAGGTTTGGACTATTTTTGCATTTTCTTGGACGATTGTTGCAGCCGGTCTCCTTCTTTTTATATTATTTTGCAGCGAAATCTAACGATTATTACTAACAAAACAAACATAACAACAATGAAACAAAGAGCACTGTTACTGACAAGTCTTACCTTGCTGACACTCTTTACAAGTCCTTGGCTGCCTATCTGTAGCCTTTCTGCGAGTGGTATCAAGAAGACTGTCGCTGCTCCAATTCAAGAGGTATCCTTCACGCAGGTACACCTGAATGACGGTTTTTGGTCGCCACGTATCGAGATCAATCGCACCGTATCCATCCCTTCTGCATTCCATGAATGTGAGGTGAACGGCCGTTTCGACAACTTTGCTTTGGCAGCCGGACTCATTCAAGGAGAGCACAAGGGCGATTTTTCCTTTGATGACACCGACCCCTATAAGATTATTGAAGGTGCATCGTATTCACTGGCTGTACACTATGATGCAAAACTCGACCATTACCTCGACTCTGTGATTAACATCATCGCCCAGGCTCAAGAACCAGATGGTTACCTGACCACATGCGTTACTAATAAGTGTACGCGCCTGAGTGGATGGTGGGGATCGCACAAGTGGGAAAAGATCAACTCGCACGAGCTCTATAACTCCGGTCATCTCATTGAGAGTGCCGTAGCTCATTATCGTGCAACAGGTAAGAAGACCTTCCTCAACGTGGCCATCAAGAATGCCGATCTCGTGTGCAAGACCTTTGGTCCCAACGAGGGACAGATTCATCGTCCGGGTGGACACCCCATCATCGAGATGGCGCTTTGCAAACTGTATAAGGTGACGGGCAACAAGAAATACCTTGAGGGAGCCAAATATTTTGTTGAGGAGACAGGCCGTTGTACCGACGGTCATAAACCCAGCGAGTACTCACAGGACCACATGCCCATTCTGCAGCAGGAAGAGATCGTAGGCCATGCTGTACGCGCCGGCTATCTCTATTCAGGTGTAGCGGATATGGCTGCACTAACTGGTGATAAGGCCTATTTCGAGGCATTGGAGCGTATCTGGGAGAATATGTCGTCTAAGAAACTCTTCATCACGGGTGGCATTGGTAGTCGTCCTCAAGGCGAGGGCTTCGGTCCCAACTACGAACTGAACAACCATACTGCTTATTGCGAGACCTGTGCTGCCATTGCCAATGTCTATTGGAACTACCGCATGTTCCTGGCCACAGGCGAGAGCAAATTTATCGACGTTTGTGAGCGTGCTTTATATAATAATGTGTTGAGTGGCGTAAGTCTTTCCGGCGACAAGTTCTTCTATGACAACCCATTGGAGAGCAACGGCGAGCACGAGCGCCAGAAGTGGTTCGGATGCGCCTGCTGCCCAGGCAATATCACTCGTTTCGTGGCCTCCGTACCTGGTTACATCTATGCCAAGCAAGGCAAAGATATCTTCGTAAACCTCTATGCACAAGGTAAGGTTCGGATTGGTAACATCGAGCTGGAACAGACCACCGACTACCCATGGGACGGTAAGATCCGTATCAAAGTAGCAAAGGGCAGTGGCAAGTTCGCCATCAAACTACGCATCCCTTCCTGGCTGAAAACCTCGCCCACGAACAACGACCTTTATCAGTATCTGGACAAGGCCAAGACTTATAGTGTAAGTGTGAACGGACAGGCAATCTATCCAGAGAACCATGACTATATTACCTTGAACCGCAGTTGGAAAAAGGGCGACGTTATCGAACTCAACTTCCCGATGGATGTGCGTCGCATCGTGGCTAACGACAATGCTGAAGACGACCGTGGCAAAGTTACCTTGGAACGCGGTCCTATCGTGTTCTGTCTTGAAGGCAACGACCAGACCGACCACAAGGTCTTCAACAAATATATTCTCAACAGCGCACCCATCACTGCCCATTATGAGGCCAACCTCCTGAATGGCGTGATGGTGCTTGAAGGTGAAGCCAAGGAATTGCAGCAGGATGGAGAAATCAAGGACGTGAAATTCCGGGCCATCCCCTACTCTACTTGGAACAACCGTGGTAACGAGCAGATGGAGATATGGATTGCCAACACCCCAGCTAAGGCCATTGCCACACCACTGCCGACAATTGCTTCAAAGGCTCAGACCTTCTGTAATCGGGGACCTATCCAGAATGATGCCCCTGAGACCGCTCCTGTAGATTCTTGGGCTGGCGGCACCAACGACCAGTGGGAACCCCGCCGAAGCAGTGACACCTCTAAGCCTTACCACTATTGGTGGCTCAAGCAAGGCTCTACCGAGGCTATTACCTATCAGTTCGACCAGGAATACGAGGTAAGTAATGTACAGGTGTATTGGCTCGACTTCGACCACTACGATGGCAATTTCCGCACCCCCGAATCGTGGACGCTCTATTATAAGGATGCCCAAAATGAGTGGCAGGAGGTAGCAGACCACACTCCTTACACCGTGGCCAAGGACTGCTACAACAGTGTCGACTTCGCCCCTGTGAAGACCACAGGCCTGAAGATTCTCGCCAAACTGCGTAAGGGTGAGTCGGGCGGAGTACTCGAATGGAAAGTGAACAAATAACTTACAATAAATAATAACATTAACAAACCTAAAAACAAAATTGGTATGAAGAAACATTTTCTATGTTTACTTTTGCTGAGCGGGGCAGGCTTTGCCTATGCAGCAGAAGACGTATCGACTGACGTTGCTGCTGTCACTCAGCAGAGCGTCACTGTGAAGGGTGTCGTTAAGGACGCAAATGGAGAGCCCATCATCGGCGCCAGCGTCTTTGAGAAAGGCACCAGCAATGGTACTGTTACCGACTATGATGGTAATTATTCTTTGAAGGTTGCTAACAGTAATGCAACCATCGTTGTTAGCTACATTGGGTATGTAACCCAAGAAGTTAAGGCTGGAAGTGATGTCGTTCTTCAAGAAGACAATGCACTTCTGAACGAGGTGGTAGTTATCGGTTATGGCACCCAGCGCAAAGCTGACGTGACCTCTGCCGTGGCCTCTGTAAAGGCCGAGGACTTCAACGCTGGTAAGATTGGTGACGCTGCCGAACTGGTGAAAGGTAAGATTGCCGGTCTGACGGTGGTGAACTCCAGCGGTGACCCGAAGGCCGGTTCTTCTATCCGCCTGCGTGGTATCACCACTTTGGTGGGCAGCCTCACTCCACTGATTCTGGTAGATGGTATTGAGGGTGACCTGAACACAGTGGCTCCCGAGAACATTGCCTCTATCGATGTGTTGAAAGATGCCTCTGCAGCCGCTATCTATGGTACGCGTGGCGCCAATGGTGTGATTATCATCACCACCAAAACCGGTAAACGCGACACTCCAGCTCAGGTTACTTATAACGGTTATGCCTCGTTCTCGAAGTGGAGCAAGAAACTTGACTTCATGGACACTCACGACGTAATCTATGGCAAGACGGCTCAGGAATATTTAGGTTACGATACCGACTGGCTCGCAGGCGTCACCCGCAAGGCTGGTTTCAAACACAACCATGACCTGAGCATCAGCGGCGGTTCGAAGAACTCGGCCTATTCTGCCAACATCTCCTACGCCAAGGAAGAGGGTATCATCCGCGAGACATCCAACGAGAACTTCAAGATGCAGATGGACTACACCCAGTTTATCTGGAACGACATCGTGAAGTTCAACTTCAATGCCCTGGTGACCCGTCAGAAATATACCAACGACAATCTGAACGGCTACTCGCACACCAACCCCTACCGCCAGGCACTCATCCACAACCCCTCGGAGCCTGTCTATAACGAGGATGGCTCGTACTACGAGAACTTCAACAAACTGCAGTACTACAACCCCATTGCCCTCATCAACGAAGCCTTTGGTGATACCCGCATCCGTTTCTCACAGTTAGTGGGCAACGTCACTGTAGAACCCATCAAGGGATGGAAGACCAACCTGATGATTTCTTGGGGTGAGACCGCTGCCACCAGTGAGAATTGGACCAGTCCGCTGCATCAGTCGCTCGTTCGCGAGGGATGGAATGGTGCTGCCAGCAAGAGTGAAGGCAACGGCGTGAGCAAGAACCTGGAACTGACCACCCGCTACGATACCCAGTGGGGCGAGCATCGCTTCAACAGCATCGTGGGCTACAGCTATCTCTTCAATGAGAACGATGGCTTCAACGCAGGTAATCAGGACTTCTCTACCACCGCCTTCCTGTGGAACAACCTGGGCAATGGTACGTTCATCAACGACAAGGACCACCACGCCTGGATGGGCAGCTACAAGAACGACAGTAAGCTGGTAGGTTTCTTCGGTCGTATCAGTTATGGCTATGCCGACAAATACAATGCTCTGGTTAGCATCCGTCATGAGGGTAGTTCCAAGTTCGGTGCCAACCACAAGTGGGCTACCTTCCCCTCGGTTTCCCTGGGCTGGAACATCATGAACGAGGCGTTCATGGAAGGCACCCGTTCTTGGCTCGACAACCTGCGTCTGCGTGTGGGCTATGGTGTGACGGGTATCACCCCGGGCGACAACTACCTGGCTCAGAACATCTATAAGTTTGCCGACTATGGTGATGTGCTCTCAATGGACGGCAAGTGGATCAAGACGCTCGAGGTGGCCCAGAACCCCAACCCCGACCTGAAATGGGAGGTGAGCAAAGAATGGAACTTCGGTCTCGACTACGGTTTCCTGAACAACCGCATCCACGGTTCATTGGATGTCTATGTGAAGACCACCAACGACCTGCTCTTCTGGTACAATGTGCCTATGCCACCAAACCTCTATAGTTCTACACTGGTTAACGTGGGCGACATGCGCAACACGGGTATTGAGCTGATGATTGAGGCCATTCCCGTCATGACCAAGGACTTTGAGTGGACTACCACGCTGACCGCCTCACACAACAAGAACAAACTGCTGAAACTGAGCAATGACCTCTACGAGACCGACAACTTCCAGGAGGTGGGCGGCATTAGCGACCCCATCAGCACCGAGACCCACTGCATGGAGGTGGGTAAGCCTCTGGGTGACTTCTGGGGACTGAAGTTTGTGGGCTACGACAAGGACGGCTTTGCCCTTGTGGAGGCCAGTGACGGTAATGGTGGCTGGACGGTGAAGCAGTTCAACGCCAACCTGAACAACCTGGAGAACCGCCAGCGCTTAGGTAGTGGTACCCCGAAGGTGATTCTCGGATGGGGCAACACCTTCCGCTACAAGAACATCGACCTCTCGATGCAGTTCACCAGTCAGTTGGGCTACAAGATCCTGAATGCCTCTCGTTGCTTCTACGAGAACAACTCGATTGCCTACAACCGTTTGAAGACCGCTGCCGACCTGCACCCCGCCATCAACCTCGACGGCACACCTTACATTGACCCCGAGACAGGTCAGCAGAAGATGGTAACCATGTCGCAGTCGATGGGACAGGGCTTCTGGAGCGACCACTTGGAGAACGGTGACTTCCTGAAGCTGAGCAACATCACCCTGGGATACACTTTCACTCCGAAGGGTGCCTTAAGCAACTACATCAAGAAGGCACGTATCTATGCCAATGCCACCAACCTGTTCTGCATCACAGGCTACACAGGTATCGACCCGGAAGTAGATAATTACTTCATGGCTCCCGGTATCGATGACCGTGACAAGTATCCTGTGACCCGCAACTTTACTGTTGGACTTTCACTTAGCTTCTAAAGAAGAATTGAAGGATTAAAGAATTGTAAAATTGAAGTCAATTATGAAAAAGATATTCAACAAGGTTCTGATTGCCTTTGCAGCAGGAAGCATCAGCCTTTCATCCTGTACAGATCTTGACGAGACGCTCTACGACCGCCTCAACGAGACCAACATCGACCTCGCCAACGAGACCGACCTGAGTCTGCTGCTCGGTGCTGCCACAGCACAATATCGCTATCTGGTAGAAGACTGGTTTGGCATGTATCACGCCCTCGAGGAGTGTACCGACCAGTATATGGTGCCTGCCCGCGTGGGTGTGGGCTGGGGCGATGCCTACATCAACCTGCACAAGCACAACTGGGGCCCCAACGTGGACCAGGTGTATAATCCCTGGCAGATTGCCTACCGCGGCATTGGCTATGCCAACAAGGTGATTGATGCCATCGACCCGGAGAATCCCGCAACGAAGACCAGTCTGGCACACGCCCGCTTCTTCCGTGCCATGTTCTACTATCATATGTTCGACATGTTCCGCAATATCCCCCTGCAGACCACCCAGAACGTGGAGCCGGGTTATCTGCCCCAGCAGGTGAGTCCCCAGGAGATGTTCAATTTCCTCGTGGAGGAGTTCACCGCCGCCAAGGAGAACTTCGGCGACGACGACTTCTACGGCTATGGCAACAAGTATGCCTGCTCGATGGCGCTGGCCAAGCTCTATCTGAACCAGAACGTCTATCTGGGCACCTCTGGCAATGAAGGCTACGAGAAGTGTCTGGCAGAGGTGGAGAGCATCATCGCCTCAGGCAAATACAGTCTGGCACCCACATATAAGGCCAACTTCACTGAAGACCAGTCCAACAACCCTGAGGCCATCTTCGTGGTTCCTGGCGACCGCACCCACACCGTGCAGTTCGGTTTGCAGAGCTACTGTTTCCCGCAGTCGGGTCTGGCAGCCTACGGCAGTACTGCAGCTGGTTACAACGGCTCGTGTGCTATCCCCCAGTGGATTCGTACTTATGATGAGGCCGACCAGCGTCTGACCGACACTTGGGCTGGTGGTCCGCAGTATAATGCCCTGAAGCAGGGTGACAGCTACATCATCAATGGCGACAAGGACAACCCCATCATGTTTGAGGCTGACGACTGGACAGGCACAGGCATTCTTACCTACAATATGAACGTACACTCTATCGACAACCCCGGCGCTTACCAGCAGGAGGGCTACCGTCTGCACAAGTATGAGATTATTGGTGGTACCAACGACGGAACCACAGCCGATGCCGTGACCATTTTCCGTTATGCCGATGCGCTGATGATGAAGGCAGAGTGCCTGTTGCGTCTGGGACGCGACAAGGAGATCGCTGCACAGCTCGTCACTCAGGTGCGCCAGCGCAGCTTTGGAGCTAACGTGGCCAAGGCAACCCGTACCGTGGCCGACCTTGAGGGTGGCTCAGTCTATCAGTATGGTCACGATGAATATACTGTTCCTGAAGGCTCTACAGCCGGCTACACCGACTGGTCGAACCACATCACTACATACGAGGGTGGTGCCGATATTGAACTGGGTGGTTTACTCGATGACCTTGGCTGGGAGTTCTGTTGTGAGATGCACCGCCGCCAGGACCTGATCCGTTTCAAGATGAAGGACGGTCGTAATGTGTGGAACGGTAAGTCTTGGTTCTGCAAGGATGCTACCACGAGCGACCATTGGAACATCTTCGCTATTCCTAACGATGTGATGAAGTCGAATGTTGACATGAAACAGAATCCTGGTTATTCCAGCTCAGCAGAATAATAATTGATAATTGACATATCAAAAAGTTCAATGTTCAAAGTTCAAAGTTCAAAGTTTATAAAGAAAAAACGATTATGAAAAAGTTATCATATATTCTTAGCGGACTGCTGATTGCCGGCTCTTCTGCCCTTTTCTGCAGCTGCGGAGACAATACAGATTTCTGGGGGCCTCACACCCTGACAGACGACGAGATTGCAGAGATGGCCCGTCAGGACTCCATCAAGCAGGCTCAGCGCGAACGCATTGATGCCGACCTGATTCTTGAATACACCGTGGAGTTCTATCTCAGCGCCAATTCCTATGATGGTGGCGACGTGAAAATTGATATGGACAAGATTGCCAGCGAGCTGGGACTCTCGAAAGATGAGCTGGGCAAGGCCCTTAATGGAGAAGGTGGTGCCGACGTGACAGGATTTGCCATCGAAGGTTCCACCCATGCCGACAATATGACCTCCTCTAACTCTGGCGCCTACTGGGGCCACTGGTGGGACAAGGACGGTAACGTGAAGAACTGGGGCGACGAAGCCATGGTCTTTGCTGAGTTCGAATATACAGAAGACGGTGAAGGTATCTTCCATGTTGGTCAGTATCCTGGTCATCTGGTAGCCGACCAGCAGGTGAAATTCATCGAGGCTATCAAATATCAGGACAAGCGTGTGGCCATTGTCATCACAGCCATTGGCCGTGAGCGTGGTGAGGTGAAGGCTACCGTGGTGGCTTCTAACAAGCTGACGGTTGAGACTGCTCCCAACGACACCTATGCTACCGTATCGGTAGATGGATTTGATGCCGATGCTGCCCTGACTGCTCTTGGTGCAGGCTCATGGGCTGAGGTAGATTGGGTATGTACCAATGCCGACGGCTCGTATGCTCAGGAGTATAGTGCCGACGCACCTGGATTCTGGTACGACAAGGAAGGATTCTCTGGTGCCTGGGGCGACAATGCCAGCGTATTTGCCACCTTCCAGGAAGGCCAGATTTTGATTGGACAAATGCCTGGACAGATGACCGAAGGTTCATCAGTTACCATCAACTTCAGCGCCATGTACAACAACAAGATTGTGGAGAACATCATTACCGTAAACATCGTGGGCTACGAAGATCCTGAGACAGCTCCCGAGGGAACACCTGCCAGCATCGAGAAGGACTTCACCCTGACCAAGCCCTACGATGCAGAATGGGGTGCTACTGAGGAAATCGACGTGAAGGAAGACCTGCGCCAATGCTTCAAAATGACCACCTATCAGATATTCAAGGCTCTGAAGAGCGGCGAGATGAACATGTGGTGCGAAGAGGTGGGCAAGGATGCCAACGAGGATGGTACAGCAGCCTATACTGCCGATGCTCCGGGTTACTGGCTCGGTAGTGAGGGACAGCGTGTAAGCTGGGGCGACGAGGCCATTGTCTATCTGAACCTCGGCATCAGCGAGGAGAGTCTGGCCTTCTATTCGGGCAACCACCCGGAGAACTGCAACCCCAACGGACAGACCATCAAGACGAAGATGATTGTGGAGAAGGACGGCATCACAGCCACCTTCAACATCACAATCGACATCACAGCTGCCCAATAAACGAAGGTATCTGTTATGAGTAAAAGTATTCTAAAATATCTGTTCCTGCTTGCTACGGCGGTTCTTACCGCCTGTAGCAGCAGTGACGATGCTGAAGACTCTGTGGCTCCCACCCTCTCTGAAACCGAGGTGAACGTGGAGTACGATGCCACCTGGTACAGTTTGACGGTTACTTCTCGTACCATCTGGAATGCCGTGGTGGAGAACGGCGGCGAGTGGCTCAAGTTGAAGGATGCCAAAGGTGTAGGAGGAACAGGTGAGAAACTCTCCTTCGAGATGACCCGCAACACCACCAAGTCGCCCCGTGTGGCCAACATCAAGGTGAGCAGCGGAACGGCCAGTACCCTGCTGAAGGTGACCCAAGGCCCCTCGTCCATCGAAATCATGGACGCGAGCCAGGTGAAGGACTTCGACAAATACTATAAACCACAGGAGTTCAACTTCGACATGCTACGCAATGATGCCAAGTGGTCGTGGTTCCGCTCCAAGCAGAGTGAGCACTTCTTCGTGTTCTGGGATGCTTACTTTGGCGACGACCCCAACAGCACCAACCTGAAAGAAGAAGACCGTGTGGATGTGGATGACCTGTTGCAGAAAGCAGAGCAGTTCTACAAGACCAACATCAACCGCCTGGGTATGGTGGTGACGGGTCAAGGAAAGTCGTACCTCGACCAGTACAAGATGGAGATCTATCTGCTCGACCCCACACCCGAATGGTGGGTAGCCACAGGCTCTGGCTATGACAATGTAATTGGTGCCCTCTGGGTGACACCCTCCACCTGCAAACCTGTAGGTTCCGTTATCGGTCATGAGATTGGACACTCGTTCCAGTATCAGACCTACTGCGACAATGTGAAGAACGGCGCCTCCAACGACTTCAAGTCGGGTTTCCGCTATGGTTATGAAGGCTCTAATGGCGGTTGTGGCTTCTGGGAGCAATGTGCTCAATGGCAGTCGTATCAGGACTATCCCCAGCAGGCTCTCAACGACGACTGGAATGCTGTTTGGTATCAACAGTGCCATCGTCATTTTGAGCACGAGTGGCAGCGCTATGCCTCCTACTACCTGCAGTACTACTGGACCCAGTTGCATGGCGACAAGACCTTGGGCCGCATCTGGAACGAGTCAAAGTATCCTGAGGATGCTTCCCAAGCCTACATGCGCATCTTTGGCGTAAGCTACGACAACTACAAGAAACAACTCTTTGAGTATGCCCAGCGTTGTGTCACCTTCGACTTCGACGGTACCCGCAGCTACTTCACCAATCAGAACAACTACTACAAAACTACCCTATACAACCAGGACGGATACTACCAAATTAGCTACGAGCAATGTCCACAGCCTACAGGCTTTAACGTCATCAACCTCGACGTGCCTGCTGCCGGTACCAAGGTAACAGTAAGCATGGAAGCCCTGAAGGCTGGTAGTAAGCTGCCCGATGCAGACCCCGGTAACCAGGTTGACGGCGACTTTAAGGTAGTAGGCTCTGTCTCTAATTATAATAAAGTGGGCAACGATCAGGCTGTAGCCTATGGCTTCGTGGCGCTGAAGGAGGATGGCAGTCGTGACTACAGTGAGATGAACCTCACCGATGCCAAGGGTACGGCTACCTATACCGTACCTGCCAAGACCAAGATGCTTTACCTCGTGGTGCAGGGAGCTCCCAAGAGCTACCGTCAGTGTCCATGGGACGAGAAAGAAGAAACCGATATGCAGTGTCCCTACCGTTTCAAGATTGACGGTACCGACCTCTACGGCAACTTCTCCATCGACACCAGCAAGAACCCCACAGATGTAGCGTTCACCTTCGACGTGAAATGCAATGCTGCCTCCGATGACTATGTCCAAGGCACTATCCAATTGCAGGGCAACGATTTGAAGAAGCTGGCACAAGCCTTCGTCATGCAGCCTTCTGAGCTAAGCGGTGCCACACTTCCCATTGCTGTCAACACCACTGCCGATCCTACAGAGGGGAAGGTGGCATTAGGACTCATCCAATCCAACGGCAAAACCACCTTTGAATATACGGCCAACGTAGGATTCTGGTGCAATGCCAAGGGTGACCTTGACGTATGGGGAGCTACAGCCCCGGTCTATGTGGAGTACGACAAAGACACGTTCACTTTCACCTACGGTCATCGTGCAGGAGTGAGCAAGGCAGGAGAGAAATACACCCTCAAGCCTGTCCTTGTCTATACCAAGGGCGGCAAGCAGTATAAGGCCATCATCACGCTGAACATGCAGTTCTAAACAAAATTGAATTATTTAACCATTGTAAACTTAGTTTTTTAGGTTAGTCACGAGGGTCTGGCTCTGTAATAGGAGCCGCCCCTCGTCGTTTTTAGAGTGACGAGATACAAGCTCCGAGTTCAGAGTTGTGTTTGCAGACATGAAAACAAGACATATTCTTTTCTACATGATGGGGGTACTGCTGGTGGCAGGCTGCTCATCAGACAACGAAGAGCCTGACGAAGACGGCTCTCAAAAGAAGATTGAGGCTGTGGATAAGACGGTCTATCATGCAGATGAATTTGCTGCATATCTTCGCTACGACGAAACCAACAAAGAATGGCTGATCCAGGTAAACACAGAGGAGGATAACCCTTTCCCCTGGGGAGATGAACTTGGGGTGCATATCACGGTCGGCAATTTTCGGGAGGAATACCGCCAGTATCAGAATCAGCGCGTGCTGCTCTCGGGCAGCTATCAGCAGCTCTATGCAATAGAGGTGTTACCCGGCGTTGCCTACGTGAACTATTACATCTTCACTATAGAGACCATACGGCTCTGTGAAGCGGAGGAGCATCATCATACGCTGCCCGCCCGCTATCGCGTGGCGACGATGACGATTACGACCGACAATGGCGCGAAGGTCGATTCGAAGGAAAAGGCCGACTATCGCCCGTGTACCATCAAAATAGAATCCGACACTGCCGCCTGGAATTACGAAGGGCGCGGACGCATCCGCGGACGAGGCAACTCCACTTGGAAATGGTACCCCAAGAAGCCCTATCGCATCAAGCTCGACGAGAAGGCCTCCATCCTCGGACTCGCCGACGACAAAGACTGGGTTCTCTTGGCCAACTATCGCGACCCGACCCACCTGATGAACACCTTCGTATTTGAGATGGGGCAGGGGCTGGGCATGCCCTATACCAATCATACGCGTTACGTGGAAGTGACGCTCAACGGCGAGTACATCGGACTCTACCAGCTGACAGAGCAGGTGGAGCAGGGAAAGAACCGCGTGAACATTGACGGCAAGCAAGGCTGGCTGATAGCGCTCGATGTGGACGACGGCCCCCAGGAGGCTCCCACGGCAACCGACAATTTCTGGTCGGCGGTCTATAGAATGCCCGTCTGCGTGAAAAGTCCCGAGGCGTCCGACTATGCCACGCCGGAGACGCTCTGCGACGACGCCCGTGCCGCACTGGAAACGCTGGAACGCGCCGTGCTCAATCACGACTACGAGGCGCTGGCACACGTCTGCAACATTCCCGTGATGATTGACTACCTGCTCATTCAGGAGTATATATATAATGTAGAAGTGGCAGCTCCGCGCAGCATCTTCCTCTTCAAGGAGAAAGGGGATGGCACTAAGTGGACTTTCGGCCCCTTGTGGGATTTCGACGCCGGCTTCGATTTCGACTGGAGCCAGATGACCACCGGTCACCGCTTCTTCAGCGACTATCGCGAAACCGTGCTCGGCACCGACCCTGCCAACCACGTGAGCGACTACACCTACACTCCCAGCTTCTTTACCGACATGTGGAAGAATCGGCAATTCGTTGGAGAAGTGAAGACCCACTGGAAGGCCTTGATGCCAAGAATTATGGGTGAGTTCTGGCCTGAAGTCAAGCGCTACGCCGAAGCAGCCGCCGAAGCCATGGAGCGCGATGCCAGGCGCTGGCCTATTGACAAAGACTTTAAGACCGAAATCAACCGCATGGAGAAGTGGCTCAGCAGCCGCTCCGTCTATATGGACAACATTGTAAACAACTATCCGCTTTTAAGTGAAGAGTGAAGAATTGAAATGAATACAAAATGAAAAGAGTGATACTGTTTATCTTGGGGACTTGCGCCAGCTTGAGCCTCAACGCACAAAAGAAGATTTACATCCCTGATGACCTGCGGGGAATGAACCTTGAGGCAGACACATCGCGTTGGAGTTTCAAGCGGAGCATCGAGACCAATGACCTCATCCTAATGTGGGAGCGTGGTTTTGGCCATGACACCAGTAAACCGCCCATGCTGGAGGGAAAGCCCATGAGTTTCAACCTGGGGAACCTGCGCGACAGGGTGCAGTCTTTCTATACCTTCTTCCGCGACACCTTAGGATTCTCGAAACCTGGTTCCAAGTGCGACCAGTACAAAATGATGGTGATGGTGAACTACTCTCTCGACGGTACAGCTTATGGTGGCACCTACGACAATTTCATTGGAGCGCTTTGGGTGGCTCCCAACCGCATTCAAGACGAGAAAATGAACTGCATGGCACATGAGCTGGGCCACTCGTTCCAGCTGCAGATTCCTGCTGATAGTGTCGGCGATGCCTGGGGCGGAAGCGGCTTTTTTGAGATGACCTCCCAGTGGATGCTCTGGCAGGTGAACCCCGACTGGCTTACCGACGAGAACTATCATTTCGAGGCTTTCAAAAATCTCACCCATAAAGCCTTCCTCCATCTGGAAAACATCTATCACTCACCCTACGTCATCCAGTGGTGGAGTGACCTGCATGGAAGGAAGTCGATTGCCGAGCTCTACCGACAGGGAAGGATAGGCGAAGACCCCGTGATGACCTATAAGAGAATGTATGGTCTTAGTCAGCAGGACTTCTGCGACGAGATGTTTAGAGGTTATCAGCACCTGGTAAACTTCGACTTCAAGCATGCCCGCAAGGAGACAAGGAAGTATGCCTGCGCCTTCGACACTGAACTGACAGAAAGTGAGGGATGGCTGAGTCCGAAACACTATCCCGAGGAATACGGTTTCAATGCCATACTACTTGACGACAAGGTGGATTTGAATGCAGAAGGTTTCGGTTTACAGATAAGGGGCGAAAACCTGCGCTACGGCTTTGTAGGCATCACCACCGACGATGAGGAGATTTATGGAGACATCAATACTGCGAGCTTCACCGTACCTCAGGGAAAAACGCTGCGACACTTGTATCTGATTGTCATGGGAGCACCCGTCTTACATGAGCAGATACCTATGCCTACGGAAGAGAATCCTGAGCCGAAGGTAGATCTGAAGCAGTTTACCTATTCGTTCAAGGTGTGTGCCTACCCCCAAAGAACTGCCCAATGGAACACCCCCGGAGCAGGCAACCCCATTATTCCAGGCTATTTTGCCGACCCCACCATCCGCAAGTTTGGCGACACCTATTATCTCTATGCCACCACCGATGGCACAGGCAATGGCTATGGTCCTGCCCAGGTGTGGGTATCGAAGGATTTCCGTCACTGGAAGAACATAGTCATGAACTGGCCCACCACCGAGGTGGTATGGGCTCCCGATGTGGTACAGCAACACGACGGTACCTTCCGCTACTATTACTGCGAGCCCTGTAACATCAACATTGGTGAGAGCGCGTCGCCCATCGGTCCCTGGCACAACATCCTGGGTAAGGAAGATGCTGTAATGGTGCCCGACCGTTATGTGCACAATGTCATCACGCTCGACCCTCAGCTCTTCCGGGATGATGACGGACAGGAGTATCTCTACTTCACCACATGGGGCATCTACGAGGGCTTTGGTTGTGGCGTGGCCAAGTTAAGTGGTAAGAAGCCAACTGCTGGCGATGCCCGTTATTGGCGTGAGGACGCTCCACAACCTATTGCTGCCGATGAATTCTTTTCAGAAAAACGACTCATCCCCAACACCGAACTGAAAGATATTTTCGAGGCGCCCTTTATGTTTAAGCGGGGCGACACCTATTATTTCACCTACTCATCGGGCTCTTGTCACGACCACACCTACCGGGTGCAGTACGCCACATCAAAGACTGGTCCTATGGGGCCTTTCGAGTATCAGGGATGCATACTGGAGACCAATGCCGACGGCACCATTCATGGTCCTGGGCACCACAGCATACTGGAGGAGAACGGACACTACTACATGGTTTATCATCGCCACAACAATCCTCATGCCGTGCATGGTTTCAACCGTCAGGTGTGTATCGACGAACTACTATTCGATGAGGATGGGCACATATTACCCGTTGTTCCCACCCACGATACCAAGAATGTAGGTCTTACGACAGCTCAAACGTACAAGAACCTGGCCTACGGAGCCAAGGTCACGGCCAGCAGCAGTTATGACAGTTGGTTTAAGCCCGAATATGCCGTTGACGACAATAACGGTACGCTGTGGAAGGCCAAATGCACCAATTGGGATGCTGAGAAGCACGTTGAATGGTTACAGATAGACCTAGGCAAGCCAACCAAGTTCAGCGAGGTGTGGACAGCGTTTGAGTATCCCACCTTTTTCTACCAGTACCTGATAGAGACCTCTATGGACGGCAAAACATGGACCCTCTATGCCGACCGTACCGACAATACCATGCAAGGCTCGCCGATGATTGACCATAAGAAGGCAAAGGCACGCTACCTGCGCATCAGCATTACAGATACCCAGAAGAACGGTCACATGCCTGCCATTTGGAACATAAAGGTGTGGCAGAAGGCACCCCAGCTGCCCGATACTGAGGTAGAGCAGAACGATGGCTATCCGGGCGTGCACCAGAAGGATGTGGAGCCATCGGTACGACTCCAGAACGCCTCCATCACACTTGATGCCAACATACTGGGTTCGGGCAGAAAGCAGCCTACAGATGTAACGGAGGTAACGACCACTGAAGACTTAAAACTCACAGCCAACAACCCCCTGCGCCTCAGAGTAAAAGACGGCCGGTGGGCACTCTTCTTCAACGGTTCTCAGTCGTTGACCAGCAACCATCCGTTGTCAGAGGTTTATCGATATAATGCACCTTATACCATCAGTGCCTGGGCCCTTCAAACAGAGGTGGGACCTGTGCCAACACTCGTTTCGCTCAGTAGCTCACACGCCGATCTGGCCACCACTGAACTGCGTTTGGGATCCGACAGCGGCGCCGGACTGGTGAACCACAACGGCTCGTTTGAAAGTTGCGGCGTTCCCGAGGCTGTAAAAGCGTCTGAAGGTCAGTGGCATCATTGGGTGGTGACTTTCGACGGATGGAAGGAGAGCATCTATCGCGATGGAGAACTGATACATGAGCAGAACAACTTCATCATGGTAAGACCCGAAGGGAGAATCGTGATAGGTGCCGACGGGAGTGGTTCCAACTGTTTCCGTGGCTATCTGAACCAGCTATCCATCCAGCCGCGTTCACTCACAGCCAACGAGGTAAGGACGTTGTATCAAGAACGTAAAGATGAGCATCTGCCTTCACTGGGCGATGATGATTTTGACGAAAGCGATCCCAACAGTCGGTTCTCGCTCACACCCGACATGAAACTTGTGTACGAGAAAGCGGAAGAACAAACGCTGACTGCTACCTCGGCAGACTTCCAAAGCGACCCGCTGAACAATGGCGGACGGATCTGTAAAGAGGTGGAGGGCGACTTTGTCATGATGACTCATTTCGTGGATATGGAAGGATTGAAAGAGCACAAGGTGAAGAGCTATAACGAATGTGGCCTACTGGTATCAGGGGGTGAGAAGTTCTATCAGTTGGGCGTGTTCCCGTTATACAACAGCGGTAATATTTTCACCATTATCAGCAGTGAAGGACGACCCCAATACCCCAACTACAAAGGTTATGTGTTCGACCGCATCCTGCAGTTCGAGCGCCGTGGCAACCTTCTCTTTGCCCGCACCAGTAGCGATGGGAAAACATGGCACAACATGCCTGGCTCACCTGTGGAGGTAACAGTCCCCAAGCTCAATGTGGGCATCTACCAAACCACATACAGCAACAACCTGTCGTGGGCGAAGCTGAAGGACATCGTTATTTATCAGAGATAAATAGTTGACGGTTCTTTTGGCGGTTTCACAGTTTATTTGTATTTTTGTCACATACAATGCGACGACTGCAGTTACTGATCATAGCTTTTCTGATGTTCCTCTCGGTTGGGGCAAAGGATGATTACAGCTACCGTATGATTACCATGAACGACGGGTTGGCTGCCAATGCCGTGCGCAATATTGTGCAGGACAAGTACGGGTATATCTGGTTCGGCACCGATAACGGTCTTTGCCGTTACGACGGTCGTAGGGTATTGCCTCTACGTATCACCGAACTGGGCATCAACCAGTATATCTCTGCCCTGCTGGCGAGCAACGACGGATTGTATGTAGGAACCGCAAAGGGAGTGTTCTTCATCAATTACACCCGTCAGGTCTTCGAGCGTCTTCCCATGGATATCCATTCCACCGTTACCCATCTTTCTTCGGATAAGGAAGGTGCACTCTGGGTATCGACCATGGATCAAGGCGTATGGCACTATCATCCGGAAACCGAACGTTCCAATCAGTATCACCTGAAGACCTCCGGCGATGCTGTTGCTCAGGTTTATGTGGATGCGAACAATCAGATCTGGACGATTACCAATTGGGGAGAGCCTGTGGTACAGAAGCTGAACCGCCTGCACAACCAGTTTGAGCCTGTCAAAACCGAGTTTAACGGTGTTCCCACATCGCTCTGCATGCTTCAGACAAGGGATGGTCGCTATTGGTTGGGCACATGGGAATACGGACTGTTGTTAATGAATAGTGACGGCCGTCTGGAACAGGTGCTGAACCCCCAGCTTACAAAAGTGGGCTGGCATATACATGCTTTGTATGAAGACCCAGAGGGGCGCATATACATAGGTTGTGACGATGGCCTCATCAGTTTTGATCCGAAATCGGGAGGGTGGAGAAAGTTTGACGACCGCTTTGTCTATGCCTTTACCAACGACACCGAGGGAGGCATGTGGATAGGTACGTTCTATGGAGGCGTAAGATATATCTCACCTGTGGGAAAGCGTTTCGATGGGTTCTCCATGGCAAATGGACTTTCAGGAAATGTCATTTCCCGCTTCTGTGAGGACAGACAAGGTCGTATCTGGGTGGGCAGCGACGATGGCGGATTGATGTGCTACGATGGGCGCTTTGTTAGCTACCCTCATCAAGACTGGCTTTCCAAGCGCAATGTCCATGCGCTGTGTGTGGATCATCGTAACAACCTATGGATTGGTACCTATACCGATGGTGTGATTGTGATGAACCTCGAGTCGGGTACACTGCACCAGTATATGCAGACCAACGACAAGAACTCCCTCGACAACTCCAGCTCGTATGCCATCTATCAGGATTCGCAGGGTGAGATGTGGGTGGCCACCATGGAGGGTCTGTGCCTCTACGATGCCAAGAATGACGGTTTCGTTCGCATCGGCAAAACCAACTCCATCACCATCGATATAGATGAAGACAGCGAGGGAAACCTGTGGTTATCCACCCAGGGTGAAGGTCTTTTCTGCTACCATCGGAAGAACCGTACGCTGCAGAATTTCCGCAGTAATGATGATTCCCGCAACACCAGTCTGCCCGACAACCAAGTGAACTGCTGTCTCATCGACGAGAAAGGGGAGCTATGGATAGGCACTTTTGCAGGACTTTGCACCTACGATAAGAAGCACGGCACTTTCAAGCGCGTCAGTCTCGATGTACCCAGTCAGAACATCCTGAGCATCATCGAGGACAACGGGGCTTTATGGCTCACCACCGAGCGTGGTATTGTGAAGTATGTTCCCGACGAGGGTGTGCAGCGGTTCACGCTTCACGACGGACTCGTCAGCGAACAGTTCCAGCCCAATAGCGGATATAAAGCCAGCGACGGCCGCATTTTCTTTGGCTCAACCAGTGGCTTCAACAGCTTCCTTCCATTCCAGATCAAGGCCAACACGGTGATGCCTCCAGTGTATGTCACTACGCTGAGCATCCTGAATCAGGAGGAGCACAACGCAAGCGGTCTGCCGCTCGACCTGACACTAACCAAGGAGATCACCATCGGCTACGGCGATTCCAAGATGGTGAGTCTGGCGTTTGCCTCTCTCAGCTATTGCTCGCCCGAGAAAATACAGTATGCCTACATGCTCGAGGGCTTCGACCAGGACTGGAACTATGTGGGCAATCAGAACAGTGCCACCTATACCAACCTGCCTGCAGGTACTTACACCTTCCGTGTAAAGGCCACCAACAACGACGGAATATGGTCCGACCACGAGGCTAGTCTGAAGATTGTGGTAAAGCCGCCGTTCTGGTGGAGCTGGTATGCCAAGCTGTTCTACCTGCTATTATTGGGCACCATCATCTGGTATTATGTGCACCTACGACTGAAAAAGGCTGAGCGGCGCCACCAGATGCAGATGCTGCGCCTGAACGAAGAGAAGGAGAAGGAGGTTCGCGAGGCTCGTCTGAATTTCTTCACCATGATTGCCCATGAGATACGCACCCCAGTATCCCTGATTATCGGTCCATTGGAGAAGATGATGAAACATGGCAACCCCTCGGACGATATGCGGGTTATCGACCGCAATGCCCACCGTCTGCTCGAACTGGTCAACCAGCTGCTCGACTTCCGCAAAGTGGAGCAGCAGAGTCTGGTAATGCACTTTGCCCCGCAGAACATCCACGAGCTGATGGTGTCGGTGAGCGAACGCTTTGCTCCTACCTTCGAGCAGAACGGCAAACGGTTCACTGTTGATTACCCCAACGACCGCTTCACGGCTATTGTCGACAAGGAGGCCATCATCAAGACCATCAGCAACCTGCTCACTAATGCCAATAAATATTCAAAGGATGAAGTCAGTTTGAAGTGTATCGAAGACCCCGACGGTCAGCGGTTCCGCATCAGCGTGAGCGATAATGGCATCGGCATCCGCGAGGAAGACCGTGAGCGCATCTTCCAGCCCTTCTTCCAAGCCGAGGGTAACAAACCCGGCACGGGCATCGGACTGAATATCGTGAAAAGTATCGTCGATCAGCACCATGGTGAAATCACCGTAGAATCAGAACTGGGCAAGGGAAGCACTTTCACCATCATCCTACCAGTGAGCCAGGATGTGATCAAAGAAACAGATACCGAAAACGAGTCAGCGTCAACAACTGTTGACGACCGCTCGGCAACGAAGCACACTGCTGAAAGTTCAAATCATAAAGTTCAAAGATCAAAGTTCAAAGATCAAAGCCCAAAGCCCACCATGCTGATTGTGGACGATTCGGAGGACATGCGCCATTTCTTAGAGAATAATTTCAACAACAAGTATGATATTATCACTGCCGAAGATGGCATCGAAGCACTCCATCTGCTGCAGAATCATGAAGTCAGCATCATCATCAGCGACTGGATGATGCCACGAATGGACGGAGCCGATTTGTGCCGCCGTGTGCGCCAGGACCAGCAAACCAGTCATATCCCCTTCATCATGCTTACCGCCAAGACCGATGATGACTCGAAGGTGGAAGGAATGGATGTGGGTGCCGATACCTATATCGAGAAGCCCTTCTCCGTGCAGTATCTTGAGGCCTGCATCCGCAACATTCTCCAGATTCGTCACCGGCTGATGGAGAAATTCTCTACCCAACCATTAGAACCTGTAACTGAAATAGCCCAGAATCCTACCGACAGTGAGTTCCTGAGAAAGATGAACCAGATTATTGAAGAGAACTTCTCGAACTCTGAACTCAACGTGAACTTACTCGCTGCCGAGCTGAACATCAGTCGCAGCAGCCTCTTCGCCAAGATCAAGACCTTGGCAGAGATCACACCCAACGAGATGATCCAGGTAGTGCGACTCAAGAGGGCTGCCCGGCTCATGAAGGAAGGGAAATACACCATCAGCGAAATCAGCTACATGGTGGGATTTTCCAACCCCTCCTATTTCTCGAAATGCTTCCAGAAGCAGTTCAACATCAAGCCAGCCGAGTATATGAAATCAACAACTTGATTTGAGTTAGATTCGGCTGAGCCTGTGCAACCACATTCAACTTTTGAGTGTTTACCTCTATTAAATCCTATATATTCTATTGAGTATTAATGGGTTAATGCCCAATTCTCCATCTACTTTCCCTCTACTTTGCTTCTACTTTGCCTCTACCATGCATCTACTAACTTTTCACTGACATATGATGTCTTATCAACCACTTTACAGATAGAAAGTATGGCACTTTATTATAGAAAGTATGGCAGTTTACTATAGAAAGTATGGCAGTTTCTAAGAAAATCTCTCGAGAATTGATGAGTAAGTGACGTTCTAACTATGAGAAAGCGGCCTTATAACTATGAGAAAGTGGCCTTATAACTATGAGAAAGTGGCCTTATAACTATGAGAAAGTGGCCTTATAACTGGTGGAAAGTGATATGGTTTAATAGAGGGAAGGTAGAGGCAAAGTAGAAGTAAAGTAGAAGCAAAGTAGATAGAAAAAAACGCTCAAACTATTGCATAAATGCCAGAAATTTAGTACCTTCGCGGTCGTTTTTGAATGAGAATAGTAGAGGTTAACTTATTATCAATAAAAATGAAAGCAACATTACTCAAAAATTCGAGAAGCAAACAAGTGATGAACCGTCTGGAGCTGAGTGCTTTGGCTGAGATGATCAGAAAGAACCCCAATGAGAAACAGGTGTATCATCTCAGACAGAACTATCAGTTCTACAAGCCCGTCAGACAGGAGGACGGACAGATTATGCTCGACGGCGTAACAATCGTCAGTCTGCCGCGCATCTGCTTCGCCGTTGAGTTCGACAAGTATGGTGATAAACCGCGACAGCTGGCATATAACGGACTGGTGGTTGTGGAGGTCAACGGACTGAAAACCTACGAGGAAGCTGTCAGTATCAGGAATCAGGTGGCCAGGATGGACGAGACGCTGATGGCGTTCTTGGGCGCATCGGGTAAGTCGGTGAAGATAGTGTGCCGTGGGGAGATGTTCGAAGGGAGTACGCTTCCAACAGAAAACGATGAGATACGACTGTTCCACAAAAACCTGTACCACACCGCCCGCAGGGCTTATCAGAACCAGTTCGGACTTGACATCGCATACATGGAGCCATTACTGGACAGGACGGTCTATCTGAGTGCCGATCCTGAGATGTACTACAATCCTGATTCCCGTCCGTTCAAGGCAGATACCCTTAAACGCGAAGAGCTGGGACAGCCGAGGATCTCATTGGAGAGCGATCTGCTGATGCCAGGCCGTTCCATCACGCGTACCTATCATTTTAACTGGCTGTTTATTCTCCGTGAGGTACTGGGCACCTATTTCGACCTGCCCGATGAGGACCGCCAGATGCAGCTCCTGCAGCAGATAGCACGGAAATCGCTCGAACAAGGCATCCCTCTCGCTCACGCTCAGGGAATGACACTGGAGCATCCGCTGTTCCACAACGATCCCGAACTAGTGAAGAGCGTCTTCGCTGCAACCTACGAAGTGACACTGATGGACGACTACCGTAAGAAGCACAAGATGAAACCCCTGAAGAGCGTGCCCCAGGAGACACTGCAGACCATGCGGACAGAGATTTTCCTGACGGCCAACTACGAGATGCGCAAGAACCTGATGACGGGCGTGGCTGAGTATCGCATGAGATACAGTGAGGACCAGACATTCAGACCACTCACCGAGGAGGTACGCAACGATATGACCATCGAGGCACGTGAGCAGGGACTGAAGTCGTGGGATCAGGATGTGAACCGCTTCATCGACTCCACCCGCATCGAACAATATGACCCGGTGAACACCTGGCTCGACAAACTACCGCAATGGGACGGGCATGACTATATCAAGGATCTTGCCGAGAGGGTTCCCACCGACCAGCCACATTGGGAGAAATACCTCAGATGCTGGTTAGTGGGTATGGTGGCCCAGTGGCGCGAGAGTGATAAGCAGCTCACAGGCAATGCGTTAACACCTCTACTGATTGGCAGGCAGGGCTGCGGTAAGACACGCTTCTGTAAGATACTGCTGCCTGAGAAACTGCGCGACTACTATAACGACAAGCTGAACTTCAAGAACGAGTTCGACCTGAATATCGCGCTCACTTCGTTCGCACTGATTAACATCGACGAGTTCGACAAGACCACTCCGTCGCAGCAGATCGTCCTGAAGTACCTGCTCTCATCGAGCGACGTGAAGTTCCGTCCGCCATACGGTAAGACTATCAAACAGTACCGCCGCTACACCTCGTTCATCGGCACCACCAACCAGATGCAGCCGCTGGTGGATTCCACGGGTTCCAGAAGGTTCGTCTGTGTGGGCATACCCAACAGCAGAAGCATCGACTACACCGATAACCTCAACCACCAACAGCTCTTTGCCCAGGCACTGCAGCTGTTCAATCAGGGTGAACGTTTCTGGCTGAACGATGACGAGATCAAGATGCTAATAGAAGAGAACGCGCCCTATCAGCGACCTGTCGATCTGGTGGAGATGATCAACGAGACATTCCGCAAACCCAACGACAATGAAGGTCGCTGGTGGGGAACGACTGAGATCCTCTCAACTCTTGCCAGCCGCTATACGTATTTCGATGCCAAACGAACTACTCCTGCCATTCTCGGCAAGACCATGAACAACTACCGCTTCGGCTTCAAGCACCGCATGCTGAACGGTTTGTCGGAATACTGGCTATGTGAGAAGTAGAGAATAATTCGTGGAGAAAAAGACCACGGATGATGCGGATCTGACGGATGATTTTTACGCCAACAATTTACTTTCAAAAGTATTCTTTGACTTCGTCTTCTCCCATCATGACTCAATAAATTGGAGTACGAGTTGGGGATTGTAACTGTTTTGCGGCATGGAATGGGCGTTTATGTTGTAAAATATCGGTATAGACAATATTTCAAGCAGTAACAATTAGCAAAACGCTAAAATTTTCGGGTTGAAAAATCGGCAAAAAAGTGACGCTCCATGGGGCGTACCGTTTTTATTCTTAAAAGTTTACAAAATTTCGACACCAGTTTCAAATCGTAACTACTTTATGTTTCCGAAAGGGAATCGTAGAGAAGATAATGAACACGGATTAAACGGATGAAACGGATACATACAAAGAAAAGGGAGCCACCCCTGACCCCTCCATGAGGAGGGGAACCGGGGATTCTGCTGCAAAGATAGGTTTTTATTAGAGACCAAAGGTTGGACAGAAGAACGGAAAAGGTCAAAGCACAGATAGCACGGATTTCTATTTCCGTTATTCCGTTTATTTGACTTTCGTCTTCCTCCTTCACGACTCGGCAAAACTCAAGCCAGCTTGGTTCTGCTCTCGCTGCTCTGTCGTTTCCGGTTATTCCGTTATAAAAAACCTTGCGCCAATCACCATTTACGACACTTCCTGGCATGCTGCATCCGATTTGTCGCAATATGATGGCTATGTCGCAAATACTGCTCACGAAAAACACGAAATTTCTTTCATGGCTTTAGGAACTGCCCTATCTTTGCAGTGTCGGAAACAAGAAAACCCGACACGCATCATAACAATCCATAAAAGTCAAGCAGCAATGAAAACAACTATAATGAACATCAAGGACAGGGCAAGTGAAATGATTCGCGCAACCGTGCATCGGTTTCTGAATGAGTTAATGCCATACGACTACATGAGAAGGTGCTAACACCTTGACTTCAGGTAGCGGATGACTCCCTGGCGAATGCTCTTCAAGCCGAACCGTTCGGGTTGGATCTCGTGGAGCGGGAGCCACTGACAGGAGGCAGCATCATCGGCAGCATGGAGCACGGAGGTGTCTTCCACCTGGCACTCAAAGAAGAAATCGAGCGTGGGGATATCCATCCCACTGTATAAATAATGATTAGGATAGGAGAAGAGATAGGTAGTAGCCGTTACGGTGAGCCCTGTCTCTTCTTTGATTTCCCTGATGACACTCTCCTCGACGGTCTCATCGATATCGGTGAAACCGCCGGGGAGGTCGAGCGTCCCCTTGGCTGGCTCGCAATCACGCTCCACCACCAGCAGTTCGCCACGACCGTTACGGATAAAGGCAACAACAGCGGCTGAGGGGTTGATGAACAGCTCGTAGCCGCAATGGCGGCACTGCTTACTCTTGGGGGAGCTGACGAGGAAGTCGGCACTGCCGCAGACAGGACAGTAGCGATAATGCTGCAAGGGGTGTTGCTTTGTGTTCATATCTTACCAGTTATCTGTGCGGAAGGGGAACAAGGGCAGTCCTGCTGCGTTCTTCAGGTTACCAATCTGGAAGTTCTTGAAGCAGTAGCGCACGGCCACGGGGTTCTTTACCTCGGGTGAGCTGATACGGATGGTTTCATCCCAATAACCGCCACCCGGCTGCCAGAAATGCACGGCCTTGGCAGGATGGAACACACGGTCGGCACCAGCTATCTCGAAGCCCTGGATGTCCTCAAAACGACTAATGGCACCCAGATCGTTGTTCAGGTGGATATCCACATGATCGTCGGTGATCTTCATATCCTTGAACGAAGCACTCATGCAGCCGAGTGCCTTCATGCCGTAGGTCTTGTTCAGGGCGAGGAACGCCAAGCGCTGACCAACGGGTTTCTTCTGTGCAGGATGGATCTGTGTGAACTCATACGGATAGACAAGGTCGTTGGTGCATACCAGTCCGCTATTAGGAATCATCTGCGAGGCCTTGTACTGCTGCTCGCGCAACCGTGCGCCGTTATCAGCATTCACATCATCATAGTGATAAGGCGCGATTTCAACGAAGTAGAACGGAATCTCACCCAGGTCGAACTGCTTACGCCACTGCTCCACGAGGATCTTCATGCGCTGGGAATACTGGTCGCCCGGATCGCCCACATTCGAGCAGCCCTGATAATAGAGGATTCCCTTCACGGTGTAGTTCAGAATGGGGTTGAACGTACCGTTGCCCCAGAGCAGTGAGCGATGGTAATCCCATTCGGGCCAACGTTTTACGATCTCCAGGGAGTCGGTGGGGTCGTCGGTATATTTCTCGATGTTCTCCTTGGTGAACCAGCTCTCTACGCGCGTTCCTCCCTTGTTCGCCATGATGAGTCCTACGGGTATGTTCAGAGCCTTGTTCACGGTCTGGGCGAAGAAATAGCCTGTGGCAGAAGCCTCGCCTACCGTTTGCGGACTCACCACCTCCCAATGGCACTGGGCATCGTTGAGGGGCTTGGTGCTCATCACACTGGGAATCTTCACGAAATGCACGCCCTGGTAGTCGTTTGCCTGGATGATCTCTTGGTTATAGCCTTCCACCGGACAGTTGCCGAAGCCCTTGACGGGCATCTCCATATTACTCTGTCCAGCACATACCCACACCTCGCCTGCAAGGACATTGTTCAGGGTGAGGGGCTCACCATCGTTGAAGGTAATGGATAGGGGCTGGTAGCTGGCAGCAGGGGTTTTCACCTTGACCAGCCAACGACCGTCGTTGGCGGCTTTCACGGTATAGACCGCAGTGTTCCACGAGGTAGTAACCGTAACGGTCTTACCCGGTTCTGCCCATCCCCACAAACGTGCTTCGGTGTTCTGCTGGAGAATCATGTTGTCGCCAAGAATCTGCGGCAGTCGTACCTTAGCCTGCAAGCCACAAACTACTGCAGCCAAGGCTGAAATCATTAAAATCTTCTTCATCATGTTATGTTTCGTTTCTAAATTGACTGCAATATTACGAAAAATTATTATCTTTGCAAAGTAATTCGCCAAATTTGTGAAATTGTACAATCGTAAAATTGTCAAATCGTAAAATTGTCAAATTGTCAAATATGAATGTGAATGTGAAAGTGAATAAATGGATACTGACAGGCTTGGCCATGTTTGCCGCGCTGATGACCTTTGCGCAGAAGCCGGCCGACTTTGCCTTGTGGCCCGAGGGTGCACCACACCAGAGTAACGACCCTGACGACCAGGCTATGATACGGGTGTATCTGCCCGACAAGAAGGTGGCAACGGGACGGGCTGTGGTGATTTGTCCAGGTGGTGGCTATGAGGGTCTCGCCATGGATCATGAGGGGAACGACTGGGCTTCGTTCTTCAACCAGGAAGGAATAGCGGTCTTCGTGTTGAAATACCGTATGCCGCACGGTAACCGGTTCGTCCCCATCGAGGATGCTGAGGAGGCTATGCGCTGGGTGCGCCGCAATGCTGAGAACTTCAACGTGAAACCTGATCAGGTGGGCATCATGGGTTCTTCGGCTGGAGGACACTTGGCTTCCACCATCGCTACCCATGCACCGAAAGAGGCCATGCCCGACTTCCAGATTCTGTTCTACCCGGTGATTACCATGATGCCGGATATCACCCACAAGGGGTCGCACGACAATTTCTTAGGGGGCGGCGCAAGGAAGAAGGAAGAGCGCGACTACAGTAATGACACGCAGGTGACACGCGTGACACCAAGGGCTTGGATAGCTCTGAGCGATGACGACCATGTGGTGCTGCCTGCCAACGGACTGAACTACTACACGGAGCTGTACCGCCACGATGTGCCTGCCTCGCTGCATATCTACCCGTCGGGCGGACATGGCTGGGGGTTCCGCAGTGATTTCCAGTTCCACCTGGAGATGCTGCTCGAGCTGAAAGCCTGGCTGAAGAGTTTCTAACGCATGGGAACACCGTTCCTGATGTGAATGGGAAGGGTTTCGTAGGACACGCTGTCGGCAGTAACGGTTACTTTCACCATACAGGCCTTGCTATTGATAGGTTTCTGCTGGTCGAAGATAAAGTTACCGATACTGTAGTAGATGGGCTTCCCATGGTATTCCTCTATACTTTGTAAGGTATGTGTGTGGTGGCAGATCAAGGCATCTGCCCCCGCATCAATGTATTCGTGCGCCTGCTGCCGCTGCATGGGTATGGGATGGAGTGTGTGCTCGCCTCCCCAATGCAGGGAGAGGATGATAAGTCCATGGGGATCGTCGGCGCGGAGCCTCCGGATGCGTTGCAGGAGGGAGTCGTTGCTCTCCTGACTCACACTGGGCTTATCGGGCAGATAGGCATAGTTCTCCAAGGCCATGCGGAGGGAAGTGAGCAAATATACGCGGCGCGGATGTTCGGCAAGGACAACGGGCTCGGCAGCCTCCTGCATGTTCTTTCCTGCTCCTACGGGAATCATCCCTGCCTCCTCGATGTTTTTCTTCGTATCTAACAACCCCTCCCTACCCTGGTCGATACTGTGGTTATTGGCAAGGTTGAGATGGGTGATGCCGTGGGCCTTCAACGCAGACAGCCATTCGGGCTCGCCACGGAAGATATACTGCTTGTACATGGGCTGCACAATCTTCGTGACAGGACATTCCAGGTTGGCCACGACGAGGTCGCTCGACTGGAACACGGAATCGACATAGGGGGAGAAGAGGCGCTCTACTCCCCTGTGATTGATTACCTCACGGATACCACGGTCGAGCAGCAGATCGCCAGTAAAGGTGATGGTCAGTGAATCACCGACCATCATCATGGCTATGAGCAACGATGTCAGCATCCGGTACTGTAGAAGATATACTCGTTGTCGATTTTCTTACCGTTGATGGGAACAATGATATCCAACATCCATTCGGGGATACCCTTGTCGGGGTGTGTCTTGAGATTCTCCTGCCACTCCTCATCGGTCATACGCGGCGCATTCAGGTCTTCCTGGAACTCACGATAGGAGAACACCGCACCGCGGGTGAGGTAGAGGTAACCCTCGATCTCTACCACGACATAGATCTCGTGGGCAGGACCAACAGCCTCGTAGAGCACCGACTTATCCGGATTGTTCCCTGCATTGGCGGTATAGACATCGGCCACCACAGAGATGGATTTATCGGCTCCCTGCACATCACTCCAACCCATGAGCTGCTGATCGGGCTCCTGAATCAAGAAGAGCGTGGAGTACTCGAAGGCAGAACCGATGTTCTCGATCTGTGCATATTCCTCGTCGCTGAGACGTTTTCCTTCCAGTTCCTTCTTACTGCAGTTCAGCAGGAACTCGGCCTTGTCGCGCAAATCGTTGGTGGCAATCTTCGCCTTCTCGGTCTCGAGGTTGAAACGCTTCAACACATTCACGGTAGCATCAATCAGCGAGATGGCCTTGGTCCAGTAAGTAACGTTCGGCTCTACATAACCTCTTACCACAGGGGCAGGAGGACCGCCTCCGCCGCACTCGGCGCCCATGGGCTGCTTACCATAGAGAATGGCATCGTGCTTCAGTTCAGCCCAAGAGGCTAAGGCACTGTTCAGGTTCTTCTTCTCCCACTGCGGGGTGGTCATGAACTGCGGATATTTCGCATCCTTCGCATTCACCGCCTTGGTAGAGGCAATCCACTGGTTAGCCACCGTGGCTTCCCAGTCGATCTCTCCCATGCGTACTTTCATCTTTTGGAGATTCTGCGTATATTTGTCCCACCTGCCTTGTTCGTTGAGTTCTTGCAGCAGCACCTGCTCAGCCGCAGGAATACCAATGGCCGCCAGCACATCCAGTCCTTTGGGCGCACCGCGCTGCGTTGCTTCACTCTCATAGTCAACCATCTCGAGCAGCACCTCACTGTCGGGCATATAGCGCTGGGGCATCATACAGATCTTATATTCGCTCGAAGCCACGAACTTCGGTTTGATGCGCACCTGCTTTTGCGCTAAAGTCTCGATGGATCCGCGGATTTTGGCCATTTTCTTCTTGTCCTTGAAGAGTTGGTTCAGCTTCATTCCACTCTTCTGGATCTCCTCATACACCTGCATGATGCTCACATCGTCGGGCGTTCCCATGAGATAGGTAATGGGCTCGGTGATGAAACGGTAGGATTCCGTCAGTTTCTCATTACTACCAATCACCTGCGCCATGAGAAGGGCAGCCTGCAGCTTGTCTTCCATATCGGTGCCGAAGGGTGCATTCTGCAGCCACATCATGGCACGGAAGTAGCGTTTCAGTGTTTCGTTACGGGTGTAATGACCGCGAGGACGATAGGTGTTGTAGATGAACATCGGCATCTTCCTTTCCGGCACGTAGCCGAGGAAGGTGGAATAGGTGGTCTCGGCAGCATTCACATGGTCTATCTCTTCCTTCACCAATGCGGTGTAGTTAGAGGCGACAGGCAGGTTATTCTGACCCGTGAGCAGGGCATGGGCAATGGCGAAAAAGGCAGCATTGTATTGTGCTGCAGTCTTGACGTTCGCATCGGTGGCAAACGAAGCCTGTGTGCTCATGGCATCGTAGAGCTGCTTGACAAAGCTGGTGAGCAACGGCACGAACTTCTCCTGCTCCACCTCTTTCAGCAGACAGTCGAAATACATATGGAACACCTGCAGGAAGAGGTCGGTAGTGACGAAGTTGGGGAACTGGTGGTAGTCGTTGCGCTCATATACATGGAACAGCTGCTGCTCATCACCAGGCACGATGGCAAAGGCGTTCTTGGCCAAGGCCTGACGGAGTTTAGGATCGAACGAAGCTAACTGAAAGGGGTTGATGAGGTTGTCCATATTCACCATCATCCCATTGGGAGCCACGAAGTTCTGCTGTTTCAGCGCCTCCTCACGGTCCTTGAGCTTCTGCATGAAGGCTTTCTCGGCATCGGTATAGGTAAGGGGCTTGGCCTTGCCGTCTTCCTCTTCCCAGAAACGGTCGTTCATCACCTTCTCATACCACGAGGTGGCCTCGAAGATGGAACGGAGGTCGCCGCTCATGAAACAGTAGCCCTGACGGGCGGCAAAAGCGTTCCGTAAGACTCGTGCCTCACTGATGGAAAGCGTCGACACATCCATGTTAAGGGGAATCTGCTTGTTCAGTTTCTCTACGTCGATCTTCGCGTTACCAGGAAGTATGACACTTCGCTGCTGTGCGCTTGCACCCAACACCATGGCAAGCATCACCATTATAAACACTGTTCTTTTCATAGACTATCGTTCTTGTTGTAGTTAGAGTTTTCAAAAATATCCAAGGCCGTCTGCTTAGTTGCGTTCTTGACAAGGAAACGCTCGAACCCCATACCGAAATGAGCCCAGCGGTATTCGGCCACAACATACTGCCCGTCGGTGGTACGCTCCAGACTCCTGATCTTCCCGTCGATAAAGCGGAAATCATCGAGGATTCCACCGAGCTTGGAGCCCATCCACAATGGACGGATCAGACCGTGGTAGTTCTTGAAGATAAAGATGCGGTGACCTTCTTCCTGGAAGTAACGGGTGGTCTTGACTACGCCCACCAAGGCATCTTCGCTGCCGTCACCATCTACATCACCTGTGCAGAACCGATAAACCGGATAGGGTATCTGCCACTTATCGGCGGTGGAATCGGTGGTTAGGGTGAGGGTGAAAAGCGTATCGTTCTGCTGTTCTATGGAGAAAGCACTCGTTTGGTTGTTCATCACCGTTGGTGAAGAAACAGCTTCCTGCCCCCAAGCATGAGCCGTTGGCATCAGCCACAGAAGAAATAGACACTCTATTATCCTCACGCCACCGAAGAGATCTTACAGCAAGCTCTGGATCTCCTTGTCCAGATCCTTGATCTGAATATCGCGCTTATAGAGTGAATTGGTCTTGTCGATCAGGAAGAAAGTGGGCAGATCCTGGATATTGTAGTGCACCAGTTCCTCTGCGTTCAAGCCATCAGCAAGACGCACGCTGATCCAAGGAAGAGCGGCAGTCTGCTGCTTCCAGAAATGCTCATCGGAATCCAACGACACCTGATAGATCTCCAAGCCCTGAGCATGGTATTTGTTATAGACATCACGCAGCTTCATGATACGTGCAGCCGACTCCTTCGTGGCAAACACATGGAAGTCGAGTATCACCACCTTACCTTTCAGGTCGCTCAGACGACGGATGGCTCCTTTATTGTCGGGCTGCTCAATATCGATGATGGAGGTGGTGGCAATCTGACTCAGCTCGAATGACTGCTGGCGCCTGCCTTCCAGGATGCGCACATTCTTCATGCCCTCAATGGCAATGTTATGCAGGTTCTGTCCACGAAGGGCGTGGGGGTAATAGGTGTCCCAGCTGGTGGCCACAGCGGCAAAGGCCTTGATGTCTTCCTTGCTCTCGCGCGGATTGAAAATCAGCATGTTACCCAGTGTCTGGAACAAGGCGAAATACGAGGAGGCCATCATCGGCTCTTTGTAGATAAAGTTACGCTTCACATCGTCCTTGAAGAGCTCCACCAGTCGCATAATACTGTCGTTGGCTGCCTCAAGACTCAGGTTATTGTCGCGCTGCAAGGCAATGGCACGGTTCTGCAGGTCGATCTGCTTCTGTGCGAGCTCCTTGATTCTGTTGCAGTTCTCCGATCCCTTCACCTCATAGTTGAAGCCCATGGAAGGATAGGCGGCCTTGATTCCAACGGTTTCGGTGGAATCGATGCTGAGGTTGATGATCTGATTGGCAATACGCAGTCGATAGAACTCTGGAGCCTCAACAGCATCGCCGGAGAAGCTGAAACTGCCCGTTTCATCGAGTTTGACAGAGTCCATAACCACAGCTCCGTCAAGACTCATATTCTCGAAATACAGCGTGGAGTCTTTGGCCTCGGTAATGGTTCCGTTGATGTGGAACTGTCCTTTGGAACAGGCTCCGAGGGTAAGTGCGACCACAGCAAAGGTCAGCGTCTTCAATATAGTCCTTTTCATATCTTTTTCCTTCCTATTATTGTTCTTAGATTTGATAATATGCGGACAAAGGTACATCTTTTTTTTGACATACCGCACTAAATGAGCGAAAAAACAAACTATTTCTTTGTCTTCTGACTCTCATCCATGAACAGGAAAGACGACTGATAGCCTCCGCAGTCGATGATGACTTTCTCGAAGACAATGGCCGGATCCTTGGGATGAATCGTTACAGTGTGCCAGCCGTCGCTGGGGTTACCCAACGGCAGTTGTACCGTATTGGATACTACACGGAGAGCAACGGTGGGGTAATAGACGCTGTAGATGTTCTCGGGCTTCTCGTTCAGCTTCTCGTTGAAATTGACTGTCTGAGCCGCTTGCCCGTCGATGGATACGGTATATTCCATTCCGCCCTTGTCCATATAGTCGAGGGTTGACTTCACCACGACAATGACCTTCACTTCCTGCAGTTGTTTATTCGACTCGGATAAGGTGAAACGGTACGATAGAGAAGCATCGTCGGTACTTGCTGTATAAGGCATCAATGACAACCCGCTCAGCGTTCTGCCCATGAAAGGAATAACGGTCCACTGTGCCTGTTTCGCATCTTTCTTCTCCCAGAAATGCTCAGCTTCCATGGCCACATAACCATTCTTCTCTGTGAAGCTGAAACCACCGGTTTCATCGGACTCCTTGAAACGGGAGATCCTTGGCAGACGGTCTTTGGGGAAGTTATCGTTCCAGCTCATGTAGCCAATGTGCTTCTGGGTCATCATACCATTCCATTTGCCGTTGGCAATCTCGTGGTTATACTGGGCACATAGCACTGAGTCACGATGGAAAGCTGCTTCCACCTTGTCGGCCCACAGATTGGCATCAGGGTTACCCTCCTTATAAAGTTTCTGGTTCATGGCCTGGGCATAATACATCTGGTAGATGTTACTCATGGCCTGCACGGGGAAGAGGATGATCTGACGATAGCTGTCACGCTGGTCTTCACGCAGTGCGAGGAACTGCTGCAGCGCAGCATTCTCCAATTCCAGATATTCGTTCACTGCACGCTGCCAGTCGCCTGTCTCCACGTTATAGGTATTGGCAGTAAGCATTTCTGCCGTCACCCTACCGTTGTATTTACAGCAGAGGTTCAGGATACGGGCGGCCTCATCAGCCTGATCATCACCCCACAGCTGACGACAGAAATCGGTGGTATGACTGTCGGATACATTGACGCTGACGGCATCAGGGTTCCACGCCATGTCCATGAACAAGGTGATGGGATATTCCATGGGCTTGATATCACCTACATTCAGTACCCACAAACGGTCGATACCATACTGATAGGCCAGTTGCAGCTGCTCCCACATATTCTGCGAAGGAGTGACATTGAGCCATTTGGAGTTTCGGGGTGCTCCCACATAGTCCACATGGTAGTAAAGGCCCCAGCCGCCGGGATGATTGCGTTCCTGTGCCTTCGGTACGCGGCGCACATTGCCCCAGTTATCATCGCACAAAAGGATGAGCACATCATCAGGCACAGTCATTCCCTTGTCGTAATACTCCAGTACCTCCTTATACAAAGCCCATACCTGCGGTGTTTCCTTGGCCGGGCGCTTGGTCACTTCCTGGATGATGCGCCGTTGGTTCTTCACGATATCCTCCAAGAGCTTGGTGTCGGCCTCAGCACTCATCGCCTCGTCACCATCACCACGCATACCAATGGTAATCAGGTCTTCTGTTCCCTTTGCCCGCTCAATACCCTCACGGAAGAACTTATCGAGTGTCTCCTTGTTTTTCTGGTAATCCCACGCACCAAATTCCTCGCGGTGGCGCGCCCATTCCTGATGGTTTCGAGCCATGGGCTCATGGTGGGAGGTTCCAATAACAACGCCCATTTCATCGGCCAGTTTACCGTTCTGGGGGTCGTCAGCATAGAAAGCCCAGCCCCACATGGCCGGCCACAGGAAATTACCCTTCAGACGGAGAATCAGCTCAAACACTTTCTCGTAGAAATCATGACCACCGTAATCGGTGCCGAAGGTGTTCTTCACCCAAGACGTCAGACAAGGAGCCTCGTCGTTGATGAAGATTCCACGATATCTAACCACGGGCTCTCCATCGGTGAAAACGCCGTTTTTGACAAAAATCTTATCATGATGAACAACGGGGACATCTGCCCAATAATACCAGGGAGACACACCCAGTTGCTGAGACAGTTCATAGATGCCGAAGATGGTGCCTCGGCGGTCGCTGCCTGCAATGACGAGTTGCTGACCGATGGTTGTGATGATGTATTTCTCGAGTTTACCCTTCAGCGCCTTTCCATCGATTTTCTTGGCTTTCACCAGCTGGTCGACAGCTGCCGAATGACCGATGGTTCCGACAATAATGTTAGCATCAGCAGCCGAAGAGAAGGTGATCTGTCCGCCGCACACCTTCTGCAAGTCGGTTTGCAGGTTCCGTGCAGCAATGCTCACGCCTTTCAAGTCGTTACTGTCATAATGGATTTTTACGGAATTGTTGTTATTCAGCTGGATATCACCATTACTGAAACTCACAAATGGTTCTGCCGCCATGAGGTGGCTCGTTACAAACAATGCAACAACCAGGCAGAAGGTACGTAAGATTGGATAATAAGTTCTCATATTGTTTTATGGGTTTGTTTGGATGCAAAGATAAGTTTTTTCTTCTTATTTGTCAAATCTCAACGAAAAGAAAGATGCTAATGATACATTTTCAAAAACATTTGCAACGGTTTCAACAGAATATTGTTCCTTTTCACCGATAAAAAAGGACTTCTATTTCGTCTCCGTACAATTTTTACCCATTTTTCTTTGTGGGCATCCAATATTTGTTTACCTTTGCCGACGTTTTCAGGAAGGGGTGAGAAACCCATTTTCAACAAATCAAAATTGACAAAACGATGATGAAAAGAATTCTTTTAGGGGTTTCCCTATTGTTACTGACGTCAACTGTTCATGCACAAATCAATGTAGATGCTTCGGAATTGGATTCCCAGGTTCATGTTATTGGATGGTTCAGCAAGACTGATACCCTGGAGTACCGATTATCAGAAGTGGTTGGAGAAATAGTAAATGGAGACACTACCATCATAGATGGTTCGGGGGGTGATTTCCGCATCTGCGTGACAGACTCGACGAAAAAGGGTTATAAGATGGAATTGGTTTTCACTGATGTGTGGAAACGCGATTCACTGTCCATTCAGGGTCAATTGCTCTTAATGGCTTCGCGTATGGCATTGGGAAGTAAAGTGCTCTTTTCTACCGATGAATGGGGTTGTTTCCAAGGTGTAGATAACTGGAAAGAAAGATATAAGATGGGATTCGATATCATGAAGAAACTCATTGACTCGAGCTATTTCAATCATCCCGAACTCTATGCACGACAGCCTAAGGAAGAACTAATAAAAAAACTGAAAGAACAATACAATGAATTAGTAGGCACTAAGGAAAAGATGACTGAATTGTTTGGACCGTTGAACTTACTATTCTCTTTCCACGGGCATGACTTTCCCATAGGTGAGTCCACTGTCGAAAAAGATGGGCGGTCATGTTATTACCAAGTTCACGCCGGTGCATTGGAGGATGATGAGGATTCCGATGAAGATGAGTATCAGATATACATCGAACTCGAAGATAAGAATGACGATGGAAGTCTGACAAGTTATCACTACGAATATGCCTATTTCGAAGACGGCTGGCCTCGCAGTGTATTGGCCACTGTCGTGGAAGAACAGGCAGGAAAGAAGGTAATCACTCAGCAGCACATTGATTGGGTTACCAAGTCGTGGTAACCCCTTCTTTTCCCTTGCGTGTACCTTTTAAATGGTAAAAAAAGATAATATTCCCGCATTTATTCGTTTGTTCGCTTACTTTTCCTTATCTTTGCACGGATTTTTGCGCAACGAAGTGTCTTTGCGCATTTGATGTAAGTTAAAACAATAAGTATTTTTAGATGAACGTAATTACGAAAACCCTTCAATTGGCTGATGGAAGAACCATCACCATTGAAACCGGGAAAGTGGCAAAACAGACCGATGGAAGCGTTGTTCTGCGTATGAACAATACCGTTTTGCTCGCCACCGTCTGTGCAGCAAAGGATGCAGTTCCCGGAACAGATTTTATGCCTTTGCAGGTTGACTACAGAGAACAGTACTCCGCTGCCGGACGATTCCCCGGCGGATTCACGAAGCGCGAAGGCAAGGCCAGCGACAACGAGATTCTTACCTCACGTCTGGTTGACCGTGTGCTTCGTCCCCTTTTCCCCTCAAACTATCACGCTGAGGTGTTTGTAAACGTTATGCTGCTCTCAGCCGACGGAGTAGATCAACCTGATGCTTTGGCCGGATTCGCTGCTTCAGCCGCTTTGGCTTGCTCAGATATTCCTTTCGAATGCCCCATTTCTGAGGTTCGCGTGGCTCGCATCAATGGCGAGTACGTCATCAACCCCACCTTCGAGCAGATGAAGGAAGCCGACATGGACATCATGGTTGGTGCTTCTGCCGAGAACATCATGATGGTGGAAGGTGAGATGAAAGAGGTGAGCGAGCAGGATATGATCGGTGCCCTGAAGGCTGCCATGGCTGCCATCAAGCCGATGTGCGAGCTGCAGACTGAACTGAGCAAGGAGCTCGGCAAGGATGTGAAGCGTGAGTATGACCATGAGATCAACGACGAGGCACTGCGTGAGCGAATGAACAAGGAACTCTACCAGTCGGCCTACGATATCACCAAGCAGGCTTTGGAGAAGCAGGCTCGTGCCGAGGCCTTCGAGAAGCTGCTGGCCGACTTCAAGGAGAAGTTCCTGGAAGAGCTTCCTGAGGATTCAGAGATCTCGAAGGAAGACTACGAGGCTATGATGGAGCGTTACTACCACGATGTGGAGCGCGATGCTATGCGCCGTTGCATCCTTGACGAGGGTATCCGCCTTGACGGTCGTAAGTGCGATGAGATCCGTCCTATCTGGTGTGAGGTTTCTCCACTGCCCATGCCTCACGGAAGTGCTATCTTCACCCGTGGTGAGACACAGAGTCTTTCTACCTGTACACTGGGTACAAAGCTCGATGAGAAGCTGGTTGACGATGTGCTGGAGCGCGGTTACATGCGTTTCCTGCTTCATTATAACTTCCCCCCGTTCTGTACTGGTGAGGCCAAGGCACAGCGCGGCGTAGGTCGCCGTGAGATTGGTCATGGTCATCTGGCATGGCGCGGTCTGAAGGGTCAGATTCCTGAGGAGTTCCCCTACACCGTACGTCTGGTGTCTCAGATCCTGGAGTCTAACGGTTCTTCTTCCATGGCTACTGTATGTGCTGGTACACTGGCATTGATGGATGCAGGTGTTCCCATGAAGAAGCCCGTCAGCGGTATTGCCATGGGTCTGATCAAGAATCCTGGAGAAGATAAGTATGCCGTGCTGAGCGATATTCTGGGTGATGAGGACCACCTGGGTGATATGGACTTCAAGACCACCGGTACGAAGGACGGTCTGACCGCTACTCAGATGGATATCAAGTGCGACGGTCTGTCGTTTGACATTCTGGAGAAGGCCCTCATGCAGGCTAAGGCCGGTCGTGAGTATATCCTCGGTAAGATTACTGAGACCATCGCTGAGCCGCGTGCTGAGCTGAAGCCGCATGTACCTCGTATCGAGGCCTTCGAGATTCCGAAGGAGTTCATCGGTGCTGTGATTGGTCCTGGCGGAAAGATTATCCAGCAGATGCAGGAAGAGACAGGTGCTACCATCGTTATCGATGAGGCAGACGGTGTTGGTAAGGTACAGGTAAGTGCCCCGAACAAGGATGCTATTGATGCTGCCATCCGTAAGATCCGTGCCATCGTGGCTGTTCCTGAGGTGGGTGAGATCTATGAGGGAACGGTTCGTTCCATCATGCCTTATGGCTGCTTCGTAGAGATTCTGCCCGGTAAGGACGGTCTGCTGCACATCAGCGAGATCGACTGGAAGCGTCTGGAGACTGTTGAGGAGGCTGGTCTGAAGGAAGGTGACAAGATCACCGTGAAACTCCTTGAGATTGATCCGAAGACCGGTAAGTACAAGCTCAGTCACCGCGTGCTGATCCCGAAACCAGAGGGATATGTAGAGCGTGAGCGCCGTCCTCGTCCTGAGCGCCCTGACCGTCGTGGTGGTCGCAACAGAGATGAGCGCCGCGGTGGTGGCCGTCACGAGAAAGGTGAGCGCAGCCACGAGCCGAAGCAGGAGTCTTTCAATGAGTATCATGATCCCGCTGATCATGAGCCGAAGGATTTCAACGACTCTCTTGACCACATGGATTTCTAATTCTTTGTGGGAAGAAATAACAGAAAGGTGTGTCAATCGACACACCTTTTTTTGTATCTCACAACAAGTCAATGACTGCCAAAGTATTAAAATAACTAAAAAATCATATATATAATAAGGTATATGCAAAGTTTTTATCTACTTTTGCATCCCAAAATCAAATTAATATCATTATGCAGAAGAATCTGGTCATTGTAGAGAGCCCGGCAAAGGCTAAGACAATTGAGAAATTCTTAGGAGAGGATTTCAAGGTGATGTCGAGCTATGGGCATATCCGCGACTTGAAGAAAAAAGAAATCAGTATAGAGATGGAATCTCTGGAACCTGACTACGAGATTCCTGATGAAAAGAAGAAACTGGTCAGCGAACTGAAGTCGAACGCGAAGAAGGCAGAGAACATCTGGCTGGCTTCCGATGAAGACCGCGAAGGAGAAGCCATCTCATGGCACCTTTGCGAAGTGCTCGGACTGGATGAAGAGAAAACCAACCGTATCGTTTTCCACGAGATTACCAAGCCTGCCATTCTGGCTGCTATCGAGAACCCTCGTCATCTGAACATGAACCTGGTGAACGCCCAGCAGGCCCGTCGTGTACTCGACCGCCTTGTCGGCTTCAAGCTCTCTCCCGTGCTTTGGCGAAAGGTGAAGCCCGCCTTGTCGGCTGGTCGTGTACAGAGTGTTGCCGTTCGACTGATCGTTGAGCGTGAACGCGAGATCCAGAATTTCAAGAGTGAGCCCTACTACCGTGTCAGCGCCATCTTCGGATTGACGAATGCCGATGGTTCGCAGAGTGAGGTGAAGGCTGAGCTCGACACCCGCTTCAAGACACACGACGAAGTGCTGGCTTTCCTGGAGATCTGCAAGGAGAGCGAGTTTGTGGTAAAGGATATTCAGAAGAAACCTCAAAAGCGCAATCCCGCACCTCCCTTCACCACCAGTACCCTTCAGCAGGAAGCTGCCCGCAAACTGGGCTTCACGGTAAGTCAGACCATGATGGTGGCTCAGCATCTCTACGAGAACGGACATATCACCTACATGCGTACCGACTCAGTGAACCTTTCTTCTCTCTGTCTGGGTACAAGCAAGGAAGAGATCACGAACCTGTGGGGTAAGGAATACAGTCATACCCGACAGTTCCATACGCACTCGAAAGGTGCTCAGGAGGCACATGAGGCCATTCGTCCTACTTATATGAACAAGTCGTCTATTGAAGGTACTGCTCAGGAACGTCGCCTGTATGACCTGATCTGGAAGCGCACCATTGCCTCACAGATGGCAGATGCACAGATAGAGAAGACCACTGCTGAGATCAGCATCAACAACGGCAACAATACGCAACCGTATGCCTTCATCGCACAGGGTGAAGTGGTGAAATTCGACGGTTTCCTGAAGGTTTACCGTGAATCCAACGACGAGGATGAGAACCAGGATGATTTCTCACATGTGCTGCCTCCGATGAAGACCGGTAATGTTCTTCAGCGCAGGGAGATCAGTGCTACGGAACGTTTCACCCAAGGTCCGCTCAGATATACGGAAGCCTCTCTTGTGCATAAGCTGGAGGAACTGGGCATTGGCCGTCCTTCCACTTACGCCCCCACCATCTCTACCATTCAGCAGCGTGAGTACGTGCAGAAAGGTGACAAGAAAGGTGAGGAGCGCAAGTACACCATTGATATCCTTCAGGGCATCAAGGTTACGACCAAGAGTCGTAAGGAAATGGCCGGTAGTGACAAGGGAAAACTGCTCCCCACAGATATCGGTATGGTGGTGAACGATTTCCTGATGAAATATTTCCCGCAGATTCTGGACTACAATTTCACTGCCAAGGTGGAGAAGGAGTTCGATGATATTGCCGAGGGCAGGAAGCAGTGGACCAATATGATCAAAAAGTTCTACAAGGACTTTGAGCCCACTGTTGAGAAGACCATGAATGCCCGCGAGGAGCATAAGGCTGGTGAACGCGAACTGGGCACAGATCCCAATACCGGCAAGCCTGTGTTTGTCAAGATAGGTCGCTTCGGACCGGTCATCCAGATTGGTACTGCTGAAGATAAGGAGAAGCCACGCTTCGCCCAGCTGCCTGCCGGGAAGAGTATGGAAACCATTACGCTCGACGAGGCGCTGGATCTGTTCAGTCTTCCCCGTACAGTAGGTTCCTACGAGAACAGTGATGTGGTAATCGGTACCGGTCGTTTCGGTCCTTATGTGCTGCACGACAAGAAGTATGTTTCTCTTCCGAAGGAAGCCGACCCCATGACCATCAGCATTGAAGAGTGTATCCAGCTGATTGAAGATAAGCGCAAGCAGGAGACACAGCGCCACCTGAAGTCCTTCGAAGAGGATCCTAAGCTGGAGGTGCTCAACGGAAGATATGGTCCTTATCTTGCTTACGACGGTAAGAACTACCGTCTGCCGAAGGCCATGCATGCCAAAGCTGCGGAACTGACTCTCGAAGAGTGCATGCACGTGATTGAGGCGCAGAACGCGAAAAAGAAATGAGGCGGATCATTATCATAGGCTACATGGGTGCCGGCAAGACGACAGTCGGCAAGGCCCTTTCAAAGGAGCTGAACATCCCTTTCTACGACCTTGACTGGTATATCGAGAGTCGGATGCGGAAAACCGTTCCGCAGATCTTTGCCGAACGCGGCGAAGAAGGGTTCCGCAAGATCGAGCACAACTTGCTCCATGAAGTGGCGGAGTTCGAAAATGTCATCATCAGCTGCGGCGGCGGCACCCCTTGTTTCTATGATAACATGGACTACTTGAACGCTCAGGGCGATACCGTTTACCTGAAGGCCTCACCTGAGGTTCTGTACGGTCATCTTAAAATCGGCAAGACCGAACGACCGCTGCTGAAGAACAAAACGCCCGAAGAGATGCAGGAGTATATCCGTGAGCAGCTCGACAAGCGTGAACAGTATTACCTGCAGGCCAAGCATGTGCTTGATGTGAACCTGATGGACAACTACGAGAAGATCAAAATCAGCGTAGCCAAGCTGCGCGAACTATTAAACCTATAAATGAAAGCCTGATATGAAGAGATGGACGATTGAGGATTCCAAGGAACTGTACAACATCAATGGATGGGGTACTTCCTATTTCGGAGTCAACGACGAAGGGAATGTGTTTGTGACTCCCTGTAAGAATGAGGTGCAGATCGACCTCAGGGAAGTGATGGACGAATTATCGCTGCGTGACGTGCAGTCACCTGTCTTACTGCGATTCCCCGATATCCTCGACAACCGTATCGAGAAGACGTGGAGCTGTTTCAAGAAAGCCTCGAAGGAATACGACTACAAAGGCGAGAACTATGTGGTCTATCCCATCAAGGTGAATCAGATGCAGCCAGTGGTAGAGGAGATCATCTCTCATGGACGGAAGTTCAACCTCGGACTGGAAGCTGGCTCCAAGCCTGAGCTGCATGCGGTGATTGCCATGCAGTGCCAGAGCGACTCCATCATCATCTGCAACGGTTACAAGGACCAGAGCTATATCGAGCTGGCCTTGCTGGCACAGAAGATGGGAAAGCAGATCTTCATCGTCGTGGAAAAGATGAACGAACTGGAACTCATCGCCAAGGTGGCTAAGAAACTCGATGTGCGTCCCAATATCGGTATCCGCATCAAGCTGGCCAGCAGTGGTAGCGGGAAATGGGAGGAAAGCGGCGGCGACGCCTCGAAGTTCGGTCTGACCAGTGCCCAGCTGCTGGAAGCACTGGAGCTGCTCGACAAGAAGAATATGCGCGACTGCCTGCGACTCATTCATTTCCATATCGGTTCGCAGATTACTAAGATCCGCCGTATCCAGACTGCTCTTCGTGAGGCTTCGCAGTTCTATATCCAGCTGCATAAGATGGGGTATAATGTGGATTTCGTGGACTGCGGTGGCGGACTCGGTGTTGACTACGACGGAACACGCTCTCCTTCGAGTGAGAGCTCTGTCAACTATTCTATCCAGGAATACGTCAACGACTGTATCTATACCTTCGTGGAGGCTGCCAACAAGAACGACCTCCCCCACCCCAATATCATCACTGAAAGCGGACGTTCACTTGCTGCCCACCACTCGGTGCTGGTCATCGATGTGCTGGAAACCGCTTCTCTTCCCGAGATGCCAGAGGAATTCGAGCCGGATGAGAACTCTCATCAGCTGGTGAAGGATCTCTATGAGATCTGGGATAACCTCTCACCTCGTAATGTGCTTGAAGACTGGCATGATGCGGAGCAGATCAGGGAAGAGGTGCTCGACTTGTTCGCTCATGGTATCGTAGATTTGAAGACCCGTGCTGAGATTGAGGCCATGTACTGGAGCGTTTGTCATGAGATCAATGCACTGGCCAAGAACCTGAAGCATATCCCTGAGGAGTTGATGAATATCGACAAGCTGCTGGCAGATAAGTATTTCTGTAACTTCTCGCTGTTCCAGAGTCTGAGCGACTCGTGGGCCATCGACCAGCTCTTCCCCATTCTTCCTCTTCAGCGACTCAATGAACGCCCGACACGCAACGCCACCTTGCAGGATATCACCTGCGACTCCGACGGAAAGATTGCGAACTTCGTGACCAACCGTCATAACTCCCATTCCCTGCCCGTTCATGCCTTGAAGAAGAACGAGCCTTATTACTTAGGTGTATTCCTTGTGGGAGCCTATCAGGAAATCCTGGGCGACATGCACAACCTGTTCGGCGATACCACGGCAGTGCATATCTCTGTGAAAGACGGTCATTATCACATCGACCAGATTATTGATGGTGAGACCGTGGCTGAGGTGTTGGAATACGTGCAGTACGCACCGAAGAAACTGGTACGCCAACTGGAAATATGGGTGGCCAAGAGTGTCAAGCAGGGCAAGATCTCTTTGGAAGAAGGTAAGGAGTTCCTCTCTAACTACCGCTCTGGTCTCTACGGATATACCTATCTTGAATAATATATGAAAGAGAAACTAACCATCGTAAAAGTAGGCGGAGCAGTCGTGGAAGACAAGGCTCAGCTGAACCAGTTGCTGAAAGACTTCTCTGCCATCCCCGGTAAGAAAGTACTGGTACATGGCGGTGGCCGCCGTGCCACGCAAGTAGCCTCCCAGCTCGGCTTGGAGAACCAGATGGTTAACGGTCGTCGTATCACTGATAAGAATATGCTGCAGGTGGTGACGATGGTGTATGGCGGTCTGGTGAACAAGAACCTTGTTGCCCGTCTGCAGGCTCATGGCGTGAACGCCTTGGGCTTAACAGGTGCTGACATGAATGTGATTCGTTCCCACAAGCGTCCGCCCGTAAGCATCAAGAAAGAGGGAACAAACGAACCGTGCATGGTTGATTTCGGCTTTGTGGGCGATGTTGACAGTGCCGACGGTAAGATGCTGTCCACCCTCATTGATGAAGGTATCACACCCGTTATGGCTCCCCTTACCCACGATGGTCAGGGACATATTCTCAACACCAATGCCGACACCATTGCCGGCGAGGTTGCCAAAGCCCTGTCGTCTTACTATGAGGTAACCCTCATCTTCTCCTTCGAGAAGAAAGGGGTACTGAGTAATCCGGATGATGACAATAGCGTGATTCCTGTCATTACCAGGAACGATTTCAAGAACTATGTGGAAAAGGGTGTCATCTCCGGTGGAATGATTCCCAAACTCGACAATGCCTTCAATGCCATCGACGGAGGCGTTGAAAAAGTGATTATCACCCTGGCCACCGCCATTGACGGTCAGCAGGGCACGGTAATCATGGCCTGACAGAAGGAAGCGTTTCCTTTCTTCGCTTCCTTAAACAACGTTAAAACAAGGAAAAGGTTGTAACTTCCAGCGGTCACAATCGTCATTTAAGTATAGAATAGATGAAGAATATCAGCTTTCGAAACGATATATTGCCGTTGAAAAACGCGTTATATCGTCTCGCTTTACGTATCACCCTCAGGCATGAAGATGCCGAGGATGTCGTACAAGATACGCTGATAAAGGTATGGAATAAGAGAGACAGCTGGCAAGAGATTGAGGACATTGAAGCCTTTGCACTGACTATCTGCAGAAATGTGGCACTGGACAAGATTAAGAAAGCAAGCAACAACGAGACAACACTTGACGACCACACTGCCTTTCTCACCGACCGCTCTTCGAGCCCTTTCGAACACGTTCTTCAACAGGACCGTGTCGCACTGGTAAGAAAACTTGTTGACAGTCTTCCTGAAAAGCAGCGTAGCTGCATGCAACTGCGAGACTTTGAAGGAAAAAGCTACAAGGAGATCGTTCAAATTCTCGGCATCAGCGAGGAACAGGTGAAAGTAAACATCTTCCGAGCCCGCCAAACCATTAAACAGAAATTTCAAGAAGTTGAAAAATATGGATTATAAGTACATCGAACAACTGCTGGAGCGTTACTGGGAATGCACCACTTCTCTCGAAGAGGAGAACATCCTGCGTACATTCTTCCGTCAGAAAGACGTTCCCGCATCCTTGCTTCAGTACAAGGCTTTGTTCACCTACGAGCAGACGCAGAAGGAAGAAGAGGTCTTAGGCGAGGAGTTTGATCGTAAGATGATGGAGATGATTAACGAGCCGACAACTGTCAAGGCCCGCACCATCCGTCTCACCCAGCGCCTCATGCCGCTCTTCAAGGCTGCGGCCGTTGTGGCCATCATCCTTACCTTGGGAAATGCCGCTCAGGTGGCCTTCAACCAGGAAGATCCGTACGATATGAACATGGCAGAGGTTCAGCAGCCCAGCGAGGGTCCTTCCGTTGCTGCGGTGAGCGATTCCCTGAAGGTTGACACGCTGAAAAAGGCGGAGTTACCCGTTCCTGCCATCATTAAGTAGAATATATTTCTATGCTTTCTCTATAAAACATGTTTAGTAAAACACATTTTTAAAGATTTAATGAAACTGTGAAGTTTCAATTCTCTCAAATTTTTCATAACATACTAACGTAAGAAGAAGAGCGCGGTCATTGATTGATCGCGCTTCTTCATGTTTTAGGGGTGATGGGTGTTATCGTTTCAGTCGGATACTCAACTGATAAAGGGCAGGAATAAGAATCATGATAGAGAAGCCTACAGCCATCCATTCTGCCCGTGCACTGCCGCCAAGAATATCCCGAAGGGTAATGTCGGGAGCCGGATAGGCTGCGGTCATTAGGTAAGCTATGGTGTTATTGGCACAATGCAGCACCACACAGGGTATCAAACTCCGTGAGCGTTCGTACAGCCATCCTATCAGCAATCCCAGCAGGAAGGCATGAGGCATCTGTGCAGGGTTCATGTGGGCAAGTGCAAACAGCAGCGCGGAGATGGTAATGGCGGTCCACCGTTTACTCCCCTCCCAATGCTCCAACATCGTGCGGAGTACTGCCCCGCGGAAGATCACCTCTTCTGCCAAGGGTGCCAGGATGCAAACCACCAGATATCCCCAACGGTGCTGGATGAAGTCGAGCAGTTCCTCACCAGCCAGGTCGGGCAGGAAATCCAATACCGACTGCAGCCACAACGACGGTGCAATGGTACCTACTGCAGCGATGATGCACCAGAAGATGACAGAAAACGGACGGGTGTTCCAATAGTGCACAGAAACAGGAGTCCATCGGAATCCCAGGAACAAAGCGACACAGATCACGGCAAAGATTCCTTGCACAAGTAGCATCTGCGGTGTTCCCAATGTTGCATCCTTTCCATTAATCAGGATGTTTCCCACATATACCAGCGCTAATGCTACATATTGGATAACGATGAATAGTAACACATACCATACAACCTTCTTGACCATAACCCTTTATTTTTGTTGAAAATACGTTCTTACCTGTTGCGCATCACTCATCAACTGTTCGCGCAGTTCCTCGGTACTCACAAATCTATGCTCCTCGCGCAACCGTTGCAGGAATGCCACCGTGAGCATCTTGCCATAGAGGTTACCTGAGTAATCAAGCACATGTACTTCGAGCGACAGATTATTCTCACCGAATGTAGGACGGGTGCCGATATTCATCATTCCCGGCAATGCCTTTTCTTCCCCCTCGATGCTCACCTCTACTACATAGGCGCCAGGGGCAGGGAGCAGTTTCTCCTTACATGTCACATCGATATTTGCCGTGGGGAAACCCATCTTCCTACCTTCGTGTTCGCCATCAACCACCTTTCCTGAAAGGAAATACGGATAACCTAACAGCATCCTTGCCTGATCCACGTTACCTTGCAGCAACGCCTTTCTGATGGAAGAGGAACTTACTGATTGCTGCTCCACCTCTTCATCAGTAGATGGTGAAAGGACAAACGCGTCGTTCTGCAACACTTCCATACCCATCTCCTTCCCATAGCGCACATAATCCTCAAAGCCCTCGCTGCGGTTATGACCGAAGCGGTGGTCATATCCGATATACAGGCGCTTCACGCCGATTCTCTCCAGAAGGATATCCTTCATGAAATCCTTGGCGGAAAGCGCGGCCATCTCTGGTGAGAACGGTAAGATGACACAGAGATCGATACCCGTTTGTGCAAGCAGTTCCTTACGCTCCTCGAAGGTCGTCAACAAGCGGGGACAATAATCCGTTTGCAACACTTGTCGCGGGTGACGGTCAAAGGTGATGACACACGACAGCAGACCGGCTTGTCGAGCCTCATCCACCAAGCGTCTCAGCAGGTACTGATGACCTTGATGCACTCCGTCGAAGAAGCCGATGGTGGCAGCACATGACTGCCCCGCTTTCATCCCCTTGTCCAAATAGCGTAATTCCATTCTATCCTACTTGTTCCAACCATTCATCGCCATGCGAAACATGAAGCGTATGGATACCCAAGGCCTCAGCTGCACGACAGTTTGCCCGGGAGTCATCAATGAACAATGTCTCCTCTGGGTTGATTCCCGATTCCTGCAACATCTTCTCAAAGATCTCGCTGTCGGGCTTCACCAGATGCATCTCGTACGACAGGAACACCTTCTCGAAGCATTCATCCAACAGCTCCTTACAGGGCAGCCAATGTACGGGATTCGTATTACTCAGCAGGAACAGACGGTATTTCCCTTTCAGTTCCTTGAGTTTGGCCACCCTTTGTTCAGGAATCCCTGTCAGCAGCTGGTTCCATGCCCAGCAGATCTTCTCATTGGTAGCGGTGCAGTCAGGCGATTTCCTTCTCACCTCATCACAGAACACATCAATATCAATGCGCCCCGTCTCGAAGTCATGAAACAAATCCTCCTGTCTGCACTCATCCACATAGGTGGAAATGGCCTGAGCGCCAATGCTGTTGAAAGCATCCACGCAACGGTATTTATCCAGATCTACGAGTACACACCCGAAGTCGAAGACGATATTCTTGATTTCCATCGATCAGTTTATTTGGGTGCAAAATTACTGAAAAATCCGCTCATTCCACCATAAAACATCTGCAAATCACGAATTATTTGCCGAGGGGTTGTAATCAATGGTCATCCATTCAGTCTGCACATTTGCTTTCACCCCCACCGATTTCCCAAAGAACTCTCCACGGTAGCGGGTAATGGCATTCTGTCGCATGGGCACATCCTTCAGTTCCTTGCCCCCGATCTCCGTTCCGTTCTCGTCATACGCCTTCAGTGTGACATTGATGGTAATCTCATCTTCTTGCGGGAAGATATAAAATGAAAATGTCTGGGATTGTCCGTACATATCGTCAGAAATCTCTATCTCCTTCGTTATCTGCGTTTTGGTCATACCATACCCCGTCTGCATATCGAGTGTTCCCGTGGCTTGTCCGTATTTCAGAGCCACCTTCTTGACGTTCGAGGGGAGATTGTCCAGACAAGTAAGTTCCATCTTGGCCACCACACGTTTCAGGGAAAGCACGATATCCTTTGTGGATTCCGTGAACGCCACCTCGCCATAATACCAGAAGGTGTCTGTTACATCACTGGCACGGTCGAAGGTAATGCCTCCGGTCGATTTCACCGTGCAGTTCTTCTCTCCACTGTGACCAATGACCAGCAGATGGTAATTGCCAAACGGCACATTCATCGATGCACTACCAAAGGAAGCATCCGTCATCTCCTGATTCACGGCAACCGCCTTCTCGCCCTTGTCGTCAAAGAGTACAAACGACATCTTCGTACAATAGTCACCCAAGCCTCCACCCGCTCTCGATTCGGCAAAGCCCACCTGTTCCAGACTTTCCACGCGTACCTTGAGCACGGCTTTTTCCTGTTCTTCACTCTCAGGCAACAATGCCTGTTCACAACTCATGCATGCAGCCATGGCTGTCAAGCACAACATTAATTGTTTCTTTTTCATTGTAATAAATTAAATAAATGGCACCGTTTTTCATAGTCACGGTGTTTTCATAATAATGATTGCAAGGACAAAGGTACGAATAAACGAGTGAAAAACAAAACGAAAACCCAAAAAATTTGGTGGTCTCACATTTTTAGCGTACCTTTGCAGCCAGAAAACATCGGACTTGTAGCTCAGTTGGTTAGAGCAACAGACTCATAATCTGGAGGTCCCAGGTTCAAGCCCTGGCTGGTCCACATTAGATAATCAAGGAGTTAGAGCAAATCTAACTCCTTTTTGTTTAGCATAGGTGAATTTCAGGCGAAATTCGCGAGCAAAAAGTTGGCTTATGGAATTCGGTGCAATACATTTCAATATTATGGCATTTCTTGCAATTCCTTCATGCTATTCAAATAAATAGCTATATCTTTGTACCCGAATTTTGCAATTAAACAAGAAAAATGAAAAAAGTTGGTGTTTCCGTAAAAAAACAATGGGTCTGAAGTGTCTTATATATAGAAGTGCCTCAAAAACGGGGTGCAAATATGATTAGACTGTTATGTTTGAACAGAGAATACTTGAAAATTGCGATTCAGCGAGTGCCAACCAAGCTCGCTTGGAGTTGGCCGAGCGTAAGCAATTTATTGAACAGCTTTTCCGCCGGAACTACAGCGAGATGATCCACCTGGCCTGTGTCTTGCTTGGTGACGACGAAGATGCTGAGGACGTGGTGCAGGACATTTTCTTGCGCGTGGCTGATAGCAACATTCCACCAAAGAATGACAGCTATCTGCTGACAGCCGTGCGCAACGCCTGTCTGAACAGAATCCGGCAGATGCAACTTCATGACAAAGTGAAGGGTTTGATGCCCATTGACGATGAAGCTGACCTGCAACCCGTTGACAAGCAGTTGGAACGGCTCGATGACATTGCCGCCTATGTAGACGAACAACTGGAGGAGCCTCACCTCAGCATTTTCCACCTCCGTTTCGACGATGATCTGACCATCAGCGAAATTGCCAGTCGGTTAGGTCTGAATCCGAATACCACCTACAAGTATCTCATGCAGAGCATTCAAAAAATCAGAAATCACTTCGGTAAAAATTAAACGACAACAACAATGCAAACGACGAAAGAGAGAGAGCAGAACCAAGCTTGCTTGAGTTCTGCCGAGCGAGAAGGAGTTCGACAAAGTCAAACGACCAGCGAAAATATCCGTCAACTGTTGGAAATGCTCGACAACCCCAATGCATACACCGAGCAGGAAATCCAAGACATCATTAACCGTGATGAAGATACTCGCGAAACCTACCGTCTTATGGTAGAAGCCAAGCGTAGCAGCCACCATCGTCAGAACCAAAAGCCTGTCGATTTGGATGCCGCATGGCAACGCTTTAACCAGAAACTTCAGCCTAAGCAACAGGGCTTTGGTTGGATGAAGATAGCTGCATCTTTCATTGGTGTGCTACTTGTTTCAGGCATTGCCTTTGCTGCCATCCACTTTGTGCGGCAGTATCAGAAAGCGGAGGTTCCACAATCTGAGATTACCGAAAACATAACAAATCCCGTCACAACACTCCCTGCCGATACGCTTACCAAAGATACCATCACCGTGCAGCCTATCACCTACGACAACATCCCACTGGAGAAGATGCTACCCCAGATAGCCGCGCACTACGATGTCAAGGTGATATTTGCTAATGATGAAGCCCGACAACTCCGTTTCCGCTTTGTATGGAATCCGCAGCAGGGCATCGATCAGGTCATCAGCGACCTCAATCAGTTCGAGCGTCTGACCGTCACACGAAAGGATAACCAAATCACTGTAGAATAGTCAGACGCCATGAACAGAAATATTGTACTCATCTTGCTTGCCCTGCTGCTGACTGTCAGCACTCGGGCACAGAAGCACATCTCACGTGAATATAATAATGTGTCCATCTCTGATGCCCTCAATGGGCTCGCAGAGCAGCAGACCGACTATGCTATTATGTTCCTCTACAACGAACTGGAGGACTTCCGCATCACCACTACCATTAGACGAAAAACGCTGCCCGAGGCCATCCAGCAGATGATTGGCTTCTATCCTATCCGCATGACTGTTGATACAAGCGACCCTGAGGATATGAAGATTTTCGTGGAGTGTACCCACAAAACCGACCGCCACCTGACAGGCACCATCATCGACGAACAAGGCCAGCCTGTAGCATACGCTAACGTGGCCATTCTCAATCCTGTCGACTCAACGCTTCTTGGCGGTGGAGTTTCGAATGAGAGCGGTTATTTTGTGGTTCCGACGGAGGCCCATCGTGTCATCTTAAAGTGCAGTTTTGTCGGCTATCGCACCTACTACCGCAGTTGCGAAGTCGGCAATATAGGTACCATTCAGATGAAACCTGCTGAATACACTATAAACGGTGTTACTGTGGAAGGCACACGTATTATGAACTACGTTGATAAATCCGTCCACACCTTCTCCGCTGAGCAGATTAGTCAGGCCCGCAATATCCGTGACCTGCTAGAACACGTAGAAGACCTGAAAATTGACCCCGTGACCAATAAAATTAAGCGCATGGATGGCGGCAGCGTGAAGATACTGATCAATGGTATAGCATCCTCGGACATTGACCTGAAGGGCATTCCCGCCAATAAAATCATGAGGGTGGAATACTATAATATTCCTCCTGCCCGCTATGCTGATGCAGGCACGCTCATCAACGTGATTACCAAGCGGATGGACACGGGTATCAATGCTGGCATCGAGGCAAGGACTGCCATTACAACGGGCTTCACGGATGACGAGGCTTACCTGAACCTGACTTCTGGTAACCATCAGCTTTCACTCTCCTATTCGTTCAGCCTACGCGACTATACAAAGCGCTTTGGCGAACAGACTTACGATTATACATTGCAAAGCTATCTTCCCGACAAAACATCATCATCTTCCCCTGTCCATTACAACTATCAAGAAAAGACACACGACAAATTCGGCTATACTTGGAATGATCCTGTCATCAAGTACACCTATAACAAGCCAGACAACATAGCCGTGCAGATAGTAGCAACCCCCCACTTCAACAATAGGCATAGTGATGGGGAAAAGGATATCCAAAAGATCTCCTCCCTTAATACTTCCGAAATAGGGGAAGGGGAGGATGGTAGCCGTATGAGCACTTTTGGACCTAACTTGAACGTGTATGTCCAGAAAACGTTGCCCAAGAATCAGGAACTGTCGATAGACCTTGTAGGTACTTATTATCACAACAGCAGTAAGAACTGGGATGAGGAGAGATCCGTGAGTAACGGTGAGACATGGCTGTCGGATAACCAGGAACAGCAGAACAACAAATACTCCTTCATCGGCGAACTGGCTTATACGAAAAAGTGGGAAAAGAACAGTCTAAGCTTAGGCTATCGTGGTACGTTCGGACGCTCTAACGCCACCATCAGCAATGTACTCTCCAACTATAAGGACTATGATTATTCATCAGCCAGCTATCAGCATTATATGTATGCCGAGTACAGCGGAAACATTGACAAACTGATGTACCGTATCGGTGCCGGAGTTACACAGGTGACTCAGGATAATACCGATGCCCACGACTCTCATTGGCTCTTCACGCCAAAGCTCATTCTGAGTACAAACCTTTCGAAGAAGATGAGTCTGCAATGGGTCACCTCATCACAATCAAATACACCACCTATCTCACAACTCAGCAACAATGCCAGTCTCGTCATACCTGGAGTGCTAAGCATTGGCAACCCCTATCTTAAGAGTTATAACACTTACCAGTCAGAACTTATCCACAAGTGGAACCTCGGCTGGCTACAGACCCAACTCGGACTGTATTATGCATATACCGATTCTCCTATTAACCGCTATTATACACAGCAAGAGATTAACGGGGAAGGACGGTTCTTGCCACGCCAGCAATATATCGTGGGCACGAACGAAAATGCCAACTATAGCAGTGAGTTGGGAGGATCATACCTGCTGGTCATTAGTCCCTTTAAGAGCCAAATCCTGACATTGACTTTGCAAGGATATGTGGCTCGTCAGAACGTCAGCAGTCCTATTATCGGTCATTACCATCACACGTGGGCACCTCTCTATTTTGCCCTGCAGTTCCGTAAGGGTAACTGGGGAGCCTCCTATGTAGGGAACATCGTGTCAAAACGCCTAAACGGATCCACACTGGATGCAGAGGAAAACAGTTCACACCTGCAGATCTATTGGCAAAAGAAGAACTGGCGCATCTTTGCCGCTGACTATTGGCTATTCACTCGCTCCCGCTATTCAGGCTACAGTATGCCAACAAGTATTCTGCAAAGCACTTATAAGACATGGATCGATGACAATAAGTCGATGTTTATCCTCGGCTTCAGTTACGACTTCTCTACAGGAAAGAATTTAAAGATTAATCGTAAGCTCCAGAACAAGGACTCTGATACAGGTAGTTTTTAGTTACTTTTTTTATATGTTCTTGATTGCATTAACTACCAGCACATCGGCGGGTAGCCATTTGATGCTGTTTAGTTCATCCATTGACAACCACCTGGCAGCCTCGTGTTCATTCAGGTGCAGGGCTTCGGATAAAAGTGAGCAAAGGTAGCAATGCATGGTTAGATGGAACTTGGGATAATCGTATTCCACGGTACAGAGGAACGCATCCACACTGATCTCGGTGGAGAGTTCTTCGTGAATCTCCCGCTTCAGCGCCTCCTCTGGCGTTTCCCCGGGTTCCATCTTCCCACCAGGAAACTCCCACCAGTCTTGCCATTCGCCGTAGCCTCGTTGCGTGGCGAAAATCTTATCCTCTTTGCGTATGACCGCTGCTACTACTTCTATCTTGCGTTTCATGTCGGCGCAAAGATACGAATAAACGAAAAACGAACCAAATATAAAGCAAAGAAAAACAAGCTTTTCTTTGGCTTTTCTCTCGCTTATTTGTACCTTTGGCTTCGCCGAACTTACTCACGTTCGGAAAAACCCAAATAAATTTGGTTTTTCGCTCACTTAATCGTAACTTTGCAAGCAATATGGTATTGAATTATATTTGGATTGCATTTTTCCTCATCGCGTTCGTTGTTGCGCTGGTGAAGTTAGTCTTTTTCGGAGACGCCACGGTGTTTCCCGCCATGATGGATTCCACGTTCTCCTCGTCGAAGACCGCCTTTGAGATCTCGTTAGGTCTGACGGGTGTATTGGCCTTGTGGTTAGGAATCATGAAGATTGGCGAGAAGGGCGGTGTGATCAATGTCTTCGCCCGCATCTTGAGTCCGGTATTCACCAAGTTGTTCCCCGAGATACCCAAAGGTCATCCTGTTACAGGCAGCATCTTCATGAACATTGCCGCCAACATGTTAGGTTTGGATAATGCCGCCACACCCCTCGGACTGAAAGCCATGGAGCAGCTGCAGGAGCTGAATGTGGCCAGAAATGAGGAAGTGGAGGCCGATGAAGAAAAGCGGAAGAAAAGAAACGTATCAGCCAGTAACTCGATGATTATGTTCCTGGTGCTGAACACCTCTGGTCTGACACTCATTCCTGTGAGTATTCTGGTGTATCGTGCCCAGTTAGGAGCCGCACAGCCCACCGATATCTTCATCCCCATTCTGCTGGCCACCTTCTTCTCCACCTTGGCCGGTGTCATCATTACCAGTCTGTATCAGCGCATCAACCTGCTGAACCGCACCATGCTTCTCACCTTAGGAGGAATGTGTGCCATTGTGGCCGCCATTATCTGGGGATTCTCGCAGATGGACAAGGAGCAGATGAACGTGGTGAGCACGAGTATTGCCAATATCCTGCTGATGACCATTATCGTAGGATTCATTGTGGCAGGTATGCGGAAGAAGGTAAACGTATATGATGCTTTTATTGAAGGAGCCAAGGACGGGTTCTCCACAGCCGTGAGAATCATCCCCTACCTGGTGGCTATTCTCGTTGCCATCGGTGTATTCCGCGCTTCAGGAGCCATGGACATGCTCATCGACGGAATCTCCTGGACGGTAAGTGCCTGCGGTCTCAACAGCGACTTCGTCGGCGCCTTACCCACTGCCTTGATGAAGCCACTGAGCGGTAGTGGAGCACGAGGAATGATGGTTGACGCCATGACCCAATATGGAGCCGACTCCTTCATCGGTCGCTTGAGCTGTGTCTTCCAAGGCAGCACCGATACCACCTTCTACATCCTGGCCGTCTATTTCGGTAGCGTAGGCATCCGCCATATGCGCCATGCAGTAACCTGCGGTCTGCTGGCCGACCTCGCCGGAATCATCTCAGCCATCGCTATCTGTTACATGTTCTTCGGATAATCGGGAATTATTATGGCAAACATGAAATCCCTGGCCAAGGATACGGCCATCTACGGACTGTCGAGTATTGTGGGTAGGTTTCTGAACTACCTGCTCGTACCGCTCTACACCCATTATATGCCTAAGGATTCAGGCGACTACGGCATCAGTACGAACATGTATGCCTACACCGCCCTGATTCTGGTATTGCTCACCTTCGGCATGGAAACCACCTTGTTCCGCTTTGCGAACGATGAGGCTCCTTCCGATGCTCAACAAGGAAAGAGATGGCCCGATACCGTATTTACCACCTCGTTTGCCGTGGTAGGAACGCTCACCGCCATCTTCCTGATTCTGCTCTTCAGCTTCATCACACCTATCAGTAATGCCCTTGGCTATCAGAAGCATCCCGACTATCTGCTGATGATGGGCGTGGTGGTGGCCTTGGATGCCCTGCAGGCCATCCCCTTCAGCTACCTGCGTTTCCAGAAGCGCCCCATCCGCTTTGCCTCACTGAAGCTGCTGTTCATCTTCATGAACATCGCCCTGAACCTGATATTCTTTGTATGGTTAGGTAAGACATCTGTGTTCTACGTATTCTTCCTCAACCTGCTGTGTACAGGATTTATCACCTTCTTCTTCATTCCCGACCTTCTCCACATTCAGTGGCATTTCGATGGGAAGCTGCTGCGCAGGATGTTCAGCTACTCATGGCCCATCCTGGTGCTCGGTGTTGCAGGTATCCTGAACCAGGTGGCTGATAAGATTCTCTTCCCGTTGATCTATCCCGACAGAGTTGCTGCTGATATAGAGTTGGGCATCTATGGTTCCTGCGTGAAGATTGCCATGATCATGGCGATGATTACCCAAGCTTTCCGCTATGCCTATGAACCCATCGTCTTTGCCAAGAGCAAGGATGCTGACAAAGGTGAATATTACGCCTCGGCGATGAAATACTTCCTGATTTTCACCTTGCTGGCCTTTATCTGCGTGATTGGTTGGATGCCGGTGCTGAAATATATCATCGGTTCCGGTTACCGCGAAGGATTAGGTGTTGTTCCGATTGTCATGGCTGCAGAGATCATGATGGGTATCTATTTCAACCTGTCGTTCTGGTATAAGCTCATCGACAAGACCATCTACGGAGCTTGGTTCTCGTTGGCGGGCTGTCTCGTTCTGTTAGCCGTGAACATCCTGCTGATTCCCAAATACAGCTATTGGGCCTGTGCCTGGGGAGGTGTGGCCGGCTATGGAACATCCATGCTGCTGAGCTACTTCGTAGGACAGAAGAAGAACCCCATCCCCTACCCGATGAAAGAGATAGGATGCTATGTGCTGCTGGCTGCTTTCATCTCGTTCATGATCCTGTTCTTCAAAGATCGCCTTGCCTGGTGGCTTACCCTGATTATCAATACCGCTTGGATCATGGTCTTCGTGGCATATATCATCAAGCACGACCTGCCATTGGCAAATATCCCCGTTATTGGAAAATACTTTAAATAATTGAGAATTGACAATTGAAAATTGATAATTATAAAAACAAGAAACGAAATGAAAAAGATTTTATCAGCAATCTTGCCCTTGTATCTGCTGGCAGTGCCGATGACGGTTTCTGCCGATGAGGGCATGTGGACGCTTTACAACTTGCCTCAGGCTGTGTATGAGCAGATGAAGGCAGAAGGTTTTACCATGCCGTATGCCGACTTGTACGAGAGTCCTAACGCCATCAAGAACTGTGTAGTGAACTTCTCAGGCTACTGCTCTGGTGTGGTGGTGTCACCCAACGGACTGGTTTTCACGAACCACCACTGCGGCTTCGAGTCTATTCGCAGTCATTCCACCGTGGAGCACGACTACATGCTCAACGGCTTCATCGCCAAGAGCTATGAAGAGGAGCTGCCGAACAAGGATATGTTCGTAAGTTTCATGCGCGAGCAGAAGGACATCACCGACCAGCTGGAAACACTGGCAAAGAGTAATCCTGACTATGCTGACGACTGGACAATACTTATTGACTCCTTGGAGCATGCCATGAACGACAGTGTCAAGAAGATCGACAAGACACTGGAAGTGGAGATTCAGCCGTTCTACGAAGGTAATGCCTATTATGCCACTACCTATCAGACCTTCCGCGACCTCCGCCTGGTGTTCGCCATTCCTAAGTCGATGGGTAAGTTCGGTGGTGAGACCGATAACTGGATGTGGCCTCGTCAGACCTGCGATTTCTCTGTATTCAGAATCTATGCCGACCCCGAGACGAACGGTCCGGCAGACTATTCAGAGAAGAATGTTCCCTACCACCCAGCCTCTTGGGCTCCTGTCAGCATGCAGGGCTATAAGGATGGTGATTTCTCCATGACCATCGGCTACCCCGGCAGCACCAGTCGTTACCTCTCTTCATATGGTATCAAGGAGATGCGCGATGCTGAGAACAGCGCCCGTGTACAGGTTCGCGGCATCAAGCAGGAAATCATGAAGCGCCACATGAATGCCTCGGAGGCCGTTCGTATCAAGTACGACAGCAAGTATGCACAGAGTTCCAACTACTGGAAGAACTCTATCGGTATGAACAAATGTATCGATTCCATCGGCATTATCCGTCAGAAGCAGGAGCTCGAGGCACGCATCCGTGCCTTCCAGGATGAGACAGGCTATTTGAAGGACAAGCTAGATTTCGACCTGATGAGTAAGGCGTACGGTCAGCGCTATGAGTCGGTTCGCGCCTTTATGTATTGGGTAGAGACCTTCAACCGCACCAACGAGCTCGCCACCCGTGCCATGCGTGCCAATGCTGGAGGTTACAAGCTTCAGGGTCCGGAAGATAAGAGTAAGAAGCAGTACTTCGAGATTAAGGACAACAGTGACGAATGGGATGAGGCACTCGACAAGGAAGTGTTTGCCGCCCTGCTGAAGAACTACAAGGAGCAGGTGGGTGCGAAGTATCTGCCCGCCTTCTACCAGACCATCGAGAGCAAGTATCATAACGACTATACCAAGTATGTGAACGATCTCTATAAGAACTCTATGCTCATGAAGGGTAAGAAGATCTATCCCGGTAAGAAGAAATATCTGAAAGACCTGGGTGTGAAGATGGGTCTTGACCTGGTTGAATCATTAGGTGTCATCCGTGAAGGGATCAGTGATACGAACGATGACATCATGCAGCAGGAGAAATACCTCTGTGCCGCCAAGCTGCGCATGGAGGCCGATATGCCCCACTACTCAGATGCAAACTTCACCATGCGCCTCAGCTACGGTCAGGTGGGTGAATACCTGCTTGATGGCAAACCCTCTGGCTACTACACCACCGCAGAGAGTATTGTTGAGAAGATGAAGAGGGCTGATCAGATTGATGAGTATTTCGCTGAGCCGGAGATGCACGAGCTGCTCTCATCAAAGAACTTCGACCCCTATACCGACAAGACCACTGGTAAGATGCAACTGTGCTTCCTTACCAATAACGATATTACTGGCGGTAATAGTGGTTCACCCATGTTCAATGGTAAGGGCGAGCTCATCGGACTGGCTTTCGATGGCAACTGGGACTCTTTGGCCAGCGACATCAACTTCGACAAGGTACTGGCTCGCTGCATTGGTGTTGACATCCGCTTCGTATTGTTCATGATGGACAGATGGGGACATGCTGACCGTCTGCTGAAGGAGATTAATGCGAGATGAAGGTTAGGGGATTCGTGTTAGTTGGGGTCTTGCTGGCGCATCTGACGATGTTTGCACAGCAAAACGGATCATACGTCCAGTCGGGCTATCGTGAGAAGATCGACCTGAGCGGAAAATGGATGTTCCAGTTAGACCCCGACTCCACCCTGAAACCTACCAGTAAGTTCAACGATGTAATCTATCTTCCCGGTACCACCGATACGAACAGAAAGGGGAATGCTGTAACGAAGAAAGATGAGACTACCCACCTGACACGCAAATACAGTTATGTGGGTAAGGCGTGGTATCAGGTTCCCGTGCGGATTCCCAAATCGTGGAAAGGTCAGCAGATTGTCCTCTATATGGAGCGCACCAAGCCCACCACGGTGTATGTTGACGGGAAACCTGCGGGAAGCAGCAACGATATCTCCACACCGCAGGAATATATCTTATCGAAGCAGCTCAAGCCGGGAGTCCATTACATCACCGTGATGGTGGACAACAGTGAGAAAACTGTTCCGCCGCAGATCATCAGTAATTCGCATGCCTATACCGAGGATACCCAGACCAACTGGAATGGAATCATCGGCAGAATCTACCTGGAAAAGCGGGCGCCTACGCACATCGACAACTTGATCATCACTACCAATAGTGAAAGGAAAGAGGTGCAGGTAATGGTAAATATCGACGGTCAGCTCAAGGATGATACAAAGATGAAGTTCATCCTTATCCCGTGGGGAAGCGACTATGGTTATGTCATTGGCGAGAAGCTGGTTCCCAAGACCAAGAACCCATTCACCCACGCCCGAGTTATCTACCGCGATGACAGTCTGAAGCTGTGGAGCGAGCATCATCCTTCTCTCTATCGCATCCACGTTACACTCGACGGATACGATGAGATGGAGAAGACCTTCGGCGTAAGGAGCTTCACCACACAGGGCACTCAGTTCGCCATTAACGGTAACACCACCTTCCTCAGAGGAAAGCATGATGCCTGTGTGTTTCCCCTGACGGGTCATGTGCCCATGACCATGGAGGAATGGCGGCGGTACTTCCAGATTTGCAAGGGCTATGGCATCAACCATGTGCGTTTCCACTCATGGTGCCCGCCAGAGGCTTGTTTCCTGGCAGCCGACATCGAAGGAGTATACCTGCAGCCCGAACTGCCGTTCTGGGGTGACTTCAACAAAGACGACCGTAGGTTAATGGACTTCCTCATGAAGGAAGGTACACGAATCATAACCACCTATGGTCACCACCCCTCGTTTGTGATGATGGCCTTAGGAAATGAGCTGTGTGGCGACATCCCTACCATGCAACTTTTCACGAAGGCTTTCAAAAAGATGGATCCTACCAAGCTCTTTACGTTCGGTTCCAACTACTACTTAGGCTACCAGGGATGGAAAGAGGGGATGGATTTCTTCGTCACCTGTCGTAACGGCGGGGAGGAATGGGGGAAGTTCAATACCCATACCCGCGGCTCGTTCTCGTTTGCCGATGCTGCCGGTGGCGGAATGATCAACAGCATCTATCCGAATTCCATCATGAATTTTGCCGAGGGTATCAAAGACTGTCAGGTTCCCATCATCGGTCATGAAACGGCGCAGTTCCAAACCTATCCCGACTATAACGAAATCAGCAAATACTCCGGAGTGCTCTATCCATATAACATGGAGGTGTTCCGCAGCAGATTAGAGAAGGCAGGTATGCTCGATCAGGCAGCCGATTTCCACAAAGCTTCGGGTCTGTGGAGTGTGGAGCTCTATAAACAGGAGATTGAAATGGCGCTGCGGACACCTGGTATGGGTGGATTCCAGCTGCTCGACCTGCAAGACTACCCCGGACAGGGCTCTGCGTATGTGGGTATCCTCGATGCGTTCATGGAACCCAAAGGCATCACCACTCCCCAAGAATGGCGACAGTGGTGCTCTCCCATCGTTCCGCTATTCCTTACAGAGAAATTCTGCTGGACCACCGATGAAACCGTCAAGGGGAAGATTCAGCTGGCCAACTACAGTGAGTCCATCGACGAGTATAAGTGGAATCAGGGTGTGATGACCTGGCAGTTGATGGACAGGGAAGGAATGACGCTTAAACGAGGGAAAGTAAGCATCCCTGAGAATAGTCATGGTCTGACCGACTTAGAGGATATCAGCATCGATGTCAGCGACCTTCAACCGCAGAAATATACACTCGTCCTTAAATCCTATTATAATAAGGAGAGTGGGAAATGCTTTGAGAACTACTATAACATCTGGGTGTTCCCAAGCATGAAGAATCCGCTGTCGGTACCCAAGGATATCCTTGTGGCGCATCAGTATGATGTGGAAACAGCCAGAATACTGAGTGGTGGCGGAACGGTTCTGCTGATGCCCGACAGTACACAGATGAAGGACCTTACCGTGGGCGGACTCTTCCAGACCGACTATTGGAACTACCGCATGTTCAAAACCATCTGCGAGAATAATAAAAAGTCGGTTTCACCGGGCACCTTGGGTATTCTTACGAATCCTGAGCATCCCATCTTCAACAGCTTCCCCACGGAGATGCACACCAACTGGCAGTGGTTCCCCATCATCAAGGCCTCACGACCGTTTATGCTCGACAATACCGCAGCGGCCTACCGACCCATCGTACAGGTTATCGACAATGTGGAACGGAACCATAAGCTCGGACTGATCTTCGAGTTTGCTGTCAACAAGGGTAAGCTGTTGGTATGTATGTCGCCGCTCGACCAGCTGCAGCAGTACCCCGAGGCTCGTCAGCTGTATAAAAGCATCCTACAGTATATGCAATCACCCGACTTCTCCCCGCAGACGCAAATCACCTACGGGGATCTCCAGCAGCTTTTTACCACACCTGTTGTAGAAGGGAAGATCGGTGAGCTGAACAATATCTCACCGTATTGATATAAAAAAGGCAAGATTATTTCTTGCCTTTCTTTTTGGGTTTCCTCCGTGCCCATCCCTCTTCCGAGAAATCGGGCTCCTCACCTACAAGTTCTATAGGTCCGCCCTGGAAGAACTGGCGCCAATCGTCCTTACGACCGCTTTCCATGCGGGCAGCACCGCGTTTACCACGTTTGCTCTCCACCTTCTTCTTTTTCTCGAAACGGTCGAAACTGGCATCCTTTGAACGCGCGTCAGCGCTCTTAGTCGCTCTTGCGCCCGGCTTTGCCGCTTTGCTCTGCAAAGGACCTTGAACGTTGCTTGCAGTCTTCGACCGTCCTCCTTCTTCCTTCGTTCCCCTCCTCATGGAGGGGTTAGGGGTGGCCTCTCCATCATTACAACGCACCTCACGCCCCTTATATTTAGCGCCTGTCAGGTACTTTGTCACGCGGTCGGCATCCTCTTCAGCCACATCGAAGAAAGAGATGGTGTTCTGCAAGTCGATATGACCAACCTCCACATGACCCTTCACGTTCTTGTTCAGGAACTGCATCAGCTCACCGGGGAAGAAACCGTCTTTCTTTCCTAAGTTAATGAATAATCTGCGGAATCCAGCCTCAGCCTTTCGCGATCCTCGGCCTCTCGACCTCTCCTTCGTCCTTCCTCCTTCTCCCTTTGACCTTTGACCGTCTCCCTTCGACCGTGTCGCCGGCTTCTCAATCTCCGGAGCATTAGCATAATAAGAGAGGAACTTTCCGAACTCGATGCTCACAATCTTCTTGATGATATCCTCCTTATCGATGAACTCGAAGAAACGACTGATATCACCCATGAACGGATCAATCTGCTCCTCCAGCACATCGGTCTTCACAATCTGGTCCATCACTTTATAGAGCTGCTTCTTACAGATCTCCTGTGCCGAGGGCATCTCTCCCTCTACGAACTCCTTACCGATAACCTTTTCGATACTGCGTATCTTGTGCTTCTCACGGCTGTGGACGATGGAGATGGAAGTACCCTTCTTACCGGCACGACCCGTACGACCGCTGCGGTGGGTGTAGTTCTCTATATCGTCGGGCAAGCCGTAGTTGATGACATGCGTCAAATCATCCACATCCAAGCCACGGGCTGCCACATCGGTAGCCACCAGCAGCTGGGTGAGGTGCTGACGGAACTTCTGCATGGTGAGGTCGCGCTGCGCCTGACTGAGGTCGCCGTGCAGACTCTCGGCATTATAGCCGTCCTTGATCAGCTTGTCGGCAATCTCTTGAGTCTCAATTTTCGTTCTGCAAAAGATAATGGCGAAGATACGCGGATAGAAGTCAACAATGCGCTTCAAAGCCAGATACTTATCCCTGGCGTGCACCATGTAATACACATGGTTCACATTTTCGGCACCCTCGTTCCTGCTGCCCACCACAATCTCCTTATGGTCGTGCAGGTAGTTCAGCGCGATCTTCTCTATCTCCTTGCTCATGGTAGCCGAGAAGAGCAAGGTGTTACGCTCTGCCGGCACATGCTCGAATATCTCGTTGATGCTGTCAGAGAAGCCCATGTTCAGCATCTCGTCAGCTTCATCCAATACTACGCTCTTGATATGCTCTATCTGCGCCTTACCGCGGTGCATCAGGTCGATCAATCTACCGGGTGTAGCCACAATGATCTGTGCTCCATGCTTCAGGGCACGAATCTGCTGTTCGATGCTCGCGCCACCATAAACAGGCACCACGTGCACTCCTTTCATGTATTTGGAGAAATCCCGCAGATCATCGGCGATCTGCAGACACAGTTCTCGTGTCGGACTCAAAATCAGTGCTTGTGTTTCCTCATTCTCCACATCAATCTTCTGCAACAACGGAATACCGAATGCCGCTGTCTTTCCCGTACCCGTCTGGGCAAGGGCAATCACATCGTTTCCTTCCCCTAACAGATAGGGAATCACTTCTTCCTGGACGGGCATTGGCGAAACAAAGCCCATCTCTGTAATGGCCTGCAGTATCTCACTGCTCACGCCTAATTCTTCAAATGTCTTCAATGCTAATACTATTTGTTTCGTCTGCAAAGATACGATTAAGTGAGGGAAAAACCAAATTAATTTGAGTTTTTCCGAACGTGAGTATCTTCGGCGAAGCCAAAGGTACGATTAAGTGAGTACAAAAACAAATAAAACTTGTTTTATTTTGTTTTGTCGAGCGAAAGTATCTTCGGCTCATCCTTTTCTTTGGCAAAGAAACAAACTCTTACCCTCTTTTTCTTTGGCGCAAAGAAAAGAGGCAAAAGAAACATCCACCCTAACCAAACCTTCCCCTATATGGGAAGGCTTAACCGCTCCTACTCGTCGCTCGTTCATTAAGGTAAGCTCGCCCCATCAAAGGGGCGGCTTGCTCTTTTGTCGGCTTACGCCAGGTCGCTGGTACGGGATGTCGTGATTACGAGATAACGTAACATCGTGATAACGAAACCTCAGTGGCATTTCTCGCGCCACCGCGCCACCGTACCCCCGCGCCTTCGGCTTTCCCCCTCCTCATGGAGGGGTTAGGGGTGGCTCCCCCCATCCCTTTGGGAGGGCTGGGGTGGGCTCCCTCCCCTCAACCACAAACGCCTGTCGCGAGTCAATCATAGCAAGATGATCAAATTCAATCTTGTCATAACCCTCATTCAGTCGGGTATGTCCGAACACCTGAAACACCTTGTTCAGACCATACGCCTTGGGCGCTTCATCTATGTCATGCTCCTGAATATCAGCCCACAGCACACTACCCGTCTTCTCACCAAACCACGACCTACGTCTTCCCACGGTGCCCAGCATCTCCTGTCCTACGCCATCATCATCCAGCTGGTTAATCCTTTCGATGATGTCCGGATCAGCAATAGAAACCTGATGATCCGGCAGCTTCCATACCCTGTCGTTCACCTTCTTCAGCCAATAAAGCGTCAAGCCAGCATGCGTAAACACATACGTTTTCCCGTTCACCTCCTCCCAATGAGCAATCTTGAATAAATCCCTGTTTTCATAGAAAACCCTGTGGTATGTGTTCCAATTCCCGAGATCCTGTCTGCTTCCCCCTGCCAATTGGTCAAAGATTTTCGAAGCATAATGCTGGTCATGATTCCCCTTCAGCAGAACCACCTTCTCCCTGTTGTTCCGCTTCAGCTCAATAATCTCCATCAAGTTTTCATAGATATCGTCAGCCAACCCCGTTTCACCACTATAGGGATCAAGGTAATCGCCCAGGAACACCACCCTATCCACCTCGTCCATATACTTAGCCACCGGCTCCTTCCAGAACAGGCGGCCATGCACATCAGGTATCACCAATACTTTCTTCGTCATACTTTGATCCATCATTCTTTCAACTCTTTGCTACACCCCACAAAGATAACCATTATTTCCCAAAGTAATAACTTTTTTATACCTATAAATCATTGAGGGATTGGCCTTGTTTCAATGCGTTAAACCCCTAAGAAACCTTGTCACATTGTTGGCGAAAACTATGGCAGTTTGTGCCTAAAGTGTACAGAATTAGACCAAGTTTAAACAACAATATTATTCCAGCGTGATATTCTCCACCTCTTCCACATCCTCATGGAGGAAGAGCTGGGCGTGTTTGCGGAAGGCAACGGGGTTCTCGGTGGTAAGATAGCGGCAGGTGGCGTTCTGCGAACAACGTGATTCGAGTTCAGGATGGCGCAGCAGATAGTTCTTTAAACTGTTGGCCACATACTCACCCTGCGGGATGATTCGGATGCCTGGATCGGTGTATTTGATGATCTTGGGCATGAGCAACGGATAATGGGTGCAGCCCAAGATGATGGCATCGATCTGCGGATCAAGACGCATCAGCTGATCGATACGCTTCTTCACGAAATAATCGGCCCCGGGACTGTCTGCCTCGTTGGCCTCGACGATGGCTGCCCAAAGCGGACATGCCACGCCTGATACCTGGATATCGGGAAAAAGCTTTTGGATTTCGAGATTATAGCTCTCGCTGCGGATGGTTCCTTCGGTGGCAAGGATGCCTACATGACGGGAACGCGTGAGATTGCCAATGACCTCGGCCGTGGGACGGATAATACCCAGTACACGACGGTCGGAGCCTACCAACGGCAGGTCTTTCTGCTGAATGGTGCGCAGGGCCTTGGCAGAAGCGGTGTTACAGCCTAAGATGACCAGTTGGCAGCCTTGCTCGAAGAGTTTCATCACTGCCTGACGGGTGAACTCATACACCACATCGAACGACCTGGAGCCATAGGGTGCACGGGCATTGTCGCCTAAGTACAGGTAATCGTACTGGGGCAATAGCTGGCGCACCTGATGAAGAATGGTAAGGCCGCCATAACCGCTATCGAAAATGCCAATGGGAGTCACTTTAAGATTTCCTTCAAGAGGGGGGTAACATCCTCGCTGGTGGCAGGATCGAGATACGGGCACGCATCGTTGTCGGTGTTCAGTATCAAGGCATAGCCACGCTCTGCTCCCAACGTCTTCACTGCCGTTGTGAGTTTCTCTTTCAAGGGCAGGTAGGCATCGCGGCGTGCCGCTTCGAGCAGCCGCTGTGCCTCCTGCTTGAATGAGAGGTTCTTTTCCATGATCTCCTGCAGTTCTGCCTGTCGTTTCTGACGAATAGGAGCGGCAAAGGTCTGCATTCCTTCAAGGAACTCCTCGTATTTCTTGTTGAACTCTTCCTCGGCCCGCTTCATCTCATCTTCAAACTGATTTTGCAGCTGAGCAAGGTTCCTTTCGGCAATGGAATACTCCGGCATGGCACGGAACACCTCGCCATAGCTGAAATAGCCATATTTTGCCTGTGCGCTCACCAACATGGGTGCAACGACGAGAAGAAGGGAAAGAAAGAGTTTCTTCATATACGAGTGAATGGATTACTTCAACTTGTTCAGTTCTGCCTTCACGTCAGCAGTAACATCCTTGCTGAGTGTATCGCTGATATAGATGGGCTGACCCACACCTTTCTCCATGATATAGACATAACCGCCAGCCTTAGCCACGTTCTCGATGGCCTTCATGATCTTCTCCTGAATGGGCTGCATCTTCTCGGCCTGAGCCTTCTGGAAAGCCTGCTGGTTGTCCTGCATAGCCTGCTGGTACTTCTGGATCATCTGGTTGATGTTGGTCTCAGTCTCCTGCTGCTTGGTAGCATTCATGGTACTCTTGGTCTTCTCATACTCGTCAGCCTTGCGGTTGATCTCGTCCTGCATGGTCTGCAGTTCGTTCTGATACTGCTTACCAAGGGCCTCGAGCTCGCCGTTTACCTTGCTTACCTCGGGCAGTGACTGGATGATAGCCTGAGTATCAACATGTCCAAACTTCTGTGCGAATACTGCCATAGGAGCGAGCAGCATCAGCATTACAATAATCTTTTTCATCTTTTCTTATTGGTTAAATATAATTTAAAGTTCAAAGTTCAAAGTTCAAAGTTATCTGGCGTAGCCCAATTTCTTGAGCACCTCGTTACTGATATCAATCTTCGGACTGCCGTAGATGATGCCGGAATCGGTAGAGCGGTCGAGTACCATGCTATAGCCATGGAGTTCGCTGATATCCTTTACAGCATTGTATATCTCGTCCTGGATAGGTGTCATCAGGGCCTCACGTTTCTTGAAGAGCTCGCCTTCAGGACCGAAATACTTCTTCTTCAGCTCGCTGGCATCCTTCTCTTTCAGCATGATCTCCTCCTGCTTAGCCTTCTTCTGCTCTTGTGAGAGGAACACCACCTCGTTCTGGTAGTTCTTATACATGGTTTGTGCCTCTGTATTGAGTGCTTCCACCTCAGCCTGCCATTTCTTCGACACCTGATTGAGCTGTTCGTTAGCACGTTCGTAGGCTGGCACATTCTTCAGAATGTACTCCATGTCGATCAGCGCGAATTTCTGCGCATTTGCCGTCATCGCTACTATAGCGAAGAGGGCGACCATCATTATCTTCTTCATAGGCATTAAAACTATTAGTTCAACGTTTATATAGACGATCATAAAAACAAAAAGTTAATATGCCGCCTTAATATTTAACTCTTTTCTGCTATTTCCTAACAACTTACTTATCAACTATCAACTATAATTGTCAACTGAGTTTTCAATTCTCAATTTTCAATTCTCAATTTTCAATTAAACTAGAACTCCTGTCCTAACACAAAGTGGAACTGACTGCCACCTCTGCGGTAGGCACCATTCTCGTACACCTTGTCGAAACCGTAAGCCCAGTCGATACCCATCAAACCAACCATCGGCAGGTAGAGGCGGACGCCCACGCCGGCAGAACGTTTCATGTTGAACGGGTTGAAGTGCTTCGGGTTATACCATGCATTACCAGCCTCAGCGAAAGCCACACCATAGATGGTGGTGTTACCCAGCAGGAACGGATAGCGGATCTCAAGAGCCAGACGGTCGTAGGCATAGGCATTAGAACCGCTGCTACCACCCTCACGGGCTGCCGTATAGGAGAGAGATCCGTTTTCGTAACCACGGAGTCCGATGGTCTCTTCTGCATAGCTGCTTGAATAGCCGCTCATACCGTCACCACCCACATAGAAGGTCTCGAACGGAGATTTCTTATATTTGTTGTAAGAGCCGAGGATACCGAACTCCACGCGTGTTACCAGCACGAAGCACTTGGTAGCATTGGTAAGGGCGGTATAGGTCTTGCTTCTGAACTTCCACTTATGATATTCAATCCAGCGGTACTTATCCTGCATCTGCTGGGTATAGTCGGCTGCCTGATAGTCGGTGGCCAGGTGCTCATAATCCTTCTTGTCGAAAGCCGACCATGGCGGAGTTAAGGTTACCGATGCCATGAACTCAGAACCAGAGCGCGGGAACAGCGGGTTATCGGTAGAAGAACGTGAGATGGTGATACCCAAGTTCAGGTTGTTACAGTTACCGTTCTGAATCAGGAAGTAACGCCAGTTTTTCAGCATATAGCGGGTAAAGGCCAGCTCCACACTCAGATGGAAGTAGTCGTCCGGCCAACGCAAGCGCTTTCCCCATGCCACGCTGGCACCAAACAGTTTCACGTAGGTATCGGGGTCCATGAAGTTCTCCATGCTGTAGCCATAGTTTCCGTAGCCGCCATAGCCATAGTTACCATAGCCATACATGTAGTTGTACATGTTATACTGATAGGCCGTGTTGTAGTAGTTGCTCGACACGTCGCTCTGCTTGGAGTAGAAGGCACCCACGGTGAACTGGATGGGTCGCTTACCGCCGAACCATCCTGTAGAGTACGAGGTGTTGTACGACTGGTAGTAACGGGCGTTGGTCTGCGCTCCGATGGAGAGCACCTCACCATCACCGATAGGCATGATACCACGGTGTTCCTTGTTCTTGTTGAACAGGTTGGCCATGGAGAAGTTATTCAGTTTCAGTCCTACACGAGCAATGACACCCGTCTGACCCCAACCCAGAGAGAGCTCCACCTGGTCGTTTGATTTCTGCACCAGGTTCCAGTTAACGTCAACGGTACCATCCTCACCGTTCGGCTGCACATCAGGACTCACCTGCTCAGGATCGAAATGCCCGATAGAGGCAAGCTCACGGGCGGTACGCATCAGGGCCTCCTTCGAGAAAAGGTCACCAGGCTTGGTGCGCAGCTCACGACGGATTACATTCTCGTAGAGACGGTCGTTACCATTGATACGCACATGACTGAGTCGTGCCAGCGGACCCTCCTGAACGCGCATCTCGATATCGATGGAGTCGCCCACGATATTCACCTCGGTAGGATCGATGCTGGAGAACACATAACCGTTGTTCCAATATAGGTTACCCACAGCATCATCGTCGCCACGCAAACGCTTTTCCAGCAATGTCTGGTTATATACGTCACCACTCTTCATGGTGAGCAGTTCGTTCAGTCGGTCGGTAGTATATACGGTGTTACCCACCCACTTGATATCGCGGATGTAGTATTTCTGACCCTCATCCACCTTGACATACACATTGACATGCTTGTCGTCGTAGTTCCACACACTATCCTCGAGGATGGTAGCATCACGATAACCGTTCTCGTTATACTTGGCAATCAGCTTCTGCTTATCCTCTTTCCAACGCTCGGGCGTGTATTTCTTCTTCTTCAGGAATGTTGACATCTTACCCGCCTCATGGGTAGACGCGAAGGCACCTTTCTTGAACAGTCCGCCCTTGATCTTCTTATCGCTGATCTTCTCGTTACCCTCGATAGTGATCTCGTGTACCTTCATCTTCATCTTTTTATCGACGGTGATATCAAGATACACCTGATTCTTGTTGGCCACATCGTCGCGCTGCATGATGGTAATCTCAGCATTCTTGTACCCCTTGTCATCGAAATACTTCTTGGCAAGGATCTTGGCGCGGTCGATCATGTTCGGCGTGATCTGATTGCCCTTCAGCAAGCCCAGTTTCTGCTCCATGTCCTCACGCTCGCTCTTCTTCAGACCGATATAGTTGATATCGGTAACACGCGGACGGACAGACAGGTGGATATGCAGGTAGATCTTATCACCGATGAGCGAGTCGGCAGAGATGATTACCTGTGAGAACAGACCATTACGCCAATAGCGTTTCACCGCTTCGGTAATCTCATTACCGGGTACGGAAATCGCCTGTCCGACAGACAAGCCGGAAACACCTGTAAGGACATAATCCTCATACCCTTCCACACCAGATACCGCGATGCCCGCAATGGTACATTCCCTGGGCATTCCAGCGTAGGTGATATCGGGGTTGACAATCTTTTCCTGAGCAAAGAGAGTGCTGAATGATAAAGGGGAGATGATGAATGACAATCCTATCACCCATCTTTTCCACACCTTATTATATATATTCTTTATGATCATCTATCGTAAGTATGTATTAATCATTCTGAGACATGGTCTCACGTTCTATCTGAGCTTCTGTTTTACCGAACCGGCGCTGGCGCTGCTGGTAGCTGATGATGGCCTGATGCAGGCACTCCTCATCGAAGTCGGGCCAGTAGGTATCGCAGAAGTAGAGTTCTGCATATGCTATCTGCCACAACAGGAAGTTGGAGATGCGCAGCTCGCCGCCCGTACGGATCAGCAGATCAGGATCGGGCATGAAGTTAGTCGTCAGGTGCTGACTGATGAACTCCTCGGTAACATCTTCCGCACGCAGGCCTCCCGTTGCCCAGTTCTTGAGGATATTCTGGGGCAGCTCCTCCATATCATGCACCTCGGTCACGATCTTCTTCACCGCCTCGGTGATCTCCCAGCGACTGGAGTAACTCAGTGCCACCACCATAGTCATCTTAGCGTTCTTGGCCGTACGCTCCTCTGTCTCGCGCAGTTTCATACGCACATCGTCGGGAATGCGTGTCATGTCACCGATGACGCGGAAGCGCACATTGTTCTTCATGAAGATCTCCTCTTCAAGTGAAGTCAGCACCAGTCCCATTAATGCGGAAACCTCGTCGGCAGGCCGGTTCCAGTTCTCGGTAGAGAAGGTATAGAGCGTGAGGTATTTCACGCCAAGGCGAGTACACTCCGAGGTGATGCGACGAACGGCTTCCACACCAGCCTGATGGCCGAAGTTCCGCTCTTTTCCTCGCTCGTTAGCCCAACGCCCATTACCGTCCATGATGATGGCAATGTGCTCAGGAATACGGTTCCTATCCAACTGATCAATCATCTTTGTCATTGTTACATGTTTTACATTTCGCCATGAAGCTGTACGTCAGTGTCAGCTGCAATGCAGAGAAGCAGTCGCGGTTCTTGAACAAACCCGTGCTTTTGATACCGTAGGGATCCACCACGCCGTCAAGCTTGTCAGATGTGGAGAAATGCATCGCCCACTCCACGCCTAAGTTCAGACGGGCTCCCATCTTATATTTGATTCCTGCTCCGATGGGCAGGTTTCCTGCGAATACGCTTCCATCGCTTGTGTCAGCATACGAAACACCCAATCCAGCAAAAACGAAAGGAGTGAGTCGTTTGGCACCACGGTAGTCGAGTCCTGTGCCATAAGGCCAGAAGTTATACTCATAGCGAACACTTAGGTCGGCCAACTGGTTACTGAAGGAAACGGGAAGGTTCTGCTGCTCCGGATAATAGGTTGCAACATCGCGGAGGCTTCCTTTCAGCTTACCATACGATGCTGTTGCGGCCAATGCCATATACGGGTTGAAAACCCTTCTCAGCAGCACAGAACCCATGGGCTCCATATTACTGGTGATGCTCCCGTTATAGTCGCCTTCGTAGCTCATCATGCCTACACCGCCACCAATCTCCATGCGATACTCGTCTTCCCACTGGGCAAACGCTGCCACAGCGGTGATCAGGAGGATCAGGGTGCAAAGGGATCGGCGGAAGGTCATCATTGGCAATTCTCAGTTTTCCTCGACACAAGGCGTTATTATTACTTCTGTATGTTGGCCCAACCCAGACGGTTCAGTCGGCCTCGCCATACCTGTCCGTCACCGAAGATGATCCACAGACAGTTGCTGGCATCAACTGTTGAAGTGAATGCCTGATTGCTTCCAGCCATTCCTTCAGGTACGGGATAGGTCTTACTGCCCTTCCAGGAAATACCACCGTCAAGGCTTACATATATCTTCGAGAAGGCACTCTCTGTGCAGGCTCCGATGCCATTACCGCCGAAGGCAAGTAAGATATCACCATACTTACAGATGGTGACGTTGGAAAGACGCGGCAGAGAATAGATATTATCTGTGGTTTGGGTGTAGAACATCCAGCTGTTGTCTTCTGCATCGCCAGACAAATCCTCTACCTTACCCCACACCACTGCATAGCCATCGTTCGGATAGGTTTCTGTGCTGCGGTTACCGGCAATCACCAACCGTTCAATATCCTTGTTCGTACGCAAAGGCAGAACGGCATAGCTGATATCGCCGTCGGGCAACCATTCCGACGGAGTGTCCATCTTCTCTTCTGTCCAAGTGACACCCTGATCGGCAGAGGCCATCAGTGCTCCTGAAGTGCTGATTCCGTAGAGCTTCTTTGTTCCTGCTGCCACCAAACGACTCAAACCGGTGGTGCCGACAGTCTCCCAGTTGGAGCCATCAACCGAACGTAACAGCTGCTGATCCTGCAGGATATAGAGGACACCGTCTTTGGTCAGGATATTCTGATAGGCATTGACCGACTGTGAAAGGCTCTCGGGAAGAGAGAGCTCTGTCCATGTCTTACCATTGGTATTGTCGGTAACATATCCCACCAATTTTCCGTCCTTCTGTCCGAAGGTGAAGAGCTGACTGCCACAAGCCACTGCCTTCATACCGTTCATGGAAGAGAAATACTCCTGCTTACCCATGTCGGCCCAGTTGAACACATCGGCCTCCTCCTGATGCACATTTACACGCACCGTATAGTAACGGGTAGCCTTACCGCTGTTGGCAATGGCCACCATCTGACGAGGAGCAGTGAAATCAATGGAGTCGGTACTGGAATAGGAGAATACGGAATCGCTGACAAGACTCTTGATTCCTATCAATCCGTTGTTCTTGGCAATAACCGTGCACGAAACACGTCTTACATCTGTTCCATAAGGGAGAGAGTCGGGATTGTAGATCTCACGCTTATCCTGATCGATATAGAACTGATAGCTGCTACCTGCTATGGTTGTCTGATAGACGCTGTCAACACCCTTTGACGACAAGGTGTGCATCGTTCTGTTCAACGTTCCTAATGTGAACGACGAGATAGCAGAGTCATCATAATAGGTAACCTCGTTATCGTCTGAGCTCAGACATGACGAGAACGCTACGATGGTTGAAATCAATATCGTGAAAGGTATTAATATCCTTTTCATTATCTGTTCTTTTTGAAATTTGACTGCAAATTTACTGAGAATTCCGCAAATAGGAATCCTTTTAAGTGCTTTATTATGCAAAATATTGATTAAATGAGCATTTTTTAAGTATTCTTTAGAGTTTGGAGAGAAAAGGGCAAAAAAAAAGAGGACGATATGAATCACTCACGTCGGCCTCCTGAAAACAATTCTAACGGATGTTGGTGTTAACTAAAGTAACAATACTAAGTATTGTCATAACAAATGTTACCGCCAGCATCATAGTTGTTTCAAAATCTAATAACATAATCTTTACCTTAAATCTATCAAACTACTAACCTATGAAAACTTTAACGGAATGCATTCTCACGAATGCGGGTGCAAAGGTAATACATTTTTAGAAAATATACAAGAAATAACAGGCGATTTTTTTCAAAACCACCTGTTATTTTTGATATATGTCAAATCAACGACTTGACAAAGCTTGCTTTTAGCGCACTACTTTGCGTACGGAACCATCCTTCATACGGACGATCTGCACACCCTTCTGCTTACTGCCTCGGGTTAGTACCTTACCATCGATGCTATAGATGCCTTGGGCGTTCTCGCTGTCAGGAATCTGGTTGATACGGGTAGTGATACTGTTGGCATTAGGATTCTCTGCACCAATGTTGTCAAGACAGAAGAAGGCAGGGGTGGTCATACCCCAGCTGTTCCTACGGGAACTGGTTAAGAAGAACGATAAGCTCTTCACTGTACCCAAAGAGCTCAAGTCAATCCATCGCCAGTCGTTGACATAGTAATGAGCAGACTCATCGGCTGATTGGTAATCAGCCAGATAATACTCAATGCTGTTGCCGTTGTCGGCCGAGATGGTCAGCTTGAACCAGTCGCCTGTCTGGAATCCCACATTACCTGTGGATTCTCCTGCTGCCGTTCCATCGATGGTTGACATACCATCACCATGCAGGATGGCGTCAACCACCCAGGCATTGTTGGTGATGTACATACCAGGAATAACAGCACCATCCTCGTTGTTGATCACATCGATGGTTCCTCCCTGCGGATAAGCTACGAGGAAGGTTTCAGAGTTATCCACACCACCACCTACGGCATTGTTGAACTGATCGGTGATGTAGGTCTCGAACGTGTTCGTAGTGGTCTGACTATAAGCATAGTTACCCCAGTATGGTGTGGTGGGTTCACCCATCCATGTGTCATCAGCAAAATTACTGAAGCGGAAACTACCGCTGACAAAAGTCGTTCCTTCGCCGCCTTTGTCGTATCCCTTGCTGAAGTCGCCCATCCAGAAGCCATCCTCAGGATCGACATACAGATCTTCGAACGTTGCCACCTGCAGATCACCTTCGACGATGGCGCGTACACTCATCGTACAGCTCTGTCCTGCAGCATCAGTCACTGTGAAATAATAGTCGGTCGAAGTCGTCGGCTCGGCAGTAGCCATAAAGAAGTAGTCGATATCATCTGCACTCTCATAGGTTTCTGTCTCCAGAACGTTGTGCTTCTGATCCATCCACGTCAGGGTATAAGGAGCTGTACGCTCATCAACGGCAACCATTGCAAAGAGAGACACCTGTTCACCAGCATCAATACGCTCCTCGGTGTCGGAGTTATTGATATAGATCTCGGCAGTGGGCTTGTCATATACCGGTGGAGTGACGTCCATAGTGAATGCAGCGGTCTGACTGATGTTTTCTGCCTGAACGCCTCGCAGACTGACGGGCAGGAAGTAAGCAATGTACTCGGCATTGTCTTCCAGTGCCTCCACCTCAATGATAGCCTCAGCGTTAGCAGTCACATCCTTCTTCGTCTCGCTTGCCTTCAGTTCTTCAGCTGTAGGAGCAGTCACGTCAGACTTCTTCACCAGATAGTAAACTGTAGCTGCAAGATCGGTCTTCACTGAGAACGAAGCCTTGCCATCGAGGTGTGTCAGCACCTGGGGATAAACTTCAGCCATCACAGGAGCTACATCAGCATTCGTGTCATACTCGTAAGCACCGATAGTGATACCCTCAGTAGGACGAACCTTACCGTTGATATCTGTGGTTACATAGTCGAGAGCAACCGCCGTGAGCAAATCACCGTCGAGGGTGTTGGCAGGCTCAAGTACGTTTTCGCTCAAGAAGCTAACCTGTTTGTTGATGCAGTTGGTAGCGCCTGTAGCAGTTACAAATTCGTCAAACGTCTTGGCGGCGCCTATGGAAGCGAAGTTGGAACCATTGCTGTACATCAGGTTGTTTTGGAATGTGAGTTTTGCAGCATTAGCCTCACTATTCAGATATGTTGCGAAATTATTGGCTTCATTCTGGATAATGTTGTTTACAATCGTAATGTTTGGCTCATCTCCACTGATGTTAGACTGGAAACGTAATGCCGCTCCACTGTTACTACCTGTCAGGCGGATGGTGTTATTGGCAATCATCAGGTTTGTCGTGTTAGCATTGCCCACATATATGCCGTTATAGCTAGCATTGAGTGTGGTCATGTTTATCACGTTGTTGGCAATAATCATGGGATGATCTGCAGTAGAAGTCAGCTGTCGCAGATACATGACGGCGCAGTAGGTCTTCGGAGCCACATTAAACGTGTTACCCGTTATCTCTAACGGTTCGTTGAACTCATCGCGCAGTTGCATGTCAAGTATACCATTGCTTATCTTTGTCTCTGCTGTTGCCTCGATGATAACAGTATTGTTACGAATCTTGGCTCCCAGCTCGTCCATCACGTAAATGGCCTTGGAACCTTGGTTCTTGAAGGTGTTACCCTCAATGATTCCACCTACCTCCTTGGGCAGTGCCACATAGTTGGTGCCACCCATCTTGATACCTATGAAACCGCCTTCCAACAGACAGTTCTTGACAGTGAGGTAGTCGTTGTTTTTATTCTCCACATCCTGTACATAGTGGTCAATGAGGTTGATGTCGGCTTGATTGTCGATTGTAGTAGACGTATGGAGATAGCAGTTGTCAATCGTGATATGACGGCTCTCATTCTTCACCATCACCACGGCATCATATTTCTGATCGGTTGTGGTAATTTCCAGATTCTTCAGTGTTACATAATTAGCTTCGTTAAGTGTTACAACTCCGTAAACCTTCGAATACTGATCATCGCTGTAGCCGCCAGAGGTGTACTGGTTGTGATAGATCTTCACATCGCGCTCACCGCTTTCACTCTCGATGGTCAGCGTGTTCGTAGCACCCATACCTATAATATTAGGTACGCGAACCTTCTCGTTGTATTCACCTGCTCTGATCTTCAGCGTCACGGATCCATCCATGCCTAATGAGCCGATGTCGTCGATGGCTCCTTGGATAGTAGCGTAGTCAGCGCCCTCGCAGCCCACGATATAGATGCCATGCTTACCGCTGGCTACGGTGAAGGAAGCTGTGGCAGGTTCGGCAATTTCAATGGTATTTCCGTTCACCACCACGCTGTTAACAGTGGCTGTGGCTGTCTGATTAACCTCAGCATCTGATTTTACATTGTAGGTGAGCCAGAAGTAGTAGGTACCGCTTTCGGTGATGCTGTATGAATCACTGAATTCACTAACGGGAGAGAAAGCGTCTGTCGTACCTGTCTGGTAGATGTGATAAGCATCGACAGCCACGCCGTCAATACCCGTGATGTTGAAGTATGTTACCTCGGCAGGTGTCAGCTCGCCCTTGGCTTCCACCACAATCTTCAGCATCTTGGCATCGGTCTGACCTTTCAGCACTTTGTTGACGCTGATGTCTTCGGTTGTGACACCAGTTACTACCACATCGCTCTTCTTGTAGCCTTCGGCCTGAATGGCGAAGTTAACAGCACTTGAACCCGTGTAGAGATATTTGATGGTTACAATACCACCATCTTCCGAAGCATCAGAGATATAAGGAGTAAACTTAATTGATGTGCCAGAATAGGTAGTAATCAGTTTCTCATCGTTTACTTCATTTCCTTTATATATAGAAAGCTTTGCTACGTAGTTGAAATCAAACGATACGCCTGTCAACTTGATACAATCTGCCTCGCCTGTAGGAGCCAGCGTAACGATGGCTTCGCTAACCTTTGCTCCATCGCCCTCAGGACCACCATCGTCGTAGATGGCAACGACCTTACCCAATCCGAGGTTCAGTGTACCATGGTTACCTTCAGTCATCAGCACCTGATTCTTCAATGTGCGAGCACCTTCCGGATCGCCAGATGTGGCCTCAATCGTTGAACCAACTGTAATGGAAACCACCTTCGCATCGATGGTGCTGTTCTCCTCAGCGTCGCTGTTCACATCAACCTTCACTACAAAGGTGTTATCGCCTTCTGCCAGTGTGATGGCTTCGCTGAAGGTCACGGTTACTTCTGCAGCGGCAGCAGTCTCTCCGAGCTTTGTTTCGCCCTGCCATACGCTCACCTTACTGATATTGGCCTCTGTGCCCTTCAGGTTGAGATGGATACCAGTCATGGAGATCGCATTGAGGTTTCCCTCGGTCTTTACGTTCACATTCAGCAGTTCCTGGTCGGAAGCACCGATAGAAGCATCAGCTGTACTGGCTTGAGTAGCCTCGATAGCAGTCACTGCCATGTCTTTCGAGAGATATTCACTGACAGTGGCTTTCCAGCCGTCGTTGGTGCTGTAACTCTGGTTTGGATTAAATACGACGGTCAGCGAACCATCGGCAGCGGTCGAACGGATAATTTGACCCGGACCGTTGGAGTAGTCGCTCTGCGTGGTCGGTTCCCACAGCACCTCACCAGTGGTGCCTTGGCCGTTGTAAATCTTAAACTTTGCAGAAGAAGAAACGTTGTAGCTGTAGTAGTATATCTTGAACGACTCGAAGTCTATCTGACAAACCATACCCTCATGCTTCGGGATGAAGATGTTGATGCGGTCGTCGGTGCCCGTCTCGTAGGTGGTCGAGTACTCGCTCTTGGGCTTTGTTTCAAAAGCCAGCGAGCCATTGACTGTCTTCGTCACCGTTCCCTGGTCAGCATGGTTAAGCACCATATTCTTCACCGTGCGCTCTACAGCGGTAGGCGAAGTAAGCGTCTCTGTCTTCTCAACATTGTTCACCAAAGCGGTTACGCTGTTGAGTGTAGCACTTACTTTCTGATCGTTCAGAGCCTCATCGCTGATGGTATATTTCAGCGTGAATACATTACTTCCTTCAACCAATGCCTGTGGGGTTGTCAGGTTGATTTCGAAGGCAGAACCTTCTACTGCGGTCTCGCCCACCTTGGTGGTACCGAAGTAGAGGGTAGCCTTATCAACAAGTTCGGCGGTCTCGCCTGCAGAGAAGACCATCTTGGTCACCTTCATAGCGGGCTCGGTATTCGATGCATCCACCGTGATGGTCAGCATGTCCTGATCAGCATCGCCACCAGCAACTGTCCCCGTAGAGGCTGCAGCAGAGGTTATGCCATCAAAGTCCATGGGCTGCGGGGTAAACAAGCTGACGGTTGCCTCGAAACCATCGGCAGCAACATCGTTAGAAGCATCACTGAAGAGAACAACTGTCAACGAGCCGTCCTCGGCAGTAGAACGAACAAGCTCTGCTTCACCCTGTTGCAAGGTCTTAATCAGATTACCGGCATTGACCTCTGTACCATTGTAGATGCGCAGTTCCTGATTGTAGAGACTACCATGCCAGATTTTGTTGGAAGTAAAGTCAACCATTACCTTCTTGCCTTCAACGCCAGAGAGGAAGGTTACCTGACCGTTGGTCTTCGACACAATGCCGCCGTCCTTACCACCTTCGTCGTAGAACTGCAACGGGGTTTCACCCACTGTAATGGTCTGCGGTGTGGAGGTCATGATGACCAAGGCGGGGTTCTCTACTTCTACCGCCGTTGCTGCGGTGAAAGGAGTGATGCCGTTAGGCTGTCCCACGGTGGCAATCTTCGTGATGTCCACCTGAACTTTTGCACCCACTGCAGCAGTGCCGAGGATGTCGCCCTTGATGGTGAACGTGGTAGTGCCTTCAACGGGAACCTCGTTCAGCGAGAACTTATAGCCTGTGCCGTCTTCTTCCACGGTAGCCTCCACCTGTGTGTCGCCCTTATAGAGTTTCAGGGCTGTGGGATCCACCGCGTCGTCGTTCTTGGTCATGTTGAAATAAATGCCCGTCACGTTATCGGGGTTCATCACGCCCTCAGCGGTGACGTAAGCATTGGCCAGTGTGATGTTCTGCTTCGCAGTGGGTACTGACACAACACCGTCATAGTTGGAGCCAGCACCTGTGATGGTCATATTCTCCAATTGAACGACCTTCACCTTGGCAACCCAACCTGCGCAGGTATTGGAATTTCGATGCAGGAAAGCTACAGAAAGTGCACCATCTGCAGTGCTTGAGGTATAGACAGCAGGTAGTGTGGGCTTATTACTGTTGTTAATCTTCTCAGCTATCAGTGTGCCCATCATGCCATTGAAACTTGACGAACTGTTCACTCCATTAGTCGTAGTCGGGAAGGTGAAAGCATTGTCGCTATCGGCAATGCCGTCATAGATATTAATGTAGAGTGGATAGCTGGCGCTATACTGGTTCAGGCCTATCTCCTCGAAAGTAATCTGAATGCTCTTACCTGCTTCCACGGGCTTGAACACGAGGAGCGATTGAGAGTTGTAGTCATTATTGGCTACAATGTTCTCCATCTTCCACGGGTCATAGAACAGAATCTCTTCATCTGTTCCAATCTCAATGACCTGCTTTCCAAACTGCGGCTGCACAGCTACCTTAGCGGGTGCTGCCACAGCCACACTGGTTCCTGATGTGAAAGAAGATATACCAGAGGCGTTGGCCACGGTGGCTACCTTCGTAACAATTACCTCAGCCTTTGCTCCTGTAGAAGCCGTAGCAAGGAAATCACCCTTGATGGTGAAAGTAGTAGTGCCACCTCCATCAGGAGCCTCGTTGAGAGTGAATTTGTAGCCATCGCCATCAGCGGCTACGGTGGCATTCACTTGCTTGTTGCCTTTGTAGAGCTTAAGAGAGAGAGGATCTACAGCACCTTCGTTCTGTGTCATGGTGAACCAGATGCCCGTCACGTTGTCGGGATTCATCGTGCCTTCAGCCGTCACAAAAGCATTAGCAAAAGCTATATTCCCACGTTCTGTAGGAGCAGCAATAATACCGTCGTAATTAGAGCCAGCGCCTGTTACGGTCATGTTCTCCAAAGTAACGCATCTTACCGTTGCTTTCCAGCCTGAGCATGCCTTTGCATAACGCCATAACATACCGACAGACAACTTCCCATCGGAAGACGTGGAAACATACGTAACATCAGAATATGTGCCGTCCATTTCCGCTAATACTGTGCCTTGAGGCATAGTGGAATTGGCCGTTACACCACTAGTAGAGGTGGCATACGAAAACGATCCATCGGGATCGGGGTCGCCACTGTAAACGTACACTTTGCCTGGCCAGCTGCTTCCGTCATTTTTCACATCGCAGCTTTCAAAGGTAATTTGGATGCTTTTACCTGTTTCTGCAGGCTCAAACACGGTTAACGACTGTGAGTTGTTGCTACTTAAAGAACCAATGTCTTCAGTTCCTTTCCAGTCGTAGAACGTAATCACTTCGTCGGAAGCCACCGTGATGGTTTGCTTACCGAACTGCAGTTGCGTCACCTCTCTATCGGCCATAGCCTCAATAGGCACACCGAGCAAGGCCGTGAGCAGCAACAGCATGAAAAGTTGAAATTGCTTCATAAGCGTTGTTAATTAAAAGGTTAATGTATATTTACTTTAATTCTTTCCTAATTTCCCCGTTGGGTCGTCGGACAATCAGCAGGTTACCCATCTGGTAGAGCACCTTTTGATGTTGCAAGACAGGAGTAGCAATCTCGGTGACAATTCCGCTGTTCATGGCTTGGATAGAGGCTGCGAGGTGTAGATCCTTTGCTCCCGCCACCTCCGTACTCGTCTCGCCCAGATTACTAACCGTTTGGTTCATGGCTGTATAGACACGCACGAAGTCGATGCTCTTCAGGGTGACAGGCTCCCGTGTTGTTGGGTTTACCGCCCATGAGATGTCGAAGCCGCAATCGTAATCATCGTTTATCTGATTATCCACATAGCCATAGCGCAGGAAGAAGAGCACCCACTCCTTCTTGTATTTCCCTTCCTGTCTGTACCATGCATTCCGAGGTAGTTTGGTACCGCTGAACGTCAACTGCGAATCACTGATCCATTGTGGCCAGTATTCCTGTGCATGGTACTCATCCAAGCGGTTCACCTGTCCGCATCTTCCTTGATAATCGGTCCAGGGCACCGCCTTCAGGTCTCCGTTCCGGTAGTAGGTAATCTGGTAGTTATAGATCAGTCGGCGCTCCCAGTTGAGTGAACTGTTCACAGATGCCGCACTGTCCACATCAGCGCTGCCCGACAGTTCATACCAGGTATCATCAGGTTTTCCGTTGTGGTTCGTATCCTGACTCACCATCACAATGCCCGGTTCTGCCGATCCTCCCACCAATTCCTTAAAAGTATTCGAGCGGATACTGTTACCAAAGACGGCAAAGTCGCGCTCTCCTTCCACATTAGCGATGGGGTGATCGAAGTGGAAAGTGATATAGCCACCATAGGCACCCAGACACACTAAGCCCCGCTCGTCAGGATCATCCGAGGCCAGATAGGCAGTACATTTCGCCGCCATGGTCTGCGCGTTGTCGCCCTCCTCGTAGGGCGGCATGGTGTTGATAAACTGTCCAGGGGCCGGGCAATATTCATCCACCGCCTGGATTTCCTCACTATAGTTTCCTGTCTGCGCCTTCGCCATCAAGCTCAGCATCAAGCACATTACTATTATCACTCCTTTTTTCATTTCTCTACGAATTAGTCGAATTATCGGAGCAGTGAGTGCCAAAGATGCTTGTATCAATTTGGCCGAGTCGTGACGATAATCGCTGAAGGCAATTTGGCGAATTAATTTTCCAACACGCGTGCCCTGGTATATCACCCGTTCTCACGCTCCAACGCAGCTCACCCTTGGGCGACAAGCAGAACAGCTCGCCGCTCGACACATAGTTCTTGGCGTCCATCAGATAGACATCACGAGTAATGGGATGCACGATGATACCATAGGGTATGGTAATGGAAGGCAGGTTCGAGGCGAAGTCGGGCGTTTCCATCTGCATGGTCTTAGTGTTGATGATGCCATAGCTCACTGTGTTCTTCTGAGTAGCCTCACTCCACTGCGCCCCATAGAAATAGAGGGAGTCGCCTACGATGCAGAGGTTACTGACAGGTGTATCGAAGCATTGCGCCACCTGCATATCACCATGACTGTCGGGCCTCAAGCAATAGAGGCGTGAAGGCACATCATAATAGTCGCCCCGAGAGGTTGCCCAAAGCTGACCGTGATGATCGAAACGCAGATGGTGTAGGTTTACGGCCACATCAATCTTCCGCTCCTCGCGGAACGTCTTCAGGTCGATGACACTGATGGTGCGGTCGTAATCGGGTATCCTATAACCACCACTGTTGGCCACATACAGTTTCCCGTCTTTTATGGCCATCTCTTCTGGCTGCCAGCCCACATACACCGAATCCACTTTCTGCAGCGTCAGCGTATCCACTTTGTAGATCGTGCCCACCTCAAGGTCTTCAGGGTCAAGCAGCGGACCGTAGAACGAGCTGACATAGGCATAGCCGTCATGGAAGGCCAACGAACGACAGTTGGGAATGTCGATTTTACCAATGCGCTTGCAGTCGGCTGCCGTGGCCACCTCCACTTTGTTCGACATATTGATGACCATCCACAGCCTACTGCCATAGATGGCAATGTCGTTTCCCACATCGCCCAATTCCTTGATGGCATCAGGGTTGCGCTCTGAATAGATATTCCGGTTATAGACAGGCGGCGTTTGCGAGAGATCCAGATAATCAAGCGTACACTTGTTCGAACCCATGTTTCCTTCGCAAAGCAAATAGAGTCCCAAAATGTTTTCTCCATTCACTTCGGTGGAATCTGGTAGCTTTTCCTTCTCGCTGTTGATCACCTCATCATCGGTTCTACAGGCGCTGAGCAACCACATCAACGCACAAACCATAAAAACACCTTTCTTTCCCATATCTCTAAGTCCTATATTAAAGATTCAAATCTCGCATCCCTATATCACATCTCCACAGTGAGTCCTACCGCATAGTTCCTCTTGGGCATGGGGTAGTTAAGAATGACATCATAATCCTGATCCAGCAGGTTGTTCACCTCGGCAGTCAGTCGGCAGCGCTTCTTCCCCCACTTAAAGGAATAGCTGCCATGCACATCATTGGTGTACCAAGGTTGCATATAGTTGTACCGGATATTCTCTTGCTGGTTATAACGCTTACCCACATAGATAAAACTGTAATCGAGTGTCCAGCGGTCACTGGCCACTCCCACCACCAACGAGCCGCTATGCCAAGGCACATAAGGAATCTGGTGATGATAATAGGTATCGGTGGGGTTGGTCACATCCCGGGCATCCTGATAGGTATATTGAGCCCGCACATCCAATCGCCACGTTGGCGTCAGCTGTTGGATGACTTGCGCTTCCACATCCATTCCCTTGATATGCACACGCCCTAAGTTCAGCATGGTCCAGCGGAACTGCTGACCTTTGGGATAGGCCACAATCTTATCGTGTACCGTATTATAATAGACATCCATGCTCAGTGATACCCGAGTGCTGCGAGGTTGTGACAAGGTAGAGTAGTTAACACCTATATTATATTGGATGGCACTTTCGGGATTCAGTGCCGCATTACCCATATCGGTATAGAAAAGGTCGTTGAAGGTAGGCATACGGAAACTCTTCTTGACATAAGCCCTCACGGTCATGGGCACGGCCGACCATGGTGCTACATTCATGAAGAGTGCGGGTGTGAGCGTTTGGGTACTCTTTCGGGAGACCAAGGTGCGGGCATGATCCTTGATGGAGTTCCCCAACAACGAGGCCTGAATGCTGAACCTACGGTGATTATAAGCTGTGGCCACACTCATCAAATTGGTGAAACGATGGGGATAGGCGAAAAGGGGCAGGTCGGCACGTAGCGTATGGAAACGGAAGTCGTAACTCAGTGAAGCGCTCCAGCCTGGAAGCAGTTCCACTACGTTCGACGAGGACAGATAGACTTCCTGCTGACGATAACGGTTATCGACATGGCGTGTAGTGGAATCGCGGTTCACATAATGGGTGTTGTAATAAGCATACTTGGCCAGCCATCGTGTGGAGAAGGAAGATGAAATGGCCTTCTGTCCTGATAGCTGTACAAAACTGTTGTGATCGCCCTGACGCTCTCCTCGCCGCCATACATTACTGACGATGGCTCCTGGAATGCCTCGCTGGGAATGATAGGTATAGCCTTTCAACGCCCAACCGCCCCCGTTAAACAGTCCGTGAAGGTTCCCTTCCAGTCGTACCGCCCAGATATCTCCATTCTGTCTTACTGCAGTAGTATCGTATGCCACACTGCCATCAGCATTCTTCCTACGATAACGGAACTTGTATTTACCGCTGGATGAGAGCACCTCGGCATTCAGGGATGAGCAGAGGGATGCACTGATGCGCTCCTCCCACAGGGAAGAGATACGAAGCATGTCGCTCGAGGCAAGTTTCACTGCAGTGCGCAGATGACGGTGTTCACCTTCGCTGAATTTGGGTCTGCGGGTACGGATATATACCGAGCCTGCATTCCCGAACTCTGTGGCAGGTTGGAAGATGGCACTTTTCTGTCCGTTATACAACGACACCTCCTCCACATTGTCCAGGGAGAACTGTCCTAAATCCACTACCCCATTCTGGGCATTACCCACTTCCACACCATCGTAGAACACGCCTACATGGTGACTGCCCATGGAACGCACATTCACTGTTTTCAATCCGCCCACGCCGCCATAGTCTTTCAGTTGCACACCAGAGAAATAGCGCAGAGCATCGGCTACGGATAAGGACGAAAGGCGTTGCAATGCCTCACCTTTCAGCGACTGATGAGGGATTACTTCACGATAGGTAAGCTGTTGCGTCACCACTACTTCAGCCACATGCTGCATACTGTCCAGCTTTCCTTGCTGGGCAAACATACAAGCACACGAATAAAAGGCCAATGCTACCGCCACGGGCAGTCTGCTGGCATGAACCATAGTGATACGCTTTCTTTCCGTCCTAACCCCAGAGTAACGGAAAAAGGTTTGTCCACCGGACGTCCGTTTTGACGTCCTGACGACACAAAAGGCAGGTCTTCTGACTTGTTCCCAAGCAATACGCCTTCCCGAAAATCTCAGTGGCTTATGTGTATTGCTCCAAAAGGAAACTTACAGCTGCGGGACAGTTGGGGACTCACACCCCATTCCCTTTTCATCGCTTGCGCGAACCTTATGCGATTGCAAAGTTACAAACAATATTCTTAACTTCCAAACTATTTTTTAATTGCTTTAGCGTTTTTCAGCCCAACATCTAACCCTATGTGCTTGAAACGCCCTGCTGCAAAGGGTTTGAGGTGGGTTAGATGATGGCTAAACATCTAACTAACATCTAACCCACATCTAACCCAGATATACCTTATGCAACCTTTTGGTGTGCAATTTTGTAATACGAGATGTTTTTACGTAATACATGCTCAAACCCCATTTCCCGCATAGCCAGTCCTATATGTATCCTTGTACTCCTGTCACTCTTTACAGACGGATATTCCTGCTGGATCTCCCTGAGGATATCCCCGCAGTTCATGTACTTCGGCAACTCACCTTCCTTCGGCAAGCGGAACGTGGCATTTACAATCTCGGCTATGTCCTTCTGTTCCATGTAGTTCAGGTTGAGCTCCTGGATTCGCTTCACCTCCGCGGGGGTGAACCAATAGGGCGCCTTCAGCTCCATCAGCTCGTGGAGCACCTGGGCATACAGCTGCCCGTAGTCGATCTCTCCCGTGTTGTCAATCAGCTGGTCTTTGGGCACCGTCAGACAGATGTACCGTCGGCTGCCCGTGGCATCGGTCAGCGGGTGCGGGTTGTTCGTCGTGGCCACGAACGAGGCATAGCGGGGCCTGTCCTCCTGACTGCATCCGAAGATGGGTCTTCCGTTCACCTTGCTCTTCGACAGCGTCTGCTTCAGCGCAGGATGCTGACTCGGTCTTATCGCATCCAGCTCATCCAGGTTCACCAGCAGGTTGTTCGTCAGCGCCATCTCCTTGTCGAACTTGTTCGACAGGTTCAGGTGGTCGAGGTAGTACTGTCTGAGATGCGGAGGAAGGATCCTTGCCACGAACGTTGTCTTACCGCAGCCCTGGGCACCGATGAGCGTGGGTACGCACTCGTTTCCGTGGATGGTATCCATCTGCAGCCAGTGGGCCACGGCCGAGCGCAGCCAGGTGGCCAGATATCCGTGCTGCTCGCTGCTGATACCGGGTAAGCGTCCAAAGAGTGCCGCCACATGGTTCTGTCCGTCCCATCGGGGCAGGCGCCCTAGGAATTCCTTTACCGGATCGAATGCGGGAACCTCCTCGGAGTTGATCAGCTCCATGATCTCTGCCTTCGGACTCCCCTTCTCCATGACAGCCTCACGCTTGGCCCTGATCACGATGCTGTTGAGGGCCGCCTGCGTGAGCGTCCTGTAAACAGGATCTTCGGCAGGCAGTGCTGCAAACTCCACCTTCCCGCTCAGCACATTGCGGCGGAAAAGGTAGTTGTCTTGTAGGAACAACTCGGTTGCGAGTGTGTTTTCCTGTGTGTTACTCATGGTGTTGCCACCCATCATAATTGTGTCATTCATAAATGGTAATAAAAGATTAATTGTTAATAATTGTTAGTAGCGCTGACACTCCAGGTTACCCCTTCATGTTTTGCGCCTGCAAAGGTACGAAAAAAAACCGGGAAGACCAAAAATCGACCCCTCATAGCGTGCAAAAATCTGTTAACAAATCACCATCTTTCTGTTAAAAAACACTGAACGCCGTAAACGCTCCCAGTGATCAAGGCAAACGCTCCCAGCGTTTGACGTTCCCGCTATCAGCGTTTGAGGCACTTTTTACCAGAAACTGCCATAGTTTCTAACGCAAACTGCCATAGTTTACTTCTTCCCACAAGGGATTACCACTAAATACAGTTCGTGGTAATTTGGTGTGAGAGAAGTTGGTTGAACGGGATATGTAGGTTAGATGTAGGTTAGATGTAGGTTAGATGTTTGAGCATCATCTAACCCGCCTCAAACCCTTTGCACATCGATGTTTCAAGCATTTTGGGTTAGATCTTGCCACCGTTTTCTCCACAACAAGGCTAGTTAGTGCCTCCAACCAGCCTAGTTTCTATGAGAAATCAGCCTAGTTTCTATGAGTTATCAGCCTAGTTGAAGAGCGTTATAAGCCTTGTTATCGCCAGATGAAAAATGAAAGAATGCTCCGCTATTATACCTAATCAACTTATGGTCAGCAAGTTGATGGCGGAGCAATTATATGATAAGGTGTGTTATCATGCTCCCAAACTATTGGTGGCCATACCCTTTTCTGATACATAAGCCCACTAAATTCCTCCGCCACGAATCTTCTGGTAATCATGCAATTACATTGATATGGCGGAGAATTATGTATTACTCAGTTGTCGCATATTTTGCGACAACTGCTTCTTCTTTCAATTCATCTTTAAGGGCATTGTTTATATGCTTAGCAATGGTTTTTATATCTCTTGGGGATTCGTCTAATTCGTAGAGAAAGAAATTTGAATAATTAACCCACTAATAACAATGATTTCACACAGTGGATTAACCAAGGCTTAGATGGCTAAAGTCTTTGAAAGAGATGTAAAAAACAATGGAAATATTTGGATGTTATAGTAGAAATATGTATCTTTGCCAACGACTACGAAAAAAGTCGTAACGAAAAAAGTCGTAATATGAAGAATCCCTTTAAATTCGGAACTATCGTCGAGGAAGAATACTTCACTGATAGAGTTGAAGAGGTGGCATATATCAGTCGTTTCGTTGACAGTGCGAACCATCTTATCCTGATCAGTCCCCGTCGATTCGGCAAGAGTAGTGTGGTTGCGAAGGCTGTAAAACAGAGCGGACGCAAAAGCATTACGGTAAACCTGCAACAGGTAACTTCTGTTGCCGATTTGTCGGCAAAACTGCTAAGAGAGTTCTTTAAGGTGCATCCAATAGAACGCATACGTCATCTGATCTCGCACTTCAGAATTATCCCCACAATAACAACAAATGCAATTACAGGGACGTTGGATGTTTCTTTCCAACCAGGAGTGGATGCATCGGTACTCCTTGAAGATGTGATGGACCTCATCGAGAAGACTCATTCTCAGCAGGATAGAATTATTGTCGTGCTTGATGAGTTCCAGGAGATTCTCGACCTAGACCCACGCTTAGACAAGAAGCTGCGAGCCATCATGCAGAATCAGAAAAACATCAACTATATCCTGTTGGGAAGTCAAGAAAGCATGATGACAGACATTTTCGAGAAGAAGAAGTCACCGTTTTATCATTTTGGAGAACTCATGCGTCTTGGCAAATTGCCACGGGAGGATTTTCACAAATATCTGTCAGAGCGCCTAAAGGAATGCTTCCCTAACAATAGTAACGAGATTGCTGACCGTATTCTGGATTATACTTTTTGTCACCCCTATTATTCTCAACAATTGGCTGCCAATGTATGGAATATCGGTGTTCTGCAACCGGAAAAGGAAGATGTCATAGGAACAGCCATCGATTATATAGTTACCACCCACGGACATGACTATGAGCGTTTGTGGATGAACTTCAACCGAACCAACAAATGGATATTGCAACGACTCGCAAAAGACGGGATGTTACAAACAGGAGAGCACCGAACGAGCACTGTTTACAGTGCCCTAAAGCGGTTGCAGAAAGATGGCTATGTCATTTATACAAATCGCTACGAGTTGGAAGATCCTTTTTTCAGAGAGTGGATTATTAGGGGGATGTAATTCGTAGAGAAAGAAAAACAGAATAATGCGAAAGGATCTTCGGCGCAGTTAAAGAGTTTCTATATATCGCTACGAGAAGTTAATATACAATAAGGCACGACAAGTGGTGGTTAAATTTCCATAAACTAATGCAACAATATGCGGATTCTTGCCGTTTTATTCATGATTTTGCACTATAATTGCAGTGCGAAAGCGTTATTGAATGTAGAATAATTAATAAAAGAAAGGAAATAAAAGATGAAAAAAAGTATTGTTTGGATGACAGCTACTGCTGTGGTGTTCCTTGCCAGCAGCTGCGCCAGTAAGAAAGATCTGGAGAACTGCCGACTGGATAACCAGAACCTGCAGAACGAGAACAAGGAACTGAATACGAACTATCAGGTGGTGAAGGAGCAACTGGCAGGAGCTAATGCTCGCGTCACCTCCCTCGAGGAGCAGCTGGCCCAGCAGAAGAGGGCATATGCCGCCCTGCAGCGGTCGCTCGACAAGAGTCTGACGAATGCGAACCAGAACAACGTCTCTATCGAGAAACTGGTGGATCAGATCAACGAGAGTAACCAGTATATCCGTCATCTTACCGAGTTGAAGTCGAAGAGCGACTCCCTGAACATGGTGCTTACCAATAATCTTACCCGCTCACTTACGAAGGAAGAGCTGAAAGAGGTGGATGTACAGGTGCTGAAGGGAGTGGTGTATATCTCGCTGGCCGACAATATGCTCTACAAGAGCGGATCGTATGAAATCAACGACCGTGCTGCCGAGACACTCTCGAAGATTGCCAAGATCATCATGGACTACAAGGATTATGATGTGCTGGTGGAAGGAAACACCGACAATGTGCCTATCTCTCGTGAGAATATCCGAAACAACTGGGACCTCTCTTGTCTGCGTGCTTCCAGTGTTGTACAGTATCTGCAGAACAACTACGGAGTGGATCCGAAACGGTTGACGGCAGGTGGACGTGGTGAGTATAACCCGCTGGCCAGCAATAATACCGAGGTTGGTAAGCAGCGCAACCGTCGTACCCAGATTATCATCACGCCGAAACTTGACGAGTTCATGGAACTCATCGATCATGCTCCAGAAGAATAGTTGACAGTTGTTACTATCTTATGCAGCTTCGCTCTAAGAATTCATCGAAGCGGTCGCGGTAGCCGTTGAAGATATTGATGTCAACCTCACCGTGAATACCATTTACATGGCCATCTGGACTGAGCTGCCAGATGGCCAGTTTTACATCTGGCTTATACTCCCCGTAGCGGGCAATCCATACCTGATACTCTTCCTTGATATCGTCGGCATCGGCCAGGTATTTGTTGATGAAGTTCTGACTGACATACAGGATGGGCTTCACGCCAAGGTGGTTCTCCACTGCTTTCATCCAAACACGGATGCGGTTCAACAGCACCTCTGTTCCTCCCATCTCCTTGATGAGGGCAGCCGAAGGCTCCACATCGAGCACCGGGGGAAGGTCGCCTGGATGGAAAAGGGTGTTCTGGATGAAATAGTTGGCTTGTTGGGTACCGCTGGTGCGGGTGGAGAAGAAATGATAGGCTCCGCAGCGAATGCCGTGGTTTCGGGCATTCTTGTAGTCGTTGACGAAATACTTATTGGTAATGGTGGTGCCTTCGGTACTCTTGATGTAACAGAAGGAGACGGGGTAGTCAACTGTTCCCGTAATGCGCTTGTTGCTCTTCGAGCCTAAATGCGAGATGCGAATCTTACTCCAGTCAATGCTATAGTGTTTCTTTCCGAAGTCGTGCTGATAGCGGGAGATGTCAATGCCATAGATATGCTCCGTGGTGTAGATAGGTCGCTCGCCCTGATAGACATTGTCTTTCCATTCGCCGATGCGAACCATACCGTTGGCATCTAACAGAATGCCAAAGCCGTTGCGTTTCCCTTCGTGCCACATGCCGTCGTAGGTCCTACCCTCAGTATCTTCCATGACACCGTGCCCTTCAGGAATCCACAAGCGGTTGGTCTCTCCATGATAGGTACTGTCGTTCATGGCCAGGAACACATTCACTGTATCGGTGTTCTGATGCAGCAGGGAGTCGGCCGTGAGACGGAAGGCTTCCGACTGACTGTTATCATACACTGCTCGTGCCCCTCGTGTCTTCCTGTGCTTGCGGGTCTGCACCACACAGGTGTTGCGCTGCGCATCCATCTCCAGGATATGACAGGCCGACCGTCTTCTATTAGCAACGGAATCGTCGGTCAACAAGGTATATTCCTGGATGAACCGCACCCGCATCTTGTCTAAGCTATTGGTGTCAGAAAGAATGGTTAGTACCTCCTGTGTCTGCTCCAAGTCGGCTTTGGCCGCGGATTCATAGTCGGCTATATCATTGTAACCCTCGTCCATGACTTTATGCACCCGCAGGAAATACTGCAGCTCTTCAATCCTTTTCTTGAGAACGGTGATGCGTTGTTCAACAACAGGTCGTTGCTGCATCATGGTTTCGCGTATCTTCGCATTTTCTGTGCGCTCCCACTGTTTGGGATTGGTACCCTCGGTTAAGAGTCGTCCACGACAAAGCGGGGTGAATGTGCGGCGAATCCAAGTGCCATGCACTACCTTGGAGTTCTTGGGAATGGCATCAGCGTCGGTGGAAAGGCGACAGGTGGTCCAGTTATCGTAGTTGTTCAGGTAGAAAGCGGGCTGTCCGTCGATGCTCACCTCATAATAGGTGTCATACTCCAATCGGGCGATGCTACCCTTTAGCTGCTCTTCGGAGGATGGGACCAAAGGGAGGAGCACAATGACGAACACAGCCGCCAATGTTAAAAACAGCAGCGAGAGTATGATTCTCACTGCTGTCTTGCTTTGGTATTTCTCTAATGTCTTAATCGATTTCTTCATCTGGCTCGTAACCGCCCATCTCGCGGATGGCATTCTTCAGCATGGTGTATTGCTGATAGAGGTGGTTAACAGCTTCCTCACCTTGGGTGTAGTCGTGCATCGGACTCTTCAGGAAGAAGCTCAGGAAGCGCTGCGTACCGTAACGACCGGCGCGGGCTGCAAGGTCGCTCAGCAGACAGAGGTCGAGACAGAGAGGAGCTGCAAGGATACTGTCGCGGCAGAGGAAGTTGATCTTGATCTGCATGGGATAGCCCATCCATCCGAAGATGTCGATGTTGTCCCAGCCTTCCTTGTTGTCGTTGCGCGGCGGGTAGTAGTTGATACGTACCTTATGATAATACTGTGTATCCTCGTCGTTGCCATGTCCGTAGAGGTCGGGCTGGATCTCTGGTTTCAGGATGGTCTCCAAGGTAGAGAGCTTAGACACTTCCTTTGTGCGGAAGTTTGCGGGCTCGTCGAGTACCAGACCGTCGCGGTTACCTAAGATATTGGTGGAGAACCAACCGCTAAGACCCAGACAACGGGTTCCGATGATTGGGGCGAAACCACTCTTTACCAATGTCTGACCGGTCTTGAAATCCTTACCGGCAATAGGCATCTTGGTCTTCTCTGCCAACTCCCACATAGCGGGGAAGTCAACAGTGGTGTTAGGAGCACCCATGATGAAGGGAGCACCCTCAACCAGTGCTGCATAAGCATAGCACATGGACGGGGCGATATGCTCACGGTCGTCAGCCTTCATGGCTGCTTCGAGGTCGGAGAGCTTGTAGTGAACCTTCTCGTCAACGGGAACATAGATCTCTGTGGAAGCTGCCCACAGCACAACGATACGGGCACAGCCGTTCTTCTCCTTGAACGAACGGATATCCTCGCGAACCTGTTCCATCATGTCCCAACGGTTCTTGCACTGTTTCACGTTATCTCCGTCTAGTCGCTTGGCATAGTTCTTGTCGAAAGCAGCTTTCATGGGGACGATCTTCTCCAACTCGTCACGAACAGGCTCGATGTCCTTCTCCTTGAGAACTTCGGCGTACATGGCTGCCTGATAGGCGTTCTGGGGATATACATCCCAGCAGCCGAAGACAATGTCGTTGAGATTGGCGAGAGATACGATCTCGTTGTAAGGTACATACTTCTTGTCGTCGCCTTTACCGATACGTATCTTATCATACTGTGTCATGGAACCGACAGGCTTTGCCAAACCTTTACGAGTCATCAGCACACCTGTCATGAATGTTGTGGAAACTGCTCCACAGCCTACTACGAGGATTCCAAGCTTTCCCTCAGCAGGCTTCACATTTGTCTTACCCATTTTTAAAATTTCTTTTTGAGTTTTGTTTCTTAATTTGATGCAAAAGTATAAAAACTATTTTAAAGTTAGTCAGTTTTCACATTTTTTGTGCTTATAATTTCGTTGATTATGCAAAAAAGAGCGGATTAACGTGTTCTTGCTCTCGTTTTTTTGTTTTTCTTTTGTATCTTTGTAGCCGAAACATAACAATATGATTGTTAAAAAATGAAACTGTTAAAAGATCAACAATATGGAGGTGAGCGCCCGTTGTTTGCTATCCATGACACGCGGTTGGAGAATGTAACCATCACGGAAGGGGAATCGGGCATTAAATGCTGCTCCAACTTGGAGATCGATCATTGCCACTTCATCGGGAAGTATCCCTTGTGGCATGTTAACGGCTCACGCATTACGAATAGCTATTTCGAAGTAGGATCCCGATCGGCCATCTGGTATAGTAATGATATGAAGATGCAGGATTGCATCATCGACGGACCGAAGTTCTTCAGGGAGATGAAGAATCTGGAACTGGAGAATGTAACCATCAATGATGCTGATGAGACTTTCTGGCGCGTTCAGGGATTGAAGGTCAGGAATGTAAAACTTCATGAGGGTACTTATCCGTTCATGTTCTGCAAGGATGTGTATGTTGACGGATTGGAGAGTGATTCGAAATATGTGTTCCAGTATTGCGAGAATGTAGAGGTACACCATGCCAAGATCACCACCAAGGATTCATTCTGGGAGTGTAAGAACGTGGTGATATATGATAGTGTAATCGATGGGGAGTATCTGGGATGGCATTCCGAGAACTTGAAACTGGTGCGTTGCCATATCGGTGGTGAACAGCCATTGTGCTATGTAAAAGGACTGGTCATGGAGGACTGTACCTTTGATGCTGCGTGCGACCGGATGTTCGAGGATTCTGAGGTGAATGCATCCATCATCGGAACGATAACCAATATCAAGAATCCGCGTACCGGTCATGTGGTGGCCGACTCCATAGGTAGCATCACTATCGATGAGAATATCCTGCCGCCAGCCGACTGCCTGATTGAGGAGCGTTGTAAGTGAATCTATAATAAACCTGCTATGATCTATAACTTTGATGAAATCATACCCCGCCGTCATACAAATAGTGTGAAATGGGATGAAGCTACTCAGGATGATATCATTCCTCTCTGGGTGGCCGACATGGATTTTCGTGTTCTTCCACAGATTACAGATGCGCTTCGACAACGTGTGGACCATGGTGTATTCGGCTATACCCATGTGCCAGATAGCTATTATGAATCGGTAATCAGATGGTTTAAGGATCGGCATGGGCTACAAGGGGTAAAGCAATCGGATATCATATATACGTCGGGTGTCGTACCTGCTATTTCGGCCATCGTGCGGGGATTGACCTTACCGGGTGATAAAGTCCTCGTGCAGACTCCTGTGTACAATTGCTTCTTCTCGAGCATCTGCAATCAAGGGTGTATCGTAGAGGAGAATCATTTGATTTACCAGAACAACACCTATGTTGTTGATTGGGACGATTTTGAAAAGAAGTGTTCCGACAGTCGGGTGCGCATCTTCTTGCTTTGTAATCCTCACAATCCGGCAGGACGTGTGTGGAAGAAAGAAGAACTGCTGCGCATGGGGGAGATTTGCCGGAAACACAACGTTTTCGTCATCTCTGATGAGATTCACTGTGAACTGGTGATGCCTGGAAATGAGTATACACCCTTCGCTTCACTGTCGGATGGTTTCCTGAACAACAGTGCCACATGCGTGGCGCCAACGAAGGCTTTCAACATCGCAGGACTGCAGATTGCGAATGTTATTGTGAAGGATCGGATGAAACGAGAACGAATCGACCGCGCCATCAATATCCATGAGGTGTGTGATGTAAATCCCTTTGGGGTGGTGGCTACCGAGGCGGCCTATACCGAGGAGGGGGCAGAGTGGCTGAGGCAGCTGAATACGTATATCTTTGCGAATTATCAGTTCTTGTGCGACTTCTTCAGCAAGCACTTCCCTTCTTTGGAGGTGGTTAAATTGGAGGGGACTTATCTGGTGTGGGTTGACTGCTCTTCCTTGGGCAAATCATCTACAGAGATTGTGAATAAACTCTACCGTCATGGTGTGTGGATGAACGACGGGGCGATATATGGGGAGAACAAAGGTTCGTTCATTAGGATTAATATTGCTTGTCCGAGGAAGATCCTCGAGGAGGGGCTTCTTCGTATGGAAAGGACACTGCATAGTTAATAATCTGAAGGTAAAAGCGCCTTTGTATTATATATAATAATAAGGTAAAGGCATTTTTCTTTTCTTCCCTTTTGTCCTCTTTTTCGAAAATCTTCATCTGCAAGTGAAAAAAGTTGCAATTTATTTTGCAGGTTCACAGAAATTGTGTACCTTTGCATCCGCTTTCGCACTAAAAAATCTGTTGCGGGAGTTTTGATAGATCTTTGAAATGCTTACATAGACAGAGAAGTAGTACGAGAAGCGGTTGCCGTTTCTTTTTATAAGAATCGGCTTCCGGGTAATCGAACCGTCAATATGACATTGTCAGTTTGGCACTGACGTACTCGATAGATACGAATTGGCGTTCTGAGACAGATTAACGCTGGCAGATGGTTTACAAAGTTCCTAGCCGCGAGGGCAGAGGCAAGCTTGCTTGCACTATGCCGAGAGGCGACGGAAGTTCGTGGATTTTTTCTGTCGGAGACATAAAAAATATACAATGTAGAGTTTGATCCTGGCTCAGGATGAACGCTAGCTACAGGCTTAACACATGCAAGTCGAGGGGCAGCATGGGGTTTGCTTGCAAACCCTGATGGCGACCGGCGCACGGGTGAGTAACGCGTATCCAACCTTCCCCTCAGTAGGGCATAGCCCGTAGAAATGCGGATTAATACCCTATGCAGTCCGATGAGGACATCTGAGCTGGACGAAAGGTT